>Ga0164315_10001500_pt1 | contig 17563 bp, 21 predicted proteins | sample GuaBasSedimGuay6_FD_113737 | JGI IMG/M metagenome (GOLD analysis project Ga0164315, IMG submission 113737) | Subseafloor sediment microbial communities from Guaymas Basin, Gulf of California, Mexico - Guay6, Core 4569-2, 0-3 cm | ecosystem: Environmental > Aquatic > Marine > Hydrothermal vents...
CGCAACGCCCTCAAGTTCACACCAGCCGGCGGCCATATCAACATTCGGCTCGATAAAAAGCCGGGCGCGGTCGCTGTAGCGATTGAGGACACGGGTTGCGGTATACCGGAAAAAGACCTGGAGCATGTGTTTGACCGCTTCTACCGGGCCGAAAATACAACTCAAGCTCATACCAGTAATGCCGGACTGGGTCTGGCTATAGTACGCAAGATTCTTGATTTACACGGCAGCCGTATCACCGTTAGCAGCCAGGTTAATCAGGGCACCTGTTTCGAATTCGATTTGCCGACACAGGCTACCGCATAAATTAATCTGCACCCACTGCTGTTCCATCTAATTTACCGGGGGAGGGAGCTGGACGGGTTTATCGGTGAAATGGAGAATAGGCAGCATTAAAGCTATATTGCCAAAAATCTGCATATATGGAACATCATTGTAAGTCAATTCCAATGACTGGGCGAAAAAAGCCATGCCGCTACCAGATCAGGAACAGCAGCACAAAGCCTTCAGCGTATCCACCAGGTTTTCAAGTGTGTTTGTAACAACGGGCGACAACCCTTCACCAGCACTGGTGTCTGCAGGTTGGATGGCCAACAAAGCGACAGATGCCTGTGACCTTGCATGCAGGTATTTGGCCAGCATTCGAAGCGATCCGGCATGGGTTGAAATCCCTGAATACGCCACCTTGTCGGGGTAAAGCAGTCTGGCCTGACCGGGTTCTGCGCCGAAATCGGTGGCGTCGACCATCAGTATGGAGTTTGGGTCTTTGCGTACTACTGTTTCCAGATGGTTCTCGGGTATGAAGCCGGCATCAATTGCATCAAGACCCTGGCAAGATTCCATCGCTTCAGCGAGGTAGGAACCAACACCATCATCACGCCAGTAACGGTTGCCGATACCCAACAGGCAAACCCGGCCCTTAATAAAATCTGTCAATTGATCTTTTAGATGGTCGGGGTCAGATTCAGATGCAGGATACATAGTTCAATAATCACATAGAATTCTGTTCTCAGGCAGCCTGTGCCGACTTGCGTTTGCATTTTGGACACTGGATGGCCATGCGATCCGAGCGCAGTATGGAAACTGATGGATTTCTGACACCCTGTTCCACATAACCCAGTCGCTGACCGGCGAACATTGCCAGCGTGGGGTTGGCGAAACTGGCCGGGCCAAGCCGTTCAGCGAGCCACTTTAGCTGGTCTGCCGGGGCCAGCAGTTCACCGCAAACCTCGCACATCACCAGTTCTTTCTCAATCCGCTCTTCGAAGTCCTCGGGTGCAAAGCCGGCGAAATCCCACTCATGGCTCATGCGGATACCCTTTTGTGTCGGGCAATAACGCTCACATTGTCCACAAACGATACAGGCATCAAGGTGTTGGATCAGTAGCCGTTTCGGTGGTGTGGATTCAAGGTCATCAATCACCTCGATACATTTGGATGGACACACCTGGGCGCAGGCACCGCAGCCGGTACAGTCATCTGCACTGAAGCGGGGGCGTCCACGAAAAGCTTCCTGGGGCTCGTATGGCTCGGCCGGGAAACGGGTGGTGAATGCGGGTGAGAATGCTGCGAGAGCCGCTTGTTTCAAAATTCTCGGTTGCATAAAGGCGGGCAGTTTCACGATGTTGTTTCCTCGTCGTTATTGCTGGCCTCAAGGTCTTCGGCATAGCGGTCAACCACGCTTCCTTCGGCCAGTGGAACACCTGAGCGATGGGCCGCACGTGACAAGGCATGTGCTGCAGTGGACGATGTGATCAACAAAAATACGATACAAAGAAGTCCCTTGACGAATACCGCAGTGGTTCCAAACCACACCATGGTTCCCAACAGGCTCAAAGTAGTACCCAGCACCACGCATTTTGTAGATGCCTGGATACGGTTATAAACATCTGGCAAGCGCACCAGCCCGACGCAGCCCAACAGGTCGAACAGGACCCCGATGGCGATAAGTATTAATCCGATCTTTTCATTCATTGAGTCGTTTCCCAACCAGGTATTTGGCCAACGCCAGCGTGCCTACGAAGCTCACCAGGGCCCATACCAGGGCTATATCGAGCAGGTATGCTTTGCCGGTTACCACGGTGATGATGGCGACAAAACCAACGACAACCGTGCCAAGAATGTCGATGGCGACCATGCGGTCCGCAGCCGTGGGGCCGTTAGAAATACGGTAGAGACACATGGCACAGCAAATAAGCAGACCTGAAATCAATACCGGAACTAAAAATTCTACTGTGGTCATGATGACTACCTATTCAAAAATCCTTTGGATAAACCATTCGAACCGTCGTAACACGAGTTTTGCAGCCTCATCTTCATCGAGGCTGAGTACGTTGAGCCAATGGACGTAGAAGATACCGTCATCGGTCACATCAATCGTCAGTGTACCCGGCGTGAGTGTGATGCAATTGGCCAGAGCTGATCTGCCGGTGTCGGTCTTTAAAATGCTCTTTATTTTCACAATGCCCGGTCGGATCGGCATACGTGGATGCAACACGCGGTAACTTACATCCAGACCGCCCTTGATCACGTAGTAACTTAAAACAAAAATATAAATGACCAGCCAAAACCAGCTAACCGGATTGAGCAGACGGATGAACTTGACGCGGATTATTTCGTGCATCACCAGTGCCACGAACGCCGAGACCAGCACGCCAACAGCTATATCACCGATGAGCAGGCTTCCGTCGAAGGGCGATACCGGCCACACCAGCATCAGCCAGAATATGAAGGACATTACGAACAGCGCCAACCGTTCCAGCAGAGGTTTGTGTGTGAATGAGCTGTCTGACTGTTTCATTTTACAATCCTGTCTATTCCTGTTCCCTATCCCCCGAAAACACCCGCGGTCAGTGTTTGCTGAGCAGCACCGATCAGCCATGGATCACGCAATCCGGTGAGCACTGCAAATGACAGTGTGATACACCCGATTGCCAGCAGAATCATGGCCAGGGCCATCATCGGCGGTTCACGACGCACGTCCTTCAGAGCCTCCGGCAGCGAGGCGAAAAAAGCCATTCGCTGTACTTTTAGCTGGTAGGCGAGGGTTACAATGCTAACCAGCACGGCTGCGAGCGCGAATCCGTAATAACCACTCTCAATACAGGCAAGCACAATAATCAGCTTGCTCCAGAAGCCGTTGAATGGTGGTATACCTGCAATCGACATGGAACCGACCATCGAGGTGGCAGCGGTCACTGGCAATTTCCGGTTCAATCCACCCAGTTTCTTCAGGTTCCGTGTCCCGGTTGCGTATTCCACCGCACCGGCGTTGAGGAACAACAGGGGTTTGAATAATGCGTGATTGACGAGGTGGTAGAGACCGCCGACCAGGCCCAGGGGGGTTCCGAGCCCCAGACCGAGAACCATGAAACCAACCTGTGAAATACTGCTGTAGGCGAACAATCGCTTGATATCTTTTTGCCCAACGGCCAGAAACCCGCCAACCACCATGGATAAAAGACCGAGCCAACGCAGCATACTGAGCTCGTTGTCCGAGATCCCGAATACGTTGAATGCCAGGCGTGCCAGTACGTAAATACCGATAGCCTTGATCAACACACCGGAGAGCATGGCCGAAACGGGTGCCGGTGCTGCAGGATGCGCATCGGGCAACCAGGCATGGAAGGGTACCAATGCTGATTTGAAGGCAAAACCACAGATAAACAGTCCGAAAGCCAGCAGCAACGGGGTATTCATACCGGTCTCAGTTATGCGGGCTGCAATATGCGCCATGTTCAGCGTGCCGGTGATACCGTAGACCAATGCCACACCGGTCAGGATCAGCGCTGATGACAGGGTACCGAGTACGATGTACTTGAATGAAGCCTCCAGTTCCTCATGGGCGCAACCAAACGCGACCAGTGAATACGATGCGATTGCCGCGACCTCGAGGAAGACATACAGATTAAACAGGTCTCCGGCCAGGATCACACCATTCATACCCGTCACCATCAACAGGAACAGGCTATAAAAATGACTGCGGGCAGTAAATCGTCGCATGTAATCCACCGAATACAGGCTGACAGCAACACCAACAATATTGACGGCCAGCAGTAGTAAGGTAGCGAGTGCATCCAGTCGCATATCGATCCCGACAGGCGTGGGCCAGCCACCCAGGTGGTAGATCCCATTGTCGCCTATCGCGTAACAACTCATCAGCATCAGCACCAGCATGGTGATAATGGTCAGCACCTCACTCAACATATGACGACTTCGTGCCACCAGTTGAATCAGCAGCGACATGCCGAGCGGTATGGCCACGAACAAGGGAATCAGGGTCTGGATATCTATACTCATCACTTACATCCTATTCACTTTTCACAGCTACCCTCGCAGACGCCGAATCTCGGTTATGTCGAAGGTTCCATAACGCTCATACAAACGCACACACAGGGCCACCATCAGTGCCAGCACGCCTAAGCCAATGACAATGGAAGTCAATACCAGGGCCTGCGGTAATGGATCCACGGCACCGTTGGCAAATTCCGAAATAAGGCTGCCCGGGTCGACGATGGGTGGATTGCCGCCCTCGCGATAGCCAATCAGCAACAGCAACAGGTGAACCCCGTGATTCATTATCAGAAGGCTAATGACAATCTTCAGTGTCTGCCGACTTACAACCACGCCGTATAGTCCGATGAGAATCAACAACAGGCATAATGAGTAGATCATGATGGGTCCTCCTGATGGTGTTTTTCAGGGTCGGCCGGATCGCCAAGCTTTTGCTCTGCTATTTGAAAAGCCGTCAGTACCGTGAACAAGAGGAATAGTGCGCTGGCAACCTTGAGTCCCAGTGCCAGGTTGGACATTGGCATGGTTCCGCCGCTGATCAGGGTGAATTGCGCCGCTTCGGGTGTGCTGATGAAGTTTTCGAAAAAGTAGCCTCCAGCCCACCAGGTGCCAAGCCAGGCCAATGCCAGGAAGATCAACAGGCCAACACTATCCAGCCTTGAGGCCACCGCTTTGCTGAATATTTGTAATCCGGAAACCTGCCCCATTGCCAGTGTGATCAAAATGAAAGCACTGGCAATCACAATACCCCCCCCGAAGCCTCCGCCCGGTGTGATGTGGCCGTATAGCACAAGATAGATGCCGAACAGCAGAATCGGACCCTTCAGCCAACGCGTCACGGTCTTCACGATCACACTCATGCCGGTGCCTTTGTCGCGTAAGCTGTGAGTGGTGCTCATGACGGTTCATCCTTGGTTTTTTTGCTTCCGATTCGGGCATTTCTACGCAATATTGCGACGGCGCCGAGTACAGCGCAGAACAGGACAGTCGCCTCACCCAATGTGTCCCAGGCGCGGAAATCCAACAGTACGGCTGTGACCAGGTTTGGTGCGCCGGTTTCGGCAAGACCGGTTTGCAGGTAAACCTGCGCGGGTGTGTCGGCAAACCTTTCCATAACCGGTATACCGAACTCCGGAAACTGGTTAAATACCTGGATACCAAACAGGCCGATGACCGCCACGAAAGATACCGCAAACGCGACACCGACGACGGCATGGACGGTTTTCAGCTGTTGCACCTCCCGCCCTAAAGTAGCGCGTATCAGAATGACAAGACTCACCACTTCGACGCCTATCTGCACGATCGCAACGTCGGGTGCTGCCAGGAACAGATAGACGATAGCCAGCAGGAATCCGACCGCGCCGACACTGATAACGGCGTAGAGCAGGTTTGATGTCAGGACGGTGATAATCGCAGCGATCACCGTCAGCAAGATCAGCAATGCTAGTACTTCTGTCATGTCAGCTTCCCGTCTCCGTAACCACCCAGACCACTACCAGCAGACCCGCGACGAACCATCTCAGGTAGGCCGGTAGAATGCCGGTATGAAGTGAGCGCAGCATCTGGACTAAATAATTGGATCCACGTTTGAGGAAATCATAAATATCGAAAACCCTTGCGCGGGTGAGCAGGTAGAATCGCTGCAACCCGGGTAGTTGTTCGATAGTGTTGTAAAAATCGACACCGGTGACCTCAACATGCCGTTGACTGCCTTGCTGATCACCGGAAATGTAAACATCCTGCATTTGCTCGCCGCCAATGTAGGTTCGTACCCGGCGCAACTTGCCGCCACGCATCGTTAACAGGTACATGATCAGGCCGACAAGTACCGCGAGCAATATCAGCACGGTTGCAAGACCGGACCACCAGACACCAGCTACATCTACCTGTACGACCGGGAAGATCATCTGCTTAAGCGGTACCTGGAAGGCGAACACGCCAAACACCACACACAAGGCCGCCAGCACCACCAATGGCAGCAACATGCTGATGCTTTTTTCACGAATCTTCATCTGCTGGATTTCCGGTGACGGTTTGCACAGGAAGGTGGCGTGCAGCACTTTGACAAAACTGGCCAGCGTCAGCGCGGACCCAAGCATCGCGACGGCCAACCATACGACCCATCCCAGGCCGCCGTTTTCACCACTGCTGATGATTCCCTGGTAGATCATCCATTTCGAGGCAAAGCCATTCAATGGTGGGATGCCGGAAATTGACAGGGCCGCAATGGTGCAGGCGATAAAGGTCACAGGCAGCAGTTTGGCCAGGCCACCCAGTTTGTCGAGATCAGTGGTGCCGGTTTCTTTTTCAACCACACCGGCACACAGGAATAATGCAGACTTGTAAACAGTATTATTGAGCATGTGGAACAAACCACCGGCAAGCCCGATGGCGGTGCCGGTACCGATACCGAGGATCATGTAGCCGACCTGGCTGACCGCGTGGTAGGACAGCAAGCGTTTGAGATCGTGTTGTACCAAGGCCATCATCACTGCAGACAGAACGGTGATGGCACCTAACAGCATCAGCATTCCGTACATTGCCGGAGTGGGGACAAACAAATCCAGTACACAACGGGCCAACAGGTAGATGCCAAGCAGCTTGTCGAGCGATGCCGGAAGAAATGCCGATACCGGTGCATCAGCCTTTTCACCAAACTCCGGCACCCAGGTATGGAATGGTACGGCTCCGGCCTTGGCAAAGGCTGCGGCGAGCAGGGTCAGGAATGCTGCGTAGCTCGGTACACTGTCCAGCACCATCGCCGATCCGTCCATACGGGTGCTGCCGCTCAGGTGCCAGTAAATGACGATTCCGAGTAGCATCAACGCATCGGTGCCGCCAATGATCATCAGTGATTTGCGCGCCGCCTCTGCTGCATCTGATCCTGCAATGCCGGCCATCAGGTACAAGGTCAGTGCCAGAAAACCCCAGCACACCAGCAAGAACAGCAAATCGTTGGCAAGAACCACACCGCAACTGATACCGAGTGTCCAGAGCAAGTAGGTGAAGTACTCCCGGTGACGCGGGTGTCCCTTCATGTAACCAACCGAAAAGATGGCAATGAGTAGCCCAAAAAACGCCACTGCCAGCAGGATAAATGCACTCAAGACATCTACCCGCAACGACAGCCAGGGCAGGGGATCCCAGGTCGTACCCGCTTGTTGAAAGAGCGGCCAGACCAACGCCAGGACAATCGCTGCGGCCAACACCGCCCACAGGGAGCGTAGTTTGCTGGCGGCGTTTGGAATCAACAGACATACCAGTCCCGCCAGTAACGGAAAGACCACCGGCAGTGCCATCGGATGGGTGATCAGCTGATTGAGCATATCTACCTCTTCAATAATTCGGTAACGATGGTCCACAAAGACCGGTTTGCGCCATCAGGCGGTCAGTTTTCTCACAGGACAAGCGGATCAGGTCACGGCTATCCAAAAGACGCTCGCCACAGTGACTATCCACTGCCACGGCCATGCGTTCTGTGCAGCAGTAACACGGGTCGACGGCGGCAAGTATGATGGTGGCGTCGGCCACTGTTGCACCCAGCACCGTTTCCCGGTTGGTAGGTACATTCATGAAACTCGGAGCACGCACCTTGTGCCGGATGGGCCGGTTGCTGCCGTCACTGCGGATGTAGTGAAATACTTCGCCTCGTGGCGCTTCGTAATGGCCGATGCCTTCACCGGCGGGCACGAATTTGGGGTTGGAGTCGATCGGACCGCCGACCTTTTCCAATTGGTCCAGGCACTGTTGGATAATACGGATGGACTCGAACATTTCGAGGATACGTACCACGACTTTATCGAACACATCGCCGTTTTCACAGGTCACGACATCAAAGTCCAGCATGGCGTAGGCGGCATGTGGATGGTCACGCCGAACATCGATATCGTAACCGGAGGCGCGTGCGGTAGGGCCAAGGGCACCGTAGGCGATAGCCATTTCACGCGTCAGTATGCCGACATCTTTTGTGCGGGCATGAATCAACGGATCCTGGATGACTGCATCCCGGAACATCTTGATCGGATCCTGCAGGCCGTCGAGTAATTTCCTGACTGCCGGAATGTCGGTCCTGTTGATATCACGACGCACCCCACCGGGTTTCATCATGCCGTAGTGATTGCGATTGCCTGAGATCAACTCGAGAATATTGAGTACATCTTCACGGAACCGCCAGGCCCACATCCAGATGGTGTTGAAACCGATAAAATGTCCGGCCAGCCCCAGCCACAGCAGGTGCGAATGGATACGTTCCAGTTCACCCACGGCGCTGCGGATAAACAGCGCCCGTTCGGGGACGTTAATGCAACCGGCATCTTCGACCGCCTGTACACAAGCTATCGGGTGTGAGGTGGAGCAGATACCGCAGATACGCTCGACCAGGAAAATGGTTTCCTCGAAGGTTTTTGACTCGGACAGTTTCTCTATGCCACGGTGGTTGTAACCCAGTTCGATATCCAGATGGACAACTGTTTCATCTTCCACGTGCAACTTAAAAAATTCCGGCTCTTCCTGCAGCGCGTGGTAGGGGCCGATGGGTATGATGGTCCGTTTGCTCATGACGTCGCCTCGTGGTTTCGGCGCATGGGGTAATTGCCCTCCGGCCAGTCATCGGCCAGCAGCAAATGTCTCATATCCGGATGGCCGTCAAAATGAATTCCCAGCAATTCCCACATTTCCCTTTCAATCCACTCGGCGGCGGGACATATCAGGGCGATTGAGTCCAATTTTGGTGAGGTCTTATCCAGCAGTATTCTCAAGGTGACAACACAGCCCTCTTCATCCAGCGCCCAGTGGTACATGACCTCGATGCCGGCACTTGTGTCCACACCGGTTGCGATCTGGAAACGTGCTCCGAATTCGTCGAGCATCACATGACTGGCCTGTTCCAGAGCCCGGGCCTCGATGTCCAGGTAAATCCGCTGATCGGATTTTTGCCAAAACCCCTGCACGGACTTACCAAGTTGTTTCCGGACTGCCTTGCTGATGTGGTCTTTACCCATGGTGTCCTCTTTCATAGATGTCACGCGTTGTCTGCCATCCCGGGTGCCAGATCTTCTGGTATCGTGCCGTCGTTCTGCAGACAACGCGGGATCAATGCACCACTGCGTAAGCCCTCAATGACCTTGACCACAGCACTGATAATGGCTTCCGGTTTTGGCGGACAACCGGGTACATAGGCGTCAATACGCATGTAGTCACTTGGCGGACGGAGCCAGTTATAGGAGTCACGGAACATCAAACCAGTGCAGGGGCAGCCACCAATGGCAACAACAAGGAAGGGCTTTGGAGCCTGTGCCAGGACTTCTTTTGCGCGTATGGCTGCTTTACGGTTGAAAATACCCGATACCAGCAACAAGTCCGCATGCCGGATGCTGCCGACCAATGTAATGCCGAAGCGCTCAAGATCGTATGCCGGGGTCAACGCGTCAAGAATCTCAATATCACAGTTGTTGCACGCGCTGCCGGCGAGGTGGAACACATTCAGCGAGCGTGTCAGTGCGTTGATTGTCCCGTTCATAATACTATTCCTCTTGGGCCATCCTCATGGTTTCAGAATCCCAGCCAGGCAAGCGTGACCGCCAGTACGGCAACAATACTCACGGGTCCCCAAAAGAAACGGACAGCCTGGTCGATGCGTACCCGTGGTGTGGTGTTGCGTATCACAATGCTTATGGCCACCAGCACAAACCACAGCAGGAAACCAATCAATGGCGGCAGCCATCCGGGACCGCTAACCAGGCCACCAAAAAATAACACGACCAGCAGCACCGGCATCGTGAACAACATCATCGCCCGCGTCAGTTTGAACATCGCCAGCGGCGGGCCGGAATACTCGATCAGGGCGCCACCTGAGAGTTCGGTCTCGGCTTCCGGCATATCAAATGGGACGATAGTCAGCTTGGCCTGTGTGCAGGTGATACAAACCAGTAGCGCCAGCACACCGGAAAGACTCAAGACCGGAGCCTGTCCCGAGAGCAGGTCGCCAAGCCGGATACTGTTGGCATGGATGACCGGTACCAGTATCGCCAGCACCAGCGGCAGTTCGTAGGCGATCATCAATTTGACCTCACGGCTTCCACCCAGCGATGCCAACGGGTTACGTGATGCAAATGAACCCAGCATCACAGCCAATGCAGGCATTACCAGCAGGTAGATCAAGACGATAAGGTCACCCACAAATGTAGCTTCGGCATTCAACAGGGTACGCCACAGGATCATCGATGCCAGGGTGACGCCGGCGAGCCCAAGTAATGGCGCTAACAGGAAAAGGCCCGTTGCACCGCCCTCGGGAACACAAGTTTCCTTGTAAAGGAGCTTGCGGATATCATGGAAAGGCTGCAGTAATGGTGGGCCCACACGCATTTGCACCAGTGCGGTCACCTTGCGATCCACCCAGGACGTCAGCAGACCGGCAACGGCGGTGAACAAAAGACCCGGGAAGAAAAGAAACTCGAGTAAAACCATGTTGCCTTTCATGATGTCACCTCTTGCCTGACCCAGCGTTTTGCCCGGGCTGCCAGGTGTTTGTCAACGATATGAACATCTGTTTCTGATGGGTCTGTTAGACGAAACTCGAGTGCGCCGTGTGGACAACTGCTTACACAGGGTGGCTCAACATGGGTGCTCTCCAGGCAAACATCACAATTGACCTGATAAAACGTCAGCGTATCGGTGTAGATTGTGCCGAATGGACAGGCGTGTGCACACATTTTGCAACTGACACAACGCATATTGTGGCGGCGCAGGATACCGTTCTGGTCACGCTCCAAAGCACCGAAAACACAGGCGTCAACACAACTCGCGCTGGCACAACGGCGGCAGATCAATGCAAAGGTAGCGCGTTCACGTAGTCCTGATATGCCATTCTCTTGTGTGTGTGGCCTGTCATGGTATCCGCAGGTCACGCTACAGCTGTCGCATTGATCACATTTTTGCAGGTTGATGATCAACCGCATATGCCTGGTTTCAGTCATCCCACAACCTCGGATCGGCTTGAATTTCATCATAGGAGAACACCGGGCCGTCCTTGCAGACATAGAAACAGCCGAGACGACAGTGTCCGCACTGGCCGATGCCGCAACTCATGTTGCGTTCCATCGAGAGATAAATATTTTCGGGACGGTAGCCACGTTCCAGCAGCTTGTCGGTACCGAATTTCATCATGACGGGTGGCCCACACATGACGGCAATACCATCGCTGGCGTGGCAGTCGAGGTGATCTTCAGTGAGGATATCGGTGATCATGCCGACATGGCCATCCCAGTTGTCACCGGCGGTATCTACCGTCAACATGACATCAAGTGCACCACCCTGGTCCCAGCCGTGCATCTGTGCATCCCTGAATACAATGCTGTCGGGTGTTTTTGCACCATAACGCACGATAATGCGGGCATAGGCGTCCAGATCATCGATCAGGGCAAGTAATAAAGAGCGCAGAGGGCCAACACCGCAACCACCACCGACAACCAGGATTTCACGGCCCTGGAAGTCCTCGATCGGATAGGCGCGGCCCATCGGTCCCCGTACACCGAGTTCGTCGCCTTCTTTCATGCTATGCAGCCAGTCGGTCACCCTGCCGGTACGCATAATGGTGATTTCCATGAACTCTGATATTTTTGGTGAAGACGAAGGTGTGAAAGGTGCTTCACCTATGCCGGGCACGGCCAGTTCAACAAACTGACCTGCAGCAAATGGTATCGGCTCTACCGGGCGAATCGTAAACGTCTTTATGTCAGGCGTTTCGTCCTCAATCCGCTCGATGACCGCTGGAATGGGCATGTAGAGCGTCGCATTCATCGACGGCCCTCCTTAATACATCTCGGATATCAATATTGGCAATGCAGGCTTCGGTGCAACGCCCGCACCCATCACAGGCATATCGATCCAGTACCTGTGGAAAAAAACTGAATTTCTTGTCGAAACGGTTACGCAAGCGCTCCGCACGCAAAGGCCGCGGATTACCACCACCGGCAGTGGCCGCAAAGTTGGAATACAGACAGGCATCCCAAAGCTTGCTGCGTGCCGGCGTGTCATCCGCATCATAACCATCGGCCAGCAGGAAGCAGTGACAGGTGCAGCAAATAAAGTTACATGCACCGCATTCGACGCAATCCTCGGCGAAATCTTTCCACAGACCGGATTCGAAGGAAGACTCGATCGCATTGCGCCAATCGGTGCCGGGTTTCACGCCGTGCGCCATGCTGTGTTCGACCAGTTCCTGGTAACGTCTTTTTCTTTGTTTTTTGAGGGTTTCGAGTAGTTCCGGACCAGCCGGTTCGAGATATTGCCTGGCTGTACTCAAAAGCTGTTCACCGCGTTCGGTACCGTCTTCAAAAACGTAACCGGCGGGTGTTGATGCGATGTTGATATCGTATCCATCGGTGGCATAGGGCTGTTCACCCACTGCCGGGCAGAAACAGACATCAAGCTGGTCGTTGCAATCGGTGGAAACCAGGATGGTTTTCTTGCGTGATTCCGCATAATAGGGATCAGGACACACGCCGTTCAGAAATACGTGATCGAAGATGCCGAGTGACGACAGGTCGCAGTTTTTAACACCGAATACGATACGTTCCAGCATCGGTTCGCGGATGGTGGGATCTTTCCATCTGCCGATAAATTCACGTGCGGGGAAAAATAACGCTTTAAGGGGTTCGGTTTGGCGGAAATCACCAAGTGTGTGATGTTCTGGCTGCCATGTTGCCGTCTGAGCGAGTCGATAATGACCGTTCGCCGCTTTCTCCAGAGCGTAAATTTCCCGATTTTCGGCTAGGAAATTCAGAACTTCATCCAGACTACTCGAAACACTTATCGTCCATTTCATGTCCGTTGGTTCCGTACTGTCTTCTGCTTGGATTATCTACCTGAGAAATCCAATACAAATTGATCTAGATCAATTAAAAAACTGATATTTATGCTAAGAAAAATAAATATTTATAGCGGTTTTCTTACAAGGGAGTATCATTGAAACTGGGCGTAAAGGGGTTTGGAATTTACACGCATTTTCTGATGAATTGCTTTAATCAGACACTTGTTCAGATATTTTGATACCGCTGAGTTCCAGGCGCATCAATAGCAATTCATCGCCCTGTTTAAGATTTACCTGCCAGCTACCACAAGACCCACACAACAAGCGGTTGACTTGGGCCTCGCCGCTTTCACCGCAACTCCGGCACTCAACCACAATCGGTCCCGTTTCTATCTCAAGTTCAGCATTTTTTGCGACCGTTTCTGCCCGTGCGACTTCAAAAGCCCTGCTTAGCAATTCCGGCTCGACACCTGACAAGGGACCAATGGAAAGTACTATGCTGTCTACCCGACTGGCACCTTTGTCCTCGGCAATTCGTTCAACCTGGCTGATCAGGCCCTGACAAATAGACATTTCGTGCACGATGTAAAGCCTCCATCCTTGACTACGACAAATTGCTCAATGTTAGAACAACAAAGTTATCCGGACGCTGACGATATACAATCTTCTTTTATAGTTCTAGCAAAACCGCTATATTGCGCCTTCGTCATTACCCCCTTGTCTGAATAATATTAATAAAGGACATTTTATGAGTTACGTTATCATTGCTGGCGTTATCCTGATTCACATTGCATTTATTCTGTACTCTGTATTTATCTACAAGGAACACAAGTACAAAAGGGCCACAAAGGGCCTGCTGGTGTTTATTACAGCAGCGGTCTTATTTGATATTTCGGCAACTGTTTGCATGATGATAGGTACGGCCGAAAAATACTTCAGCTTACACGGAATACTTGGTTATACGGCCCTGGCGGTGATGGTTACCGATGCAATTTTTATCTGGAAACATAAAAACAAATATGGCAGTGAAGTCCCTTTCAGCAAGACACTCAACAGAAACTCCAAACTTGGCTATATTTTATGGCTGATCGCGTTTTTCACCGGCGAAATGCTGGCCGTTATGAACCATCAGGCAGCCTGATCTTCAAGAAAAACCCGCGACACCCACATCTCATCATTTTTGGAGAAACCGTTGGAACTGGTGTGAATTGGAGATGACAGAGAGCGGAATCCAGTCTCCACCATTCATGGGTGTCCATGTTTATCCATTTATTTTATTTCCGGCTAACTGTATTACATTATACCGGCCATAAGCATTACAAATTCCGGGTTATACTTGTTATAATCTCCCGAATTGAGTAATGGTAGAGTAAAATGTACTACCCCAGGATAGCGGACAAAGAGCTTGTCAACCGGTTGGAGTCGGCGGGTGCCGTAGTTATTGAAGGGCCGAAAGCTTGTGGCAAAACCGTTATGGCCAGGCAAATTGCCAGCAGTGAGGTACTTCTCGATATCGATGCGAATGCGCGTCAGGCCATCGCTGTGGATCCGAATCTGGTGCTTTCGGGCGAAGTGCCTCGCCTGATCGATGAATGGCAGATTGAACCTTCTATCTGGAATCATATTCGGCGTACCGTTGATGAGAGACAGGATGTTGGGCAATTCATACTGACCGGTTCGGCCATTCCCGCGGATGATATCACCCGTCATACCGGTGCGGGACGAATTTCCCGTCTCAAGTTACGCACAATGAGCCTACAAGAGACCGCTCACTCGTCTGGAGATGTGTCGCTGCAGGATTTGCTCATTGGTCACTACACAGCATGCGCAGATCCTGGTCTTAAACTACAAGATATTATTGAACAACTGTGCTGGGGCGGCTGGCCCGGTAACATTGGTCTTTCAAACAGGGCCCATTTGACTGCGCAGAGAGATTATCTGGAAGAAATCCAGAGAGTTGATATCGCCCGCGTGGATGGTGTGCGACGGGATCCTGGTAATGTGAGCAGGGTCATTCGCTCGTTAGCACGGAATGTGGCAACTCTGGTCAGTGCCCGGACGATCGCAGCCGATGCGGGTGGTGCTGATGGGCCATTGGACGATGACACCGTGCGGGATTACCTTGCGGCATTACAGCGGTTAATGATTTATGAAGAACAACCAGCCTGGTCGCCGCACCTAAGGTCCCGATCCATTTTGCGGAAGTCACCGAAGCGTCATTTTGTTGACCCGTCCCTGGCTGTTGCCGCTTTAGGGGCAACGCCTGAGTTATTGCTCAGGGATCTCAATTCGTTGGGATTGCTATTTGAGTCAATGGTGTACAGGGATTTATCAGTTTATGCGCGAGCCTGCGATAGCAGTGTGTACCACTACCGGGATAATACGGGTCTTGAAGTGGATGCCATTGTTGAGAACCGGCAGGGGGATTGGTGTGCTTTTGAGGTGAAACTGGGCGCAGGTCAGGTTGATAAAGCCGCTGTTTCCTTATTGAAATTCCGTGATCGAGTTGATGCGCGTAAGTCAAAGGTACCTGGAACACTGGGGGTCATCGTTAGCTCTGGATATGGATTTCTCAGGAACGATGGCGTGGCGGTCATTCCCATTGGTGCGTTGGGACCCTGAACTTGAAGCAGAAGTGTTCACCTATACGCTGAGCTTCGGCAACAGCGGTGCCGATTGATGCTATGTCGTCGTGGGCATTGTTGATGTTGATTTTGTTACTGGTAATACCCGGGTACGGCGCTTTATGTTAGCTTCGACATGTCTGGAAACAGCGACCAAAACAATGACTTTATCGGATTGTCTTTCTTCAGCAATGCTGATGAACGCCTTTTCTTCGGCATATGATGTACTGCCTAAAGTTGCTGTCCCAACAATGTCAGTCTGGGGATTGGGTTTTCGTTCCTTTATCAGTTTGCTCGAGTTTTGTCAGGCCACTGTCGGCCTTGATGCGCCTTGACTCAATAAGCGCTTTCATCTCCGACACCTGCTTGGTATGCAGCATACGCACTCCGGCATCGATCAGTACATCCCACTCTTCAGGTGACTGGTATGCATGGGTTTCCACCAGCAGACCTTTGGCCGTGGCGTACTTTATGAGCTTTATACTGATCTGGTTGGTTGGATCTTTGCGATCTAAATCGACCTGTATCATTCTCGGATCACACAGTGAAATAATTTCATCAACGGAAGCCTCCGTCTTGAGCTTAAACATGAATAAGTTTCTGTTATATTCACCTCCGCTCGCGATATATTCCTTGATCAGGCCCCTGTCACTATAGGGCAGGCGAATGATAACGCCGTTCATCATATCTTCAGCTCTAATGATATCTATGATTTCCCCGAGGTGTTGATTGACACCCTTTTTCAAATCAATCTTAAAAATTGTTTTGCCCTTGCCAGCACGAATAAGCTCTTGAAAAGTGGCGATGCGTTGAGTTGAGATACTGCCATCCCGAAACCTTTTATACAGCTGTTTTAACTCCGCCAGGCTGTGATCATTAACGGGGCCGGTTCCCGTCGTTTCCCGGTCGATTGTTGTATCATGAATAATCACAAATCGACCATCCCTGGTAAGGGAAATGTCGCTTTCATATAGATGAATACCCCTGGCCATGCTATTTGCTACATTCGCAACCGAATTCTCGGGGGCATCATCGGCTTTGTCATTTTCATAACCTCCCCGGTGAGCCGCTATCAGCACTGTGTTTGAATCGCTGGAATTAATTTCCTTAAGCGTGGCCGCGGCTGGCAAGCCTGCGGTTGCTGCTGTTTTCCAGGGCCGGCTAAATTCAATCGTGTTATCAAATGTCCGTGTCGGGCTGTCGGGAACCTGCTGCGTAATATTTTTCTTTCCGGTTTCAAAATCCTTGCTGAGCGTTGCCGCATCATAGAGTTCGCCCGCGGTGGTGAACGCCTGGTAGCTCAGCTTGTTTCCGTCGATTTCAATCAGCTGGAAAAACTGTGTGTTTTCTCCGGTGCGAATGGTCTGCAGGCCTTCGGCAGAATTGGACTCAAGATAATCGTGTTTGATCTTATATTGCTTCGGACCACTGACCGAAGTGACGTACATGGTCTGGAAGCTGTCCTTCTCAAAACCATCATCCTTGCGCACGGGCACCTGCCCGCGGGTATAGGCGTGGTCGTGGCCCTGCAGGACCAGGTCGACGTTGTATTTCTCAAACAGCGGCTTCCATTGTTTACTCATGGTTTTGGTGGTTGGGAAAATTTTACCGCGCAGTGCAAAAATGGGATGGTGGTAACTGACGATCCTCCAGCGATAACCCGGTTTTTTGAGCTGGGCTTCGAGATAGGGTGTCTGCTCCTCGATCAACTCATTGGAGTTGAGTACGATGAGCTGCAGGCCTTGGTATTCGATCGTGTATACGGTTTCGTGCAGCTTTTCGGGAAGATCTGCTTCGATGGGCAGGTTGAATTGTGGCCGCCATAGTATGGAAAAAA
>Ga0164315_10001501_pt1 | contig 17560 bp, 12 predicted proteins | sample GuaBasSedimGuay6_FD_113737 | JGI IMG/M metagenome (GOLD analysis project Ga0164315, IMG submission 113737) | Subseafloor sediment microbial communities from Guaymas Basin, Gulf of California, Mexico - Guay6, Core 4569-2, 0-3 cm | ecosystem: Environmental > Aquatic > Marine > Hydrothermal vents...
AAAACCGCACCTGAAAAAAGTTTTCGTTCAGGCACTAAATAATTTTGAAATTCAGATGCAGGAATTGACGTTCAAAATTGCGGGTAATACTTATGGCAAATCAAAATAAACCGGCGAACTGCTCCATTTGCTGACTCTCTCCCAGCCATATCGGTCTTCCCATCCTTTTCTTCGACCTTTATTTTTAATTTTTTTTCTGGTTTCACTTGCCTGATATCTAGGCCCCATATCAATGATACGTCTGTCCACCGGAGACCTGCGATCTACAGGAGAGCGTTTTGTGTAAACACTTTTTGTATGCACCACTTTTCCCTCCAATGTTGGCAGGAAAAATGTAAGGTTGAAGGTTTGATATCTAAAATTTGAATTTCCATTTTAAAACTCAAATTTCCAGCCTCACAATTTTCCCGATTTTGCATTTTTAATCTTGATATTTAAAGGAAACCCTTAAATTGGTTCTAAATTGAGCGGGTTTTCCTTTCTCAATTTTAATATCAAGTTTCTTTACTTCTGCAATTCTTAAATCTCTTAATGATTGTGATGCACGATCAATGGCATTGGTGGCCGCGTCTTCCCAGGATGTTGTACTGCTCCCTACAAGGTCAATAATTTTGTATACGCTCTCGGTCATGGCTTCCCCTCCTGTAATAAGGTTTATATATTATTATTGAAGTTGCGATGAATTTGAACTCAGATTGTTCGTTCAGTTCAGGTTCTGGATAGATGATCAGATTGATATAATTATAGAATAATATAAAAAATTGTCAAACGATTTTTACTTGTGACCTGGATTTACATGGCCCGTTCCAGGTCAGCCAACCTTGCAACGACCGGATTGCCTGTGATTTTTATAAAAGTTCACAAGACCTGGAATTTAAAAACGCCGGACTGTTTGAGGACATACCTGCCCGCAGTTTCCGGCGTTAAATGGAAGGTCTTGTTGAACCTTGAAAAATCGTTCGGGCACTAGGAAGTGTAAGGTTGGCTGGCCGAAATGGGTATTTGCTGATCCATTGTGTCAAAATCGTTACCCTTATGGCAAATATTCAGGTTAAAGAAAATTTAATTTTTCAAGAATCAATCCATAAAACCGATCTGATTCTGACGAAAAAATCCAACCCAAATGGTTTGAACACCGATCACAGACTCCAATCTGCCATGAAAATCCAAAAAACCATGAAAATTCATTTGAAGCGATTGAACCGGAAATACATCCTTTTGCTTTGCTGAAACACCCTATTTCAAAAACACAGCCATGGGGATTTGCAAATACATGGTGAAATGAATTATTTACAATCATCTGCTTAGACGGATCTGTGATATGATTATTGCAGAAAACACAGGTAATGATTTCTTCTTCTCCGGATATGGTATCGTATTTATTATCAGTACATAAATCAATCGATTGTTTACAAACCACATTCATGAGGTTTACCTTTTTAAATGTTCTTTTTCCAGGTAATAAAGGGTTGCCCCCACAGGAGCAAATGATAAAAACACTATGTTTAGTCCGGGTATAAGAAAAAGCAATCCAAATCCGATATGGAACATTAAATTTCTCCTTAAAAATTTTATCCGTATATTAAAGGGTTCCATTCTTCTTGCCGGCACCAGATCTGTATTGTCCCAGGCCAGAAATATCGCAGCCGTAATAGACGAGAGAATAATGATAATCACACTGATGGGAGTCAGTAAACCGATCACCATAATGATCAGAGAAATCAGCACTGGAATCACTGCCCTGGGAATTTCCTGTTTAACCAGATAGATAAAAAAACCAATCCAGGAATTTTGTTCCATCGGGACTTCTTTACCCAATATAATTTTTTCAGTAATTCTTGACATGTAATCCATGATGAAAACACAAAAAAACAACTGGGCAATTAAATAAGAAAGAACCATGGCAATAGCAGCAAGAGAAATAGATAAAAGCCATGAAACTGCCTTCCATACAAATACCAGCCAGCCTGTTTCCGGCACTTTCCATATCATTAATAAAATTTCATCATGCCAGTATAAAACAAGACCCGATAAAATAAGGGTAAAAAACAAAACAATGAGAAATCGTAATATTCCCAACATCAATAATTTAGGAGTTTTCAACGCCAGGGCCAGCCCTTTTACGTTATACTTTATGCCATCATATAAATTCATTTTAGTTCTGACCTTCAGGTTACGTGTGACCTTCAGGTTATGCCTTTTCCGGGATGCATTTTATCCAATACGTTATGGGTTTTGAAAACTCTTTATAAGAAACGTTTGTCCTTTGGGCAACTATATTTTTCTCAAGTCCAAACATTTTCTTATAACAATTTAAAAAACTCAAGTTGTCAGGTTTGTCTGATTTTTCCATATCCTTTGTTTTACAAATAGCCCCCCAGATGGTTCTGGTATCCCTTGTAATAAAGGAATCCTTTAATATTGCCATTATTGTTTCACTAATATGAATCCCTTCTTTGATGCCACAGTTTTCAAGCCTTGATGCCGTGTTTACGGCTTCACCGATAGCCGTGACTATTTTTCTTTTTCGACTTCCCAAAGGGCCGATCACTGCTGTTCCCATTTCCATTCCTGCTCTGAAATTGATATTAATGTTTGCTTTATCAATCAATTCTTTTACTCTTCCAGCCTTATCCATGTCATGCTGTCCTGTTTTCAGAAAATGTATTTCTTTAAAAATAGATGCCAGAGTAAAGGTCATCAACATGATCCTCTCCTGTATCCCCAGGGGAAAATTATTTTTCTCATTATCAAATGGGGAAGCATTTTCAAGAAAAACACAATCTCCTATAAAATTATCTATCCTGCATGAATATTGATTTGCCTTATTGGCAGCTATCTGGTGACACAGGTTCAAAATATAAAAATAATCCCTGGGATTTAATTTTTTCCTCATGGTGGCAGATCTTATCATATCGATAAAGGCATATACACCGTCTGTGATGTTGACAGGCTCCATATCAAGCTGGCTTTTCTTTACAGCACCCACAGCCTTTAAGTATGCTTTCTGCTCATTCAACTCAATCTCTTTGTTTTTTAATTGCAATGCCGTTTTTCTAAGGTTTTTTTCTTTTCTCCAGATAATATGCGCAGCCTGTCTTCCTTTGGCAAGACCGATATGCGCAATGGATGCCATTTCAATTGCTGAGATTAAAATATTTAATCTTTTTTTCAATTCTTTTTCGTGAACAAATTGTATTCCTTTTTTTTCCAGAAGTTGTTCATTGATTGTATTAAATACAATGGCCCCATAATCTGGAATATAAGCAGAAACAACATTTCTGGCCTTGAACTGGCGAACAATGGCAGTGTTGATTTTAATGCCCGGCATGGTTTTAAACATATCACCATCATAGGAAAGGATGTCGGCATCAGAACAATTTTTCCGTGCTTCTAATAAATCATAAAGCTTATCAATAACAAGGACTTTAATACCTTTTGCATAAAAATCCTTATGTTTTCTCAGCACAAAGGAAATAATACCATCACTTTCCTTTTTTTCGCCGAATTGAGTATCTTTATAAAGCCTGACAGGCGAAAGGCCTTTCTGTCTGGCAATGGTGTTTCCAAAATATTTTAAAATAAGGCCGTTAAATCCCTTTCCATTAAATTTATGCAGAATTCCCCTGTCCCATTTATCCGGGGATAAAAATTTAAAATAGGTGCTGTCCGTTCCCAGAAGCAGCGCAACCTGGTTGGCCTTCATTAATTTTAATGAAAAAGCCAGAAGAAGATCCAATGTATTTTTCTTTTTAAATACAATATGTTCAAATTTGTCTATATCAGGCAATTCATGTTTCATCTAAGGATTCTTTTTTGATAAGAGGTTTCATAATTTCACCTTTCGTTAAAGATTGAGATTATAAAAAATCAATTTTCTACAGAATTTATAGGTTTGGGCTTATTATAGTAAATCTTTTAAAAAAATAAAGGCTTATCTTAAAAAACAATAATATTTTTTGCTGCCCTCTGATTATTCAGGCGATCGCTTTGAGAATATTGCGGGTTTCCAAAAGGGCCCTGGAAATATGATTTCTTTTTGTTCCCAATTGAATTTGAATAGTGTCTTTTTTTATAAATTCAAAAACGGCTATACGCTTTAACGCATTATTTAAGGAATCCAATGGTTTTTTCCTGTGTTTTTCAGAAAAACAAAGGGTCAGGGTGTTGGGGGTTATATCAAGCCTGTTAACACCTGCTTTTATACAATACACCCGCAGCATGATTTTTAAGAGCATATTTTCAGCCTCTCCGGGCAGTTTGCCATATCGGTCTGTCAGCTCTTTTTTTATATCTGATATATCTGAAACCTCTGTGATCCTTGACAGTCGTCTATATAGGGTTAATCGCTGTTCAACGGATTCTATAAAACCCTCTGGAAAACCAACGGACATGGATGCATTAATTTCAGGTTCCAACTGTTCAATGGTTTCTTCACCTTTTAGATCATGAACTGCCTGATCCAGCAGTTTTAAAAACATGTCATACCCGACAGCGGCTATATGGCCGGATTGAGAAGCGCCCAGGGCAGTTCCTGCACCCCTTATCTGCAGGTCTTTCATAGCGATTTGAAATCCAGACCCAAGATCTTTGTACTCCATCAAAGCAGCCAGCCTTTTTTTAGCGTCCTTTGTCAATGTATTTTCCCCTGTTCCCTTCAGGTTGCCTTTGCTCTTCAGGGTATCGGAAATAAACAAATAGGCATAGGCCTGATGGTCACCCCGTCCGATCCGTCCTCTTAACTGATAAATCTGGGAAAGCCCCAGCCGTTCAACTTTATTTATAATCATTGTGTTTGCCGAAGGGATATCAAGACCGGATTCTATGATTGTTGTACAGACTAAAACATCAATTTCAAAATTAACAAATTTAAGCATTACCTTTTCAAGCTCTATTTCCGAAAGCCTGCCATGGGCCACACCTATCTTTGCCTGTGGCACCAGGTTTGCTAAATTTTCTGCAGCTTTGGAAATAGTCTTGATGTTATTATGGACAAAAAATACCTGGCCATTTCGTGACAATTCTCTTTTAACGGCATCTTTTACAATACTGTCTTCATATTTTGAAATATAGGATATGATTGGCTGTCTGTCTGCAGGAGGGGTTGTGATCACGGAAATATCCCGCATACCCGTGAGTGACATATGAAGTGTCCTGGGAATCGGCGTTGCAGTCAAAGCCAGAACATCCACAGAACTTCTCTTTTTTTTTAATGCTTCTTTATGCCTCACACCAAAGCGTTGCTCCTCATCAATCACCAAAAGTCCCAATGATTTAAAATCAACATCTTTTGATAAAAGCCTGTGGGTTCCAATGACAATATCTGCAAGACCTGAACTGATTGCCTTAACTATCTTTGCCTGTTCTTTTCGCGTTCGAAACCGTGATAAGCATTCAATATTCACAGGATACATGGCAAATCGCTCCCTGAATGTTGCAAGATGCTGTTCTGCCAATATGGTGGTCGGCACCACAATCGCCACCTGCTTTCCATCATTTACCGCTTTAAAAGCAGCCCTGATGGCCACTTCTGTTTTACCATATCCCACGTCCCCGCAGACCAGTCGATCCATGGGAATACTTGACTCCATGTCCAGATGGACATCATCAATGGCCTTTAGCTGATCACGGGTTTCATCGTATGGGAAAGCCGCTTCAAAATCATTGTAATAATTATCCGGCCTGGAAAATGAAAATCCCTTGTTGACTTTTCTTTTTGCATAGAGATTTAAAAGATCGGCTGCCATTTTCTCAACCTCTTCTTTTGCTTTGGCCTTTGATTTTATCCAGGCTTTGGAGCCGATTTTATCAAGAACCGGAGTATAGCCATCCACCCCGATATACTTGCCAATCATCTCAATGCGATCAACGGGTAAATATAATTTATCATTATCCAGATATTGAATAAGAATAAAATCCTGAGAAATATTACCTAGTTTTAAACTGCAAAGTCCTTTAAATTGTCCCACACCATGCTCAATGTGAACTACGATATCTCCATTTTTCAGTTCTTCCGGCGTGATAACCTGAAGGTCACGCGTAACCTGAAGGCTACGAGTATTGGATTTTAAATCTCTTATTGTTTTACTCTGCCTGCGGATTCTTTTTTTGCCGAAAATTTCATTTTCAGTGACCAGTGCCAGCCCCTCTTCTTTAAGAACAAATCCTGAAGATACTGCTCCATACAAATAATAAATTCCCGGAGTTTTTTTAATTGCTGTCTTAAAGGTATTACAAAGCACAGGGTCAATGCCGTAGGGTTGCAGCAATGACAGCAATCGTTTTGATTGTGATTCCTGACTTAAGACACACAGGACAATTCTTTTATGGACCAAATGATCATTAAACCATTCGACCAGCGGGGTTAAGGGATTTTCTTTTGTCCCCGCTCTTTTCAATGATGAAGACAAATCCGCGTTATCCTGAAACTCAAATGAAAGCTGCCGTACCTGTTTTTCTTCTAAAGGATCATTCACCATATCAAATGATTTAAACGATATTTGTTTTTTTGATTTAAAAAACGATTTTATCTTATCCCATTTCAAATAAATGGAGTCTGGTTCAACGCAAAGACGGCTCTCCAATGCAGTGGTTTTATAATTTAAAAAAACTTTGTTTTCAAAATCCATTGCACATGATTCAAGATCATCGGGTGAATCCATCACCAGGAGCGTATGTTCAGGGATATAGTCAAAAAAAGTATCCAATTCTTCATACACAATGGACAGCATGCTTTCAACACCGGGAAACCTTCCAAATTCACGGGTTTCATTTACATAATCTCTGATTTTTGACGCTTCAAGGCCTGCAAGGGTTCCGGCATGTCTGAGACGGGCCAGGATATGGGGCATATTTTCTCTGGTCAATATGGCTTCTGTTGCAGGGATAATGATGGTTTCATAAATTTCTTTTATCCCTCTCTGTGTATAGATTGAAAAATTTCGAATGGATTCTACCAGATCCCCAAAAAACTCAATGCGGACCGGATATTTTTCACCCGGAGAAAAAATATCCAGAATACCACCACGGACAGAATACTCTCCTGGATCTTCCACAAGAAAGGTTTTGTTATACCCGCCGGATTCAAGTTTCAAGATCAAGGCATCTCTGTCAATTTCCTCATTGGCCAGGATAAGTTCGGCAAAATCATTCAAACTTTTCTTTGGAATCAATTTTTGTAAAATAGTGTCCACAACCGTTACAATAATTAAGGGTTCCGGACCTGAATTCATGATTTTTGATAAGGCGGCAAGTCTGTTTGTAGATGTTTGTTTATGATAGGCAAGGGATTTGAATGGCAGAATATTATATCCCGGAAAAAAAACAATTTTATCTTTTTTGTCCGGCAGAAAAAAATTCAATTCATCGATAAACTCTATCGCTTTTTTTGAATCCTTTAAAATAACAAGGATTGAAACCTTAGAGAATGCATACCATTTAGAAGTCAGATAGGCCTTATGAGACCCGTCTGTCGGGGTGATTACCACAGTATTATCAATATTTTTAAAATCTTTGATCAAATGCTTTGACATATTTATTTGAACACACATGATTGGATGGGCGGGATTTTCCCTTTAACCTGAAGGTCACTCGTAAAAATCATGGTCTTGATTTAAAGGAAACTTTGAAAAGAATCAAGAAAAATTAAAAACAATTATTTAAACTTATTTGCCAGGCCATTATCAATGACATAGATACACGCCTCATTGGCCCCCTGGGTTGTATAGCCGAACTTCGCACAAAGATTGTCTAACATGAATTTCACATCTTTTTTAATCCGTTTGTCATGGGCTTTAAATTTATCTGTGTCAAAATCCTTGATGGCATTCCTGAAATTTTCATTTTCAATAAAGGGTTCCAGCACCTGTTTTTTAAGGTTGTGAACATATCTCTCGTATAAAGATTCAAACAGCCGGGTTTCTATAATATTTTTCCCTTCAATCATGATCTCATGGGAAAGGGTTCTGGTGGTAAACTCTTTTAAGACATCGTTCCTGATCTCCTGTCTTTTTTTCTTATCCATATTCTCTGAAAGAAGCCTGTTCTCAATGCTTTCAAGAAAGGCTTCCGTCACGTGGATCTCTTCTTTTGTAAAAATACACTTTACAATTGAATCAATGTCGTTGGTCACAGCAGAAATATAATTTTTAATATCTTTGGTTATCCGCTCCTCATTGTAATAATATAATGATTCTTTCACCTGTTGAAGGATGCAGTAGTCATACATTCGCAATAAAGATTCAAGAAACCCTGCCGGGATCAATCTTTTTGGCTGATCATCAAGCTTGGAGAAAAAAGTACATAAGTCCGGCATATTAATCAAACGGTCTTCTTTCGCGTATTTTGAATAGAATTGATCAAAAATTTTAATGGCATCCCGTCCGGACAGGCCTTCTTTCCCATAAATTTCAGATTCTGCAATAATTTTTTTAAGCATATTATTATCCAGGGATTTAACATCTTCTTCTCCCAGCCATTTGGGAACATTGCCTGAAAACAATTCCATTTTTAACAGCAAAAGCTGGTCATCACAAAAATTCTTATATTTTAAAGGATCTTTTATCCACTGGGTCAAAGCCAGTGATTTTTTACCGATTCTCGTGCAGATGATTATCCTGGCAAAATTTTCAAGAACCATGGGAAGAAAACTGCCTTCAATGTGCCGGCCGAAAATATTATTATAAATCTTAACCTCAGTTGTAATATCCAGGACATAGGGAATTTCAATATATTGAATCCTGTCTTCAAATGAAGGAAGATCCCGGATACTTCGTTTATCCTCTGGGTTCATCAAAGCAAAAAACAATGAATTAACCCTTTCTTCAATATCTTCTACCTTGTGAAGCCCTTCACTGATAATATTATGAAGTTCAACCATTCGATCAGTGTTATGGGCCTTGATATCCATGAGCGCATAAATCCCATTATTAATTTTTGCAAATCGTGAATACAGGTAATGGATCACATTACTGTCCTGGAACAAAGCATTTATTCGTTTTTGAAGAATTTGATTTGAAATAATATTTTGTTTCAGCGGCCTGTCCCCCGGGTTAAAAACACTGATACCGTTTCCCAGGCGCCGGTTAAAATAATAAGGTCTTACATAGAGCATTTTAAATACTTCAGTGGAATTGCCCAATCGTTCCATTAAAGAATGATAGATTGAAGAACAAATAGTACAGACTTCTTCTTTAAACACCCATTCATATTCTTTTTCAGTAAACAGACGCCATTTGAATTCATCATTTTTAATCAATTCATCTAAAACAATTCTTCGCTGATCTTTGGGGATGGCCAGAAAAGGATTGTCATGGGATATACAGGGCACTTCAATATATTCCGTATTTGTACCCGTATATAAACTTTCATTTGTCTCTTGTTCAGCATCGATATCTTCTTCTTTTTTAATATAGTGAATAAATTTTTCAAATGCTGATACAGACAAAGATGAATCTTTGTCCTGGAGTTTCTTAATATTCAGGCGCCATACGATCTCATATCTAAGTCCTGTTGCGGTATTGGCATAGATTTCAAATTTTTTTAACAAATTGTTTAAAAATGTACTCTTTCCACATCCATGGGGGCCGTCAAAAATATATATCCGGTTCTGCTGTGCCCCATGGCGTAAATATTCCATCTGCTTCATAAACCGATTAGCAAAAAGCATATCCGTAAAATAGGGGTTTTCAGAATCTTCAACAAAAAGCCTGGAGCAATCATATTTGGTAAAGGTCAGTTTATCAATATCCCCGGTTATTGTGTCTTCTGGTTCGTCAACATAATATTTTATCATATCATGAAAGGTCTGAAAAATATTCCGCAAAACCTGGGCAGGATTTTTCTTTAAAATATTTAAAAATTCTTCAAAGGGAAAAGGCCCAAGCCTTTGGTAATCGCTTATATTTTTATCCAGTAAATCAAGGTTTTGATCAATAGAGTTTTTTTTTGAAGGCATTGGTTCCATATTAAATTATACCTCTTGTTTAGAAAGTTTGCGATTTTTCATCACATAAACCATTCTCTTCCATTTGACAGGCCCGGACTTTTTCCCGTCAGTTTTAACAGATGCCGGATCCCAGAAATTTGGCAAATTTGTTGCGGTCTGTCCCGACGTCACAGGTTCGCTGGTTTCCAGATGAACAGGTCCTCCCCACAAATATTCTATGCCCATCATGGTATTTTCAATAAAATCCATTTTTAAGGGTTTATTTTCAAATTTATGATTCAGATACAATACGCCATCTTTTGTGCCGGCTTTATCGACAAATATTTCAGGAGGATGATACAGGGTATCAATGATCATTTCCTTATAGTCCTGCACCTTTTTGGATTTGATATAGTATTCCCAGGACATCCTGGCATTATTAAATCGCTTGCCTGCTACAAAAAGATTATATCCGGCAATAAATTCCTGATCTACAAAGGTATTGATAAAGGTAAAATCATTAAAATTTTCTCGAACCTTTAATATGAACTCATTACCTGAATTTTTGCTCTGGTTATAATTTTTCTTTTTGATCTCATCTTTTAAAAATATATAATCAAAACAATAGCATCCCTTATCTTCCATATCTTTAATATGTTCAAAAAGCCTCATTCCAAGGGCATAGGGATTTAATCCGACTTTTGGCATGGATGTCACATTCGCATTGACTTTGGCAAAGTCTGATTCATGGCCGCAGATCCTGTCATCCCGCATAAAAAGAGTTTCATGCCAATAGCTTGCCCACCCCTCATTCATAATTTTTGTTCGAATCTGTGGTTGAAAATACAAAGATGTGTTTTTAACAATTTGAATCACGGATTTGATCCAATTATTTTCATCTTCTTTTAAAAACGATGAATGTTGAAGGATATATTCCACAACATCCAGTTCAGGCTTTATTTTTATGGTTGCTTCTTTTTTATATAATTCTTCAAATTCAGGATAAAGACTTACCACCTGATCAAAAAAATCTTCCCTGCCCTTGTGTACAACATTGAATCTTGTAATCTCCTTTAAATATTCATTGTGGGATACATTTTTAATTCTCTGTAAAAATATATCAAAATAAAAATCTGTTCTGCTCAGTTGCCGCCTTGTACCATTCATGATGGTGTGGTTAAGTTCCTTTTGATATCCCACAAGGTTATCAATGCCCCGGGAAAATTCAATGGCATAATCAACCCATCTGCCCTTTTCAGATCGAAGCTGGGCAATGATCCTTTTATCTGATAATGCCTGACCTGTTAAATCAATATCCCATGTGTTTTTATAGAAAAGATTGTTCTGAAAAAAGTCAATATGCCCGAGAACATGGTAAAAAATCATTACATTGAGCCAGTCAGGGTTATTATCATTGTAAAATGAAATGGCCGGCCTGGTGTTGATGACTGTTTCATAGGGATTTGAAGGATATGCTTCATACATTCCCTTTCCTGATAAAACTCTTACATCATGTACCCAGTAGTCATACAGTGTCGGTATCATGACTTTAGGACTCAATTCAATCATGTCCCGGTTGGTCACAATATATTCAAGAGTTTCATCATCAAACTTCAAGCCTTGATCCCGGGCTCGAAGTTTGCATTCTTCCATTATGCCTTTCACATGTTGACTTACAAGTTCCATGTTAATTCTCGCTTTATTTCATGAAATAAGGTTTTTTATGCCTTGAATAATTCTTGAGTCATCTGCATTTTCGTCCATTACATCCATTTTAATCAAATTGCTGTGTTGATTGAGTATGCCCGATAATTTCAAATACTTTTCCACTTCCGTCTGTTTTGAGCCGACATAGGTATGTTCTACAATGGAAATACCGATGCGGGACACATAATTCAACATTTTTCCCAGCTCAGCAATGGTCTGCTTTCCTTCCTTATCCCAGTCATCACCGTCTGTACCGTGGAAAACATAGATATTATAATCCCGTGCCAGGTTTTCTCTTTCAACAATATCATTTACCAGTTTGAATGCAGTAAATACTTTGGTGCCACCGGCCACATTATAAGAATAGTACTTATAAAAATCAGATACTTCTTTAGCCTCTGTATCATGAAGGATAAACCGTGTTTCAACTTGCTTTTCATATTGATATATCAGCCAGGAATACAGCATGACATGCTGGGATACGACAGTCTGGGTCACTTTACCACCCATTGAGCCTGAATAATCTCTTAAAAAGAAAATAAGGGCCTGGGACTCAAAATCTTTTTCCCTGGACAAAATTCTGTAAATCAGGTCATGGGGAGAAATAATAAATTTTGTGGTATCAATATTTGATATATCCGGAATATTTCCAAGGGTAATATTGGTTTCAACAATCTTTTTTAATGTTGCTTTTTTATCCAGAATCTGACCCGTACCCCGGTTTTTGTCTGTCAGGTCATACACATACCTTGCCAGGGTTCGTTTTTTCCCTTTGTCCTGTAAATTGGGCAGGGCAAAATCCTGGGATAAGACTTTGCCAAGTTCATACGCGTTGGATTCAAGTTCATGGTCTGATTCTTTGCCTTCTCCCGGGCCTTCTCCAGCACCTTCTCCTTCTCCCTCACCTTCTTCAGGGCGGACAGGTTGTTCTCCAATGATATCCCCTTCTTCACCATCGCCTGTTCCGCCAGTGGGCTCTCCTTCTCCCTGGTCCTGGCCCGTATGTATTTCATCATGGACAAATTTTTCTTCAACCGTTGTCGGGACAATGATGATCTTATCTTTTCCACCAGATCCTGGTTTAACAATTCTTCCGATGCGAATTTTTCGTTTAAATCCGTCTTCTTCTCTTCTTCTGTCTTTTTCAAGAAGCTCATCAAGGGTTATCATATATTATGCCTCCCTATTTGTCATCTTCCTGGGTGCAAAAATATTCAATGGTTTTCTGGGCACAGGTTCTGCAATACCCAAGTTTTTCATTCATGGTATAAATCATTCTGTCATATAGTTTTTGATTTTCTTCATTGGTTCTGTTGGCAAGGGCTCCAATCAATGAACCGGCTCCGGCAATGTCGGATTTAAGTCTGACATCCGTAATTGCCTTAACCAGTTCAAGATTGTCCATGAAATCATAGTTTGCATCCACAGAAAGCTTCTGCCCATAAATCTTTCTAATTGAGTTTCTAAAAGATGCCCTTTGCTCCTCGGTTTTCAAACCCAGCCGCTCTTCAACATTTTTAATATATCGTTCATCTATTTTAATCGCTTTAAGATCTCCTGTCTGGGGATCCTTATATTTCCACATCATATCAGGGCCTAAGTGTTCGGCATCAACACCAATGATCATGTTGACATAATTGAAAACATCTTTTTTTATTGCCAGAGGTTCATCCATATAGGCGTTGAACATTTCAGTCATAATTCTTTCACGATAAAGACCCCTTGCAATTTTCAAATCCTCTTTGAATTTTGCCCGGTCAGAAGGTTCCTGGACATAATCAAGAACCGTTCTTTCAAGGGCCTTAAAAATATCCAGGGCAAACATACACTGACCTTCATTGGTTTCAGAACTCTCTAATAAAAGCTGTACTGCCCGGCCAAGATTTCTTTGGCCCATGCCTTTCTGCCCGAACCGCCTGGTGATATCCGTGTCCTGGTTTAACATATCAATCAACTCGGCAAGGGTTTTGAGACTCTTTTCTCCGGCCACCTCTCCTGCTGCAAGTTTCATAATTTCAATGGGGGTTAACTTATCAGATCTGGGCAATCTTGTGAGAACAACACCGACAGAAGCTGCATAATTCAAATTCGGGTCCTGGTGCAGCACTTTTGAATCAAGAGAGCGTTTTGTATCTGTGCCAATGGCATACTCTGTTAATAATGTTTGAATTTTATAATCTGTATTATGTGCAACATAACAGATTCTGCATCGGTCAACTATAGGCGCTTCCTCTTTTTCGGAAAGAAAGGTATCAAATTCAGAATTATTGCTGGTAGCGATAATCAGGGTGTCAATGGGCCATTTAAACCCATCCATTTCAATCATCCGGTTTTGAATCACTCCAAGATAAACCTGAACCAGATCCTTTTTATTTTTATAAATTTCATCACAGAAATGAATGCCGCCACCCGCTACCCTTGCCAATGCCCCTCTTCTTAAATCAAAACGATAGGGGTTGTTTGAATCGGAAATATGAAGGAGCCTTTGAATAGATTCTTCTCCCAGGAGATCCACGGCAGAGGAGGTGATCTTATCCTTTGCAGGATATTTGCCTGTTATTGTGCCCAGACTTTCAATTAATGGAACAGGTGTAATTTCAATAAAAGACAACATCTTTGTAATATCATTGTTTGTATACTCTCGGATCTGATTAAAAATATAAGCAGAACAGGCGCCCAAAGGACGATATTTATCATAAAGGTCCTCTATCTGTTTATCGGTAAATTTAAATTTTTTGGAAAAAAACTCTTTTGTCTGGTCCTGGGTTTCACAAAGACTCATGGCCAGGATCATGGGATCTTCATAAGTCTGGGATTCAATAAAATCAATTTTGCCATAACCGCCTAACTGATCCAGATGAATAAATCTGAATGTATATTTTCTATTGTGGGGGACACTAAGAAATTCTCTGTATCGCGCACAAAGATAATCAACAAAAAAAGTTTTCCCATTGCCGGGTTCACCCACCAGGACAAAGGCCATTTCTCTTGAAGATCCGCCTTCTGAAGCATCTTTTACAAATGAAACAAAACTGTTTATTTCATCATACATCCCCACCAGATGTTTTTTCCCCTGGCTGAACAGATCAAACTGGTAGGTTGTTTTACCTTTGACTGTAATTTTTTGAATACCTGCATTAAGGATCATCCTTGCGACTCCCCCAAAGGCATCTTCAAATACTAACTTTCCTTTTTTAACTGCATCAACATGAATCATTAAAGACTTGGGATTTGTTTTACCGGCCATTTTACCCTCCCCTGGGCAGCAAGGAGGCTTATGCTGCCATTCAAAATTTGGTTGGAATTTAATTTTCTGTCAAAGACAGAAAAATAAAATTTAATTAGAAATTACATTCCCATTAATCAAGATGAGCTGAGCTAATTACGACAGGAGAAATTTTCAAGTTTGCATTCAAACACTATTTATACTTATTTTGAAATATATCAAAATAAAAAAATACTGTCAAATATTTTACTCAATTTAAATTCCGGTTAGCAGATATTTTCCCAGAATCAGGTCTTGTTTTGTTGTGATTTTAATATTCATTTTAGACCCGTTTATGATAACCACCTTGTCACCTAAATGTTCTACCAGTGAAGCATCATCCGTTCCTGAAAAACAGGTTTTTATGGCATGCTCAAATGCCCGCAGAATCAAATCAAGCTTAAAGGTCTGAGGTGTTTGTGCAATATAGAGAAACTGCCTGTTTATTGTTTTTTGAATACTTAAATCAGGACAGACTTGTTTAACAGTATCTGTTATTTTAACAGCAGGGATACAGGCACCATATTCAATGGCCTTCAGGATACACGCTTTAATAATATTTTGATTTACAAAGGGGCGAACTCCATCATGAATCAATACAATTGCTTCTTTATCAGAATTTATTCTATCCTTTACCCTTTTCAGGCCATTTAAGACAGAATCCTGCCTTTCTTTTCCACCTTCAATCAGATGAATCTTTTTTGCAAAGCCAAAAGGATCAAGAATATTATTTTTACAATACTCATGGTCTTGTTCCGGAATAACCAGGACAATTTCGTGGATTTGATCACAGGCATCAAAGGCCATGATGGTTCGAGTGATAATTGGAATTTTGTCCAGACAAAGATACTGCTTTCTGGTTTTTGATCCCATTCGCAAGCCTTTACCTGCTGCAACAACAATGGCAAAATTTTGGGATTGATTCATTTTAAATTAAATAAGACAATTCTTTTGGCAAAGGAATTCCCTTACCCATATGATCTTCTCCATAATTCTCTGCTGCAAGAATTTTCAGGTCCTTTAATGCCCGCAAATCACCTTTAAATTGAACTATTTCGACTTCTTCTTTTTTTATTTTTCCACCAGCCCATTGAATATCCAAGACACTTGCAGCATCAAAAATATCATTATTTACAATCATCTTGACTTCACCACCATAATGCTGAACAATTTTAGCCACCAAAAGACTTGGGCGGCTGTGAAATCCACGATCTTTAGGTATTCCAACCTCAATTATCCCGGTTTCCATATTTTCATTCAATATTTTTACTGCCAGGGCTTTTCCTGAAGATAAAAATTTCCAGGCATAAAACAAGCCGAAATTAACGGCCCGATCCAGCAGGACATCCGGATCTATAACATCGGATAAAGATCCACTGACAGTTTTATATACATCCTTAAACCCGATATCATACATATGACGTTCATAAAAATGCAATAAGCTGCCCGTTACCTGGAGCATATGAAATACAATGGAAAAACGGCTTCTAAGTTGTTCAAGTTTAAGATTTTCCGATGATGATTTTGTATTTACAACATAGGAATCAAAAGAAGACTGGATATTATGAATCAACATTTCATATCGCCTGACAATGACCTCATTGATTTGATCCGGCACAAGTTCTTTTATTTTTTTTAAATCATACCGTTCATAAAATTCAAACTGATCAAAATCTTTAACAACTTCTAAAAATTCACTGGCAATCCGGGTCAAATTTTCTCTTTGCTGATCTTTTGAATTAAAATCATCGATATTGTATTCCAGCTGCTGCACAGATGAAACCCCCGGAAAATAACTCAGATCATACCCGGTAAACGGTATGTTGATCGCAAGACGACGGGCTTCCTCTAAAATCACCGGCGCAGCCAGTTTTATGGATTGCTGTAAAATTTTCAGTGTATCAATTGCTTCAAGTTTAAATGTCTCATGATGATTATCTTCAAAAGAATAAAATTTAAACCGATTGATAATATGTCTTTGGGAATGGCAAGCCATTGAAAGATGTCGAATTGTTGCAGATAATTCACGATAAAACACCCATTCCTTATTTTTTTTTGCCCCGTGAAAATCTAAAAAATCTTCAAGACTATGGGAGGTTGCAATAAGCTTTGAGTATGTTTTTTTTGTAAACAGATACTCATCATCATCAAGTTCAAAAATAAATAGGATACATTTTAAGTATTCAAAGGAAAAAATATTGGCTTTTTCCTTAAAGGATATATCGCAAGTCAAATTCATAATCCATTTTCCAAAGTTAAAAATAAAGATTCGGCCTGACCGATTGATAAGCCGAATTTTGTTATCTGCTCTTGTTACCTTGAACAGATCAACGATCATTCATCTTGGATGTACGTTGCCGCACACCTCATGCGACCTACCCGAAAACTTGGGCGGACAACCCTCAAACATTTCCCTATTTGGTCTTGCACCGGACGGGGTTTACCAAGCTTTCCCAGTCACCTGGAAAACTGGTGCGCTCTTACCGCACCGTTTCACCCTTACCTGGATTGGATATACCAACCCTAGGCGGTCTACTCTCTGTTGCACTTTCCTTCACGTCACCGTGACTCCACGTTATGAAGCGTCCTGTCCTGTGGTGTTCGGACTTTCCTCCAGGTTTAAAAACCCAGCGATCGTTTTGCCTGGTCAGGCCGAATTTTTA
>Ga0164315_10001502_pt1 | contig 17558 bp, 36 predicted proteins | sample GuaBasSedimGuay6_FD_113737 | JGI IMG/M metagenome (GOLD analysis project Ga0164315, IMG submission 113737) | Subseafloor sediment microbial communities from Guaymas Basin, Gulf of California, Mexico - Guay6, Core 4569-2, 0-3 cm | ecosystem: Environmental > Aquatic > Marine > Hydrothermal vents...
AATTTTTAATATGAAAATATTAGCAATAGGCGCCCATTATGATGATATAGAAATTGGAGCAGGAGCAACACTTAAACAACACTCTGATCGTGGAGATGAAATACATTTTGTTGTTTTTAATCCTGAAAATGAAAGAAGTGGATCTTCTGAAGTAAGATTAATTGAACAACAAACTTCTTTACATAAATTAAATATACCTTTAGAAAATTTAAAATTAATTGATTCTTTAGATGATGATAATAGATATGAGCATATGGTTGCTACATTAGATTCTTATAAAGCAGATATTATATTTTTACCTTGGATGAACGATAGTCACCAACATCATAGAAAAGTATCGAAGTTAGGACGCGCTGCTTTAAGAAAAAGAAATATAACAGGATTTTATTATTTTTCAGGAAGCTCATTTGATTTTCAAGCTAATGTATATAATAAAATTGATCATAAATTTAAAATGGAATTATTAAAATCATTTAGTAGTCAATTAAAAAATAAGTCTTTAAATGGTGAATTGATAATGGATTATAATAAATATTGTGGTTCAGCAATATGTGATGATTTATACAGTTATGCAGAACCATTTCATGTAAAAAGAATGAGGTATCCATTTTGGAAAGAATAATTGGAGGATAAAATATGAATGATAAATTACAAAAAACTAAAGAATTTTTCAATGTTCAATGGAAGATTATAGTTGCAATAGGTATAATAGTTAGTTTATTTGTTGGTTTATATACAATAGATAACAGGTTTGCAAAGTCTACTCAATTAGTAGCTTTAGCTTCTGAAGTAGATGAAGATATAGAAGATAAATTTTTATTAGCAGAAGCTCAATCAGTGAAAACATTTCAGGTATTTCAAATGCAACAAATTACAATGAATAAAGCTATGCAATTGCAAATATTAAATATGCAAAAAGATTCTCTTGATAAAGAATATTGGAGTTTAAAAAGTGCAATTAGAAAAAATCCTGGTGATTTAGAGTTACAAGAAGATTTATCTGATGTTAAAATTCAAAGACAATTAATAAAAGAAAGAATAGACAAAAAAATTATGGAAAAATAACCAGATAGATTTTATACTCGTACCCATTAATTAATATATTTAGTAAATTATTTTTAAACTGAAAAACAAAAAGGTGAATTTTATGTCTGAACCTAAAAATCCTGATACAATTATTATAAAAAATAAGATGTATCCTCAAGGATTAACTGAGGGACAGGTATGGAAATACTATCAAAATTATAAAGGTGTTATATTAAATAATACTCGTGGACGTGATATAATGTTTGCTATTATGGTTGAACTTAATAAACCTATTATGAAAAGACGCGGAGCAGGTTTTGAAGTTATACAATTAAATAATAATAACTATGATACAATAATGACTGGTCGAACAGTAACCATATATCCAACAATGAAAGCATATGAAGATTTTTGTGTTATTGATATAGATACTGACAATTGGACTAAAGCTCAAGAAGTAACTTCCTATATTTATGATGTTATGGAAAAAGCAGATTTTGTTATAAATTTAAAAATTTTATATACAGGTAAAAATGCTTTCCATATCCACTGCTACTTAAGAAATAAATATCCTATTAACAAACTCAAAATGATTATTTTAGATCATATTCAACGAAATTTTATTAATACATTTACTATCCAACATAAAAGAACCGGTATGAAACCAAATGTAGATCTATCACCAAATAAATTTAAAGGAGCATATATTTCAGAAGGTTCCCTTTCTATATGGGGATTAAAATGTATGCAAGTGAAAATAAACGACTTGAGGAATTTTAAACAATGGAAAGCAAAAATATGAAAATGTGGCTTTTTCGTAGCAACCTTCGTCCTTTAGAACCATACCATTCAATTGAAGATATAGAAACATTTAAGAAAGAGTGTCATGACTTTTATTTATTACAATTAATATGGTATCTTGAAAATGATTATATTGATGAAGCAGTTGTATGGAGACTTAGACCAAAAGATGAACATCAAACTATAAAAAATAAACATTGGAAAGTAAATGGGAAATGGTTTAGTCAAGTGTGGGTTGATAATTTTGAAGAATGTATTAGAGATCCATGGTTTCCAGCAAGACCCAGAAAAGCTGACATATCATTTTTTAGAGGTGGTTTTCCAGAATATGATAAATTAACTAAACATAAAAATTCAGATTTACTGGGTATCAAGTTATACCTTGGTGCTGGACAAAGAATATATCCTAAACATGGAGGTGAATATGACAAATTCCTTATCGAAGAAGAAGTTACTTTTGGGAAAAATACGGTGCCTTTCTATAAAACTGCGTCGCCTAATATCTTTTATCCACGAGTACCAATGGAGTCTACTATATACGATCTTTGCTATATCGCCAATTTTAGTCAGTTAAGTTATAAAGGTCAAGAACAATTCATTAAACAAGTATCAGAATCTGCATATCTAAAATCATTAAACATTGTTCATCTGGGAAATAAACCTGATATTGGAAAAAAATTATGTCGCAAATATAATGTTTTTAATATTGAGTTCATGGGATGGGTTGATAAACCAGAAGTTAATAAAATAATAAATCAAAGCAAATTTGGTTTAGTTTATTCTAATAAAACTGATGGATGTCCAAGAGTTATAACGGAAATATTAGCTACTTGTACTCCTTGTCTTATTTCTGAAAATACTAGATTATTAAATTATTATAAAGGACCAGAAGGAGGAGTTATAACTTTTCCAGATAATGATTTAGAGAGTTATGTTAGTACATGTTTAAATCTTATATTTAGTATTACAGAACAAGCGCTTGAATATAAATATAAAATTTCAATGGAAAACATTTGTAAATTAAATTGGAAAAATTGGACAAAAAAATGAAGCAACTATATTGACTACTTCATTTTTTTATAAATTACATATTATATTTTTCTCTAAACATTTCAATGCAATCTTTAATGTTTTCTGGAATTTCCTCATCTTCATCAATTTTTTTATTTATTAGAAATTGAAGAAGTTTTAGCAATCCAAAATGTATAGAGTAGGTTAGAATTATTGAAAATATGAATAAAGCCATTATAGCCCATTCATAAGATAATCCTATAATAAAACTTATGACAATTCCTATTATCAAATGTACATACCAATCTAATTTAGCTATAAATCTTTCTATTATATTCCACATAAATTTCTCCTTTAAATTTTAAAAAATTAAAAAACTATCTATCTACCTTACAAAATAATATATATAGTAGAATAAACTTAAATGGATTCGTAAATTTTAAGAACATTTTTTTTCAAATGAGAACATATTATAAATACATGAATTAATAAAAAAGGAGAATTATGAATGTATGATTTAGTAGTTTTATATAGTGGTGGAGCAGATTCAAGATTAATGTTAGAATCTTGTAAAGAGTTGGATCTTAATCCATATTGTGTTATGATTGACTATGGACAACTTAATCATCAAGAATTAAGTTTTGCAAAAAGTCATTTAGAAAAAGCAAATATTGATTCTCAAACTGTAATAATTGGAGGATTAAAAATTGATAGTGGTTTAACCGGTGATGGTTCTAAAGATGAAACTGGTTATGTTCATGAGATGCATGTTCCAGGACGTAATACAATGTTCCTTAGTATAGCATATAGTATTGCTGAAAGCAAAGGAATTAAAATGATTTGGTTGGGTAGTGATTGGGATGATAGATTAAATTTATTTCCAGATTGTTATCAAGAATATATAGTAGCAATGAATGATGCATTTGAACTTGCTGGACCAGAACCAATTGAAATACAAACTCCATTATCAGGATTATCAAAAGAAAATATAATTAAAATGTTAAAGAAAAGAGGAATTGAAGAACATGAATTCTTTTCTGGATATGGAGAATTATAATGGAAGCATTAATGTTTTTTTGGCAAGATTGGAGAATGTATATAATTGTTGGTATTTGTATTTTATTTCACTTGGATTGTAAAAAACATGGAAGAATTTTAACAACACCAACTGATTATTATGTATGGGGTATGATAACAATAGGATTAGGAGTTTATTTTGATAATCTCCCAGTGGGGTAAATAATGAAACTAAAACATATTATTAATATATATGGCGGACCAGGTGTTGGTAAAAGTACTGTTGCTTCTGAATTATTTTCTTTAATGAAAAAAGAAAATTATAATGTTGAATTTGTAACTGAGTATGCTAAAGAATTAACATATGAAGGAAGATATAATGTTCTAGATCAAGATCAATTATATGTCTTTGCAAAACAACATAGGAAAATAATGAGGTTAAAAGATAAAGTTGATTATATTATATCTGACAGTCCTTTATTACTATCTACAGTATATTCAGAATTGAATCCTTATAATATTTTTGATCATTCAATTTTTGAAAAATTAGTTTTTAATATTAATAAACAATATGGTAATATTGATATTCTATTATTAAGAAATACAATATATAAATATAAACAAGAAGGTAGATATCAAGATGAAGAAGGTGCTTTATTTGTTGATAAAGCTATAAAGAAAGTTATTGATAGACAATGCCCTGGTATTATGCATTTATTATCTGATAATAATATAGTGGATAAAATATTAAAATTCGTGAGGAAACATGAAAAAAAATAAGAACTGGGATGAATATTATTTAGGTTTATGTATAGCAGCTGGATCTAATTCCAAATGTCATTCAAGACAAATTGGAGCAATCCTAGTTAGAGATAATATTGTTATTTCTACTGGTTATAATGGACCAGCACGAGGTATACCAGAATGTGTTGAAAGATTATACAATGATCCTATTATGAAAACAGAATGGAATTATAGAGGTATTAGTTCAAGTTTGGTTGATGAAGCTATTGAAGAGAAAATATGTCCAAGAAAAGTTTTAGGATTTCCATCAGGAGAAGGTCTTGAATGGTGTAATGCTGTTCATGCTGAAAAGAATTGTATAGTAGCTGCTGCAAGATTAGGTATAGCAACTAAAGGTTCTACTCTTTATATGAATGCTGATGTATCTCCTTGTACTCAATGTTATTCAGCTTGTGTTAATGCTGGTATAAAAGAGATTGTGTTAATTGAAAATAACATATACGATCCATCACTTGATTGGTGTATAGATCATACTAATATACCAATAAGGGAATTTAATATATGAAAAAAATATGTATAATTGGTCATGGATATGTAGGTCAAGCAATGGAGAAATTACTTAAAGATAAATATATAGTTCATATTAAAGAAATAAATGATGATTATAGATTTGTGAATGAGTGTGATTTAGCTGTTGTATGTGTTCCTACATTAATGAGAGAAGATGGTTCATGTGATACATCAATTGTTGAAGAAGTTATTAAAGAATCTAATGCTCCTTTATACTTAATTAAATCAACTATTCCTCCAGGTACAACTGAACTTATTTCTATATTATATAATAAGAATATTGTATTCTCACCAGAATATGTTGGAGAGGGTAAATATCCAATACCAGCTGAAAGAGGTATACCAAATCCAATTGATATTAAACTACATGAATTTCAAATATTTGGTGGAGATATAAAAGATACAAATAAATTAGTGGATATATTTACTCCAATATTAGGACCTTATTGCAAATATATTCAAACAGATTCTACAACTGCTGAGTTAACTAAATATATGGAAAATTCATATTTAGCTTTAAAGGTTATTTTCTCTCATGAATTTTATAGAATAGCTGATTGTTATGGTGTTAATTATAGAGAGTTGAGAGAACTATTTCTTTTAGATAAAAGATGTGAAAGAGGTCATACTGCAATAATGGAAGATAAAATGGGTATAGGTGGAAAATGTTTACCAAAAGATATATCTGCTATTTATCAAGCTACTAAACAAACTTATGGATTTGATTCCAAGCTTTTAAAGCAAATTATAGAAACAAATAAGGAATTAAGAAATGATGAAGCAAAGAAAAATAGGTGAAGAATTAGAAAAGAATCAAAAAACTGGTGAGGCTGTAAGATATGATTATGGTAAATTACGTTGGGATTTGATGCCAGATGATGCTCTTGAGAAAATTGTAGAGATATACACACATGGAGCAATTAAATATAATGACGAAAATTGGCGTGATGGATTTTCATGGAAGCGATGTATAGGTTCATTAAAACGTCATACTAAAGCTTTTACAACTGGTGAAGATATTGATGAAGATAGTGGAGCTTTACATCTTAGTCAAATAGCTTGGAATGCAATAACTCTTTTATGGTTTCAAATGTATCAAAAAGGTACTGATGATAGAATTATAACATTTGATAATCCAAAATTAATGATTAAAACAAAAGAAGATATTCAAAAACAAATTGATATGTTTTGGGATATATGTGAACAAAAAATGAAGGAGAAAGAAGAAGGTAAAACTATATCTCGTAAATAAGGATAATTAAAGATGAAAAGAAAAATAGTACAAGTAATATCTGAAAGAAGTTTTAGAACTAAAGTTTTATGTGACGATGGTACAATATGGGAAATAGACGGAGTTGATGGGTTTACATATTCAAAATATGTTTGGAAACAAATTTATCTTCCTAAAATACCTGATTCAAATCTGGAGGGATAATTAAAATGAAAAAAGAATTTCAAGAAATTGATAAAATGAAAAAAATTGATAAACATATGATGGCGACAACTGCTACTCATAAATTAGGAGATTTGTCAAGAGAAGGTGATGAAATAGAAAATCTTTGTCGTGTAACAAAAGAAGATGATGAAAATTATTATGGAATGTGGATTACTGGAATGGGATTTTTTAATGTACAGTTTCCTAAAGCTACAACCAGAGAATTAACAGAAGTTGAAATTAAGAAATTTAATAAAATGAGAGTCGCAATTAATAATCAACCCTCAATGCCATTAAAGGTGGATTAAATGTATAAAATTAGAATATATCTTGCAGGAAGAGCTTTTGAAACTAGTTATAGAAAACAAGTTAAATATGAATATGGAAAGAAATTTGATCTGATTGATCCTATGATTGAGAATGGTGTATTTGTTGATACAAAAAAAATGCAAATACAACATAATGGAGCAACAGTAGAAAGTATTGTTGAAACTGATAAACATCTAATTAATACTTGTGATATACTAGTTGCTTATATAAATCAATATTCAGCTGGTACTATGATGGAAATACTATATGCTTATCAGTTAAAGAAACCAGTTTATTTAATAGTAACACCTGGTAAAGAATTTGAAAAAGATATATGGCTTTCTTATCATTCTGATAATATTTTTTATGGAATCAATGAATGTTATGACAGAATACTTCTTCAATTAAAATGTTTAGATCAACAAAAACAATTAGAAAATGTAAAATAATCTTCTATATATATAAATTAATAATAGAAAAGATTATTAATTAAATTTTATGGGAGGTTTAATATGGATCATTTAGATATTGTACGAAGATTATGTGATAACAACTGCGATACTTACATTGTAGGTGGTGGAATCAGGGATATGTTATTAGGTAACAATCCTGATGATTATGATGTTGTCACAGAAGCAACTCCAGATAAAGTTTTGGAGTTGTTTAAAGATTGTAAAGTAAAGCAGGTTGGTAAGAGTTTTGGAGTTATCTTGGTTGAAGGTTATGAAGTTGCAACCTTTAGGCATGATAGATATAAAGACTCCAAGTGTATTGTATCCTTTGCAGATACTATTCATGAAGATTTGAGTAGAAGAGATTTGACAGTTAATGCCATGGCATTTTGTGAATTAACTGGAGAATTAATTGATGATCATGGTGGGAGGGAAGATCTTGATAGAAGAATTATTAGGTTTGTTGGTGATGCTTATGAGCGAATTAATGAAGACCCTTGCAGAATTCTTAGAGCTTGTAGGTTTTTAGCTAAGATTGATGGAACATTTGATCTTGATACTTTTAATGCATTAAACAGAGCTGTTGTTTGGCATAAAAGATTAAATGAAGTTGCTCCAGAAAGAATTAGATTAGAAATTCTTAAAGCAATGAAAATTCCAAAAGCATCTAAGTTTTTTGATGCTCTTCATAGTATAGGTGCTCTTGAATTAATTTTCCCAAGTTTAGCTTCTTGTTGGAAACATGAACATGGAGAACATCATAAAGAAGATGTATTTGATCATTGTATGTATGCTGGAGATTCAATTACTACTGATGATCCTATTCTTAAATTAACTGGATATCTTCATGATGTTGGTAAACCAGCTGCTTTTAAAGATGGTAAGTTTATTCTTCATGAAGTTGTTGGAAGAGATTTAATTCTAGATGAATTAAGAAAACTTACATTTACATCTGATGAAATTTATAGAATTTGTGGTCTGGTTAGATTACATATGAATTCTATTCAAAAAATGACTCCTAAAGCAATTAGAAAGTTGCTTAAAAAGTTTGATGAACGTGGAGTTGTTATTGATGATTTCATCTCTTTAAGAAAAGCAGATAGGCGAGCTAATATTGCAAGAGAAGATTTTACTCCAGAAGAATGGATTGCAATGGAACAACAATTGAGACAGGAGATTTTAGAAGATAAACCTTTTAATATTCATAGTTTAGCATTTAAAGGTAGAGATATCATTGAAGTGTTTGATCTAATGCCGGGAGCAAGAATTGGTAAGATTCAACACTTAATGATGAATCATATTGTTGATGTTGGTCAAGAATATAATACTTATGATGACTTGGAAGCTTTTGTTGTTGAGGTTTTAAGAGAAAGAATAGTTTAATAATTAAAGAAGGTAATCATAATGGAATTTTGGAAATGTAAAAAATGTGGTAGGTGTTGTAAAAATCAAAAACAATTAGAATTATATAAAAATGAAATTGATTATTTTCCAAAAAATAAAATTATTCCTTATATGGGTATTGGTGATACAAAAAAAGATATTGAAATAATTTTATATAAATTAATATCCAGAAGATGTCCTTTATATGATGATGAAACTGGTTGTACTATTTATGAAAATAGACCTGATGTATGTAAAAGATTTCCATTCATACACGGAAGTATTGATGCAGCTTGTGCTTCATGCCCAAAACATGGTAAAAAGGTGTTAGTATCACCAAAAGATGCTGCGATGGGTAATTCCGGAACTAATATATATGAAGAATTTTCAAATGGATATATGACCAGTAAAATATGGTTGTATAAAAAATTTAAATGGAAACATCAAACAAAAGATCGTTTGTTTAAATTTATTAAATGAACAAAAAAATACTCTAATTAATTTAATAATTAGAGTATTTTTTTTGTACCTTACCAACCAAATTTAAAAGAAACAGTTGATTTAAAAAATTCATGTCCATATTTTACAATGTTGTATTGCAGCAACATTGCACCTTTAATGTCAACGGCATATGAACAATCTGAATAACCAATATATTTCAAGTCTTTCATTTCAAGTCCATGTTTTTTCATAAGAAAGATAAATCCTTCTTGTATAATATTGTTTTTCATAATATATTCCTTTCTATTTTATTTATTTAAAACAAGCTTGTCTTCATATATAAACTATAATATATATAACATATCCAACTATATTGGAACCATTTTTTTTTGTTTAAAAAAAATACATATAGAACATATTATAAATAAATACGAAAGGTGAAATAAAATGAGCACTGTAGATAAATTAACAAGTCGTGGATTAATAACTCCTCCACCACATCTAAAAACGAATATACATTATGAATGTATGATGGGATCTATCGCCTACGGTTGTAGTAATGATGCATCTGATTGTGATATATACGGATTTAGTATTCCTCCAAAAGATATTATCTTTCCACATTTAAATGGACATATAATTGGATTTGGAAGACAACCTAAAAAATTTGAGCAATATCAACAACATCATGTTAAAGATGAAACGTTTGGCAAAGAATATGATATCGTTATTTATAATATAATTAAATACTTTCAATTAGTTATGAATAATAATCCTAATATGATTGACTCTTTATTTGTACCAAGGAGATGTATTTTACATTCAACACAAGTTGGTGAGCATCTAAGATTCCATAGAAGATTATTTTTAACTAAAAAATCATGGCATACATTTAAAGGATATGCTTATTCTCAATTAAATAAATGTAAAAATAAAAATGTTCATCATTTTATTAAACAATGTAGAAGTATGGATATTGATCATCATATTTCATTGGAAGATTTTATTGAGATGGAGAATAAATTTACATTATCAGAATGTGAAACGTTTATATCATTATATAATAGAGTTTATCAATCTGGTAAACCAACTAAACGAATGGATGCTATTGCAAAACATGGTTATGATGTTAAATTTGCATATCATATTGTAAGACTTTTAAATGAAGTTGAACAAATTTTAGTTGAACATGATCTTGATATACAAAGAAATAGAGAACAATTAAAATCTATTAGACGAGGTGATTGGACTTTAGAACAATTAGAAACTTATTTTGAGGAAAAAGAATTAGAATTAGAAAAGATTTATTTAAGTAGTACATTAAGACATTCTCCAGATGAAGAAGGTATTAAAAAACTTCTAATGGAATGCCTTGAAATGCATTATGGTAGTTTAGAAAAATGTGTTGTGCAACCAAATAAAGCTATTGCTGCTTTAAAGTATATAGAACAAATTGCTACTGATACTTTAGAGAAGCAAGAAATTTTTAATGAAAGTATGAACATAATTAAAAGGTAAAAATGAACAAGTATACTGGAGCAAATGAAGATGAAACTGAATTATTAAAAAATATTAAAAAAATTAATAAAGGATTCAAGAAAGTTAAAATTTTAAAAAAAGAACTTAATGAATTAAAGGAGAAAAAAGTGGACCAAGAGAAAATGAAAGATATGGGTCAGGATGCAAATGCAGGTCAAACTAGAGATGATAGTTCAACATCAACAAGACTTCTAGATAAAAATTGGAGTCCATTGATAGTTAGAAAATATCAGATGGAAGGATGGCCAATGTTTATTGGTATCATCTGTGATGCTAATTTGAATGATCTTGATGATATTGTTTATGATATCTGGGATGAAGCTAAAGAACTTGGATTTGTAAACGGTACAATTCAGGGTCATAGAAATTGTTGTGGTCTATTAAGTGATAGATTAGTAGCTCATTATAATAAAACTAAACGTGGTGTTATGGAAGGTAACTGTGTATTTTGGTATACAGATAAGCTTGCTATTTCAAGTGCTTATGGTGACTTGATGACACATGAAAAATGTGCTATGGAATTTTATTCTATTCTACAAATGCTTCCTCATATTTAAAATGAAAATTATAATAATAAAAAGTTGTGGGAGTTGTCCATATCTATCAGAATATGATTGGCAACTTCCCGTCAAATGCAAATTATTTGATTTAAAAATTACAAATGAAACAACTATACATAAAGATTGTAAATTGAAAGATAAGGAAGAATAATTATGGTAGCTAAAGCTAAAGTATATATGTGTCAGTGGTGTCAGTCTCTATTTTTAGAAGAACAAGATGCGATAGATTGTGAAGAAATTCATGCATCTTATGATAATCTTGAAGTTGCTGATAGTAGGGAATTTGATAATATACATAATGAGTATGGAGAGCAAAGATTTCCTAAACATATTTTATTATCTGATAAAAGATATAGTGGAGTTTTAGCTGAATATCATAGAGGTTCTGTTGCTTCGATGGAGAATTTTTATGAACACGAACCCTGGTCTGATGAATCCAATAAAAACGTGGATGATAGACTTGCTATCAAAGACGAAGATGGGTGGTCAAAAGACGAAGATGATGGAATGTCAGAAGAAGATGGGAGTTAATCCTCCACCTGATCAAACAATATATTATTCACGAACTTGTATATATTGTGATAATATAGGAGTATGTAATAAAAAACCAAGAAAAGGTTTATTCAGACAAGAATGTATTGTTCCTTGTAAAGTAGGAAAACGTGAAATGCTCATACCTAAACCACCACCTCCACCTCCATCAAGAATTATTAATGAAGATTGTTTTGGTGGAACATGTCCAAAGTGTGGTAGTTCAATGAAGTTGTTATGGAAACGATAATGTATTAATCCAAAATGTAAATATAAACCAGGAGAAAATAGATGACAATGACATATTTAAAAAGAAGAGATAATTGTAAACATTTAGATATAACAATTATAAGTAGATATTGTTCACATAAAATGTCAGGACCTTTTTCAGAACATCTACAAATGACAAATCAAGATATTAAATGGTTTTGTGAAGAAAGATCTTGTCCATTTTCTCAAAAAAAGATTATGAAACATAAAATTAATAATCAACTTAAACTAATTGAAAATAATAAACAAAATCTTAAAGAATTAGAACATGAACTTATTTTTTTTAAAGAACGACTATTAAAGTTTCCAAAAAAAATAATAAATTAAATATTAAAAGGAGTGATATATGAATGATAAAGATATAATTAAAAAAATTAAAGATTGGTTTGATATGTATCCTCCAGAAGCAGCTGAACTTGGAGAGTGGAGTAAAATTGATGCAAAACATAAAGTTAAATATCCTATTCGTTATTGGATTGAAAATACTTTAATACCTAATACTTGGTGGCCAGTATCTAGAAGATATAATTCTATTATATCTTATATAAGATTTGGAATCTTTGAAAAACATCATTTAATTGATACTAAACTTCCTAAAGATTATCAAGAAGTAGACACAAGACTATTACATGGTATGTTTTCTTTATTAGTTGATTTTGTTGAAATTGAAAAAGCTTGGATGGAAGCAATATTTAATAAAAACTATAAAAGACCATGGTGGAAATTAGATAGTCGTTTTCGAGAAAGAGAAATGGGATTAGAATATCTAGATTGGGAAATAACTTTAATTAATAATGAACATGATAACCTTCAGGGTGAAAATGCTAAAATCATAAAAGAGTTATACTTATGGTGGGTTGATATAAGATCTGCTAGAATAGATCCTTATTCTTTAATGGATGATTTTCCAGATAAAGCAGGTGGAATAACTGATTGGATGAGAGAAGAAAATCCTAAGCGTGATGAAATATATAAACAAATTGATAAACTAGAAACAGATTATTTTAATGAAGATACTAAAATGATGGAAAAGCTTATTTCAGTAAGAGGATCATTATGGACTTAAAACCAGATGAAATAATATGTGATAAATGTAATGGTCAAGGTGATCTAGGAATGAATTCTGGAACTGCTACAATTAAAATAAAAGGACAAACGACAGATATTCCATTTAATTTAAAAGTTTTAAAATGTGATAAATGTTATGGTGCAGGAAAATTAGATTGGATAGAAGCAGTTGTTGGTAGAAAACAAGAATTTGAACCATGGTATCCATCAGCTGGATTTAAAAGAGGTACAATAAATGCAATTAAAACCAAGTGAATATATTTGTAAAAAATGTAATGGATCAGGTCTATTTAATGCTTATAAACCAAAAGAACCTTTACTTCCAGTTTTTATTGTTTATGATTGTACATGGTGTGATGGGACAGGAAAAGTTGATTGGATTGCTAACATACTAGGAAAGAGAGGTCCTTTTAAATTAAGTTCAAGACGAATAACAAGGAATAAATATAATGCAATTAAAACCAGGTGAAGTATTATGTGATAGATGTAATGGATCTGGTGAAAATTACGATCCTGAGTTTGTTGAGATATGGGGAATTACCGATTGTCCAAAATGTTGGGGTAAAGGAAAATTAAACTGGGTTGATAATATAGTTGGAATAAAAGATCCTTATTTGGTACCAGATACAGGTGTTATATGAAACTAAAACCAGGTGAAGTTAAATGTGATCAATGTGAAGGTACAGGGTTTCCAGATAATAATACTAATGATGATATGATAAATATATTTCATTGTGAAAAATGTGATGGTTATGGAAAACTTGATTGGATAGAAGCTGTATTAGGAAAGAAAGGATATTATATATGGGGACAGAAAACATTGAAATCAAACCAAGTGAAATAGTATGTGATAAATGTAATGGAGTTGGTAATTTAACTAAAATAATTGAATATGAAATAAGAGGAATGATACATAGAGTACCTGGTATAATTGAATATGAACTTTGTCCAAAATGTAATGGTTCTGGAAAACTTGATTGGATTGAACAAATAGTTGGTAAACATAGAAATCCATATGAAGAGATGTCTATACCATTAATGAGAAAAAAATATCCTAAACTAATTACGAAAGAATTAGTTAATGTGCAACCAATATTTAAAAAAGAGAAATAATTATGGAATTAAAATCAGGAGAAGTTGTTTGTGATCAATGTCAAGGAACTGGTTTATGGACAGAATTTTATAGAGGTGGTGATGATATATGGTGTGATAAATGTTTAGGTACAGGAAAACTTGATTGGATTGAAGTTATTACTGGTAAGAGATTTCTTACAATTAATATTACTACAACAAAAATAACACCAAAATCAAGAAAACTTGATGGTGATTGGGAAATAGAATGGGAAATATAAACAAATTAAAACCAGGCGAATTAATATGTGATCAATGTAAAGGAAATGGAGATTCAATAACTTACAATCCTTGTTCTAAATGTTTAGGTTCGGGTAAACTTGATTGGATTGAAAATGTAGTTGGGAAAAAATATAATGAATCATGGTTCCATGGACAAGGTCAGAAAAAACTTTGGGTAGTTAGGGTAGAAAAATGAAATTAAAAGCAGGTGAAATATTATGTCCACAATGCAATGGAACTGGGTTTGATGAACAATTTATTAAAGATGCAGAACAATATTGTGGATGCTCTAAATGTAAAGAAACTGGGAAACTTGATTGGATAGAAGCAGTAGTTGGTAAAAATAATTCTTCCCAAAGATATTATAATCCAATTGATGGTAATATATGGGAAGATGATTTTAATACAAAAATAAAAAAGAGAATAAAATGAAATTAAAATCAGGAGAAGTTGTTTGTGATGAATGTAAAGGTACTGGGTATGACTTAGAAATTCAAGAGCGTGAATATATCACTGAGTATTATAAAAAGCATTGTAAATGTCCTAAATGTCATGGTGCTAAAAAACTTGATTGGATAGAAGCTGTAGTAGGAAAAAGAAATCCTAATCCAATTATGAATGGAGTAACATGGTTACCACCTTCTGCAGTAAAACCGCAAAACGCTCAAGTTGGTCAAGCATATATTAATTCAAATTCTGATGAATGTTATATATATGATGGAACAGTTTGGGTACACGCAGTTTCAAATAGTACACCACTATAGAGACAATTATACATTTAGATGATAACAATAAAGAATAGAACATATTATAAATTATATATTATGTAGGTGTGTAGTATAACGGGATTATAGCTGGCTCCAACCCAGAAGATGGGGGTTCGACTCCTCTCATGCCTGCCAAACAATGTCCAGTAATTCAATTGGTAGAATAGCCGCCTTATAAGCGGTCAATGTGGGATCATACCCCACCTGGACAACCAATAATAAATAAATAGGTGAAGAAATGAATCCAGAAAGAATAGAACAAGGAATAGCGGCACCAGCAATAAAACAACCAAGTTTATCAGAAATCATAGTAAATAGTTTAAATGAAATTACTGATACTTCTACAAATGTTGCTAATCAACTTGGAGAATTAGAAAGATATATGTTTGGTGATATACCATCTGACAAAGGTGCAGCTGTATCTTCTGACGACCAATTAGAATCTTGGGAAAATGATGTATTAAGAAAACTTGATTATATTAAACATATTATTGAAGAGCAACAGGTTACACTTGGCGCTATTTCAAAATTTCATAAGTAAACAAATTAATGGGAGTTGGCGAAATTGGCAACGCACCAGGTTTTGATCCTGGCATTTTTTAGGGGTTCGAGTCCCCTACTCCCTTCCATCTTTTATTTTTAGAACATAATATAAAAAGGTTATAATATGTTATGTTCATATGGATGTGGTAAAGAAGCAATAAAAACATTTAAAAATGGTAAACATTGTTGTAGTGAAAATCATAGACAATGTCCAAAACTTTCTGGTGAAATAAAACAAAAAATACTAAAATCTTATGAAGGAATTAATAAACATAAAAGAACTAAAAAAGATAGTTATTGTGTTTATTGTGGAAAAATAATTTCATCATATGGAAAAAAGATACATGAAATACATTGTCCATTAAATCCAAATAATATAAAATTTTGTCCAATTTGTGATGGATATATAAAACATTATAAATATAATAAAACATGTTCACATCAATGTGCTAATAAAACATTTAAACAAAGTAAGGGACATACTCCAAATAATAAAAAATATTTTGATAAAGTAGATTATAGAAAAATTGCAAAAAAATATCATAAAATGGAATGTATAATTTGTGAAGAAGATTTAATGATTGATATTCATCATTTTGATAGAGATAGAGATAATAATAATCCAGAAAATTTAGTTCCTATATGTGCAACACATCATAGATATATACATCATAATGAAAATTATTATATTATTAAAGAATGTATTGATGATTATATTAAAAATTTTATAAAAGGAAATTCATATGCCTAAAAACTATATAGAAGTTCTTCCAATAGGAACTGTTGTTAAACTTGGTGGAGATATAGATGCCATAATAACTGCGGTATCAATGAGAGGATTAGAATCTTCAATTGCATATGAATGTCAATGGACAGATGACACAGTTAAAAGTCAATGGGTTGACGAGATAATGGTTAAACCAGAAGAAGAAGTAACTAAAAATAAAATAGGATTTAAAAATAAGGAGACTTAACGTGGAAAGGGTAATACTTTTAAATAGTGATTATAGTTTTTTAAATACCATTGATTGGAAAAAAGCTATGAGGTTACTTGCCAAGGGAAAAGTAGAAATTTTAAAAGCAACTAAAAAGATCCTTCAAAGCGCTGATAGAACTTGGAAATTATATATTCCAAAAGTTTTAAGACTTGTTAAATTAGTTAGATCTGTTTATAGAACAAGAGTACCTTATAGCAAGAAAAATGTTATTTATAGAGATAAATATACTTGTCAATACTGTGGTGTTAAAGAAAAGAAAATGACAGTTGATCATGTTGTTCCAAGTTCAAGAGGTGGAAAATCTACTTTTGATAATTGTGTTGCATCATGTAAACCTTGTAACAATTTAAAGAATGATAGAACTCCAAGAGAAGCGCATATGTCATTAAAGAGACAACCTTTTCAACCAACCATTATGGAGTTTATTACTATCAAAATGAAGTTAATGGGTATTGATAAAATCTTAAAAGAATTATGGGAGGATTAATTATGAGAGGAACAATCAGAGGTAAAGATAAAGGAATCTAAAAAATGAAATTTGAATTGAATTTTTTACCAGATGTACCAACAGTGAATGGTAGAATTTATGAGTTTGAGGATTTGAAGGAACTATTTTCTAAAAGTGATATTCCAGTAACATCATTTCCTTGTAAAAATATGGCAGTTGATTTAAAAGAAGTAATTGGTTTTGCAAACTTATCTGAATTTACAAAAGATAAAGTTGAGTTTATTGTTAGACC
>Ga0164315_10001503_pt1 | contig 17552 bp, 16 predicted proteins | sample GuaBasSedimGuay6_FD_113737 | JGI IMG/M metagenome (GOLD analysis project Ga0164315, IMG submission 113737) | Subseafloor sediment microbial communities from Guaymas Basin, Gulf of California, Mexico - Guay6, Core 4569-2, 0-3 cm | ecosystem: Environmental > Aquatic > Marine > Hydrothermal vents...
CCATTGCCATTGCCGAAATTATTGCAGTAAACAAAGCAGCAATTTTTATCCCACTGCCCTCTGCTGCCGAAGACCACCAAAGCAAAAATGCCGAAACCCTTGTTAAAGGCCATGCCGCAGTATTGGTAAAAGAAAATGAAGCGGAAGAAAAACTATTGAAAACAATTACAAATTTAATAAAAGCAAAATCAACCCGATTGATCCTGGCACAAAACCTAAAACGCTTTGAACGACCGGATGCAACAGAAAAAATTGTAGATGAAGTAATTAAACTGATGAAATAACCCCTCTGCCCTGGCGGGCATCTCCCCCAAGGGGGAGAATAGGGATGCTTAAATAGTTTTAGAGAAACCCCCCTCTCCCCCCGGGGGAGATGCCGAAGGCAGAGGGGGTCAATAATTAAACAATGAACCTGAAGAAAATAAATAAAATGTACTTCCTTGGCATCGGTGGCATCGGAATGAGTGCCCTGGCCCGTTACTTCAATGGGGAAGGAAAACAGATATTTGGTTATGATCTCACTTCCACTCCATTGACCCAACAATTGGAAGCCGAAGGAATGGAAATCCACTATGAGGAAGACCCTTCAAAAATTCCTGACGATATTGATTTGGTAGTGATAACCCCGGCAGTTCCTTCCGAAAATGCCGAGCTGGTTTATTTTATCCGGGAAGGAATTCCAATGATAAAACGTGCCCAATTAATTGGGCAACTCAGCCACGATTATTATACCATCGCGATAGCAGGCACACATGGCAAAACCAGTATCAGTGCAATTGCAGCCCATTTACTGAAATCAGCAGGCCTTAACCTGACAGCATTTGTAGGGGGTATTTGCCGCAACTATAAATCCAACCTTGTCCTCTCTGAAAAAACAGATTACTTATTGGTAGAAGCCGATGAATTTGACCGTTCATTCCTAAACCTCAAACCCAACATCACCGTCATTTCATCAATGGATGCCGACCATCTCGATATTTATGGAAATAAAGAAGAGTTGGTAAATACATTCAAACAATTTGCCAGCTTGCTCAATAAAAAAGGAGTATTCATCCGCAACAAATCATTGCCGGTTTTCAATCTTCCTGATGTCAAAACCACTACTTACGGCATTCATCCCGATGCCGGTGTTAAAGCTACAAACATCCACATTCATAACGGCCAATTCGTTTTTGATTTGGAAACAGAAAAACAAAAAATCACAGGCATTGCCATGCAAATTCCGGGCTACCATTATATTGAAAATGCCCTGGCAGCAGCAGCTATCGGTATTCAGCTTGGACTTAATGGCAATCAAATAAAAGCAGGACTAGAAGGTTTCACAGGTGTTGAACGTCGTTTTGAAATTCGGATAAATCAAAACAAACAGGTTTTTATTGATGATTACGCCCATCACCCTGAAGAAATTAAAGCAACGATCAGTGCTGTAAAAATGCTTCATCCCGATAAAAAAATAACTGCAATTTTTCAGCCTCATTTGTTTAGCAGAACAAAAGATTTTGCTGATGATTTTGCCACAGCTTTATCCGAAGTTGATGAACTTATTCTTTTGGATATTTATCCGGCACGTGAAAAACCAATATCAGGAATTACTTCTAAAACTATTTTGTCGGGAATTCAAAACACAGACAAAAGAATACTGTCCAAAAACGAACTGATGGAATATCTTGAAAAAAATAAACCGGAATTAGTACTGACAATGGGTGCCGGAGATATTGGCCTGTTGACAAAAAAAATTGAAAAAGCATTACAGAAAGGATGAAAAAAATCATTCAAATAATCGTGTTTATCCTGTTCGCCATTGTCCTGTCGGGACTGATGGGATTTATATTCATCGAACGGGGAAATCAAATTCTCAACGACATCAACATCCGAATTTGCAGGGAAAGTGACAAAGGGTTTCTAAACGAAAATGAACTTTACAAAACCATCGAGTCAACCGACAGCATAAGAACAAAAAAGGTAAAACAGATTAACACGAACAAATTAGAGGAAATCATCAGTAAGAATCCTTATGTCGAAAATGTAGATGCCTTTGTAAATATCGATAACCACTTGATGATAAACATCAGTGAGAAATCTGTTGTTTTGCGCATTTTTAATCAAAACAATAAGGGCTATTATATTGATGAAAATGCAGGAATACTACCACTCAGCAATCAGTTTAGCCCGCGTGTACTTATTGCAAACGGCTATATTGACATCCAATACACAAAAGGCTTTACAAGCATTTACGATAGTGTTTACAATTCTCCAGCGAAAGCTGACAGTGCCCTTTTAAGTGCGCTTTTTCTATTGACAAAAATCATCAATCAGAACAATTTTTTGCAGGCTCAAATCAGCCAAATTTATGTAAACAGCAAAGGCGAATTTGACTTAATCCCACAATTAGGAGACCAACTTATCCAATTAGGATGCATTGAAGGTGCAGAGAAAAAACTCAATAAACTAGAAGTATTTTATAAAAAAGCATTGATTAAAGAAGGCTGGGATAAGTATAAAACAATAAACTTAAAATATGATAATCAGGTAGTTTGTACAAAGAGATGAATGCTTAAATGTGAGAATGCTTAAATGCGTAAACATTTGTTATTCGACTATTTACGCATTAGAAACAGAAAACCAATAAATCAGAAATATGGATAAAGAAGGAGAAATTATTGTCGGACTCGACATTGGAACTACTAAGATAGCGTGTATAGTAGGGCGAAAAGATGAACGTGGCAAGATCGAGGTTTTAGGGCTTGGGAAAACCGAATCGATTGGCGTGAAACGTGGTGTTGTGGCGAATATCGAACATACGGTTCAATCCATAAAAACTGCCGTTGCCATAGCCGAACAGAAATCGGATGTAGAAATCAAATCTGTTCATGTCGGCATCGCCGGACAACATATTCGAAGTTTGCAGCACAGTGGAAACAGCATTCGAAAAAACCCTGACAAAGAAATCAGTGTTGAGGAAATTAATCAACTGACTCAAAGTATGTACGGCCTCAATATGTCGCCGGGAGAAGAGATTATCGATGTGATTCCCCAGGAATACATTGTTGATAATGAGAGTGGCATCAGAGAACCAGTTGGCATGCTGGGCAATACACTCGAAGCCAATTTTCACATCATCATTGGCCAGACTGCGGCTGCCAGAAATATTTACAAATGCATTCAGAAAGCCGGGCTCGAAACGGTCAACCTGATTCTGGAACCCATCGCTTCGGCCGAAGCAGTATTGAGCGATGAAGAAAGGGAGGCAGGAGTTGTACTGGTAGATATTGGCGGAGGGACAACCGACATTGCTATTTTCCAGGACGACATCATCCGGCATACCGCCGTTATCCCATTTGGTGGCGATGTCATCACCGAAGATGTACGTGAAGGCTGTACCATCATCAAAAAACATGCAGAAGAACTCAAGGTCAAATTTGGTTCGGCCCTGGCCAGCGAGAACCGTGAAGACGAAGTGGTCGCTATCCCCGGATTACGTGGCAGGGCACCAAAAGAAATTACACTGAAAAACCTGGCCAGCATTATCCAGGCCCGCATGGAGGAAATTGTTGACCAGATTTACTTTGAAATTAAAAACTCGGGCTTTGAGAAAAAACTTATTGCGGGAATTGTCCTCACCGGCGGAGGGGCGCAACTCAAACACATCGACCAGTTAACCGAATTTACAACAGGAATGGACACACGCATTGGCTATCCGAATGAACATTTATCGAATACCGTTGCTGATGAAATGGCCAGCCCAATGTTCGCGACAGGAGTTGGGCTGGTGATACATGGCATTGAACGCTCAGAGATTGAAGCTGCACTTCAATCGCACGCAAGCAAAGAAAAAAGCAAGAAACCCAGCTTTTGGGCAAAAAGGGAAGGTAAGCGGATAACTGGCACAATGGGCTTTCTGAACAGAATTGAAGAGTTCTTTAAAAACGACACTGACGGTTAAAATCAATTAACTTTTAATTGTTAAAAAATAATCTGCTGACAAAAAAATACAAAAATTGAAAACAATAATTTTAAACAAAATTGAAAATGACTAAAATGATAAAATTCGAACCCAAACAAGATCTCGCTTTTATTAAAGTAATTGGTGTAGGTGGTGGTGGCTGCAATGCTGTAAGCCATATGTTCAAACAAGGTATCAAAGATGTTGAATTTACAGTTTGCAATACCGACATGCAGGCCCTTGAAGCCAGTCCTGTTCCGGATAAGATACGCATTGGTGACACTGACGGACTCGGTGCCGGGTCAAAGCCAGCGGTAGGTGAAGATGCAGCGAAAAGCTCCATGGAACTGCTCAAAGCTTCCTTTCCCGAAAACATTAAAATGGTTTTTATTACTGCCGGAATGGGTGGTGGAACAGGTACCGGAGCAGCACCAATCATTGCAGAAATGGCACAAGAAATGGGAATTCTTACTGTCGGTATTGTTACATTACCATTCGTTTGGGAAGGCAGGCGTCGCCAAAAACAAGCCGAAGCCGGAATTGAAAACTTAAGGAAATTTGTGGATACTTTATTAGTCATTAACAACGACAAATTAAGAGAGCAATATGGCAACCTGCCCATCAGTGAAGCATTTGCAAGAGCAGATAATGTGCTTTCAACGTCTGCCAAAGGTATTGCCGAAATTATTACAGTTTCAGATTTGGTGAACACTGACTTTGAAGATGTTAAAACAGTAATTCAAGATAGCGGAAAAGCCATCATGGGCACGGGCGTTGCAGAAGGCGAAAACCGTGCAATGACAGCTGTTGAAGAAGCCATGAATTCGCCATTGCTGGATGACAATGACATTAAAGGTGCACAGAATATTTTACTGCATATTGTAACAGGTGTCGATGAAATTACGATGGACGAAATAACCGAGATTACAGAATACGTACAATCAGAAAGCGGTAACGAAGCTGATCTGATCTGGGGACTGGGCCACGAAGAATCACTTGAAAACAATATTCGTATTACGCTAATCGCAACCGGTTTTAACTCAAAGAAGAAACTAGTCGGAGAAGTACCGCCCAGAAAAGTTCATGAATTAAACGAGAAGAAAAATGAAACTGATTCAGATGAAAAAGAAGAGGTAATTGACAAAGAGCCGGAGTTGATTAAAGACAAAGAAGAAGAAGAAAAGCCTACTTCAGAATTTATGCGCCTTACAAAGCGGAATGAGGCGGAACCAACAAGCAGTCCTGTAGAAACAACACAAACACAGTTTGCTTTCGGAAATAAAACAGACACAACTATTTCCAGAATTTCAAAAGATAACACACAAGAAGAACTAGAAAACAGCCTCCCATCTGAAAAAACAGGAGACAGCTATCTTCAGGAGGAAAAGCCATATACAATTGAATCTAAGAGGCCTGTCTCTGATCCACCTGACCAAAGTCACCTGGCAATCCAGCGTACAGTCCATGATGCTAATATTGGCATCAGCAAAGAAACGCATCCATTGAGCAAAGAAGATGAAAAAATAAAAAAGAATTCGCTGGAACGCACCAACAAACTAAAGAACCTGAGTCGACTTCGTTCTGGCGATATTTCAAAATTAGAAACAGAACCGGCATACAGGCGAAAAAAAATTGAGATTGATAATACACCCCCTTCAACCCAAAATCCTTTTTCAAAATATACTTTGGGTGAAGACAGCAAGAACAATCCTATCATTAATTCCGGCAATACATTTTTGCATGATAATGTGGATTGAATGATAGACCAGTAGACTGAAGACGAGTCGATATTTAAGGCAGAGTTAAGATAAACCAGAGATCATCCGGCGTTCACAGAACTAGGAAGAATCAATTAAAAGATTAGAATAATGGGGTTAGAAATAATAATAAACAACGACATCAAACAGGCCATGCTGGCCAGGGACAAACGCAAACTGGAAGCTTTACGTGCCATTAAAGCCGGCTTATTACTGTCCAAAACGGGAAAGGATGTAAGCAGTGGCGAAATTCCCGAAAGTGTTGAATTGAAACTACTTCAGAAATTGGTAAAACAGCGTAAAGAATCTGCCACCATTTATCGGGAAAATGACCGCATTGATATGGCCCAAGAAGAAGAATACCAGGCCGGCATTATTGAAAAATACCTTCCCGAACAAATGAGTGCAGAGGATATTGAAGCAGTGGTAAAAAAAATCATTGATAAAACCGGGGCGTCTTCCATGAAAGATATGGGAAAAGTAATGGGCGCAGCCTCTAAACAACTGGCGGGTAAAGCTGACAACAAACTGATTTCGGGTTTCGTAAGAAAGCATCTATCCTAAAACTTATCTAATGTGTATTTTGCATTAGACATCAATTTAAAACCCGTCTGTTTGAAATTACAGACGGGTTTTTTAATTGGAGGTTATACCATTTTCAAAACAAATATGCCTCATTTACAAATATTAAAAATATGCTGGTGTAAACCCACCCCTACCCCTCCGCCCAGACGGGCAACGGTAGGTCGGAGGGGATTTTTCAATCAATGAAAAATTGTGCACCTTATAGCGCATTTCAAATATCAAATGATAATAGAAAGCAAAAAAAAGACCGGCTAAAAGCCGGTCTTTCTAATTTTATACTTTCTGAAATTACTATCCCAAAGCAAGGCGATAAAATTCAGTAACTGTCAGTTCTTTGTCAACACTTTGCAAGTACTGCTGTACATTTGATTTACCATCTTTAATAAATGCCTGGTTCAATAAGGTATTCTCCTTAAAGAATTTATTCAGTTTACCCATTGAAATTTTCTCAAGCAATGCTTCTGGTTTTCCTTCCTGACGTGCCTGGTCTTTTCCAATCTCGATTTCGCGGGCAATTGTTTCTTCTGAAACGCCATCTTTATCTAAAGCAATCGGTGACATGGCAGCAATTTGCATCACTACATCTTTACCTGCCTGGCCAAAGTCATCGCTGGCTTTATTAAATCCTGCTACAGTTGCAATACGGTTTCCCGGATGGATGTATGCAAAAGTTTGCGCTGCATCAACCATTCCATAACGTCCCAATTGGATTTTTTCGCCAATTACACCGGTTTGGTTGGTGATGGTTTCTTCAACTGAATAACCATCCAGTTTCAATGCCTTCAGTGCATCAGCATCTTTTGCTTTATTAGCAACGGCAACATCCAAAACGGATTGTACATAGGCAATAAAATCAGCATTTTTTGCTACGAAATCGGTTTCACAATTAATCATCACGGCTGCTGCAAATGTTTTGTCATCACTCACTTTGGCAATAACTACACCTTCTGCGGCATCACGATCTGCACGTTTGGCAGCAACTTTCTGTCCTTTTTTCCTGAGTACGTCAATGGCTTTCTCCATGTCGCCTTCAGTTTCTACCAATGCCTTTTTGCAATCCATCATGCCGGCGCCGGTCATTTTACGAAGCTCATTAACTTGTTGGGCTGTAATCTTCATTATAAATATCTTTTTCTGTTCTTATTATTTCTTGACAATTCTTTTTCTGGGCTTTTTGGCTTTTGATCCGCTGTCCTGATCTTTGGCTTTTTTTACACCCGTTTCAGATTTGGCACCTTTTTCAGCATCTATGTCTGCATCTTCTTCAGCCTTGGCTAAATTTTCAGATTTGGCTTTGATGTCAATTTCTTCAACACTTTTCTTCTTCTGCTCTTCAGCTTGTTGTTTGTCTCTGGCAGCTTTACGCTCTCCGAGGCCTTCAGCAACGGCCATTACAGCAGCATTAACAATAATCGAAATTGACTTTGAAGCATCATCATTTGCAGGAATTGCAAAATCAATTGTACTTGGATCAGAATTGGTATCGACCATTCCAAAAATGGGGATGTTCAATTTACGGGCTTCTGCCACGGCAATCTTCTCTTTATTAACATCCACAATAAACAATGCAGCAGGAAGGCGGCTCATATCGGAAATACTCCCGAGGTTCTTTTCGAGCTTCTCGCGTTCGCGGCTTATCTGTAAACGTTCCCTTTTCGATAGCGCTTTATAAGCTTCGGTATCAGCCATTTTATCAATGTTCGACATTTTCCGAACCGCCTTGCGGATGGTTGCAAAATTTGTCAACATTCCACCGGGCCAACGTTCAGTAACATAAGGCATGTTTACCTTCTTTACTGATTCGGCCACAATTTCTTTGGCTTGTTTTTTTGTAGCTACAAAAAGTATCCTGCGGCCCGACATGGCTATTTGTTTCAGGGCTTTCTGTGCCTCTTCCAGTTTTGCAACTGTTTTATAGAGGTCGATAATGTGGATTCCGTTGCGCTCCATAAAAATATAAGGAGCCATGTTTGGATTCCATTTGCGCTTGAGGTGTCCAAAATGAACACCGGCATCAAGCAAATTGTCAAAACTTACTTTTGTCATTTTTTAAGTATTAATTGTTTACATTCTCTTTGTCAATTACCGAATAGTTCTTAAAAGAAGTTTCGGCAATTTGGATACTAAACTCATTCCGGCATTAATGAAAATTTTAGCGCTTGCTAAACTGGAATTTCTTACGAGCTTTTGGTTGTCCTGGTTTTTTACGTTCAACCATTCTTGGATCTCTTTTCAACAATCCTTTTTCTTTCAATACGGGGCGCAATTCAGGATCAATGGTAATCAGGGCACGTGAAATGCCAAGACGCAATGCTTCGGCCTGACCGGTAATACCACCACCATCAAGGTTTGCTTTGATATCGTATTTACCTACATTATCAGTAAGCTGAAAGGGCTGCTCAACAACGTAATGCAGAATTGCAGTTGGGAAAAACTCCTTGTAATCGCGTTTGTTAACAGTGATTTTTCCAGTTCCTTCACTAAGGTAAACCCTTGCAATTGCTTTTTTTCTTCTACCGAGTGTATTTACAACTTCCATCGCTTAATTATCTGATTGATTTTAAATTGACTTTCTTTGGTTTTTGTGCCTGCTGATTGTGCTCTGCTCCGGCATACACAAAAAGGTTACGAAACAAATTGCTACCCAATTTGTTTTTTGGAAGCATTCCTTTAATGGCTTTTTCAACCATCGCAGTTGGCTTCTTGGCCATTAGTTCGCGAGCAGTTGTCGTACGTTGTCCACCAGGATATCCAGAGTGACGAATGTATTCCTTTGCATTCCATTTATTACCGGTCAGCCTGATTTTATCGGCATTAATAATCACCACATTATCACCGCAATCAACGTGAGGTGTAAAATCTGGTTTGTGTTTTCCGCGGAGTAGATTGGCTGCTTTTGATGCCATTCTTCCCAACACTTCGTTCTCAGCATCAATCAAAACCCACTCTTTACTTACAGTGTTTTTGTTGGCGCTAATTGTTTTATAACTTAATGTATTCATCTAATTATTTGTTTCTTAAGCTGTTTAATCTAAAGCTCTGAAATTCGGGCTGCAAAAATAGAAACATTTTTTTAATTAAACCATAAATGCCAACAATTATTTGTTAATAATCCTTTTTCTTATTTTTACTGCCTTTATTAAAGGGGCGTAATGGCAACAATTCAAGTAAGTAATATCGACTCCCAGTCCACAAGCCTGCCCGTCAGACTTTCGCAGGAGGAAACAGAGCTAAAAACAGGTTAAGGTGATGAAAAAAATTATTCTTACTCTTTTTGTTCAATTCGTTGTGATTAGTTTATTTGCTCAGAAATTTGAGATGAGAGTTAATGCAGGTGCAAACCTTACTTTTGTTCCTGATTATTCAGACTTGGTTTTAATTGCAAATGACGGATTAATAGTGCCAGGTTTAATCCACCCAGGCAACAGTCTTACCCCTCTTTTACATGACGAAACAATTGCTGAAACAAGTGCACGGTTTGGCTTTGTAGCCGATATAGAGATTCGGATGAAAGTGTGTGATAATTGTAGTTTGTCGTTGGCTACCGGAGTTGTCAGAATGAACTATAAGTATGATAACTATGTTGTTGCCGAAGGAACACCAAATGTAAGGCTGAGTGAACTGGATAGTGATTTTGGGATTACAAAGCTGCTCTATTTGAATTTGAGGCCACTTAATTTTGGCATTGATTTTTTTGACCGCAAACTCACACTACAAGGCGGAGCAACTTTTAACTTTTTCCTGAAAGGTAAAAGTAACAGTACTGTAATCCTCTATGCAGAGCCGGTTACTGGTAGTGCAGAAAGTGAAATTGAAAAAGTTTATTTTAGCACAACCAGCAAAGCAAATAGTGTATTGCATGGTGCCCATTTAAAGATTAAATTCAGCATTATTAAGGATGTGGATATATTTTTATCAGGCCAGTATTATTTCAATTCGATTTATAACAGCGAAAAATCAAACTTTCCAGAACTAAAAGCAGCCAATCCTACAACTATTGAAATGGGAATAAGTTATACTTTTTGGCGATTTTAACAGTGCTGGAATCAAAACAAGGAATGAACTGTTTTTGTATTTTTGCCGTCCTATAACATCATACCAATGGCAACAATCAACGTACAAAACATCAGTAAATATTATGGCAAGCAGAAAGCGCTTGACAATATCCAACTAACTATTAATAAAGGGGAAGTGGTTGGTTTGCTGGGCCCCAATGGTGCCGGGAAATCTACCCTGATGAAAATCCTGACTTCATTCCTTCCACCCACTTCCGGAACTGCACTGATTAATGGGGTTGATGTTCAGGAAGCTTCGTTGGAAATCAGGAAACTGATAGGCTACCTTCCCGAGAACAATCCGCTTTACACCGATATGTATGTAAAGGAGTATTTGCGCTTTGTTTATAATATCTACAAAAAGACCGGAAACCCGGATGAAGCTATTGAACGTATTATCGATTTGACTGGCTTGCGGCCGGAATACAAAAAGAAAATCGGGGCACTTTCAAAAGGTTACCGCCAAAGGGTGGGGCTGGCACAAGCACTGATTCATGATCCGGAAATCCTTATTCTGGACGAACCCACTTCAGGCCTTGACCCCAACCAACTCATTGGCATCCGTAAGATTATCACTGACCTTGGCAAAGAGAAAACCGTAATCCTATCCACACACATTATGCAGGAAGTGGAAGCCGTTTGCGACCGGGTAATTATTATTGATAAAGGACAAATAGTGGCCGACGATACAACAGCTAATCTTTCAAATATCACAGGCAAGAAGCGAAGTTTCAGGGTAGAATTTAAAGAACAAATCTCAAAAAATATTTTGAACAAACTTTCATTTATTAGTAAGGTAGAATTACTAACCGATAATGAGTGGCTGATTGAATCAAAAGACAGTAAAGATATCCGTGAAGACATTTTCAAATTTGCTGTCGCCAATAACTACAATGTACTTTCCCTGGTTCAGGAAGAACAAAAGATGGAAGATATTTTTAGACGATTGACGAAGTAGTTGTCAGTTGTTTGTTAATTTTTATCCCCATCGCCCCATCGCATTTTCGCCCTCTCGCCTTCTCATTTTTCCCCTTCGCCCCATCGCATTTTCGCCTTTTCTCGCCCTCTCGCTATTAAACACCCAAATTAGTCGTCTGACCACAAGTTCGTCCAGCCTTATAGTGGTCTGACGACGTTTCAACACCATTTCGCCCTGTCGCCATTTTCGCCCCCTCGCCCTTTTTTCGCCCTTGCTGTAAATTTCAAAAAAACCTATTCTCCATTTCAAAGATTTATTTACTTTTGCAGCCTCCGTTTCAAAAACGGAATTTTGTGGAAGGATTTGATTGCTTGCAACCACGCTAAAAAAATGCTAAAAACAATTTTTAGCCCGCCCGTCAATCCGATTTTTCCACTTCATTCAACGAATTAAAAACAATAAAATCAGTAAGATTATGTCCTATTTATTTACATCAGAATCTGTTTCAGAAGGCCATCCCGACAAAGTAGCCGACCAGATATCTGACGCCATGCTGGATTACTTTCTGGCTTATGACAAAGACTCAAAAGTCGCTGTAGAAACAATGGTTACTACCGGCCAGGTGATTGTTGCCGGCGAGGTGCACTCTAAAACTTATGTAGATGTGCAAGCCGTAACCCGAAAGGTAATCAATGATATTGGTTATACCAAAGGCGAGTATATGTTTGAAGGAAATTCCTGTGGAATTCTTTCTGCAATTCATGAACAATCGAGCGACATCCGCCAGGGTGTTGACCGCTCTGACCTCGACCAGCAGGGTGCCGGTGACCAGGGAATGATGTTTGGTTACGCTTGCCGCGAAACAGCCAATTATATGCCTTTACCATTGGAATTATCTCATTTGTTGGTTTACGAAATGGCACAAATCCGTAAGGAAGAAAAGGAAATGCTTTACCTGCGTCCCGATTCGAAATCGCAGGTAACTGTTGAATACGATGACAACAACAAACCCATTCGTATCGACACTATCGTTGTTTCAACACAGCATGATGATTTTGCAGACGAAAAAGAAATGCAGGAAACCATTAAGAAAGATGTGATTTCTATTTTGATACCCCGGATTTTAAAACAGCTTCCTGAAAACCTGACTGCATTGTTCAATGACGAAATTACCTACCATGTGAACCCGACCGGTAAATTTGTAATTGGTGGCCCACACGGTGATACAGGACTTACAGGAAGAAAAATTATTGTTGACACCTACGGTGGAAAAGGTGCGCACGGTGGTGGTGCTTTCTCGGGAAAAGACCCGTCGAAAGTTGACCGTTCTGCTGCTTATGCTTCACGGCACATTGAAAAAAATCTGGTCGCAGCAGGTGTTGCCGACGAAGTGCTTGTTCAGGTTTCTTACGCCATTGGTGTGGCAAAACCCATGAATATTTTCGTTAATACTTATGACACTGCCCACGTTGATTTAAGCGATACAGCAATTGCGAAAAAAGTGGATCAAATATTCGATATGCGGCCTGCTGCCATCGAACAACGTTTTAAACTGCGCAATCCTATTTATCTGGAAACTGCTGCCTACGGACATATGGGCCGTGAACCAAAAGTAGTTACAAAACACTTTAAATCAGATTATCTTGACAACAAAGAAATAGAAGTGGAATTGTTTACCTGGGAGAAACTGGATTATATTGATAAAGTGAAAGCTGCTTTTGGTTTATAATTCTATCGTCAGACCACTAATACGCCAAGTCAAAATAGTGGTCATACGACTAATCGATTTTTGCAAGCTTTCGTTATGACAGCCGAAGAATATTTAACTGATTAAAACTATCACCGCTGTCCGACTAAAATTAGTTTATCTCCTACGGGGAAATAGCAGCATCTTTATTATTCTATTCTACAATACTTTATCCGCTACGCAGAATTCGCTGTTCACCGGAGGAAGTCTGAATAGAAGGCGATGAATGATTGTAAAATAAAAGTCACCCCAGCAACATTTTACCTCGCTGAAGCTAAATTACATATGCGAATTAAGGGTTGAACCCTTTCAGGGTTCTCCAATTATTCGTTTGATTAACCACGGGTTACACCCATGGTTATTATTATTGAATCCTTTCAGGATTAGTTTGTTCGATGGACAGAAACAATTTCGACTTGTATAGTCGCCTCCATGATATGAGCACTTTCCAAAACACCGGATTTTGTCCTTCTGAACGGAGTGAAGAATCATTACATAGCAGAATTACAGACCATTATGTTTCTTCACTTTACTTAGAAGGACAGTTTTTAGATGTTTTGCAAAGCTCTCGATATCCAACACCAACCAGAAAGGTTTAAACACAAAAAAAACCCGACCAAATTGGCCGGGTTTTTTTATGCTCTTCAGAATTCCTAATTCCGAATAACTATTTTTTTTGTCTTATAAACATCTCCGTTTACCAGCACCGAATAAAAATAGATACCGCCTTGTAGGTCAGAAACATCAATGCTTAATTTATTTGCGCTGCGATTAATGTTTGACTCTTTAACAACAGATCCCAATAAATTTACAATCTGAACCTTTGCGAAATCAACCTCCGCTGGCATATTGTAATCCAGGTTTACAAAAGTTGTTGCAGGATTCGGGTAAACATCAGAAATGCTGCCTCCCTTCATTGCATCTTCTGCAATACCATCAAAGCCAGCCCAATACTTGGCAACTACCTTCACGTTCTGATCTTCATTATCCTGATTAAAGAACATGTATTCGACAATCGATATCCCGAGGACACCAGCCGTGGTATAATGCCCTGAGAATTCTTCATCAGTACTTTGGCCATTAGCAAGAATTAGTCTTGGATCCGCAGATTCCTCTGTGTCAGGAGGAAAGCAAAGCCCCCAGCAAAACGCACTCGAAGTACCTTCAAGCATTGAAAGTTGCTTTCTGCGTACTTTAATTTGTATTCCATTATCAGTGTTGTTATGTACAACAGCGTGGAAGACGATTTCAAAATCAGATGGATTTCCAATAATCTCAACCGTGTCCCCCAATGCTTCTCCGTCCCAGGAGAGGGTCAGATCCTGGCTCTGAACATTCATTGAAAGTGCAACAAACAAAATGGTTGCAAATGTGAGTAGTGTTTTTTTCATATTTCTTAATTTTTTAATTGTTAACTAATTGATTCTTTCACAAATTTCGTTCCAAAATTCTTTGCAAAAATAATAGAATTAAATAAAGTAATTGTTAATTTTTCTGAATTTCTAATAACAGACAATACAAACGGTAGAAGGTTGCCTATGGAAGAAGAAACGAATAATAGCAATTAATGTCCATAATAAGTCATACTAAAAAACATGGCTTTTTTTAAGCTCTTGTATTATTGGACAATCAATTTCTGTGTTTGATATACAGCACCATTAATAAGCAGCGTATAGAAATAGATGCCATTTTTTAGCTGCGAAACATCTATTGTCAGTTTATTGACATTGCGTTCGATTTCCGCTTCTGTAACAAGAGTTCCCAATAGATTAACGATCCTGATTTGTGCTGTTTTCACTTGGGGAGTCAGTTGATAATCAATGTTTACAAAGGATATCGCCGGATTGGGATAAATATCAGAAATGCTTCCGCCATTCATTATTCCCTCTTCAATAATTTCGGGCGATGCCCAGTATTCTATAAGCACCTTCACCTACTCCTCTTCATTGTCCATATTGTAAAACATATACTCTACAACTGAAGTACCCATCTTTCCTTTTGGAAGGTAATGTCCTGAAAATGAATCATCTGCACTTGATCCACCGGAAGGGATAAGAATTGAATCCGGTGATTCCACAATGTCATCATCGAAACATTCTCCCCAGCAAAAATAACTTGATGTACTGTCGAGCATTTCAATCTGATTCCTGCGTACTTTTATTTTCATCCACTTTTCAGTATTGTTGTGTACCACTGCATGAAATACAATTTCACTGCTATCGGGTTCTCCCCAAACTGTGTGTGTACTTCCAAGTGTATCGCCCTCCCATGTTAAAAATAAATCCTGGGCTTTCATGGAAAATGTGGCCAACATTACAATTGCGATCGTGAGTAGTTTCTTGTTCATCTTTTTCTTTATCTAATTACCAAAACACTGTTTGGATATTCTGCAAAAATAAAAGTTTTCAATCATGCAATTTTGCTTTCTGTAATTTTCTGTTTTGAGATTATAAAATGTTAAAAAAAGATTTAACACTTTGGAAATGAAGATTAATTATATTTTTGCAATGCAAAAAACATCTTTTAATTCATTTAATTCAAAAAATCATGAAAAATTTACTCTTTCTATTAATGGCAATATTGTTTTCAACATCATCCATAATGGCACAAACCATTGTTGGAACCGACCCCGAAAACAAAAATGTAATACTTGAAGAATTTACCGGCATCTATTGTGGATTTTGTCCCCAAGGCCATGTAATAGCCCAGGGCATCTATGATGACAATCCTGAGGATGTGGTATTAATTAACATTCACACAGGAGGTTATGCAGTCCCAAATGGTAGCGACCCTGATTTCAGAACGCCCTATGGTAGCGCAATTGCCGGACAAAGCGGCTTACTTGGATACCCGGCCGGAACAGTAAACAGGCACTTATTCCCGGGTTATTCGCAGGGTAGCGGAACAGCACAAGGGAGAGGCACATGGGTTACAACTTCCAATATGATATTGGCAGAACCCAGTTACCTGAATATCGAACTCGAAGCAACTATCGTCACCTCAACAAGGCAATTGGTTGTTTATGTAGAGGTTTATTATACCGGTGATTCGCCTGAAGAGTCCAACTTTTTAAATGTTGCCATTGTTCAGAATAATATTATAGGACCACAATCTGGCGGAGGAAGTAATTACAACCACAAGCATATGTTGCGCCATCTGTTAACCGGCCAATGGGGTGTCGAAATTACTGAAACCACAACGGGTTCACTATATACAAAAACACTTACTTATGAAATGCCCGACAACTACAATGATGTAGAATTGGTTTTAGAAGACCTTGATATTGTTGGCTTTGTGACCGAATCGCATCAGGAAGCCATAAGTGGAAATATGGCTGAGGTTACACTCGTTGATTCCTATGACTACGATGCTGCTGTATATTCAACCTATGTTCCTCAAACAGCATGTACGGGTTTATTAAATGCGGAAGTAATGCTGAAAAATTATGGTGCTGTCGATTTAACCACCCTCGATTTCAATTACACGGTAAACGATGGAGAAGTTGCAGAATATTCATGGAGTGGTAATCTCCAGCAAAACGAATCGGAATTAGTGGTTCTACCTGAATATCTTTATGCGGCAACAGATGACAATGAAATCAGCATTGAATGTGAAAATCCAAATGGACAGGCTGATGAGCTTCCGGCAAATGACCTTTATGCCGAGAATAGCCCCGGATCACAGACTTTCCCGACTGAGTGCTCTTTTGCCTTATTAATAATTGAAGGAAACCCGCAAGACATTACCTGGAATATTGTTGATGAGGCGGGGGAAATTCTTGCAGAAGGAGGACCCTATTCGTCAATTGGTTATAAAGTAACGCCCTTAAATTTCCCTGAGGTTGGCTGTTATACACTAACACTTAATGACGCATCAGGAGAAGGCCTGACAGGAGGACAATATTCTATTAATGATGCCGATGGAACACTTTGGGTTGGTGATAATTTCACCTATAAAGCAATTGCTGAGTTTGCCCACGATATCACCATTGACATTCCTGAAACTGGAACTATTGACCAGGTTGCTGTTTATCCAAACCCAATTACGCAAACAGCGAATATTGACTTCACACTAAATAGTGAAACCAATGTAAACATAACTGTATTTGATATGTTGGGAAGAAATGTTCTGAACCTTTTTGAAGGGGAGATGAGCAGTGGAAAACAAAATATCAGAATGGATGCCACAGGATTAAACAAAGGTGTTTATTTCATTAGATTTGAATTAAATAACGAAGTGTTTACGCAAAAAATTAGCGTCAATTAAGCCTGAATTAGATAACAAAAAAGGCGCTTCGATTGAAGCGCCTTTTTTTTGTCATGAGAAATCTTATACTAACTATGCTTCCTTACGGCTTTAAAACCCCACCCCAACCCTCCCCCGAGGGGAGGGGGAGGATTTAGGTGGGGTAACAGATACTCCCCCGTTTCATTGTCCTCACTTGAAATCAAGTTTCTCTTAATTTAACTGCAAGCGAAGACGCTTGCAGCAGGGACAAGTCCACACTTGAAATCAAATTCATCTTACTTTTTAACTTGCAAGCGAA
>Ga0164315_10001505_pt1 | contig 17539 bp, 14 predicted proteins | sample GuaBasSedimGuay6_FD_113737 | JGI IMG/M metagenome (GOLD analysis project Ga0164315, IMG submission 113737) | Subseafloor sediment microbial communities from Guaymas Basin, Gulf of California, Mexico - Guay6, Core 4569-2, 0-3 cm | ecosystem: Environmental > Aquatic > Marine > Hydrothermal vents...
ACAACAGAGCTTCAAACTGGATTGAACATTTGAAGGTGTTATGACCTATCTAACTTCTGCTAATTATTAGCCGCCTGTTAGTTCCATACAATACTATTGAATACTATTGGTTAGGTAACTATAAAGTTTTCAATGGACACATTGTTCCCAAAAAACGTATCATCATCCATCAATATGAAATTGTCGCTTAGATTGGGTATACGATGTACATGGCATTGTATGACATCTGAATTAAATGTCGGTAAATATTCTAGGGGAATAATTTCAGTATGATCCACCAGGGTAATTTTGGGATGACTGCGTTTCAACCACGGTGGACATTGTCCTAACATAGTGACTATATAAATATGATTTACCCACGGCGCATACTGTTCTAAAGAACGCAATGAGTAAAGCAATTCATCATGATCGGCGAAACGATTACTACTAACAGAATCAGCAGGCCAGATTCTATCTTTGGTGAATTTATCTTTTAGGGCTTGCCAATTTAAGTCGTTAGAATCTACCCAAAGGTAAACCACATCAATCTTTTGCAACCGAGATTGGTTCTGTAATCGTAATTGGGTTAGTATTTGTTCATATTTTTCATAAGTTGGTTTATTTCTCTCTGCGCTTGGTTTTATCACTAGTCCATCAAGCACTTTCCACTTATAATGCTTGGGAATTTGTAGAAATGCTGTAATGATTGGACTGCCATCAATAATGGGATAATATTTCCGTACCGCCGCATAAAATAATTGCTGTTCCCAACTAGATTCCACATTAGGATCAAGCACAAATAGTTGTTTTAATAGCTGTTTAGTAAATACCAAATAGATATCTTGTAATTGTCCTTGTGGCAAACTTTGCTTGTCTGCCATAATACGCAATTGGTGTTGCCATTGATTGTCGTTAAAGTCTATAACACCTTCTGTTTGGGCTGTTCTATATTGCCCAGTTAGAAAAAAATGCGCTTGATTGTTGTAAACTTCTTGGATTGTTTGGGTAAAGCCATCAGTCAAAATCACGTTTGGATTGATATAGACAAGAATTGTGTTATTGATTACTCTATCCAGCCACTTGGCTATCTCACTGATTGAATTGTGATTTTTGGAATCGACATTGGGTACGTGGTATAAATATAATTCATTAGCAATGGAGGCGACACCAGGCGCATTACCCAATAAAAAAATATCGGGTTTAGGGTTTAATAAAGTCCAGCTTTTAATGGCATGCCATTGCATCAAGTCATATTGATTCTCAAAAGCTTGGGGAATGGTAAAAAAAGTCAAATTAATCATCAGTTCTCCGTTTTTCTGGTGGCATTATCACCACTTAGCACGTTAAATTAGGGTAAAAATTGGAGTGTTTTGTGTTCAAAACCTTTGAAGTTCTGGACGACAAGTTGATCAAGTCTCATTTTATTATCTCCATGCCAGTTATAGCATTTCCCGATTGGGTTTTCATGCAAAAGTTTTTGCGCGCAAAAACTTTTGCATGAAATACATTTTTTGAGATATATTTATTTTGGAACCCTAGGTTCCACCTGGGGCTATTCCTATTCAACCCTATCAGGGTTGTGCTTTTTAATTTGTGGTTTTTATGATTAATTCTGTACTTCATGCAATCTTTGAATCCTGATTATTACATCATAAAAAAGGTATCGGGTACTCATTCATTTCTGGCTTTGATACTCTATTTTATTAAAAAAATTGAGGCAGCATCCAAAATTAATTCAACAAAAGCGGCAAATCGGTCATCATTGTCAAGCGGCGAACACGCAGGTTCGCCCCTACAGATGCCTTTCATTTTCTAGGTTATACTTGCAATTTCCATCAATATACCCACAAGATAACCGAATCAGTCATTATTATTTAACAAGACAGTTCTTTTGTTAAAATTCTCTCTTTATTAATAAAAAAGTCTTTGACTTCTGTCCATGTTGTACCATCCAATGTGATTGGATCGGGTAAATTTTCAGCTTCTTCAAAATAAAAAAAAGATTTTAAAATATGATAGCAATTGATTTTTTTTGATGAGTATTTTTCTAAAAATAGCTGTTTTAACTCTAATGGCGTCATCAAAGTCAATATTTTATACATGTCGTAAAAATCTTTTTTCTCTCCTCTCTGAGAAATGGCTACTGTTTTCATGCAAGCAATATCAGCTATACTCGCCATTGGTAGCCCTGCAAAGTTTGCGGGAGGTTTTAAAAGTGAATAAGGATAGTAGAGAAACGACATTTTTACTTCATTTACAATGACATGAAGCGTTCCCTGTTCTTGATTGATAATTGTACCTTCAAACGATAAAATCGTTTGAGAAAGCCTTTCGACATCAAAATTGATTTGGGTCAAAAAATCCAAATCTTCACTCTTGCGATGACCACATTGCAAAGCTAATGCTGTACCACCCGCTAAATAAAAATTGTTTCTGATCTCATCAACAGATGACAATTGTTGCATTAATAAAAGCATTTTTGTAGATATGATCTGTTCAAACATAGCACTTCTTCTTTTGGAATGTGATAATGAATGGCCCAATAATTGGCGGTTTTTCTGTCAATCGTTTTGGACAATTTGACCACTTCGATGATTTCTTGATCGGTATAATTCGCCAATAACCATTTTATTGATTCAGGCCGACCGTATTTCAAAATTCTTTCGATAATAAATCGCTTATGTGTATTTTTATCTAGCGTGGATAGATTAACGTCCCAAAAAAGTCCTATAAAACATTCTAACTTTTCCACAATTTAACCCACCTTATTTTTTTGTCTAAATGCTACCTTGCGAATATTCTCTTTATCAGGTGAATACACTTCCCAGTCTTTATCTAACCCCAATCTCTCTAATGCCAACCATATCACTTGTACGTGATTTTCAAACTGTGCGGTTTTATGAACAATAGAGGTATTTTCACCATGCCAGCGATAGGCGTACATGATTTGATCAAGATGATGGATTGTACACACTTCACTGAGTTTAAGAAACATATCAAAATCAACGGCATTTTTGAGTGGTTCATTAAAACCAGTGGTTCTGAGCCAATCTCGTTTTCTAAACATCCGAGAATGGTGAACGATCATCGCGCCAATTAATTTCTCGCGGGAAAAAACCGGCCAATTATAACCGTCTTGAATATAGTTCCCGGTTGCATCTCTCATTTCACAACTAACAAATAATTGTTTTAACAACTGTTTAGTAAATACCAAATATACATCTTGTAATTGTCCTTGTGGCAAACTTTGCTTGTCTGCCATAACACGCAATTGGTGTTGCCATTGATTGTCGTTAAAGTCTATTGCACCTTCCGTTTGGACAGTTCTATATTGTCCGGTTAGGAAAAAATGATCTTGATTGTTGTAAACGTCTTGGATTGTTATGGCAAAATCTTCTGTTAAAATGACGCTTGGATTGATATAGACAAGAATCGTGTTATTGACTAATCTATCCAGCCACTTTGCTATGTCACTAATTGAAGATTTTTGATCGATATTGGGTATGTGGTATAAACCTAATTCATTGGTAATTGAGGCGATACCGGGCGCATTACCCAATAAAAAAATATCCGGCTTAGGATTTAATAATGTCCAGCTTTTAATGGCATTCCATTGCATCAAGTCATATTGATTTTCAAAAGCTTGTGGAATGGTAAATAGTGTAAATGTTTGCATAATATTACCGGTCTTGATTAGGTTTTGGTATTATAGATGTTAGCTCGCTTATCAATAAGCATCCATCAGATTGATTAATAATCTATTTTCTATATCCAATTTTTCATGCCTGTTTTTTACATTTTGTAGTTCTTGCTTTAAGTGTTCTACTTTTTCGAGTAATTGTTGGTTTTTCTCTTGTTCCATTTGCCAAATCTTAATCGCTGTGGCAGCGACAGTTTCTTGAGATAAACCCGGATACGGTTCCCACCCAGCATCTTGATCCGGTAAAGGTTCATAAAATAATCGCCCGTCTGCCCGATTTAAAAATTCACGCGCAATACGCGCATTATTGTCTTCAAAATGTTGAAGTGTTTCCCTACGCCATTTAGGCGAAAACAAACTGTATTTTTTTCTATCAATTTCTAAAGAAAAAGTTTTGTCTCTCAAAAGGCTATTCAGTACCGCACGTTGCCTGATATCCGCTTCAAATTGCTGTTGTAAAAGTACCATCAGTTGTATAAGTTCAGTTGGGAGTGATTCATTTCGACGAGACTCTGGCAGGGAAAATGTCTCATCAAGATTAAGCCCAAGTATATTAAGAAAATCTTCTATCAGGTTATGATGATAAAATTGTTCTGTTTCAAAAGGCCTTACTATAATATTTTCTTGACCGAATATTGATGCAAACTCTAAAAGCTTTGGATAAAAATAACAGTAACTCTGCTTATCTTGAATTTCTTGATTAACAAACTGTTCAAAACTATCTTGATATCTAGCATTTTTTGTGTCTTGATTGTAAAGAGATTCTAAAAAGTGATCCTGTCGTCGTAAATAGATAATAATCTTTAACTGAAAATTCATGCCTTCAAAAATTTCTAAAATCTCTTTTGGCTTAACCTTCCTGAAAAAATGTTCTGTGGAAATGAGTATATCAGCATAGTCTTGGTAAGGTATAATATCTTTACGTATTTCTTTAATGCACTCTTCCTTTTTGGGCCATTGGCATTCATTCAGCCAATGAGGATACACACCACTTATAGAAAATGCTAGAAAACATTGTCCACCCTTTTCACTTGCTTTCCTTCCCAAAGGCTTATAATAAGTACCTTCTGTAGGGTAAAAAAAACCCAATTGTTTTAAGCGTTCCCTATTTTGATAAAAAAACAATTGTAGCGTCGAGGAACCGGTTTTATGCGTGCCAATATGAATATAGAGTGTTTTCATGAGAGCCATATCACTTTATCAACAGATCAATTAAGGTTTGATTTTCTAATTCTAATGTTTGATTGACGGTTTTTTCGCTTTGAATATCCTGTGTTAATGTGTCAATTTGTCTTAACAAGTTTTGACGTTTCTTTTCTTCTAATTGCCAAATTTTAACGGTTGCTTTGGCTACTTTTTCTATAGATAAACCAGAATACGGTTCCCACGGCGCATCCCGATCAGGTAAAGGTTCATAAAACAATTGCCCATCCTTTCTACCGAGGTATTCACGCGCAACCGCTTCATTATCGGCTTGAAAACAGTCCAAGATTTCTCGACGTAACTGAGGTGATAAGGGATCATAGTTTTGGAGTTCCATTTCTAAAGGCAAGTTTCTTAATCGCCCGCTAAATTTGAGTTGTTGTCCTCTCTCTAAATGAGATTGTTGATTAAGCAGTTCCATCAAACTAATGAGTTCATAAGGCAGCGATTCATTTCTGTATTCGGCTTTTTCAAAATCCTGAGTCAGGGGTAAACCTAAAATATTTAAAAAATCTTCAATCAAGTTTTGATGATACCATTGTTGTTTTTCAAATGGCCTGACAATAATATTTTCTTTTCCAAAGGCTTTAGCCAGTTTTGTTATTCTTGGATAATGATAAAATGAAGAGTTTTTGTTTTCTATTTCTATCTTAATAAAATTCTCAAAATGATCATGATATCTCTCTTTTCGACATTGCTTCACATTCTGATTATAAGCAGAGACTAAACGGTGATCTTGCCGTCGTAAATAAACGATAATTTTACACACAAGTGGCATGTTATCGAAAATCCCTCTGAGTTCTTTAGCAGAAACATACCAAAATCCCTCTGCTGACAATAAAATCTTCTGACATGCTGTTTGATTGATATGCTCGCGTATTTGTGTCGTACACCATTCTTGACTATATTTAGGTTCACGTTGTGGATCCATCCAATGATAATAGTCACCATTAAATGCACGGGCTAGAATGTGATGAGCATTATTATAGTAATAAGAACCTTCAGCAGGATAATAAACGCCTTTTTGTTTTAAAAGTGTTTTATTGAGTTTAAAAAAAGTTTGCAAATTGGTACTACCGGTCTTAGGCGTGCCAATATGAATATAAACGGTTTTCATCATGGATTCCCCATCTCACTGATTTAAAACTGATATCCCAATATCTGAATATCTTTTAAATAAATCTGATGTACTTTTTCACGCAATGCTTTGGTGTAAAATGCTTGATAATCTTTTGTTTTTGAAGACGGATTTCTATGGGTCAAGGTGTTTTGTGATAGCCCTATTTTTTGACAAACAAAACGATAGTCTTGTTCAAGATTTTCAAAATGACCGATGTAGTCAATACTACTGAGATCAATTAAGCGAGATTGCAATCTGAAATGCGGATCACAATTTTCTATGTTCAGACTGGCAACATAGTTGACAAAATACTCAAATTGCTGCATTTTTTCATATTCTATCTCGTTAAATTTAAAGGCATTCTCATCAATCACTTTATTGTACCAACAAGAAACCAATCTATCCCATGGATTTCTGACAAAAGCAAATTTGAAATAGTCTTTGTATAGATTCACTGGATAGTAAATCCGAGAAGGATGCTCACAGTCTAATGGCATCAGATGTTCTCTTAGATGATCGTAAATGGTACGACTGGCGACTTTGGGTACTCGAAACCAAATAAATTTCTTGGCTTCACTGATTGTCAGATCATATTGATGTGAAGAAGGCATCAGCCTTTCTGTACGTTTTTTTCTCAAAGTCTGTTGCAATTGTTGAGATGGGGTATCCAATTGTTTTGGATTATCAGATTCTGTTCTGAGATAACAAATCCCATTTTTATCGAATGTCGATTGTAAAGCTTGATCATAAAAGGGTTTCATCGTCCCCAGAAAAACAACTTTATCTTGCAGCAAGGGATCACGCAAGACTTGTAAAAAATCTTGATGTAGTGGGTGTTTAGAGAAGCCAACGTTTTTATCTTCATACTTTTCTATAGATTGACTCCAGGGTGCAATCATTTGAAAAAAGGCTTCGTCAAAATTAAATTTTTTGACTAGCCTGATGAAATCAGGTATCTGCAAGAAGTTTTCTTTTTGAACCACAAAAACTAAAACGACACGACTCAACTGCCCCTGTTGTCTCAATCCTGAAATAAATTCAAGGTTTTGGAGTAGCCTTTTAAAATCACCCCCCTTTCTTAAAATATTGTAGGTTTTTTCAAGGGTGGCATCAATAGAAATCACGGCACGCCGACACAGCCCTTGTAGTTCTAATTGATGCCAGGATTTTTCATCAAATAGCACACCATTGGTAAACAAATCTATTTTCAGGTGGGGGAAAGCTTCTGCATTAATCTGTTTCATAATAGTTCTAAAATGTTCACTGCCAAAAGCATCCCCTGAGCCCGTTATTTCAACGAGATTCGCATCCTGTAATAGCGGTAAAATGACGGTATCTGCTATTTTAGCTAAATGTGTTCTCTCATCTCCTTTTGCTCTGTAAGGCTGTGATCGACATGAAGGGCAAGCGAGGTTACATGAACGATCATGATTCAATTTGAGTTCTTGCGGTTTGATAGACATCACTGTGATGTGCTGATCTATAATCGTTCGTTCAAATTGTGAGCGGATATCTTTTTTAAAAGGCAGCGTTTTGTTAATAATTTTCGGACATTTACTGCGGCTACAATAGGCAAAACTACCGTCTAGGATAGACTGTCTAATTTTTTGTGCTATTTCAGAATTCCAGATATTTTCTGGCGTATCCTGATTAATATTGCCTATTGGTGTGCTCAACCAACCCATACAACAGGTAAAAACCTGACCATTATAGCGTGTTTCTAAACGATTAAATGGTTGTATACAAAAACGTTGACTCAGCTCTTTTTCATCTTGTTCTGACCAACTGGGCAAACCCAGACGTAATCTGATCTGGTTGAGAAGTTGCTGAGCGTAGAGGTCGCGTTCATTCAAAGCCACTGCCTGTTGTGCATACGAAAAGGCTTCATCTATTTTGTTTTGCTCGTAAGTCAACTTTGCTGCGAACAAAAAAACGAATTTATTTTGAGCATGATTTTTGATTAATAACAGAACGATTTGATATTGTTCTGCCAATGAGCATTGAAATTGTTGATTTAAAAGTTCTGAAATGTCATTAACAATCTCTTCATTAGACAACCCCCGTTTTGTTTTACATTTTTCATCAGTCATACGCACAATGTCATGCGCGATGCTGGCATAGTCAGGTTTGATTTGCAAATCAGGTTGCTGACTTGTCGTTTGACTTCTTTGCAACGGATTATAACCTGTTTGCAAAAACGGCGTAATAATTGAACTGCCATCAATAATGGGATAATATTTTCGCAATGCGGCATAAAACAATTGTTTTTCAAAACTGTATTCCACATTAGGATCAAGCACAAATAATTGTTTCAAGAGCTGTTTAGTGAATACCAAATACACATTTTGTAGTTGCCCTTGTGGCATCGCTTGCTTATCAGCCGTAATACGCAATTGATGCGGCCATTGCGTGTCGTTAAAATCTATGAGGCCTTCCATTTGGAGCGTTCTATATTGGCCTGTTAGCAAAAAATGCGCGTTGTCAACGTCTTGGATGGTTTGGGTAAACCCTTCAGTCAAAATCACGCTTGGATTGAGATAAACCAGAATCGTGTTATTGATTATTCTATCCAGCCACTTGGCTATATCACTGATTGAAGCATTTTGGTCGACATTGGGTATATGGTATAAACCTAATTCATTAGCAATGGCGGCGACACCAGGCGCATTACCCAATAAAAAAATATCGGGTTTTGGATTTAATAAACTCCAACTTTTAATGCCCTGCCATTGCATCAAGTCAGATTGATTTTCAAAAGCTTGGGGGATGGTGAAAAAAGTCAAATTCTTCATTGAGTTATTTTTCTTAATGGATGTAGCAGTAAATAACTGACGCAAAAACAGCAATAGACACGCTTGAGGGGATAGTATTTATCAAGTATGTATACTATTTCTGGCACAATTTTTTTTAATACAGCTTATAATTCCCCCCCACAACGAGGAGTTGGTTGACCATTTGAATCAAAACATTGATGACAAGTGCCCTGAAAAACTTGGATAAGCTGCTTCAACATATCCGGTTCGTTCTGAAAAACGGTTATCCAGATTGACAAAAAACCATTTTTTTTAGCTTGTGTTACGATGAATTCTCGCATTGATGGGCTATTATTAGAAGTCGCGAACAACATTTTTGCCTGTTGCGCTAAATCCCAAGCTTCTCTACGGTGATTCCAACGTTTATCTTTTGGAGTTGGTTTAACGAAGGCATTTGGATGTTTATTTAAGCCGGTTAATTCAAGTGTTCTTAGTGCTTTATCCCGTTCATCTGCATTGAGTGCCGGATTAAGGTCAATAATACCACCCGGTTTGTAAACGAAAGCACGAAACGTATTATCTAAATGAGGCCAATAATAATTCGATTGGGTTACATCGTCTTGAACTCGACTCCCTTTAGTCGAATTGCAGTTACTACAGCCCAATAAAAAGTTATCCCATGATCGTTCAAGCTGTGGTTGATAATGTTTGGATTGGATATGCTCTACGGCTAAACTGGTTGGGATAAATCTTTCACAAAATGAACAATATTCACCCATGCGCTTGATTAAATCTGGTTTAGCTTGGTCATAACGGCGGTACTGTTTAGGTTGGCCTTTGGTATCAGTCGGTACCTCACCTCGTTCAATGGGCCTCATCCGCATTTCTCCCAAGTCCAGCTGCCTCACGTTGCATTTCCAAAAAGGCATGATAGGCAATATTGTCGCTAAAAGGGGCGGATAACTCATCTAAACGATTTTTAAGTGAGGCTATTTTTTCCAAAGGGGCCTCTTTAGCTTGCTCTAAAACGCGGTAGTACTCTTTAGCGGCTGCCATCATGTCTAAATAGCGTTGGCTACGTTGCGGTATTTCGATACCCATCTTGTATTCGGCTATGTTTTCAATACTTTGATCTGCGTATTCAGCCGGTTCATATTCATTAAGTTCAATTAATTCACCTTCACGTAAGGACTGAATAATGAAAGGAGAATGCGTTGTGGCGATAAATTGAATTTTAGGAAAAGTTGTCTTTAAGCTATCGACAATTTTTCGTTGCCAATTAGGATGTAAGTGCAAATCAATTTCATCAATTAATACAATGCCAGGTGTTTCTAAAGCGGTTTTTTCTTCTAATTGTGAGTTGAGCGAAGCGGCTTTGTAAGCAATATCAGCCACCATTCCCAAAATAATACGTTGTCCATCACTGAGCATGTGGGCTGGAAGGCTTTGTTTATCTGATAAAGTGGTTATTAATTCATCATACTGAATATCAAAGTAGACGGATTCACAGTTTTCTAAGCAATTTCTGACTGCTTTTCGTATGCATTCTAATACACCTATAGACACTTTTCGCTGTAGCGCTGCGATTTCCATTGTTTTTAGCCAGCGTAAGAATTGTTTTTCATCAGAAGCCGGTTCGAGGCAACCTTCATAGCTTGATAAACGAGAGTCTGGCTTAGTTGTTTCGACTAATCTGGCTGATTTTTGTAACCATAATCTACCCGTGCCATAATAACTGATTACGGGTAATATCAAAGATTTATCACCGGCTCTCACTCTTTCCTGTAATTGTTTTGCTTTATTAATGATATTTTTAGCATTTTGGTGTGTCGTTCTACTGCTTGGTTTATGTAAACGGCGTTCCCAAGTGATGAGGCCTGAATCAACCACTTCTCCGCTACAACGCACGATGGCTGGGGGATAGGGTTCAAGTTTAAGTTCTGCTCCCAATCGGTATCCGGTGTGACGTATTTCAGTGGTTCTGATAGGACGGGAAGATATGCTATCAAAACCCTGAAACAATGCGCCTATTCCTACTGCTATCGCATCAAGAATTGCGGTTTTTCCGGTGGCATTATCGCCACTTAGCACGTTAAATTGTGGTGAAAAATGAATGATTTTGTGTTCAAAGCCTTTGAAGTTCTGGACGACAAGTTGATCAAGTCTCATTTTGTTTTATCCCTATCAATGCTATTTTTCTGATTAGAACGCTTGGGGCTTGCCCCTACTTTAAGAATATTGTAGGGGCAACACCCCGCGCAAGCCCCGATGGTAGCTTCTCATCGTTATACACAAGTTGTAGGGTGAGCAACGTGTTTTTGTTGCCCACCACTTGCCATTTCCATCAAGATGCCCACAATTTTATTGACATTTGTGATGTGATATTCCACTATATCAATACAAGCACTGTTATCTTTATATTCGAGAAATCGCCATGTATTACCGGTTGTTACGGCACCATATATTTTAGGTAAAGGTGCCTCTTCTTTTTCATTAAAGAGATTTGAGGCAAACATTTCGGCGATACATTGGCCTAAACCACCGGTGATATTTTCATTTTTGGCTTCAACGATGGTTATAATTGGGGCATTAAGATAGAATTGTTCTGGTGATTTGCTTATAATGAAATCACAAAATCCATTCAAATCTCGGTCTTTATCAACATCTAAGGCTATGCCAGAAAAAAAGCTGATTTGATCATTGAGTAATCTTCTCACCTCTAACAAGATATTGGCAATGAGCAGTTCTGAGCGTACTTTTTCGGTACCAACCGCTAAGGCTAATGGCATATTATATTTTAAGGTGGTTAGCAAGTAATCACTGACTTGAATCTCTTTAATTTTAGAGAATAAGTCTTTGTCTTCAATGATTTTTATCTTTAATTCCTGTTTGACTCTTTTTAAGGTGAAATTGCTGTATGACATGGTTTTTTTAGTCAGTTTAGTACAGCGGATTTGCGGAATAAACGGATTAGTTTATGGGTAACATTGAGTCAATCCGTTTATTCCGTCAATCCGCTGTACTATATTATATTTCAATTAGTTAAACTTTCGATAAAAAATCGCTTATGTTGATTTTTATCTAGGATGGATAGATTAACGTCCCAAAAAAGTCCTATAAAACAATCTAACTTTTCCACAATTTAACCCCCTTATTTTTCTTCCTAAATTCAACCTTGCGAATATTCTCTGGATGAGGTGAATACACTTCCCAGTCTTGCTCTAAATCCAATCTTTCTAATGCCAACCGTATCACCTGTACGTGATTTTCAAACTGTGCTGTTTTATGAACAATAGAGGTATTGTCACCATGCCAGCGATAGCCATACATTATCTTATCAAGATGATGGATTGTACACACTTCACTGAGTTTTAAAAACATATCAAAATCAACGGCATTTTTGATCTGCTCATTAAAACCAGGCGTTCTGAGCCAATCTCGTTTTCTAAACATCCTAAAATGGTGAACGATCATAGTTCCCATTAATTTCTCGCGTGAAAAAAACGGCCAATTATAACCATCTTGGATATAATGCCCGGTTGCATCTATATTTTCACAACTACCATAGACACAACCCACATTATGGTTATCTAAGTAGTCAACCATGGTTTCTACAGCATGGGGTTTTAGTCTATCATCCGCATCCAATTGCCCAATGTAAACGCCACGACAGAGACGAACTGCGGCATTTGAGGCTTTGCCAATGCCCCCATTTGGCTGAGTTAGCCAACGGACACGCGGGTTATTTTGGTAGTGGTTTTCTATCACTCGAAGCGTGTTATCTGTGGAACCATCATTGACAATACACACCTCTAAATCGGTGTAAGTTTGAGCTAATGCACTATCAACCGCTTCTTTGATATATTTTCCGGCATTGTAAGCGGGAATATAAATCGACACTTTAGGTACGCTATAAATCATACCGGTTCGATATTGACGATATCTAATTGGACACTTATCTTCCAAAAGTTTATTGGTTTTTGCCTTTCCTAATAGACGATCCGTTTCATTTTCTCCACTCGGTGGTTCTTGGTGTAAACCCACGGCACGTAAAACGGGTATAAAATAATAACCGGCATTATAAACACGAAAACCCCATTCTTCATCTTCTCCACCCCATGCTTGAAAATCTTCATCAAAATAACTGGCATCATGGATGATTTTTTTTGTCAAGGCGATATTGCAACCAACACAAGTACTGGTTGGAAAAAGGGCAGCCTTTAAATAATCTGTGTCTTGATAAATATTCAATCGCCAGTCAAGTGTTTGTTTTGTTTGAACATTATCAAATATAATGTTTTTGCTGATGATATCGGGCAGTGAAGTGGCAACGGTAATATCCGCTAATATGTCATCATCATTGATGTCGTCTGTACAGATAAAGCGTCTATGCCCTATCAAAACGGCTTGTTCGGTGATATGCAAATACTGCATAAACGATTCAACTAAATTAGGCATGGGCAACATATCACAATCTAAAATGATGAGGCAATCATGTGTCGCTGTTTTTATGCCTAAATTACGCACTGCGGCTAAGCGATAGCCTAAATCTTCTTGGTAAACATGTTTCAGGGTTAGATGTTGCTGGTATTTTTCAATCACCTCTTCGACACCGTCACTGCTGCCATCATCGGCTACGATCACTTCAATCAATTCAGCCGGATAAGTTTGATGCGTCAGCGCGGCTAAGGTTTTTGCCAGTATGGCTTTTCGATTGTAAACGGGAATGATAATGGAGACTGGCAGTGTATAAGGTTGCCCGGTGGCAATAAATTGACGTAATTGCATGTCAATAAAACTATAGTCATTACCATTGCCAATAATGGGGGGTAAACGCAAATCATTGGGAAAGCCTTCTATAGTTTGCCCCGCTATCACTTTCCAATTGGCTTGGCTGGGGGCTTGTATTGTATCTTGTTGTTTTTCCAAATGTTTCTGTTTTTTGCGTAGTTCAATTGCGTCTGGCTTGCTTAAATCAGGATAATAAGCCTCCCAATCTTGATCACGTTTTAATCGGGTTAATGCTTTATTAACAACTGATAATGCATTTTGGGATTTTGGCGCGACATTCTGAGAGACATTGTCATCATGCCAACGATAAGTGTACATGATTTGATCAATAGGGTGGATATAACCTACCTCACTGAGCTTCATAAACATATCGTAATCAACCGCACTGTTCAAGCTTTCATCAAAACCCTCTGTACGCATCCAATCCCGTTTACGGAACATACGAAAAGCGGAAACAATCATACCTTGCATCATTTGCTCGCGAGAAAAAGCGAGTGTTTGCGGGCTGGGCTTAAGCATTTTGCTATTTTGATCTAGCAGGGTAAAACGCCCATAGACACAAGCCACATCATGCGTCTCTAAAAATTTGACTATCGTTTCAACGGCATCGGGCTCTAAAAAATCATCGGCATCAAGTTGTCCAATGTACATGCCTTTGCACATACGCACGGCTAGGTTAGAAGCTTTACCAATACCCCCATGTGGTTGTCTTATCCAACTGACTTTTGGATTATCGGGGTAATTATCCCTTAGTATTTGTAATGTATTGTCGGTTGAGCCATCATCGACAATACAGATTTCCAAATCAGAATAGCTTTGATTTAACGCGCTGTCTACGGCTTCTTTAATATAAGGGGCCGCATTGTAAGTTGACATATAGAGAGACACTGTAGGGATTTCATAGACATTATTAGGATTTTGATGATTTCTATATTTAGGAATGGGGCATTTTTGCTCTATTAATTGACGGGTTTCCTCAGCAGGATGATCAATTTCGTCATGAGAGGCTTCTTGGCGTAAAGCTAGGGCCTCGATAACGGGCATAAAATAATAGCCGGCATTATAGAAACGATAACCCAATTCTTCAGATTCATAACCATAAGCCTGAAACGCTTCATCAAATAGGCCGATTTGATTGATAGCGGCCTTGGTTAGGGCACAGTTGTTGGCCCTAAATTGAGTGAAAGGCCATATTTCACTTGCTTTAGATAGGGGTACTTCATTTTGAGGAATCGTGTCAGGTAGATTTAAAGCCAAATGAATGTCTTGATGTATTGCCTCATCAGTGAGTTCATCTGTACACACAAAACGGTGATGGCCCATCAGAACGGCCTTATCCGTGATATGCAAATAACCCATAAACTGTTCAATCAATTGAGGCGTTGGCAACATATCGCACTCTAAAAAGATTAAATGCTGGTGCGTAGCCGCTTGAATGGCTATATTGCGTATAGCGGCCATCTGATAACCATTATCGGGTTGCCAAGCGTGCCTGATATTGAGAGATTGTCCATATTTTTCAATGACTTCCTCTAGATCATCCGTGCTGCCATCGTCGGCAATAACGATTTCTATCAAATCCAATGGATAGGTTTGATGCGTGAGGGCGGCCAGCGTTTTCGCTAAAATGTTTTTGCGATTATAGACTGAAATAATGACTGAAACGGGTAAGTGAAATGTGGGGTTGTCAGTGATGAAACGATTGCGTTGTGCTGCTATGAAACTGTAGTCATTACCGGCCCCAACAATTGGGGGCAACTTAAATTTTTCAGTTTGCAATGCCACATTTTGCTGTTCTTCAAGTGCTTTCTTTTGCCAAAATGCTTGCTCTTGCTGCACTTGTTTAGAAAATTCAGATAGGGCAATTGCTAATTTAGAATGTATATTAACCGCTAAGGATTGTTCTTGTTCAGCATTGCGATAAGCATCAATGGCTAAATCCCAAAGCTGCTGTTTTGCAAAGAGATCACCTAGATCAATAAAAATAGTCGCTTGATCGGGTGTCAATTCTAAGGCTTCATAATAAATCCGTTCGGCTTGTTGCCATTGCGCTTGTTGCACTAACTCATTAGCCCACTTTTGGTAAGCTCGACTGATTTTGGCAGATAACTTTGGATTGAGTTTAAAAGCGGTTTGGTAAGCGTGAAGCGCTTTATCAATTTGTGCTTGTTTGCTGAAAATATCCCCTAATTTATGATATCTTTTACTGAGTTTTCGAGATAATTTGGGATTGGGATTTAGGGTTAGCACAATGTCATAAGCCGTTAAAGCCTCATCCACTCGTTTTAACTTCAATAAAATCTTGCCTAACTGAAAATGAGTGAGCTGATGTTTTGGATTTAAGGCTATAATTTCTCGACAGCAGTTAGCCGCTTCTGAGCATTTATGTTGAGCGAGCAATGCTTTGAGTTTTGCGTTGTACAGATGTTCAGCCTGTTGAATTTGCGCCTCTTTTTCAGCTTCGTTAGCAACGATTGCCAAGGCATTGACTAATTTTGGGGTTAAATCCAATGGGGGGTTGTCACATTGCGCCGCTTGTTTATAAACGTTTGCAGCTTCTAGCCAGCGATTTTGTTGCGTCAGTAAATCAGCAATATTGCTAAAAACAGTGGTTTTTATCTCTTCTGGGGCGAATTGTAGAATGAGTTGATAAACCTGCTCTGCTTCAATCCATTTTTCGGCTAGGGCAAGCACATTAGCGAATGCTTGATAAGCGTCTATTATTTCAAGGGCTAAATCGGGATTCAGTGCCAGTGTCTTTTGATAGGCTTGGTTGGCTTTAGACAGTTTTTGGGTTTTTAATAATAAATCGCCTAATAGCTTATGGGCATTAGCGAATTGAGCATTGAGTTTAATGGCTTGTTGACAAGCTAATATCGCGTTATCAAAATTGTCTAGTTCATATAATGATTGTGCTAAACGATAATGTAAGTCAGCGTCTTGCTGATTAAGATTAATGGCTTGTTGATAATGCATAACGGCATCATGCCAACGCGCTTGTGCAAAGGCATCATTGGCAGCCGTTTCAATTTGTTGATAGAAAGCGAGGGATTGGGATAGAGGCATGGGTTGTGTTTTTAACTTTGAGTACAACGAAAGGTAGTTCAGCGTAGCTAATGACGGAAGTCGACGAATTTTAATAGATTTAAGTGAGATCATCAACTCCGCCCTAAAAAAAATATAACTACAAGGATTATTTATAAGAATGGATAAGATAGTGTTTCCCGCTTGTCAGGTTTGGTAGAAGAAAAGTAATTCCTGTATTTTTTGAACAGCCTGCTCCAATTCACCATAATCAAACGAAAAGCAGGGCATGCCACTGAGCCAAAAGGTAACTCATTTAATTCCAGATAGTGGGTATTCAATAGGTGCCAACTGCCTTTTTTAATGCTCAAGCTGGTGAGCAACGGGGTAATCTGATGAGTAGCACGTTGTATTGGCACCATATCATCGCCTAAATAACTCAACCCTTCTTTCAATAAAGCGGCTGTCAAGGTACTTTTTCCATAGCCAGAGGGGGCAGGCATGACAACCGCTTTTTTTCCATAAGCAACCGCCATCGCATGTATCATGGCAAGCCATTCGGTGTTTGGATAACTCAGCTTTAAAATTTCATGCACTAAATAGCCTTTAACATTTTCAAATAATGGATCACGAAAAAGTTCGGAGCCGTCTGCCCATAAAATGTGTTTGTGTGCGACATGAATTAAGCTAAAGTTTTTAAGGGGTTGTTGATCATGCACTTCAATATGAGCAAATAGTTATCCCTAACCGTTTTGTTGGTAACATTTAATGAAAGTACCATTCCTCGTAGGGTGGGTAGCGTCTTTTTGCTGCCCACCATCTAACTTTTTACTCTCCAACTTTTCAAAAGTAATTAAAACTTCTTTATTATCCAATTTCTTTCCTTTTTCCATTAAAATCTTATGAAAATGGAACAGTTGAACACTCATTGGCCCCTAGTTGATATTTTAAAATTGAACAATTGAACAC
>Ga0164315_10001506_pt1 | contig 17537 bp, 14 predicted proteins | sample GuaBasSedimGuay6_FD_113737 | JGI IMG/M metagenome (GOLD analysis project Ga0164315, IMG submission 113737) | Subseafloor sediment microbial communities from Guaymas Basin, Gulf of California, Mexico - Guay6, Core 4569-2, 0-3 cm | ecosystem: Environmental > Aquatic > Marine > Hydrothermal vents...
CCCCAGGACTGCGCGTCGTAGCAAATATAGGGATTCTGTTCGAGCTTTTCGCGCGCACTGTTGCCCTCGGCGTTTCGCGACAGCAACACCAGCGGCTCGACGCGCAAGGTCTCGACCTTGAAACTGCGCGGCAGTGCATAGGGCGGCAGCGCGATAATGGCGGCGTCGATTCTGCGTTCGCCCAGCTCGGAAAACAGCGAGTTGGAAGTGCCGGGTTTGATCTGTAGCAACAGCTTCGGCGCCACTTGCGCCAGTTGACGGATAGTGCCGGGCAAAATGCCGGTGAGGGCGGTGGAGATTGCGCCGAGGTTGAACTTGCCGGCCAAACCCGAAGCCTCGATCTCGGAGCTCATGCGATTGAACTCGCTGACAATCTGGCGCGCTTTCGGTAACAGGTTGAGACAGATATCGGTCGGTACCGCCTTGTGCGTGTGGCGATTCAGCAGGGCGGCGCCAAAGTGCTTTTCGAGTATTGCGATGCGTTGCCCGACGGCAGCCGGGGTCAGGTTTTGCACGCGCGCAGCGCCAGCGATCGAGCCCATTTCGGCGACACTGATCAGGCTTTCCAGGTAGCGTATGTCCACTCTTCGTTGACCCAAATACACTAAAGTAATTCTTTATAACATATAAACAATTAAACGTTATCTATTTACTACCTCGGGTGCTAGCCTGCGGCTAGTTAATGCCGTGGGAATATCATGTTTGACAATGAACTAATGAGCCAGATACGTGACCGCTTCTGTCACGTCGATACCTGCCCCTACCAGGGGCCTCGCATCTTCTTCGAAAACGCCGGCGGTGGATTGACGCTGAAGTCGGTCGTCGAGGTTAACACCCAACTGGCGGGTATCCCCGACAACCAGGGGCGCGACAATCCCGCCTCGCATGAACTGGTCCGTATCATCAACGAGGCGCGCGACAACATGCGTTGTTTTCTCGGTGTCGATGATGGCCCGGTGTTTACCGGTGAAAGCGGTACCGAATTGATTTTCCGCATGGTGCGCGCCGCGGCGCTGGGTTCCCCCGCCGGCGGCAACATGGTTGGTAGCACGCTCGAGCACCCGGCCACGGTGAGCGCGAGCAAGCGCTGGGCGCAGATCGCCGGCAAGGAGTATCGCTGCGCGGTGCACGACAACGAGCTGGCGACGGTAACCGCAGACGATTACGCGGCTATTGTCGATGCCGACACGCGAGTCGCCACCATCATTCACACCAGCCCGGTAACCGGGATGACGGTCGATATCCCCGCGGTCGTGAAAGTTATCCGCGCGGCGTCACCCGATTGCATCATCATCCTCGACGGCATCCAGCATGCCGCGCACGGCGGGCTTAGCATCGGCGACTATGATATCGACGGCTACGCGGTTTCCGCCTACAAGGTATTTTCACGCCACAACTACGGCTTTGCGTGGTTATCGCCACGGCTCGCGACCCTGCCGCACGATCACCTCGACGGTACGCCGGACGATTTCTGGGAAATGGGTACGCGCGATACCTCGGCCTTCGCCTGTACCTCGAAGGTGGTCGAGTATTTCGACTGGCTTGGGTCGCAGTTTACCGGCGCCAGCGACCGGCGTAGCCGCATACTCGCGGCCGGCAAGGCGATCGGCGAACACGAACACGACATTGTCGATTTGATGATCAACGGTGACGAAACCCAACCTGGCTTGCGTGATATGCCCGAGGTCTACGTTATCGGCGGGCACGACAATGAAGCGCGCGAGGGCATGTTGTCGATCATCGTTGAGGGCAAGCCCTGTGCCGAAGTGGTGGCCGAGCTGAACGCGAAGGGAATTCGCACGCACGTGCGCAAGGCTGATTATTTTTCCGGAAATATTCTCGAACCGCTGGGCCGGCCTACCTGTATCCGGGTTTCCATGTGCCACTACAATACAGGCGTCGAGGTGCTTACCTTCCTGCGCGAACTGGAGGCCATCATCGCCGCGCATGCGGCTGCGGACGCCAGCGCCGCCTGAATGAAAGACACCGTACCCCAGCCCGTTGCTATGACGGTACCAATTACTGAGGAGAGAGTTCATTGAAAACACATGCACAGGCAGTAGTCATCGGTGGAGGGCTGATCGGCTGCTCGATTCTCTATCACCTTACCAAACTGGGGTGGAGCGACGTGGTGCTGCTCGAGCGCAATGAGCTCACCTCGGGTTCGACCTGGCACGCGGCCGCGGGTATACACGGCCTGCACGACCACAACAATATTTCAAAGCTGCAGTACTACACCATGCAACTCTACGAGGACCTGGAAAAGGAAACCGGGCAGGGTTGCGGCATCGTGCAGCCGGGTGCGCTTTACCTCGCGCAGACGCGCGACCGCGAACACCAACTGCGCATGCAGGCGGCCAAGGCGAGGTATTTCCAGGTCGAATTCCATGAGCTCAGCCGCGACGAGGCCGAACGCATGCACCCGCTCACCGATTTCGACGGCATCCGCTGCATCATGTTCGAGCCCGACGGCGGTAACGTCGATCCTTCGGGGGTTACCTACGCTTACGCCAAGGGCGCACGCCAGCGTGGCGCCGAGGTACACCGTTTTACGCCGGTAATCGCCACCACCCAGCGCGCCGACGGCAGCTGGGATGTCGAAACCGACAAGGGCACGATTCATGCCGACGTGGTCATCAATGCCGCCGGCCTGTGGGCGCGAGAAGTCGCCGCGATGGCCGGTCTCGAACTGCCGCTGATGCCGCTGGAACACCAGTATCTGGTCACCGAGACCATCCCCGAAATCGAGGCGCTGGGGCGGCGCCTGCCGAGCATTGCCGACCGCGATGGCGAGTATTACCTGCGCCAGGAAGGCCTCGGCCTGCTGGTCGGCGCCTATGAAAAAGACGGGCGCTACTGGGCCGAAAACGGCACGCCGATGGACTTCGGTCACGAACTGCTGGATGAGGACCTGGATCGCATCGAGGAAAACCTGATGCGCGCCTTCGAGCGCATACCGGCGCTCGCCGAGGTTGGCGTCAAGCGCGTCATCAACGGGCCAATGATCTGGTCGCCGGACAGTTCGGCGCTTTACGGGCCGGTGCCCGAGTTGCGCAATTACTTTTGCTGTTGCGGCATCATCCCGGGTTTCTCGCAATCCGGTGGTCTCGGCCTGACGCTGGCGCAGTGGATCATCGAGGGCGAGCCGGAAATGGATATGTTTCCCTGGGATCTGGCGCGCTTCGGCAGCTGGGCCAACAAGGACTTTACCCGTGCGCGCACGCTCGACCAGTACGCGCATCGTTTCAAGATTCATTTTCCCTACGAGGAACGCGCGCCCGGCCGACCAATCAAGACGCGCCCGGTCTACGAAAGGCAAAAGCAAATGGGCGCGGTGTTCGGGCTCAGCTACGGCTACGAACATCCGCTGTGGTATGCGCCCGAGGGCATGGAGGCGGTCGAGAGCTACGGCTTCGAGCGCCAGAACTGTTTCGAGCCGGTCGCCGCCGAATGCCGTGCATTGCGTGAGTCGGTCGGTATCATCGACGTATCCAACTTCGCCAAGTACCGCATTCGCGGCGCCGGCGCGGCCGACTACCTCGACCGGCTGGTGGCAAACCACGTGCCCACCGAGATCGGGCGTTCCTGCCTGACGCCAATGATCGGCTTGCGCGGCGGTATCGCCGGTGACTTTACTATCACCAAACTCGATGAGGAAGATTTCCTGATGATCGGTTCGGGTATTGCCGAACGTTACCATCAGCGTTTCTTCGACATGGTGGCGCGCGCCGACAGCGTCAGCTTCGAGAGTTTCACCGAGGCCTGGGGCGGCTTCAACATCGCCGGACCGAATGCGCGCAAGCTACTAGAGCAGTTGACCGATGCGGACCTGTCGAACGACGCGTTCCGCTTCATGCGCAGCCGGCGCCTGCAGGTGGCCGGAATCGATGCGGTCGCGATTCGCGTCTCCTTCAGTGGTGATCTCGGCTGGGAAATCTACGTTCCGCTGGAACATCAGCTGGCCCTGTACGACGCATTGTTCGACAAGGGCGCCGCCTACGGCGCGCGGCCGGTCGGTGGGCGCGCGTTACTGTCGCTGCGCGTCGAAAAGGGCTACGGCAGCTGGAGCCGCGAGTACTCACCCGAATACTGGCCGCAGGAAGTCGGTCTCGATCGCCTCATCAAGCTCGACAAGCCCGAGTTTCTCGGGCGTGACGCCTATCTCGCCATCAAGGACAATCCGCCGCGCGAAAAGCTGGTGGTGGTACGTATCGAGCAAACCGAATCCGATGCCAATGGCGGTGAGCCCGTGTTTCTCACCGACGGCACGCCGGTCGGCCGCGTCAGCTCGGGCGCCTACGGTCACAGCGTCGGCGCATCGATCGCGATTTGTTTTGTCAAGACCGAACACGCCGCTGCCGACACCGAGCTCGATGTTGCGATCCTCGGTATTCCCCATCGTGCTGTGATACTGGAAAAACCACCCTTCGATGCCCAGGGTGATCGCCTGCGAGCATGACAACAGGGCATACAACGAGAGAGATAACATGGCTACCAATCCCTATTCCATTCCCAATCCGAAGGTCGATCCGAGCCGCCGGCCGGCGATGCGGCCCGACAATACGCCCGACGATAACGACCGCATCGAGATCGGCCCGACCCCGCTGGCCTATGCCGAATGGGAGCAGGCCGGCCTGCAGTGCCCGGATCTTCCGGCGATGCGCCAGTTCCGACTCGACCGTATTGTCGCCGGGCTGATCGAGCGCGACCTGGATGCGGTGCTGTTATTCGATCCATTGTCGATTCGCTATGCCACCGACACCACGCACATGCAATTATGGAATGCGCATAATCCTTTTCGCGCCTGCATGGTGACTAGCGACGGCCACATGGTGTTGTGGGAGTACGGCGGTTATGCCTACATGTCGGAATACAACCCGCTGGTGCGCGAGGTGCGCATGGGCGCTTCCTTCTTTTACTTTGCCACCGGTCAGCGAACCGAGGAAAAGGCCGAGAAATTCGTCGGCCAGGTTAACGATTTGCTGCAGCAGCGTGTCGGCAAGGGCCGCCGTGTCGCGGTCGACAAGATACAGATCGCCGGTCTGCGCGCACTCGACGAGGCCGCCATCGAGGTCATGGACGGCGAGGAATTGATGGAGCGCGTGCGCGCGATCAAGGGGCCGGATGAAATACTGGCTATGCGCTGCGCGATTCACGCCTGCGAGGCGTCGATCGCGGAAATGCGCGAACTCACCGAGCCCGGCATGACCGAGAACGACGTCTGGTCCGAGTTGCATAAATCCAATATCCGTCGCGGCGGCGAGTGGATCGAAACCCGTATCCTGTCGTCCGGACCACGCACCAACCCCTGGTTCCAGGAGTGCGGACCGCGCATCATCGGCAACAATGAAATCGTCTCCTTCGATACCGACCTGATCGGTTGCTACGGCATGTGTACCGATATATCGCGCACCTGGTTCATCGGCGATGGCCAACCGACGCAGCGGCAGAAGGACAGACACCGGCTCGCCTACGATCACATCATGGCCAATGCCGAGATCGTGCGGCCCGGCATCAGTTTCCAGGAGTTGACCGAGCAGGGTCACCACCTGCCCGACGAGTTTATCCCGCAGCGCTACGGTTCAAAATTTCACGGCGTCGGGCTTTGTGACGAATGGCCGGCGATCAAGTATCCGATCGACTGGGAAGAGCGCGGCTATGGTGGCGTACTCGAGCCTGGCATGATGCTGTGTGTCGAAGCCTATATCGGCGAAGTGGGCGGACCCGACGGCGTCAAGCTGGAAGACCAGTTGCTGGTCACCGAGGATGGTTTCGAGAACATGGTGACCTGTCCCTTCGATCCCAAATTGATGGCATGACGATATAAGATCCCCGCGTGCGCGGGCATGACTGTAGAAGTAGAATAGACCGATGAATATACTTTTTATTACCGGCGACCAGTGGCGCGGCGATTGTCTTTCGCTGCTGGGGCACCCTCACGTCAATACACCCAACCTCGACGCCCTGGCGCGCGACGGCATGCTTTTCAGCCGACACTACGCACAGGCAACGCCCTGCGCGCCGAGTCGCAGTTCGCTGCATACCGGCATGTACCTGCAAAACCACCGCTGCGTGATTAACGGCGCACCGCTCGACGCCCGCTTCAGCAACTGGGCGCGCGAAGTCAGCGCCGCGGGGTTCAAGCCGTCGTTGTTCGGCTATACCGATTCCGCGATCGACCCGCGCGGCCTCGATCCCGACGATCCGCGCCTGCATCATTACAGCGAACCCCTGCCGGGCATCACCAGCTACACGCCGATGCTCGACGAAGTGTCGATCGAATGGGTCGAGTACCTGCGACAGCAGGGCTACCCGGAACACGATCGCCCCTGGAGTTACTACTCGGTTATCGAGGAAGGCGTCGACTGGGCGCAGGGCGGTGACCGAGTGTTACCACTCGCGATCACGGCCGAGGATCACGAAACTCACTACATGGTAAACCGCTGCATCGACTGGATCGGCGAGCAACGGGAACCGTGGATTACGCACCTGTCGCTGTTGCGCCCGCACCCCCCGTTTGCCGCGCCGGAACCCTATAACCGTCACCACGACCCGGCGTTGATGCCCGTGCCGTTACGCGCCGACAAACCCGCCGACGAGGCAGGCCAGCACCCGATACTGGATTACTTCATCAACCACAGCAAGTTTCGCGCACCCGACGAGATACGCCAGACGCAGCAGGACATGGTCCATTACTTCGGCCTCATCGATGAAGTCGACGACAACCTCGGCCGCCTGTTCGCGAGCCTGAAGGCTGGCGGTCACTGGGATTCAACCCTGATTGTCTTTACCTCGGATCACGGCGAGCAGCTTGGCGACCACTGGCTGATGTCCAAGCAGGGCTTTTACGACGAGTCTTATCACATTCCGCTGATTATTCGTGACCCGCGCCACCAGGCCGATGCCAGCCGCGGCACGCAGATTACCGAGTTCAGCGAAAGCGTCGATCTGATGCCGACCATGCTCGATTGGCTTGGTCTCGATATTCCCAGTCAATGCGACGGCTTTTCACTGTTGCCGGCAATTCGCGAGGGCGCCATGCCCGAAGGCTGGCGCACCGAAGCGCATTGGGAATGCGATTTTCGTAACGTGCGCGATGACTATGTCGAGAAACACCTGGGGCTGACCATGCACCAGTGCGGCCTGTCGGTGATCCGCGATCATCGCTACAAGTACGTTCACTTCGCCGGCATGGCGCCGCTGTTTTACGATTTGCAGCAGGATCCCGGCGAGTTCGTCAACCAGGCGGAAAATCCGGATTACCAGTCACGCGTGCTCGAGTATGCGCAAAAGATGCTGACCTGGAAAATTAACCACGCCGACCGCGGCCTGACCGAAACCTCGCTCGGTGAAGGCGGTGCGGTTACCCGACGGGCGCCACTGCGGCACCTGTCGAGTAGCGAGTAAAGCGCGCGCATTATGAATTATTCTTTTTGCAGCGATGATTTTTCCCAGCAGCCCTATTGGTGGGATATCACGCCTATGCCAGCGGCCGAAGATATCGCCATACCAACCAGCACCGACGTACTGGTGATAGGTTCCGGATACACCGGCCTGCATTGCGCCCTGCAGACCGCGCGCGCGGGTCGCCACACCACGGTGATCGATGCCCAGGACCTGGGCTGGGGCTGTAGCTCGCGCAACGGCGGGCAGATCAGCGGTGAAATCAAGCCCGAATATGATGAATTGAATCGACGCTACGGCAGCGCCGAAGCGCGTGCTCTCATCATGGAGGCGCGCACGGCGCTCGAGTGGTTGGGCGAGTTTGTCGATCAGCAGGGTATCGAATGCGACTATCGGCGCTGCGGTCGCTTCGTCGCCGCGCACAGCCCACGCCAGTTCGAAAAGCTGGTGGCGAGCGCGCGTCAGCAGACCCCGGGGCTGGAGCGCGAGCAGCGCATCGTCGAGCCGCAGGACCAGGCCAGTGAAATAGACAGCGACTACTATCACGGCGGCATGGTGATCGATAGTCACTGTTCGCTGGACCCGGCGAAGTATCACGCCGGACTGGCGGGGCTGGCGCGCGCCAGCGGGGCGGAACTGATCCCGCATTGCGAGGCGACCGGTATCGAGCGTAACGCGGATGGTTTTCGGGTCAGTACCGCGCGTGGCGTCATCCAGGCGCGTGACCTCGTCATTGCGACCAATGGCTATACCGGCACGATGGCGCCCTGGCACCGGCGACGCGTGATCCCCATCGGCAGTTACATGCTGGCAACCGAACCGATGTCCCTGGAACGAGCCGAGAAGTTAATGCCGCGTAACCGCGTCTTCAGCGACACGCGCAAGATCGTCGTCTACTTCCGGCGTTCCCCGGATGGCCGCAGCCTGTTGTTCGGCGGCCGGGTGTCAGTGTTCGAGTCTGACCCCGTAAAAAGCCTGCCCGCGTTACGCCAGGAAATGCTGCGCATCTTTCCGCAACTCGAGGATGTTCGCATCAGTCACACCTGGATGGGATTTGTCGGTTATACCTTCGACACGCTGCCGCATCTCGGGCAGGAGGATGGTATCTACTACGCCATGGGCTATTGTGGTTCGGGGATTTGCCTGGCGAGTTACCTCGGCAATCGGCTTGGCCTGCAACTGCTGGGACGTGAAGACGGCGCCAGCGCTTACGACAAGCCGCGCTTCCAGACCCGGCCGCTGTACAACGGCAAGCCCTGGTTCCTGGCGCCGTCGGTACGTTACTACCAGATGCTCGACCGCCTCAGCTGACGGTTCTAGCCCGCATCGGGGCGCCATACTCTGAAAAGCCGGGACCCGTTGGCCTTCACTCCAAAACGAATGCCAATTCAGACGGGGAAATTCCCGATAACGGACCCTTGCAGGCGCCTCGCAGGCGGCAATCTCCGGCCAGTAAGAGACACTCAGCTAAAAGTCGAAATCAATCGACACCGATCCCTTTGGTTTGAGCCACCTGTCAGGCCTATTGAATCTCGTTTTTGTACACTTCCCCATCTTTCATGATCAGATCGAAGTTTTCGACCGGATTTGCCACTAGGTTCAGGTCTTCAAGCGGGTTACCGTTGACCAGGATAAGGTCGGCATAGGCCCCTTCTTTTATAACCCCGAGTGGGCCCTGAGGATAGGGGCTACGCGGCCCAGAAAGAGCGAGTAGTTCGCCAGCCGTTGATGTGGCCTGGCGGAGAACTTCAACGGGTGTGTACCATCGACCAAGCTTGGCAAGCTGTTTGCCTTGCTTTTCGGCGAGCGTGGGGTCGAATAGTGTATCAGTGCCAAATACTGTTTTTACACCTATTTTCTTCGCAAGCCGGTAGACATTGTCTGTGCCTTTGGTTACTTCGATATATTTTTGGCGACTAAACGAACCTTCTGGAAAAGGAATTGCATCCTCGTCGTCAAGAATGGGCTGCATACTCAGAAAGGCCCCCTTCTCTTTAATCAGTTTAAGCGTCTTTTCACTCAAGAGATGCCCATGTTCGATACTCATTACACCGGCTTCCAACGCACGTTGAGTGGCTTCATCTGTGAATGTATGGGTAGCAACATAGGTATTCCAATCCGCGGCCGCATCGACTGCCGCCCTGGTTTCTGCAATCGTGAACTGAGTGACGTCCAACGGATCAAATGACGATGATACTCCACCACCGGAATTGATTTTTATTTGAGTGGCTCCCATGCGCAGCGCCTCACGAGTGCGCTTCAGTACCTCTGGTACACCGTCAGCGACAATCACATGCCCTATACGTTCCATATAAACGAGAGGCATATCGGAATCTGCCGGCACAGAGGTCGATGGACGAAAATCGGTATGACCTGAGGTTTGGCTGATAGCAGGACCTGACGGAAAGATGCGCGGACCATCATATATGCCTGAATCAGTTAGAGTCGCAAGGGAAAAAACATTGCCACCGACGTCGCGTACAGTGGTAAAACCGCGCAGCAGTGCTTTGGTATTGCCCTTGGCGCCGATTAGCAGATGATATGCGTGGTCGGAGGTGAGGCCCTTCTGCATCGGGATATTCGCATAGGCCGAATGCCAATGCATATCGATCAGGCCGGGCATTAGGGTGCGACCACCACCATCTATCACTAAGGCTTCTTCTGCGATGATTTTCTCGGTCGAAATCTTCTTAATCAGGTTACCTTCAACCAGCAAATTGGCGTTCATGGTGCGCTCTTCGCTTTCTCCGTTGAAAATATGCACATTTGATAATAAAACCTGCTTGTTGGTCTCTCCAGCGAATGCCGGTCCGGTCGACAATGCCACAGACGTCAAAACAGCCAAAAATAAAGCATGTACTTCCATAGTTTTGTAATCCTAAATATTGAAGGAGACACCGCATAAGAAAAGGATCCCTTTAACCCAATAAATAATTGGAAACGACGGGGTGCTTGATATAGTTAAGTAATAAAGTATTAAATCGTAATCCGAAATGCAAGCTGTCTGATAAGGTGACCGTTACGAAGTAATGTTAGGTGTCTCAAATGGGCGCAACGCCACCGCTGACTGCGAGATCGAGGTTCAGTGCGCCTTCGGGGATAATCCAGTCGGCAGCGCCGGTCGGCTGGTCGCGCGCAGCAGGAATCGAGTTGCGCAATCCGTCGATAGCACGCGCGCCGGGCAGCCGTGGATGCTCCTCGATGACGCGGCCATCGGGCCGGGTGAAGCGTAATGCTCCGTCGGCGATACGTTCGACACCGAACCCGCCCTCGTGCACCAGGCGGTGGTGACGGCGGCACAGTAAAGCCAGGTTGTCGAGCGATGTCTCGCCGCCGTTCGCCCAGTGCCGAATGTGATGGGCGTCGACGAAGCGGTCATGGGTGCACCCCGGAAAGCGGCATCCGTGGTCTCGGGATCGAAGCGCTCTATGCATTGCCGGCGACACCGCGCGTGTTTTGCGGCCGATGATAGTGGCTCGGGACCGTGGCGCAGTGTGGTTTCCGCCATGGTCGTCAGGGCGTCGGCGCGGGTCAAAGAATCGGCTTGCAGAGGGTTCGAAAAGACGTCGCTGGCAGGTTGGATCAGTTACCTTCGATGATGCACAGGTCGCGCTCGGCCGAGACACGCGCAAACTTGAGCGCCTCCTGATAGGCGGGCGATTGATAACAGCGTTCTGCGTCCTCGACGCTGGGGAAGCGCACGACGACATTGCGCTCGCGCTCATTGCCCTCTAGCCAGACTGTGCGCGTGGCGCGCGCCAGGAATTCGCCGCCGTGGGCGGCAATCGCGTCGGTAGCCCGCTTCGCGTATTCGCCGTAGACTTCGGGGTCGCTAACCGCCACGTGCGCAATCCAGTAAGCTGCCATGTTCGTTTCCTCATATATAAATACAGGATTGTTATCTTAGTGACGATCGGGTATGAAGGGAATCGCTTTGTAAGGGGGTAAGTCGTGACAGCAGGAGAAATACATCAGCCCGGCGTCGGGCAGCGGGGCGATCAATGAATCAGGCCAGGATCAAGCGCCACCTCGACAAGCTGGCTTTGCTCGACGAGGACCTTTGCCGTGGACTCGAGCTGGTGCAATACCCCAAACCCCGCATTCGCGAGCAGGGTTTCGAGACCCTGTTATCGGCGGTTGTTTCACAGCAGATATCGACGGGGGCCGCGACGGCGATCATGGGTCGCGTGCGCGAATTGTTGCCTGACATGGAGGTCGAGGCGGTGCTACGCCTGCCAGCGGGTGCGCTGCGCGCGGCCGGGCTTTCGCTGCGCAAGGTCGAGTACGTCGAGGGACTGGCGCAGGCGATGGCGGACAAGCGTTTTGACCCGACAGGGTTTTCCGCGATGGATGACAAGGCTGTTATCGGCGCGATCACCGCGTTGCGGGGATTCGGCGCCTGGAGCGCTGAGATTTACCTGATGTTTTCGCTGCAGCGCAGTGACATCTTTCCGGCCGGCGATCTCGCCCTGCGCATCGCGCTGCAAAAGCTGAAAGGTATCGCGGAACCGCTCAGCGAGAAGCAGGCGCGAGAAATCGTTACCGCCTGGTCGCCCTACCGTAGCGCGGGCAGCCTGTTTCTATGGCATTACTATCGCGGTGCGCCGACCTGAAAGTGCCGATAAAACACTACTTGCAGGGAAGGGCTGCTGAATTTATATTGCGCGGCATGAACAGACTCATCAATCTCGATCGTTATCCTTTGGACCGGCTCGACAGTGACGCCGGACAACAGTTACTCAGGCAATGCATGGACGACCTGGAGCGCAAGGGCATGTTTACGCTCAAGGGCTTTTTGCGGCGCGAGGCAATCGATGAAATCTTGCCCGATATGCTGCATAAAATCGAACATGAATCCTTTACCCACGCGCGCGAGCATAATGTTTACTTCGACGATCAGGTCGATGGCCTTGCTGTCGATCACCCGGCGCTTGCGCGTCTGAATACCGTCAATCACACGCTCTGCGGTGACCAGATTGCCGAACCGCTGCGCCGGGTTTACGAGTGGTCCGGCCTCGCCGGTTTCCTCGCATGCGTGATGCAGAAACCGAAACTCTACCCGATGGCCGACCCGCTGGCCTGCGCCAACGTCATGGGTTACTACGAGGGTGAAGGGCTTAACTGGCACTTTGACCGATCCGAGTTCACCACCACGCTGTTGCTGCAGGCCCCGCGCCAGGGCGGCGAGTTTCAATATCGGCAGGAATTACGCAGTGATGAGGATCCGAACTATGAGGCCGTCGGGCGGTTGTTGCGCGGTGACGATCACCAGGTATCGACCCTGCGCCTCGGTGCGGGCGATCTCAACGTGTTCAGGGGCAAGAATACGGCGCATCGGGTGACCCCGCCGGTAGGTGACGTGGCTCGGGTGATAACGGTTTTTACCTACTACGAAACTCCCGGCAGGATGTTTTCGGACGAGGAAAATCTCGGCTTCTACGGGCGCACCAACGTCTAGCTAGCATCGCCGGTTGGTTTATGGCGAAGCGAGTATGATTGCGGAAACATGGTCTTCGACGACGGTGAAAATCACCTTGTCACCGACCTTGAAATCGTGACCGTGTACCAGGCAGTTGTACTCATTGCCATCGCTGTCTTTCAGTATCAGGCGATCAACGACCTCGCCGTATTTCTCATTCGCGATATCCTGGCCGATAAACGCACCTGATACGCCCAGTATTGTCTGGGTACTACCGCCGCCGATTTGCCCGCCGACCAGGGCGCCAATAAATGAACCCCCGAACTGCTGTTCAAGCGAGGCATCCTTCTTGACTTCGCGGATGTTGGTAATTTCACCGTTGTGCCTGGCGATATTCGGCGATTCGTCGAGTTGATCGGTAGGAACTTCCTTCTGGCCGGTGGCGCAGGCCTGGGCCAGGACGAGCAGTAGAGTGAGTAGCGATAAACGGTAAATTGTCATTTCATGTTCCAAATTGGTTGATTGAGAAGGCGCCCCGGTTAGCGGGAAATATTTTGCTACACCCGGACGTTGTCTGCAATTGTGCAAACCGATTTTTCTATCTTCGTGGCTAGAGCAAAAAAAAGCCGCGGTCGTAACCGCGGCAAAATCAGGGGAATGAATCCCTGGAGGGAGGAAAGTCAAATCTAGCAGCGTTTACCGAACCAGCCGGGATTGGCGCTCGGATTCTCGGGGTCGCAGGTTTGCGAACCCGTCAGGGCCGCCAGGTAAGTGTTCGGATCCATGTAAATCATGTAATTGGCTGGATTCATGGTTTGTTGGTACAAAGCCGGATCGACCATGTGCGTGTAGGTCGCCGGATTCATCCAGTAGTTCATCGTTTGCTGGTCCATCATTGCCTGGTAGGACGCCGGGTTCATCCACGCCGCCATGTTTTCGGGCTTCGTGAATTCCATGTAGAACTGCGGTTGCATGAATTGCGTGTAGCTGGCCGGGTTGGCGAACATGCGGTGCATTTGCATGTGGCTCGCCGGGTCGACGAGCGACACCCATGCGTCCGGACGGGCGGCATTGAATTTCACTTCGCCCGAAATTGTCGGCGGCGTCGGGCCGGCGAAGGCGCTCATCCAGGTGTTCATGTCGAACGGGTTGGCCGTGGACGTGGTGACAGGGGTTGTTGCGGTCGCCGTTGATTCAGCTTGTTGGTTCGCGTTGCTGGTCGCGCTCAGCGAAAGCAGGAGCGCCGTAACCAGGACTGCAAATTTGTTCTTGGTCATAATCCGATACCGTTTTTGTTGTTTAGTTGTAAGAGAATGAAGAAGAGCATGATTATTAAGTATATTAGGAAGAACTAATATACTTAGGAAGAGAGATTCGTGATATCTCCAAAGGGGTAAGCGCAATCCGCTGGATGCGTGTTAAAGCGCTTGCGTGTGGTTACGCGGCCGGGTGAACAGGTGGAAGCGCAGGCTCAGCAGGCAGGCGGCGACGGCGAGGCCGGCGGCGAGTCCCAGCCACAGTCCGAGGCCCCCCAGGTCATAGTAAAAAGCGAGTACCGCACCGCCACCGATACCGAGCACCCAGTAGCCGAAACCGGCAATCCACAACGGTACGAAGTTGTCCTTCATGCCGCGCAGCGCGCGCGCCGCGGTCGCCTGCAGACCATCGAACACCATGAACACGGCGGCGATAACCAGAAACTGGGACGTTAACGCCGCAACCCGCTCGAAACCGGGATCTTCGGGCGTTATGAAAACGCGGATAATTTGATCGGCGTAGGTAAGCGGGACGGCGATCATCGATGCGGTGATCGCGATGACCAGCCCCATGCCGAGAAATCCCGCGCGCCGCGCGTCCCGCATGCTGTTGCGGCCGACGGCGAAGGCGACGCGGATCATGGTGGCTTCGGCGATACCGAAGGCGATGACGAAGGGTATGCCGAGCCAGGCGGAAGTAATTTCGTAGGCGGCCAGGGTCTTGGCGCCGATGACCCCGGAGAGGATGGATGTCGCCACGAACAGACCCGCCTCGAGGAAGGCGAGCCCGGCAATCGGCAGGCCCAGCCACAGAATTTCGCGGCACAGGGGCCAGCGCAGATGCCATTTTTCCTTGAACAGGCCGTAGCCGCGGAACAACGGCTTGTGATAGACGTGCAACGCCAACGCGAGGAACATGAACCAGGAAACGAGGGTAGTCGCCAGGCCCGCGCCGAACAGGCCTAGCGCCGGGAGGCCGAAACCGCCGTATACAAACCAGACAGTCAAGGCGTAGTTCAACGCTACGGCGACGACGCTGATCACCAGGACCGACACGGTTTGCGCCAGTACCGCGACGAAATTGCGAAACACCCCGAACCAAACCACCGGCAGTACCGCGGCGCTTATTCCGTGCAGGTATTCACGCGCGAGTTCGATAACCTTTGGATCCTGATCAGTCGCAATCAACACCAGGTCGAGATTCCAGACGATTCCCATGGCCAGGATGCCGATACCCGTGGCGACAATTAGTCCCTGTCTAACCGAGTCGCCCAGCTCGCGTTTTTCACCGGCGCCATGGGCCTGCGCCGCGAGCACGCCGACAATCGAGAGCAGCGCCAGCAGCACGACGATCACTTCGAATGTCAGGTCACCCGCAATGCCCACGGCCGCCAGCGAGTGGTAGCCGAGCTTGCCGACCACCATCTTGGTCGTCAGAAACATCGAGAATTCAGCGAGATAGGCTGCTGAAAGGGGTAACGCGATGATGGCGAACTGCTTGAGTTCGTCTTTTAGTTGGGTATCGATTGGTAACATGTGATTGACGATTTTTTGCTGGCGGTAATGTAATCGATTCGCCACCTTAGTGACAGCAAATCCCGGAACTCACCTCGAAAAATCCTATGTTTGCCGGGAAGCCGGGGCTTTAAAGTTTTGACAATACAGCGCCTACTCTTAATAATGGCGTTCGTCAGGAAAAATCGATGGCAGTTCCGCAAGCGCCGAGACGCGGTACTGCGCAAAACAAAAATAATCGGCACAACTACTTCCGAAGGAGAAAGTCATGAAAGTATTAAGTAAAGTTGCTCTCGCATCCGTGGTGGCGGCGTCGTTGGGCGGTGCTAGTGCACTGGCTTCCGAACAGCAGTTTGTCACCATCGGTACCGGTGGCGTAACCGGGGTTTACTACCCGACGGGTGGCGCAATTTGCCGCCTGGTGAACAAGAGTCGCAAGGAACACGGTGTTCGCTGCTCCGTTGAATCAACCGGTGGTTCCGTATACAACATCAATACGATCCGCGGCGGAGAGCTGGATATGGGTGTTGCCCAGTCCGACTGGCAGTACCATGCCTATAACGGTACCGTGAAAAAGTCGTTTATCGATGCGGGTCCCTACAAGGAACTCAGAGCTGTATTTTCGGTACACCCGGAGCCCATCAGTATCGTTGCGCGCAAGGATGCCAATATCAAGCACATCAGCGACCTGGTTAATAAACGGGTCAATATCGGCAACGCCGGTTCGGGCACTGAAGCCACCTGGAATGTTGTCTGGGAAGCCATGGGCCATACCAACAAGGACTTGAAGCTGGCCGCGCAGATGAAGTCATCCGAAACACCGGGCGCGTTGTGCGACAACAAGATCGACGCGTTTTTCTGGCTGGTTGGTAACCCCGCAGCCCTCAACAAGGAAGCGACTACAACTTGTGAAGCGAACTTTGTGGCTGTCGACGGTCCTGCGATTGATGCACTGGTCGAAAAGTACCCCTTCTACGGCACGACCGTCATTCCTGGCGGAATGTATCGCGGTAACCCCGACGATATACCGACCTTTGGTGTACTGGCGACCTTCGTTTCGTCTACGGCCACTTCGGACGACACCATCTATGCGGTTGTAAAGAGCGTATTCGAAAACTTCGAATCGTTTAAAAAGCTGCATCCGGCGTTTGCCCACCTGACTGAAAAAGACATGGTGACCAAGGGTATTTCCGCGCCTCTCCATGGCGGCGCAATGCGCTACTACAAGGAACGTGGCTGGATGTAAGTCCAGGCATCGCTACAAAGAAGTATCAGCAAGGGGGCCTGGCCCCCTTGCTTATTTAACTCAGGTTAAACCCATAATAAGAAGCACCTGACCTGAGTTAAATAAGCAGTCATAGAAGTTGTTAATAGCAGACAATAACAAGTCAATCAGAGGAGAGGCCGCAATGGTCGAACAATCAGAAAAACCCCAGGCTACGGAAGCTGAACTGGAGGCGATGATCGCAGCCACTGACACCGGCGCGCGCAGTCCCGATGGCGGTGTTGGCAAATTAATCGTGATAACTGCCTTCAGCTGGTCCGTGTTTCAGCTCTGGATTGCTTCACCCTTACCCTATATGGACGTGTTTTCGTCCTGGCTGCCGGTACTGAACAATACCGATACCCGTTCGATTCACCTGGCCTTCGCCATTGCGCTGGCTTTTCTGGCTTACCCTGCATTAAAGAGCTCTCCCCGCAACAGGATCCCGATACAGGACTGGGTGCTGGCGGGCGCCGGCATCGTCGTCACCATGTACCTGTCCGTATTTGCGGTGGAACTCGGTGATCGCCCCGGCTTGCCCACCACCACTGACCTGGTGCTGGCGGGCATCGGCATAGTACTGGTGCTCGAGGCTGCCCGGCGCGCGCTGGGGCCGCCGTTGATGGTCATCGCCGGCATCTTTCTCTGTTACGTCTTCTTTGGCCACCTGGGTCCGGAC
>Ga0164315_10001507_pt1 | contig 17537 bp, 17 predicted proteins | sample GuaBasSedimGuay6_FD_113737 | JGI IMG/M metagenome (GOLD analysis project Ga0164315, IMG submission 113737) | Subseafloor sediment microbial communities from Guaymas Basin, Gulf of California, Mexico - Guay6, Core 4569-2, 0-3 cm | ecosystem: Environmental > Aquatic > Marine > Hydrothermal vents...
AATAGATGTTTAATAAATTAGAAATGGCAGATAATAAAAACGAGAAAAAGGAAACCCCAAAAAAGAAACCTTTTCTTGACCCCAAAAAACCAGATGGTGATTTTGATTGGTCAAAAGTTATTAAATCTGTTTTAAGTTGGGGCGCAGTTGTTATTGCTGCAGTTGTTGTAATGCAAATTATGAGCGAAGACAATAACTCGGGTATGGAAATTACATACGATCAGTATGAAATTTATATAAACAGTGGTAAAATTGAAGAAGCAAAGGTGATTAAAGATGAATCTAATAATTACATCTTTGAAGGTACCTTTAAAAAGAAAGAATTTATAAATAATCAAAATATTGAAAAATTTAGAGTTACACTTATTGAACCTATTATACAGGATCAAGTTGCGGTTTGGAAAGAGAAAGGGATAAAATTTACTTTTGTCAAAGAATCAAACGAATGGATGACCCTTCTATTTGGTCTTGTTCCATGGATTCTAATTATCGCCGTATGGGTTATATTCATGAAACGAATGCAAGGTGGTGCTGGTGGCGGACAAAAAGGGATATTCAGTTTTGGAAAAAGTAAAGCGAAGTTAATATCTGAATCTCAAATAAAAGTTACTTTTAATGATGTTGCTGGTGCAGATGAAGCCAAACAAGAACTCGAGGAAGTAATTGAGTTCTTAAAAGAACCTACCAAGTTTCAAAAACTTGGTGGTAAAATTCCTCGCGGTGTTTTATTGTTAGGGCCTCCTGGAACAGGAAAAACTCTTTTAGCCCGCGCTGTTGCTGGTGAAGCTGGAGTTCCATTCTTTTCTATTAGTGGAGCCGACTTTGTTGAAATGTTTGTCGGTGTTGGTGCTAGTCGTGTTCGTGATCTTTTTGAACAAGGAAAGAAAAGCGCCCCATCTATTGTTTTTATTGATGAAATTGATGCAGTTGGGCGCCAGCGTGGTGCCGGACTTGGTGGTGGACACGATGAGCGAGAACAAACACTTAATGCTCTTCTTGTTGAAATGGATGGATTTGAACAAAATAGCGGTGTAATTATTATTGCAGCCACAAACCGACCTGATATTCTTGATCCTGCATTGTTGAGACCTGGACGTTTTGATAGACAAGTAGTTGTTGATAGACCAGACGTAAAAGGTAGAGAAGGAATTCTTAAAGTTCATACTCGAAAAACACCTCTCGCTAAAGGTGTAAACTTAAAAACACTTGCTAAAGGTACACCAGGTCTATCTGGAGCAGAACTTGCAAATTTGGTAAACGAAGCTGCATTGTTAGCTGCGCGTAAAAACAGAGTAGCTCTTGAAGTTATTGATTTTGAGGATGCAAAAGATAAAATTATGATGGGAATGGAACGAAAAAGTCTTATCATTTCTGAAAAAGAAAAAAATATTACAGCTTATCACGAAATTGGACATGTGCTTGTTGCGCTTAAAACTCCAGAGGCTGATCCTGTTCATAAGGTTACTATTATCCCGCGTGGTAGAGCATTAGGTGTTACAACTTATCTTCCTGTTGATGAAAAGCATACATACTCAAAAGAGTATCTTGATGGAGTTATTACATACGCTCTCGGCGGCAGAGCTGCTGAAAAAATTATCTTTAATAACTTTACAACTGGTGCTGGAAATGATATAGAAAAAGCGACTAGTATTGCTAGAAAAATGGTCTGTGAATGGGGAATGAGTGAAAAGATGGGTCCTATTTCGTATGGAGCAAAGCAGGAAGAATTATTTCTTGGTAGAGAAGTTACAAAACATCAAGAATTTAGTGAGTCAACAGCTCAAGAGATTGATGCCGAAGTCAAAGTAATTATAACTGAAGCTATGGTCCGTTCAGAAAAAATTCTGAAAGAAAATATGGATGCTTTACATTCACTTTCTAAAGAACTATTAGAAAGAGAAATACTTGATGCTGATGAGATTGAAAAAATTCTTAAAGGTGAGGTGTTACCGCCATTAAAGAAAAATGGAAACGGTAATGGCTCAGAAGAAGTTCCAGATCATGTTAAAGACATGATGAAAAAGAAAGAAGAACGCTCTTCAGAAGAAAAGTCAGAAGAAAAGCCGGAAGAAAAGCCGGAAGAAAAGCCAGAAGAGAAGAATGACGACAAAGCTTGATAAAGGAACAATTGACTATAAGGCTGAATTGCTTAGAAAAAGCATTCATCTAATCTCCATTTCAATTGCTGTTATTTATTATTTTATTACTAGGGAATTAGCATTAACAATACTAATTCCCTTTACTATCCTTTCACTCATTTTAGATGTTGCTCGTTATTTTTCCCCCGCATATAAAAATTTTTTATACTCCTATATTGGTTTTATGTTGAGAGAGCATGAAATTAATTCAAATAAAATAATATTAAGTGGCGCTACTTATGTACTAATAGCTGCTACAGTTACTGTTCTCTTTTTCCCGAAAGCCTTTGTTTTATTAGGAATTGCAGTATTAATATTTGGTGATATTTTTGCTGCTCTAATTGGAAGAAAATTTGGACGCCATAAATTTCTTTTCAAAAGTCTTGAAGGAACCGTATCATTTTTTATCTTTGGAAGTTTAATAATGCTTCTTACCCCAAAAATTGAAGGAAGTTTAACCGAATATTTAATAGGGTTTGCTGCCGTAGGAGTTGCTGCTATTATTGAGAATGTTTCATATGGTTGGGCTGACGATAATTTGACAGTTCCGATTGCAGTCTGTGGTACTATGGCAATTTTGTATTCAATCTTTTTGCCGAATTTAGAACTAGTGTTGCCAAATGTTCCTATTTAAAAAGAGTACTTTGCCTATGGCAAGGCACTTAAAACTTTTAACTTGAGAAATGTAAACAGATGAAACGAGCATGAGATAAATTTTCACACAAGAGAAGGATTATAAGATGCGAGTTCCATGTGACCTAAATAAACAATTATAAACACATGAAACTAATTAGTTTCCCACTTGTATAATTTTTTACTTTTTGATAATAAACTTTTAGCGATATGAAAAAAACATACTTACCACTTTTACTTATTACAGCTTTGCTCCCCTCACTCTTCTCATGTAACAACTCTAAAAGCCCTGCAATTGGAAATGGGGACGATATCATAGTACTTGCAGACTCAGCCCTCTATTATGAGTTAGAGGCAGAAATGTTGCATGTATTTGAAAAAATAATTTATACCCCGCAACCAGAAAATCTTTTTAATCTACAAAGAGAAGACTTTAACAAAATCCGAAAGTTACAAAACAGAAAAAACATTATAATACTCGGAACGCTTGATTCCGATGATAACACATCAAAATACATTAAAGCTTCGCTAGATTCATCCGTGACAGAATTAGTGAAGGATAACAAAGAGTCATTTATTAATAAGAACGATCTATGGGCAAAAGATCAACTTGTAATGTTTCTTGTTTCTAATTCTATCGATGAATTAAAGAAAAATATTCTCAAGGCGAATGAAGAATTACTTTATTCATTTAGAAAGGCCTCCAATCAAAGACTGTTTTCAAAACTATATAAACCAAGCTTAGAATTAAAGAAAACAAAGGCGGAAATTTTAAGTAAATATGAATGGACATTGTATGTTCAGCCCGCGGTTGAGTATGCTACTAGCGATTCGGTTAATAATTTTGTCTGGCTAAGAAGTGGGCGTAATACTCCAATAGAACGTTGGATGTTTGTGCATTGGATTGAAAATGCGAATGGAAAATATTTAAAATATGATAGTCTAATAAATATCAGAAACAGAGTAACTAAAAAACATTATTTAGCTAGCGACGATTCAGTCTATGTTGATATTGCCTATGGTATGTCAAAACCAATGATTTCAGAAGCTAATTTTAATGGGCGCTACGCTCTGATGAGTCAAGGTTTTTGGAAGTTTTCTGATCAATCTGGTGGCGGTCCCTTTATCAGCTATTCATTCTTGGATGAAAAAAGTGGCCGTTTTTATATGATTGATGCTTCAATATTTGCTCCCAAATATTATAAGAAAAAACTTTTACAGCGAGCAGATGTAGTTCTTAATTCTTTCAAAACAATTGATGAGTTAAGTGAAGAGCAAGTCGAAGATATTTTAAGTGAGTTAGATTAACTCTAAAAGTCGCCTCCGTCGTCTGACGGATGCGACCCCCCCAATAAAATCATTCCTAAACTAGCAAGACTAGCTGTTGACTTTGTGAATACTTTTGCATACAATTAGAATAAAAAAGAAGAATCATGAGTAAAACAATTACGCTTAGAATCGATGACGATATTTATAGTTTGCTAAAAGCTGCGGCAAATGGAGAAAAAAGAACAATATCAAATTTTATCGAATATGCGGCAGTAAATTATTTATCACTCTCCTCTTATGTTTCTGATAGTGAGATGAATGAAATTGAAAACGATGAAAAACTGAAGAAAGAGATAAGTAAAGGCTTAAAAGATATTTCGAGCGGGAATTTCAAAATTGTTCAATAAGTTTAATATTGCAGAAACAGAATCTTTCCAGAAAAATTTAAAGAATTCAAATTTCTCTAAAATTTATTCAAAAATCAAAACTATCGTTTACCCTCAGCTCAGAAAAAATCCATATTTTGGACCAAATATAAAGAAATTAAAAGGTGAATTTGAAGGACTCTATAGATTTAGAATTGGTGATCACCGATTGTTCTATAGTATTGACAATGAAAAAATAATAGTATTTGTTTTAGCCTTAAAGCAAAGAAAAGATGCGTATTAAATAATAATTTCATCTTCAGCATAAGTGTTTTCTGTTTCGCAAACTCGGACTTTAATTTTAGTAATTTCTTTGGGAAGTTTTTCTCCTGCAATTTTACCTAAAAAATAACCAACCAAATTTTCAGCAGTGGTCTCAAATGGGACAATCACATGGGCAGAATTTAGTTCTGAAATTTTATCAATTAGAATAGAATCCTTGTCAGAAATAATTACTGAGTGGTCAAGTTCATCAACCAATGGACCAACAATATCTTTAACATCAAAATAATCGAGTACCATTCCTGTATTGGGGTCAGTGGCTCCATCAAACTCCACTTGCATTTTGTAAGAGTGTCCATGTAAATTAAAACATTTTCCTTTATGACACTGAAGTCTGTGTGCCATTTCCCATCTAAAATCTTTTGCTATTTTCATATTTATTTAGACTAACAGATTTAAGACACAAGATGTGAGACAAAAACATTATTGTGTAAAATCCTAAAAGCGTCCTCCGTTTTTTATAATACTTTTTATTATAAGATAACCCTCGCCTTGCAAAGCAGGCATCGGGTCATCTCAATAAATTCCTTGCGTCCTTTACCGTAGGCATTCCTTCGGAAGCGCCTTTGCGAGATTTTCTTTCAAACACCTGTTTTTTCAGGATGCCAAATATATTTGTGCATCTGGAGTTGATATCTTACGTTAAGATTGTCTTCTAAAATCCAATTCACCAATTCTTCGTGTTCAATTTTATCAAACACAGCAGAGAACAATATTTTCACTTTTTTATCTAGCTGATATTTTTCAATAATCTCTTTTGACCAGTCATAATCCTCTCGTGAACCGATTACAAATTTAATTTCATCAGTTTCTTTTAAATAATCAACATTCTTAAAATCATTTTTTTTCTCCATTTTACTTGATGGAGTTTTAAAGTCGAGAATATTTATGACTCTCTCATCAACATTTTCTATTGAGAGCGATCCACTTGTTTCAATCAGAACTGTGAAGTTTTCGTCACAAAGTTGTTTCATTAGCAAATGAACATTGCTCTGAAGAAGAGGCTCACCACCAGTAATTTCGACTACATTGCAATTATATGATTTTATTTTCTCAATAATTGTCTCAATCGATAACTCTTCTCCATCATAAAAAGCATATTCAGTATCGCAATAAGTGCATCTTAGATTACATCCGGTGAGTCTTACAAAAACACAACGCTCTCCTGCAAAAGTACTTTCACCCTGAATGGAATAAAATATTTCATTTATTTTTAACATTAATAATCTTTCTAAAAAGCAGGGTATAAGTCCGTCAGTTGACGGACTTTCCCAACAAAATTTGTTTAGCCGTTATTCTGTGCAGCAATTAAGTTTAATGCACTTCCAGCTTTGAACCACTCAATTTGATTTTCATTCATTGTGTGGTTTAATTTAATTTCAACGGACGAACCATCTTTGTGGAGTATAATAGCATCAACTTGTTTTCCTGGAGCTAATTCAGATAAGCCAACTATATTAAATTTATCATCTTCTAAGATCTCATCATAATCGCTTGGATTAGCAAATGTTAATGGAAGCATCCCTTGTTTCTTAAGATTCGTTTCATGAATTCGCGCAAAACTTTTTACGATAATTGCTTTTCCACCAAGATGACGTGGTTCCATAGCTGCATGCTCACGACTGGAGCCTTCACCATAGTTTTCGTCACCGACAACAACCCAGCCAATACCATTTGCTTTGTAAGCACGCGCAACTTCTTGAACTTCTTTATACTCACCAGTAAGTTGATTTTTTGCTTCACCTGGATTTTCGGTATACGCATTGATAGCACCAAGCAATAAGTTGTTTGAAATATTATCTAAATGTCCACGGAATTTCAACCAAGCACCAGCCATTGAAATATGATCTGTTGTACATTTCCCTTTTGCTTTTAGTAACAATGGTAGTTCTGTGTAGTCATTTCCATCCCATGCATCAAATCTCTCTAAGAACTGTAATCTAGAACTACTGGGACTTATGTTAACCTTAACTTCAGAGCCATCTTCAACGGGAGCTAAATATCCTTTCAAGTCAGGAACAAATCCATTCTCAGGAAGTTCATCCCCAAATGGAGAATCTAATTTAAATTCATTTCCATCAGAATCAGTTAAAGAATCAGTTTCAGGATTGAATGTTATTTTTCCAGCAAGTGCTAAAACAGTCGTAATTTCTGGAGAGGCAACAAATGCTAAAGTGTTTGGATTTCCATCCTGACGTTTTGCAAAGTTCCTGTTGAATGAGTTTACAATACTGTTGCGCTTGTTTTCCGGATTATCCATTCTTTCCCACATTCCAATACAAGGTCCACATGCGTTAGCCATTACTACACCACCAAAATCAGTTAATGTTTTTAACTGTCCATCTCGCTCAATAGTAGCGCGGACTTGCTCTGATCCTGGGGAGATAAGAAATTCAGACTTTGCTTTCATTCCTTTTTCTAATGCTTGACGAACAATACTTGCAGCTCGGTCAATATCTTCATAACTGGAGTTTGTACAGCTTCCAATTAACCCAACACTTAACTCTTCAGGAAAGTCATTCTCTTTTGTAGCTTCTTTCATTTTAGATAGAGGCCACGCACGATCAGGAGAGAAAGGACCATTTAAATGTGGTTCTAATTCGTCCAAATTAATTTCTAAAATTTGATCGTAATATTTTTCCGGATTTTCATAAACCTCATTATCTGCTTTTAAATGATCACTATTTTGGAGGGCTAATTCAGCCACATCTTCTCTATTTGTTTTTCTTAAGTAAGCTGCAATTTTTTCATCAAATGGAAATAGAGATGTTGTTGCTCCAATTTCAGCACCCATATTACAAATTGTTCCTTTGCCAGTTGCAGAAATTGATTTAGTTCCTTCACCGAAATATTCAACAATAGCACCAGTTCCCCCTTTAACAGTAAGTTCACCGGCAACTTTAAGAATTACATCTTTTGGCGAAGTCCAGCCAGAGAGTTTTCCTGTCAATTTAATTCCAATAAGTTTTGGCCATTTAAGCTCCCAAGCCATTCCAGCCATAACATCTACCGCATCAGCGCCACCAACACCAATTGCAATCATACCAAGACCACCAGCATTTGGAGTGTGAGAGTCAGTTCCAATCATCATTCCGCCAGGGAATGAGTAATGTTCGAGAACTACTTGGTGAATAATACCAGCGCCTGGTTTCCAAAACCCTGCACCATATTTTTGAGTGACTGACTCAAGAAAATCATAAACCTCTTTGTTCTCATCATTTGCCCTAGCAAGGTCGGCCACGGAATTATCTCTTGCCTGAATTAAATGATCTGCATGAGCTGTTGATGGAACAGCAACTTTATTTCTTCCAGAATGCATAAATTGAAGAAGTGCCATTTGAGCAGTAGCATCTTGCATAGCAACTCTATCTGGAGCGAGATCAACATAGTCAAGCCCACCCTTAAATTCTCTATTTGTTTCATCCCAAAGGTGGGAGTATAAAATCTTTTCTGCGTAAGTCATTGGTCTTCCGAGAACTTTGCGCGCCTTACTAATGTTCTCTGAGAGACCAGCATAAACTTTTTGAATCATATCAAAATTTTCTGCCATTTTCTTCTCCTATTACTATAAAAAATCTAATCTACTAAAATACGGAATTTTCAAAAATTTTGCTTGGCATATTACAATGAGAAAAAACTGATAAATTTCTCTTTTTGAGTGTTGAACCTGTGATTATAATTAATTGTGCGATTGATTTTTCAATTTTTTTTCTCTCCTTAATGTCATATTTTTACACTTGTGTTTAAAATTTAAATCGACAATGCAACATTTAAGTTTGTATCAATTTTTAATATAAAATATAAAGAGAGAAAATATGAACGTACCCTTATTAGACCTGAAAGCACAGTATCAATCATTAAAAAGTGAATTAGATGCAGCAATATTAAATACAGCCGAGACACAATATTTTATAATGGGTCCGGAAGTAACAAGACTAGAAAGTGAAATTTCCGAATATCTTGGAGCAAACAATTCTGTTGGAGTATCATCTGGAACGGATGCTCTTTTATTGGCACTAATGGTTTTGGATATTAAAGCTGGCGATGAAGTTATCGTACCAACCTATTCGTTTTTTGCAACTGCTGGTGTGGTTTCAAGATTAAACGCGATTCCAGTGTTTGTTGATAGTGACCCGGTAACATTCAATATTGATCCAGCTCAGATTGAAGCAAAAATTACTGATAAGACAACCGCAATAATTCCAGTCCACTTGTATGGACAAAGCGCGGACATGGATCCAATAATGGAGATTGCAAAGAAGCATAATCTTAAAGTTATTGAAGATGGAGCACAAGCCATTTCTGTTCAATACAAAGATGGTAAAACTGTTGGTACTATTGGCGATATCGGATGTTACTCATTCTTCCCGAGTAAAAATCTAGGCTGCTTTGGTGATGGTGGAATGACAGTAACAATGGATGACGATATTGCAGAATTGCTAAAAGTTAAAAGAGTCCATGGAGGGAAACCAAAATACTACCACAGCATGATTGGTGGAAACTTCCGTTTGGATGCTATTCAAGCTGGGGTGTTGAGTGTAAAATTGCCACATCTAGATAGTTGGTCTCAAATGAGGAGAGATAATGCAGAACTTTACACAAAGTTATTTAAAGAAGCTGGATTAGCTGAGGAAGAAGGAAAAATTTCTTTTGATGAGAACAACAAAGTTCTATTACCTAAAGCTATATACAAAGAGACTAGACACAAAAACTATCACATATATAATCAATATGTAATCAGAGTAGAAAACAGAGATGAAGTTCTTGCAAATTTAAGAAAGAATAGTATCGGTTGTGAAATCTACTATCCAGTACCTTTCCATAAGCAAGAGTGCTTTCAAGATTTACCAAGTTCTAAGGATGAATATCCAAATGCAGATTTTGCAGCAGAACATTCAATCGCTCTACCAATCTATTCAGAATTAGCAAAAGAGCAAATAACATATGTAGTAGAGACAATTAAAAGATTTATAGGGGAATAAAAAAAAGGAATGATGGAACAGAAGAGGAATATTGGAAAGAGCAAAATAATAGTATTCCATTATTCCACAATTCCAACATTCCTTATTCGAGACAAAACAGATTAATGGAAAAGAGAGAATGAATAACACAAAAGAACTTAACGTTGCCATAATCGGCGCTGGACGTTGGGGTAAGAATCACGTAAAGACTGCAAATGGATTGTTAAATCCAGAACAAATTACAGTTTGTGATTTTTCCGAAACAGCAAAGGGAGTAGTTGCTGAAATAAATCCAGAAATAAATTTTACCACTGATTTTGATTCTGTCTTGAAGAATGAAGAAATCAATGCAGTTATAATAGCAACTCCAGCAGAGACTCACTTTGAGATTGCAAAAAAAGCAATGGAGGCGGGTAAAAATGCTTTAGTTGAAAAACCAATTACGCTTGTTCCAAGCGAAGCAGAAGAGCTCCTTAACCTTTCCCTTTCGAAGCGAAGCGGAGATCCCGATTTATCGGGGAACCTCAAACTTATGGTTGGACACGTTTTGCTTTTTCATCCAGCTGTTCTAAGAATAAAATCTGGAATTGAGAATGGTGATATCGGAAGGCTTCAATATATTTATAGCAATAGATTAAATCTTGGCGCGATTAGAAGTGAAGAAAACGCTCTCTGGTCATTTGCACCACATGATATATCTGTAATTCAATATTTGGTTGGTGATAATCCAACAAGCATTCAAGCAAATGGTGGAGCCTTTGTGCAAGAAGGAATTGAAGATTCTACAATCACGTTTTTGACTTACCCCAACAATGTAAAAGCACATATCTTTGTGAGTTGGTTGCATCCATTTAAAGAACAAAGAATGGTTATAATTGGTGATAAGGGAATGTATGTTTTTGAGGATTCTTTAAAAACAGAAAAACTTAAATTCTTTCCAAAAGGCTTCAAGGATGTAGATGGAGTTATAGAAAAATTTGATGCTGACTATGAAGTAATAGAATTTGAAAGTGCAATGCCTCTTGCTGAAGAACAAAAACATTTTTATGAATCGATATTAAACAACACAACTCCAAGAACAGATGGAAAACATGCACTTGAGGTGTTGAAAATATTAGATATGGCAACGAAGGAAATAAAAGGGAATTAAGAAAGGAATATTGGAATAGAAAGAGAAGGAATATTGGAATAGAAGAGATAAAAGAGGGAGCTGTCGATGGAAATAAAGAGAAAAAATGTGAATCGTGGATTTACTAAACTTAGAGTTTGGGAAGATTCGATTTCTTTATTTAGGTTAGTTCGCAATACAACTAAAGATTTCCCATATGAACTATCTAAAAGTAGAAATAATATTTTAGATGCCGCACATTCTGTTTCAAGAAATGTCGCTGAGGGTTATTGTAGAAAAAATTTAAAAGAGTATCTTAATTTCCTTAACTTTGCTCTTGGTTCTTGTGGTGAATTGTTTTCCGGATTAATTTCATTTAAGGAAATTGGATTAATTGATGAAGATAATTTCGAAGTTCTGGATGCATTACATTACAAAGTTGAAAATGAATTGATAGGTTTAATTAAATCATTACAAAAGAAGCAAAAAGAAGGTGGATGGGAGAATCAATTTTAGAATATAACAAATATTTATTCCAGTATTCCTTCTTCCAATTTTCCCTTGAAATATAATGGAATAATGGAAAGTTGGAATAGTTAGTAATTGACATTAAGCCATATTCCATTATTCCTTTTTCTTCCACCATTCCCTTTTATATTAGGAAACAATTATGAGTGACAATTTTTATGTAAACGAACACGCGGTAGTAGACGACAATGTTAAACTGGGCGAAGGAACAAAAGTGTGGCATTTTGCGCATGTACAATCTGGAGCTAAGATTGGAAAAAAATGTGTGCTTGGTCAGAATGTTAATATTGGCAACAATGTAACAATTGGAGATTTTGTAAAGATTCAGAATAATGTTTCTGTCTATGAGGGCGTTACTCTTGAGGACTATGTTTTCTGTGGACCATCAATGGTATTTACAAATATATTGGACCCACGAAGTAAGTATCCACAAGTAGGCGCTGAGTTCTACATCAAAACTTTAGTGAGAGAGGGTGCATCCCTTGGAGCAAATTCTACCATTGTTTGTGGAAACACTATTGGACGATTCGCAATGGTCGGTGCTGGAAGTGTTGTAACCAAAGACGTTCCGGATTACGCACTTGTTGTAGGTAACCCAGCAAGAATTGTAGGATGGTTTTCTGAGGCTGGTGAGAAACTCAAGTTTAACAGAGATGGTTTAGCAATGTGCAGTAGAACTAATATTATGTACAAGTTAGAAGAGAACAAGGTTGTAGAAACAATGTAAATAGCAAGTTTTCTGCCTGTCCGGCGTAGTCCAACGGACGGAGACGGAAAGCCGGAGAAAAGTTGAAGTTTAACAAAGATGGTTTTGCAGAATGCAGTAGAACTGGTATTAAGTATAAATTAGAAGAGAATCGGGTAACAGAAGTTCAGTAACTTATGTTTGTCTGCTTGTCATGCCTAGCCCTAAGGACGTAGACGGAAAAAATGGATTAATTAAAGAGACAGAATTAGTTTCTGCCCCTAAATTCAATGAGTTAAACTTTAATGCTCTCTACTTTATAGACTCGACTCGTTCCAAATTTTGTTTGAAAACTATTAAATTTCTGTTGTTTTTTATTGTCCCAATTTTTACAGCCGTTTTATAATTCTCAATTGCTTCATCAGACTTTCCTGCTTTTTCCATTGCCTCGCCAAGACTATCATAAACATTCGCTGATTTAGGATATAACACAACATTATGTTCAAATATTTCAATTGCTGATTCGTATTCCTCTTTTCCTAAATGCTGGTAGCCAATTGCATTGATTGTGACTTCATTCGGTTTTACTTCATAACCATATGTATCACTCAGATTAGAATAGTGATTTTTTATTTCCTCAAATCCGTCCTCAATTTTTTCATCTGGAAGTCGCCAATCGGTGTAAATAAATTCAAGCCCATCGTAAAGGCTTTTCAATGGAACTGACATATGATCTTCGCTCTCTCTCTTGCTTAATTCCCACGATAAAAATTCTGTTTTTTCGGAAAGAAGTTGTTCCATTCGTCCAAGACTTGCTTTATATTCTGGTTCATTTCCAAGTGTAATAAATAATTTCTTTTTAAAAACAGTTTTTTTAGATAGTATTGATTCTACTCTATTAACCACATATTGATCGGCATACATTAGATATGGACTCACTGCAATAAATGAGTCAAACATTTCTGGTTTTTCAAACAGAGTATAAATAGCAAACATTCCACAAAGCGAGTGCCCATAAAGCGTTTTATAGGGCTGTGTTCTGTAATTTTTATCAATGTAAGGAATTAATTCCGTATCCAAAAATTTGAGAAACTTATCTGCTCCACCAGAAGTTGGTCGATTTTCCACACCAACCGGAGTAAAATCTCTAGTCCGATCTGTATTAGGAATACCAACAACAATGCTTCTAGGCATGCGCTGATTCCGGGATAGAAAATTTACAGTTGTAGCTGAAAAAGCAAAGTTTCCCCTACCATCCAAAATATAGATTACAGGATATTTTTCTTCAGATTCTTCATATCCAACAGGAAGATAAATAAAAATGCCTCTCTCCTCATTTAACACTTTTGAGTTGAATGTTATTATTTTCCCTAGCTCAATGTTAGTTTCATTTATTTGAGCGAACTGAGGTGTAACAAGTAGAAACATAATTGTTGTTACTAAAATTAGCACTTTTGATTTGACAATGTTTTTTCTCATGTTTAATTCCTTTTTCATTAACTCGTGTAATTTTTTTTATCCCAATAATAGTATAGACGAAACATTTGTACATTAAGTTCCTGCCAAATAGAAAAATGGCTTAGGGATTCTCAACAAACCGGGTAAACAAGAATCTATGCTACTCTATCTTTTGTACGACAGATGTAACATTTACAACATTCATGTTAATAATACCATTTGTTAAAAACAAAAATTCAAAATTAACATCTAACTTAGATATTAAAAAATGGCATACAATTTGTGCCTTTATGTCCATATATCAAACAATATAAGATTAAATATTTTAAGAATAAGTTTTTTAAATACAAATATCTTGCTCTTAAAACCAATAACTGGAGGACCAAATGAGAAAAAGAATTTTAATTGGATTGTTATGTTTTACGTTATGTGCAATAGCATGTAATGATATTACAATGCAACAAAGTAGAGAGAATTTTTCTGTTAGCATAGCGATGGATAACACCATCTCAAAAATTGCAACAAGTGATTTAGTCTTAACAAAGGTGAAAATTTTAATTCGTGATTTGAAACTAAATGCTCACTTTGGAGAAGACACATCCAACGTACAAACAGGTGTTTTCGTTGCAACTCTTAATTTGAATGGAGTATTGAATGAAATTGCTCTTTCCGATTTGCCCTCTGGAACTTACGAATCAGCAAAATTTGAAATTCATAAATTGGAAAAAGCTGAGACCTCACCTGATCCTGACTTTTCTGAGGACTCTTTTAGATATTCAGTAATTGTTGAAGGTACTTATCTTGAAAATGAGTTTATTTATAAGTCTAAAAAATCTGCTCATCAACACATTAAATTTGACGAACCAATTGAGCTGGTTGATGGTGATAATTTGAATATAACTTTGGTTGTAAATCCAAATGATTGGTTTATTAAAAAAGGGAAAACATTAGACCCAACGAATGGCAAGAATGAAAATGATATAGACAAATTAATTATGAAATCATTTAAGAAAGCATTCAGAGATCAAAACCGCGATGGTCAACCAGATTAATTTTATAGTCCGTCAATTATATTTGTCGGACTTTTTCTTTTAGTACAAAGAGGTTTAAAATGTGGAAATATTCAGCAATAATTTTATTAACAACAGTACTAATTCTAGTTGGATGTGGTGACAGCTGTGAAAATGAAAATCCTACGGTACAACTTGTAAATAGTGGTACTGAAAAAGCGGATGTATAAATAAAGACTAGTGGTGGAAACACTGAGAACATAAACAATATTGAACCCGGTACAGCTTCTTCGAAAAGATCTTTTGCTCAAGGTGATATTGAATTTACCGTTACTGTTCAAGGTGAACAAGAGCCGCTTGTTTATGTACTACAAGCTCAAACATGTAACGAATATACTGTGACAATAAATGAAGATAACACTGTAACATCTGCAGGAAATAAATTAGACAAAACAATTTTATAGTATTGCTCCTCTAATATTTTACAATATTACACTTCATATCATTATATTTATTTTCAAAAAAATAGTTTTTAGGAAGTAAATGAAAGAGCCCAATGTTAGTGTGGCAATTATGTCTGGTAATGAAATTGCCTTTGAATTATATGGTGATTTTGAATGTTCGTGCAACAGAAAACGAATCAGTGGAGAATATATAGCTAAATATGAAAATGACACTATTTCAATTTCTGACGGCTCTGAAATTTATAAAATTGAAAATAATACTTCCTTTAACGCTGTTCATATTGATTCGGATACATTTCTTTTAAAAGGAGTTCTAATTGGTAAAAACTTCCATTGGCAACAAAAAGAGAATCAACGATTCCGGGGAGCGTTAAAATTTATTGTTGAAAATGGAGTATTAACAGCTGTAAATGTACTTCCAGTTGAAAAATATTTAACAAGTGTAATTTCCTCTGAAATGAATGCCACCAGTTCTCCTGAACTACTTAAAGCTCATGCTATAATCTCCAGAAGTTGGCTTCTTGCTCAAATGGATAAAAGTAAAGATATAATTGCATCGAACGAAGAATATGAATCAGAGATTAAATTGGATGATGAATTAATAAAATGGTACGACAAAGAGGATCACAGTTTGTATGATGTTTGTGCAGATGACCACTGTCAGCGTTATCAGGGCATTACTAAACTGGTTGAACACAATGCACAGGCGGCGGTTTTGACAACTCGGGGCATTGTTCTTAAATATGATGATAAAATTTGTGACACAAGATTTTCAAAATCGTGTGGCGGGATTTCAGAATCATTTGAAAATGTTTGGGAACCAGTTGAACATCCTTACTTAAAAAAAATTCTTGATTACAAATATGATCCTGAAGAATATGACTTGGATCTGAGAAGGGAAGAAGCTGCTGAAAAATGGATTAGAAATAATCCTCCAGCTTACTGCAACACAACAGATGAAAGAATACTTTCTCAAGTATTAGTGGATTATGACCGCAAAACAAAAGATTTTTATCGTTGGAGCGTTGAATATACTCAAGATGAATTATCTGTATTAATTAAAAAAAGGTCAGGAATCGATTTTGGAAAAATTATTGATTTAATACCAGTTGAACGTGGGCATTCTGGACGTTTAATAAAACTAAAAATAGTTGGTTCAAATAGAACATTAACTATTGGAAAGGAATTAGAAATAAGAAAATATTTGTCTGAAAGTCATCTTTATAGTTCTGGATTTGTTGTAGATAAAGGAGAAGAGGTGGAAGGTGTTCCTTCCAAGTTCATTTTAATTGGAGCTGGTTGGGGCCATGGAGTTGGGCTATGTCAAATTGGTGCCGCAGTAATGGGTGAAAAAGGATTTACTTTTGATGTTATTCTCCTTCATTACTTCAGAAATACAGTCATTAAAAGAATTTACGATTAGGTGAGCTCTAACTAATGTTATTTCTAAATCCAACAATTCTTTTAGGGCTTTTAGCAGCGTCAATTCCGATAGTTTTACATTTTTTAAATTTACGAAAAATTAAAAGAATTGAGTTCAGCACCTTATCTTTCCTTAAAGAATTACAAAAATCTAAAATTAGAAAAATTAAAATAAAGCAACTACTTTTGTTGTTGTTAAGAATTTTGATAATCCTATTTTTAGTTGCCTCTTTCGCACGACCAACATTAGAATCAAATACACTTGGTGCTGTTGGATCAAAGGTTAAAACAACTGCCGTTTTCGTTTTAGATAATTCATTTAGCATGTCTGTGGTTAACGAAAATGGGTCTTATTTAAACCAAGCAAAAGAAAAAATTAAAAACATCATATCAAATTTTCAAAGTGGTGATGAACTCTTTCTTATCTTAACATCCGAATTGGGTGAAGGGGCTGAAACTTTTACCACTTATAAAGAAATTGAAAACGTTGAGATTTCCACTGTTACAAAACCGTTGGTTAATTCTCTTAAAACAGCAGCTCAAATTTTTAAGGCTTCAAATAATTTTAACAAAGAAATTTTTGTTTTTTCCGATTTCCAAAAGAGTGCATTTTTTGAAAAAGATTCATCTGGTTTTAGTCTTAATATTGAAGAGACAAAGTTTTACCTTTTTGATTTTAGTGGAAATCAGGTAAAGAATTTTTCTTTGAACAATATTAATTATGAGAACCAGATTTTTGAACAGCAAAAAGAGATTGGTATAACAACAGAAGTTAATCCAAATGGTAATAAAATAGAATCCGATAAATTAATATCTCTCTTTTTTAATAATAACAGAGTCGCTCAAAAAAACATTACTATCTCAAATAATAGAAGTGAGTTAACTAATTTTCAGGTCACTATTGATAATACTGGGTTAGTGGAAGTACTCGCGGCAATTGAAGAGGATGCTGTTGAGCAGGATAATATTTTTTATTCTCACTTTTTTGTCCCTTCAGATATAAGTTTATTGCTAGTGAATAGTGCAAAAGAGAATTCAAAATTTATCAGAGCAGCATTAAGTACTAGTAGAAACACTCGATTTAAAATAAAAGAAATTCATCCCAATGAATTTATGAATTCAAATTTAAATAGTTATAATACCATTATAATTAT
>Ga0164315_10001508_pt1 | contig 17534 bp, 16 predicted proteins | sample GuaBasSedimGuay6_FD_113737 | JGI IMG/M metagenome (GOLD analysis project Ga0164315, IMG submission 113737) | Subseafloor sediment microbial communities from Guaymas Basin, Gulf of California, Mexico - Guay6, Core 4569-2, 0-3 cm | ecosystem: Environmental > Aquatic > Marine > Hydrothermal vents...
TGAATCAAATGAATTCCTTTTTGCATCTGATCCAGAGCCCGTTCGTCCATGGCAATACAAGTAATATCGAACCAGGCTTTGTCCTTCAGGTGTGCCGCAAATTGTTCCAACATTCTCCCCCAGTGTTCATTATACAACTTTTTACCCGGAGAAGATTTAATATACTTGTTGGTCTTACTTGCCTCGTCGAAATACTGGAAAGACAAATTCCAGGGTATCATTGAATAACAGGCAATCTCCTGTGTGATACCACAGTCCATCATAAATTCCACCCACATATCGAAAATAGAGAAATCATACTCCCACTCGCCGTCAGCTTTTTTTATCCAGGTAACCATGGAGCCAAAAGGGTCCAGTGTTTGTCCGTTCCACGGTTTATCAATCAAGGTTGTGGTGATTACTTTTTGACCCGCCGAAGCAAGCATTAGCATATAAGGACGCATGGCTTCAAAATGTTCTTCTGACCATAAGTCCACATTATGAACACGTGCTATGGCGTATGGATTTTGCCAGAAGTCCAGATGAAAATTCCATTGATCGGGTGAAGGCAATATTCGGTCCAGAACTTTTACTGAATATTTCAGCACTTGAGTAGTGCCGTCCTTGCTCTCAACAGTAACACTACCCATATATATCCCAGCCTTTGCTTCTTGCGGAATCTGGATGGTCATCCAGGCGCCGCGAGTATCATCAGGAGCAAAAATTCTTGACGTCTTGTTGTCAATCATATCAGCAACAACATAGGTGCCATATTTTTCGACTTCGTGACGACCGCATCCGGAAAAGGTATCAGTTACAACAGTTTCAACATAGCCGGCAGAAATGTTCTCACTGGAAATTTCATTGTCCCGATTATCTGTCAAATTTGCAAGTGTAAATGCAGCTCCCTGTTCTGTTTCGCCCTCATTCCATACAACAAATTGAGCATTCACGCGCTCACCCCTCCATGCGGTAAGTTCCAATGCAGAGCCACTTACATCATTGGGCTTTTCATTATGAAAATAACGTATATCCGTGCTTCCCCAGGCGATTTCAATATTGCTTTGGGCCGCAGCTATCTGCGAAATCATACTAATGAGCAGGGGTAGTAGATACTTGATTTTCATTGTTCAACTTATAAAGGTAAAATTCTATTGTCAGTTCGGAATCACACGCCTCTCCGTAATGGGGAAACAGCTAATTAGAAATGAGGAAGTTAATGAGTAATACATCCAGGAATATCATGATAATCGTGATGATAATCATAATCATGTGAAGCTTTCGGTTGGAACTGATGATCAATATTATGCTTATTAGGAGCAGAGGGACTGCCGAAAGATTGTCTACTATAAATAACTTCGCGTCCTGCGTGATTGTGTGGAAGGTCTTTCCTATAAAAATCGCAATGGCGACCAAAATCCAAATCAGACGTGCATTCTTGAAATAGTAATCCTCTACCGAACTTTTGAATTCTCTCCCGGGATTGAGAATTCGTGCTACCAGGTACAGGATAATGGATGGACTTAGCATCAACAGAAGGTTGGAGAAGGTCCATTCAGTAGTGGTGTGAAAATCCCACAGCTCCCACCAGATCTGAATGAGTGCAAAAAGCAAAGCAAAAGAAAGTAGCAGATGGAGCCATGAAAACTCACGCTTATTTCTATGTGTCATTGAGTCTGCAATTCCCGACAACAGTTCTGTCAGACTCATACCAACAATGATGGAAGTCAGTACCATTATGAATTCAAATAGATTCATGGGTATAGATTATTAAATGGTTTCTCTTTTAGATTTGAGCAAGCTGCCAACTACTATGGTATAGGAATGGTCAATCCATTCTTTCAGCTGTGCATAACTGATGCTGCCCTGAAGATCCACACCATTCCAATGCTGCTTATTGAAATGCCAGGCAGGGGTAACTTCAGTATGCTGTTCCCTTAGCTCAATGGCCAGTTCAGGATCACCTTTCAGGCTGATTCCCCTGCTATCCTCAGACAGGTCCAGCAAGGCAAACATTTTCCCGGCCACTTTAAAGACCGGGGCGGTGTCATTGAAGGGGAATACTTCGGTGACCCCGGGCTTGGCAAGGCAGTATTCACGGACCTCTTCGATATTCATAGGATAAAATAAAGCAATAAATTACAAAAAAGTGTAACTTGATTTTTTCAATGAAAACCAAGAATCTCAGGATCCTGGCTACGTCATGATAATAGAAACCAAGATACGTATCCCCAGGGCAAATCCCAACATTATCCAACGCCTGTCCCTTTTTGAAAAACTGAATTCCGGCCTTCAGAGGAAGCTTATTCATATTTCCGCTCCGCCGGGATACGGCAAAACCAGCCTGATCAGCGATTGGATCAAGCGTCGCGGAATCCCTGCCTCATGGTATTCTCTGGATATAAGAGATAATGATCCGGTCATCTTTCTGAATTATGTCATCGCGGGCCTGAGAACCCTGAACCAGAGTATTGGCAAACGTACCCTTGATCTTATTAATGCTCCCCAAAGACCCGATATTGAGTCAATTATCGGCCTGCTGATCAATGATATTCAGAATTTGAATCTGGATTTTCTCCTGGTATTGGACGACTATCATTTAATCAATTCTCTTGAGGTACATGCTGTGACCAGGACCATCCTGGAATATATGCCGGAACACATGCATGTGGCGATCACAACCCGGTCAGACATTTCAATTCCTCTGGCTCGTATACGAAGTCAAAACCAGTTGTTGGAAATACGATCTTCAGAGCTAAGTTTTTCAGAGCAGGAATTGGTCAGTCTGTTCAATAAGAAATTAAAACTTGGACTTTCCATCGAGGAGATTAAAACATTGCTTGCAAAAACGGAGGGCTGGATCGCCGGATTGCAGTTAACTGCACTCTCCATTCAAAACAGTCACGATGTATCCGGGTTCATACACCACTTTGCTGGAGATAACCGATACATAATGGATTACCTGATGGAGGAGGTGTTAAGCAATCAAACGGAAGATATTCAGGGTTTTCTACTCCAGACCTCCCTACTGGAACAGCTTTCAGGCCCCTTGTGTGATGCCTTACGGGACAGGGATGACAGTCAGAGGATCCTTGAGTCCCTCGAAAAGAACAATCTTTTCATCATTTCCCTCGACCCGGAACGCTTATGGTATCGCTATCATCACCTTTTTGCGGATCTTCTGAAACAACGGGCCCAAAACAGTCCGAAAATCGAATCAGAGGATCTGCATCGAAGAGCAAGTTCCTGGTTTGATAGGAACAACATGCCATCTTTTGCAATTGACCACGTGCTGGCAATGGAAGACTACCAGCAAACTCTGAACCTGCTGAATGCCGAAATCGAAAGATTCTGGGAGATGGGGCAGCATGCTGCCATTATGAGGTACGGCAATCTTATTCCGGATGATATCATAGATATGAGTCCCCGATTCAGCATCTTCTATGCCTGGGTTTTGGCATCCGGGGGTATGTTCCAGGAAGCCCAGCGTTTCCTGCTTTCCGCCCAGGCGATTCTTAATTCGGAATATCACGAGGGTGACAAGAACAAGGAGAACAACGATCTAAATGGAAAACTTGCTGTGGCTTTTGCATTCCTGTATTCCAGTTCCGGGAACGTAAGCTCTGTCTTTGAATATTGCGGCAAAGCCACAGCCATCATCACACAAGATCAGACCACATGGTTCAGCTGGTCGTGGTACGCATGTGGTCTGGGACATATGATGACAGGAAACCTGCCCGAGAGTATCAAGGCCTTTGAACTGGCCCTGGAGGCAGGTAAAAAAACTGGTAATCTCTACCTGATCTCAACCATAGGGATCAGGTATGCGTTTTGCGAATTGCAAATAGGAAACTTCAAATCTGCCTACAAAATATGCCAGGGCTTGTTGAGCCAAATTCATGAGGAGGATTATGCACTCATGGCTCAGAATGAATGGTCATTTGCCGGATTGTACTCAACCCTGGGGTATATAGAAAACGAGTGGGCAGAGGAGGATGCTTTACGGAATACGAAAATGGGATATGAGCTCGCCTGCAAAGGACCGGATATTACTACCCGGGTATTCAACACGATCGTCTATATCAGGGGTCTGAGTTACCAGGGTGATCTGAAAAAGGTCGATAGCCTGATCCGTGAGTTGGACGCCATACAAAAAGAACGGGAACTGTTCCCATTCCTGCTATATACTTACCATGCAGTGAAGCTTGGAGCTTATGTACGTTTTCACCAGATGGACAAGGCCTCGGAATTTATCAAAGCTCTTAATATGAGCCCCGGCAACGAAGTGGATGATACCAATGAATTGCTTTATACTTCCTATGCCTGGATACTGCTGACCGAATCCAGGGTGATAGAAGCTGAATCTATTCTGAACAAGTTGCATGCTTTGGCAGAATCATCGAAAAGGAGAGAGCGCTTGGTACAGTTCAAAATCCTCCTTGCGGTTTTGCAGCTTATTCTGGAAAATGAGGAGCGTGCAATAGATTATCTGGCCGAATCCCTCGTCCTGGCCGAAGAGGAAAACCTGGTCAGGCACTATATCAATGGAGGTAGCTACATTTCCAAATCCCTGGATATATTGTACAGGAGGTATCCAGCAGGTAATTTCAAGTTCTCCAAAAAGTTCCTGGAAAAGATACTGCGGGCCATCGAGAAGAAATCCTTACTGAAAGACCGGACCTCATTCTATTCCCTCAGTAAAAGAGAGGCTGAAGTACTCCCACTGATGGCAGAAGAGCTCTCCAATCAGGAAATTGCCGACCATCTTTATATTTCATTAAACACGGTCAAAACGCACGTAAAGAACATCCACCTGAAACTCGATGTGGATTCCCGGATCAAGGCTATTGCTAAGGCACGGGAACTGGGCCTGTTGTAAGCAGAATCGCCCTGCCATTCATCATTTTCCATTATCCATTTCGTGAAAATCACCCCCGAAAACTACCCTCGAGGGTGATTTTTTCGTAGGGTACCTGCCGTAATTTTGATTCATCAACAAGTTCGAAGCAAACATGGAAACCATCAGGATAGAAATACAGGGAGTACTCGGGGAACAATGGAATGAATGGTTCGAGAACATGGTATTTAGTTACAAGGGATCGAATACGATCCTCTCCGGACCGTGTGAAGATCACGCAACCTTTCACGGGATCCTGAATAGGATCCGAGATCTGAATCTGATCCTGGTTTCCATATGGGCTGAAATGTATAACAAATAATCAAAAATAGAGGAATCATGAAAATTACTGTCTTAAACGGAAGTCCCAAGGGCGATCAAAGCACAACCATGCAATCTGTTCATTATATCCAAAAGAGATTTCCGGAACATGAACTGATCTTTTTTAACATATCAAAAAGGATCAAAAGAATTGAAAAGAATGATGAGGTCTTTTCCGAAATCATAGATCAGGTCAGGTTATCAGACGCCATTCTGTGGGCTTTCCCCCTGTATGTTTTTAATGTACATTCCGGATACAAAAGATTCATTGAGCTGATTACAGAAAAGGGTGTACAAAGTGCATTTCGCGACAAATATACAGCAACACTGACCACTTCCATTCATTTCTTCGACCATACCGCACATAACTATATGAATGGCATTTGTGATGATCTGGATATGAAGTATGTGGGCGGTTTTTCGGCTGACATGGAAGATTTGCTGAAAGAAGAAGAAAGGCGCAGATTGATTCAGTTTGCCGGTAACTTTTTTGAAACCATTGAAAACAGGACGCCTACCTTGAAACGGTACCAGCCAGTGGTCAAAAGGAGTTTCGATTATATGCCCGGACAAATAGTATCCAAAATTAAAGCAAATGACAAAAAGATCATCATTCTGACCGATGCTGAATATAATCAGACGAATCTACACGGAATGATTGAAAGATTTGAAGGGTGCCTGGAGGGAGAAGTTGAAGTGATCAATCTGAATGATGTGGATATTAAAGGCGCTTGCCTGGGTTGTCTGCGATGTGGTTTTGAGAATAAATGCAGCTATGGAGACAGGGATGGATTCATGGAGTTTTACAATACGAGATTGAAGGCAGCTGATGTTCTGATTATCGCAGGTGAGATCAAAGACCGGTATCTGTCTTCAAGATGGAAACTGTTTTTTGACCGAAGTTTTTTTAATTGCCATTCCCCATCGCTTGTGGGAAAACAAATAGGTTTTCTTATTGCCGGACCTTTTAGCCAGATACCTGACCTCAGGCAAATGTTAGAGGGCTGGGTAGAGTGGCAGCAATCCAATCTGGTCGATTTTGTAACTGATGAATATGTGGATTCAGCTGAAATTGACGCTATGCTGCAAAATTTTGCATCGCAATGTATCCGCTTTGCCGATAAGAAATATGTGAAGCCTCAGACTTTCCTCGGTGTGGGCGGGATGAAAATATTCAGGGATGAAATCTGGGGCAGACTTCGTTTCGTTTTTCAGGCGGATCACAAGTATTTCCAGGGACACGGAATATATGATTATCCTCAGAGGGATCTTAAGACAAGATTTATAAATTTCATCATCATGTCTTTGACCAAAATTCCCCTCATTCGAAGAGAGTTCCCCAAACGTCTAGTAAGTGAAATGCTTAAACCGTTTCAAAAGGTACTCCAGAGTACTGAAGGATAGATCCTGATCCCGTGAGATTTATAATTCTGATATCAATAGTTTAAACTGAACATTATTAAAAACAAGAAAACATGACAAATCAAGAAGCAAATCTGAAGGCAAAAAAGAGGGTAGAAGCCAGAATAGGTTTCTACATTCACCTGGCCGTTTACTTTATAGTGAATGCATTTCTAACCATTCTCAATTTAACTTTTACGAGTGACTATTTCTGGGTTATATGGCCGATGATCGGATGGGGTTCCGGATTGATCATACATGCCCTTCGTACATTCGTGTTTTGCTCCGAATCATCTTTGAAAGAGCGACTGATCGAAAAAGAAATTCAGAAAGGAGGTATGCAATTAAACTCTTAGCCATCTGCGGAAGCCCGCGTAAGGGGAACACCAGCAATGCACTGAAGCTAATCAGGGATGCATTTCCCGGGATCGATTTTGAGATTCTTCACCTGATTGACCTGGATTTCAAACTATGCAAGGCTTGTTACGCCTGTGTTCTAAAGGGAGAATCAAAATGTCCTCTGAAAGATGACAGGGACATGATCCTCGGAAAGATGGCCGAAGCTGACGGGCTAATCCTGGCATCGCCGGTATATTCCCATATGGTTTCTGCCATGATAAAGAACCTCTTTGAAAGGTTTGGATATTTGGCACACAGACCACTATTCTTCAATAAATTCGCAATGTCGATGGTAACATATTCAGGGTACGGAGCGGAGGAAGCTCTGAAATATATGGATAAGATACTATCCGCGTTTGGATTTAATCTTGCTCCTTCCCTGGAACTTCAGTTCCGTCCAGGAAAAATGCCTGAGAAGAACACAGCATTGAACATTGAAAAGAGCAAACGTGCCGTAAAAATCTTTATAGAAAAGATTGAAAGGGGAGAAAAAAACAAACCTTCTCTGAAAAGGATAATCCCCTATAATATTTTCAAATATGTATCTAAGCTGGATAAGGAATTGATGAAGGCCGACTATGAATACTATAAGGACAAAGGAGATTTTTACTATGAGACGAATATTCCCTTCTATAAGAAAATTATTGCGAAGAAGTTGACTGACAAGATTATTAGTCAATTTGACTGAAAACCATACTAAAATGAAAACGTGTATTATTTATAACAGTCATTCTGGAACCACAAAAGCTTATGCGGAGGAAATCGGAAATTTTCTTTCCGGCAATGGGATCGAATGCAAGATATCCTCCATAGATGACTATGATAAAGAATATCTTTTGTCGTCTGACCTGGCTATGCTGGGATGCTGGACAAACGGATTGATGATATTTGCCCAACACCCAGACCGCGCATGGAATAAGTTTGTGGAAGAAATGCCTGTCATCAGAAAGAAAACACTTGCCCTGTTTACTACCTATAAAATTGCCACAGGGAGTATGTTCAGAATAATGGAAAACAGACTCACAGACAAATCCGATCCGCCCAAAGCGATATTGAAATCTAGAAGTAAGTAGATGACTGACAAGAATAGATCAACTCTTGAGGTTTTGATCAATTCCTGATTACCCAAAAGACTCCCATAGAAGGAAGTAGTTACTCTGAGTAAATCAAAAGAATTCCATAACTTAATCAGTAAAAGAATTTCCAATGAAAGCAATAGTACAAACAGGTTATGGTTCGCCGGATTACTTTGAACTCATTGAAACTAATAAACCAGTGATCAAGGATCATGAAGTGCTTGTGAGGGTTCACGCTGCTGCATTACATGCAGGTGATATCTATTTTATGAGAGGAGTTCCTAAAATGGTGCGATTAATGGTCGGTATACCCAAACCAAAAAAATATATTCCTGGATTTGACGTGGCTGGACTGGTTGAGGAAGTGGGGAAAAAGGTGACTGAATTTCAACCCGGAGATGAGGTATTTGGTTCGGGGCAAAACACCTGTGCCGAGTATGCATGTGTCAAAGAAAAGAATCTACTTTTAAAACCCGTCAACTTAACGCTGGATGAAGCTGCAGCAATACCAACTTCTGCACTCGCTGCCCTACAGGGTCTAAGAGATCTTGGAAAAGTGCAGCAGGGGCATAAGGTCCTAATCAACGGTGCCTCAGGGGGGGTAGGAACCTTTGCTGTTCAGATTGCTAAGGCCTACGGAGCTGAAGTGACCGGAATATGCAGTTCCAGAAATCTGGATATGGTCCGATCGATCGGTGCTGATCATGTCATTGATTACACCCGGACGGACTTCACAAAGAGCAAGCAGCGCTATGATCTTATCCTGGATCAGGTCACAAACCATTCTTTATCAGCATGCAGGAGTGCACTCACCACCAGGGGAAAATACATACCTAACAGTGGAAACAGTGGAATGGGACGCATCATAAAAGCCCTCATACTATCCCTGCTTATACGAGGGCAGGAACGGACCTATTTATCGGTTTCAAAAAAAGCGGATCTGATCACCTTGAAGGAACTCATTGAATCTGATCAGGTAAAACCGGTCATTGACCGTACCTATCCACTAAGCGAAACATCTGAAGCCTTCCGCCATCTGGAAGAAGTTCATGCCAGTGGAAAGGTGCTTATAACAGTATAAGGACATGAAACAAATTAATGATACACTGAACAGGCTTGTACAAAAGGGCAAAACACCATCGGTTCAGTATTTGCTTTTCGATCAGGACCACATTATACACCAATATCGGGATGGATATGCGGATGTATTAAATAAAACCAAGGCAAACGAAGAAACCACCTATAATGCTTTTTCTGTTACAAAGACATTTACTGCACTTGCCATCCTGCAACTTGCGGAAAAGGGAAAGATAGATATTGATAATAGTGCCGCGAATTATATAGACAACTTCCGCTATTCCGGTGAGATAACAGTACGCCACTTATTAACTCATACAGCCGGAATTCCCAATCCAAATCCCCTACCCTGGATTCATCCGGCTAATGAACATCAGGTATTTGACAGGGATGCCTTCTTCGGCCAGGTATTTGTCAAGCATAATAAGGCGAAATCCTTACCTGATAAGAAGTTTGGCTATTCAAACCTTGGATATGTACTGCTTGGACAGCTGATTGAGCAGGTCACCGGCATGAAATATGAGGCCTACATAAGGGAATATGTTTTTAAGCCCGTGGGATTGAGCAAGGCTGAAATTGACTTTGAAGTTTCTGATCCCATCCTTCAGGCCAAAGGTTATCACAAAAAAAACAGCCTGATGAACTGGATCATTGGAATCTTTATCAATAGAAAAGAGTACAGGGGTGCTGCGGAAGGTAAATGGCAACCATTCAAGCCATACTATATTAATGGAGCATCATATGGGGGTTTAATCGGTCGACCGGTGTCTTTCATGAAGTATGCCCAGGAACTACTGAAAACGGATGGAGCGCTGATATCTCCTGAATATAAGCAGATGTTGTTTACTGAAAATCTTACTCTCGATCATAAATCAACTGGTATGTGTTTATCCTGGTTTACAGACAAAGTAGATGACCATATCTACTTTGCCCATGCAGGGGGGGGTGGTGGATACTATTGTGAAGTGCGAATATATCCAGATGCTGGAATTGGCAGTGTGATCATGTTCAACCGTTCTGGGATGAGCAATGAAAAATTCCTTGACAAATTGGATCTTATCTATTTTGAACGATAGACTACCTGTTTAAGCATGGATTCAAGCATATCAGAAATACTAAATATCAACCCACGTAAGCACATCGCTTCCTTAGGGTATTTTCAAATTTATCCTGTTACGGAATACTTCAAGGCAGGTGCTTCCACCCTCATTCTTGGTAAAAGCGATCACATATGGGCTCACCTGGTAAGTTCTGATAAAAATGAATTATCTGATCTTCTCCAAAAGCATCATCGGAGGACCAAATTCTACCATTCTGTGGAGGACTGGATGATCCCTTTAATTTTGAATTATGGAACAGTAGATTGGATACTTTCCACCAACAGGTATATCCTGGATGATTGTGTTGTGTGTGATCCCCCGGAAATGTCAAGCGTGAAAATCGAGACTGGACTTGCCTCATATATTCAAGAGAATTCCTCCTACAAAGGATTTACCTCCTTAGGATATATTGAAGAAAGATTGAACAAGGATATATCTGCGGGGATAATGGTTGATAAGCAACTAGTGGCCTGGGGCCTGACTCATGATGATGGCTCGCTGGGCTTTCTTCATGTCCTTAAAGAATACAGGGGTAGAGGCTATGGTAAATCAATACTATTGGATTTAATTCGCCAGCGAAGAAAAGAAAGAAAAGTCGTTTTTGGGAACATTGAACCCGAAAATATAAATTCTATCAGGCTCGCAAGCAAATTGGGCTTTACAATTGATCAAAAAAGTAGCTGGATTAAACTTAGATGAGTTTTAGGAATCGCTATTACTCTTTTGCATTTGGCGTCCAAATTGCCTTTTGTTTGTAAAGTCATCCTCCGATTCACCCATAGGGGTGATATTCTCCTGAAGTTTGCTTGTTAAATTTGAGTCAGATATTAATCTATAAAAAAATGACTTTCTTAATCATTATCGGGATGCTGCTGGGAGTAATTCTTCTCTACCTGGTTGGTATTGTTTTTTTACCCTTCATTAAAGTAAAAGAACAGCCAATATCATTAAATGGAACTGATAAGGAGATTCCTTCCTGCAGAGAAAATATTGTATTCGAGGTGGATGGCCTGAAGCTAAGTGGATGGCTATATCTTCCCGACGGCAAAAGCAAGCCAGTTGGCTGTGTAGTTCTTACTCAGGGTTTTTGTGGTACCAAGGATATGCTACTGGAAAAATATGCACTTCGCTTTACAGAAGCCGGATTTGCAGCCTTAACTTTTGATTACAGCCATTTTGGAGAGAGCGAGGGAGACCCCAGGCAATTGTATTCACTCACAAATCAACTTAAGGATATAAAGGCTGCGGTACAATATGCCCGATCAAGAGAAGAAATTAATACCGATAAAATCTTCATATGGGGAACTTCATCTTCAGGAAACTATGGAGTACTTGTAGCTGCCGAAGATCCAAATATTGCAGGGATCATAGGGCAATCCCCATCCTTTGATCATCAGGCTGATGGTAAAAGGATAGTAAAGAGGGATGGAATGACCTGGTTTCTTAATTTAATATTCCATGCCCAGAGAGATAAGGGACGATCAAGACTTGGTCTTTCTCCGCATAAATTTCCGGTGGCTGGCTTACCTGGGTCCACAGCCATGTTCATTGCTCCGGGTGCATACGAGGGATACAAAAGTATTTCTCAAGATTCCAGCACTTTCAAAAATGAGGTTTGTGCCCGCCTGATGTTCGATCCACATGGACCTGATCTTTTGAAATCCTCTGAGAAGGTGAAATGTCCTGCGCTTTTTCAAATCTGTGAAAATGATGATATCATGGCACCGGATTCCCACCACAAGATAGCCGGGATCCTTGGTGAAAGAGTTGAAATTATAATGAATCCTATCGGACATTTCGATATTTATTTCAGTGAATATTTTGAAAAAAGCGTTAGGGAGCAAATAAAATTTTTGAAAAGATGAAATACGATCAAGTCATAATATACTATTTCTCAGGAACCGGTAACTCCAGAAATGCGGCCCAGTGGATTGTCAATATTGCAAAGGAAAAGGGCCTGAAAACTCATTTGCTTAACATTGATCAATCAAAATCCGTTGAAATTCCTGAGACAACGACAAAGACACTTATCGGTTTCTGCTCTCCAACCCATGGTTTTAATATGCCGCCAATCATGTTAAAATTCATCCGAAGCTTTCCAAAGCTTACTAATGTTGACGCATTTATTCTAAATACCCGGGGAGGATTGAAGCTTCATAGATATTTTCTCCCAGGCTTAAGTGGTATCGCACAAATATTTCCCGCTCTGATTCTAAGACTTAAGGGATTGAGGATAGTAGGAATGCAACCCCTTGATTTGCCCTCAAATTGGCTAATCCTGCATCCTGGATTAAGAAAAAAAGTTGTTGATTCAATTTATTCCCGATGTAAGTCTATCACCGGCGCATTTGCTGAGAATATGCTTCAAGGCAAAAGACAGTACAAAGCTTTGCTTTCTCTGCCATTTGATCTGGCCCTGTTACCCGTGGCCATTGGATATTATTTTATTGGTCGCTTTTTTCTTGCCAAAACCCTTATCAGTACGAATGCGTGTAACAGCTGTGAGAAATGCATAATTCAATGTCCTGTTCAATCAATAAAAATGGTTAATAATCGCCCTTTTTGGAAATATAACTGTGAAAGTTGCATGCGTTGCGTGAATGCCTGCCCTAAAAGAGCCATTGAAACAAGCCATTCATATTCTGGATTGCTGGCAGTCATTTTCTCCCTGGTATTAACACCTCTTATTGTCAATGGATTAAGTGCTTTGGGAATAATGGACTGGATTAACAAGTCTGCTCTTTCTGGGATCTTATTATTCATTTTCAATTCTATCATATTTGTAGCATTCGTCTTCCTGGCCTACCGTTTTATGCATTACATGATGAGGTTTGCTCTCGTAAATAAACTAATCACCTACACCTCTATTAGTAAATATAAATTTTGGAGAAGATATAAGCCTCCGCATATTCGGGCCAAATAGCCAAAAAAGCTTAAATTGTATGGTGTAAAAAGAGCGTTTCTCCATATACATCGTATAATTTATGCTGCTTACGAAACTTCACATCCCTTCTCCAGGATCAAACATTATACACCGTCCCAATCTCATCCAAAAGCTTAATACCGGACTGGATAGAAAACTGATCCTTGTATCGGCGCCCGCAGGATTTGGTAAAACCACTCTTATAAGTGATTGGATTGCACACAATCAAGTTCCTGCCACCTGGGTGTCATTGGATAAACGGGACAATGAACATTCTGAATTTTTAAGATACTTAATTGCTGGTTTTCAGACTATTGACGGTGAATTAGGTAAGGCAGCTGTTCATCTTTCTCAGACCCCCCAGCAAATTGAGGCCGAGTCAATACTAAGCCTGGTGCTAAACGATGTACTAAATTATGGTGAAGACATGATTCTGATCCTGGACGACTTTCATGTCATTCAGTCCAGGGAGATCATTGAAATCATGAAATTCCTGATTGATCATCTCCCTCCAAATTTGCACCTGGTGGTTTGTTCCAGATCAGATCCCCCCCTGTCGATTTCGCGATTAAGAAGTCAAAATGAGCTGGTAGAGCTGCGTTCTGCAGACTTAAGTTTCACAGTAAATGATACACACTCCTTTCTGATTAAAAAATTGAAGCTTGATTTATCCATTGAGGACATAAAGCTGCTTGATACGAAAACCGAAGGGTGGATCGCCGGCCTGCAATTATCGGCTTTATCTATGCAGGGACGAACTGACCTGTCTGAATTTGTTAAAAAATTGATGGGTAACAACAGGTATATAATGGATTACCTGCTTGAAGAGGTCTTACTTATGCAAGCGGACCATATCAAGGAGTTCCTGGTCAGAACCTCCATCCTGGAACAGGTTTCCGGCGACCTTGCGGATACTCTCTTAGAGACAAGTAACAGCCAGGAAATCCTTGAGTTGCTTGAAAAAAATAACATGTTTATTGTTCCCCTTGATACAGAAAGAAAATGGTACAGGTATCACCATCTTTTTGGGGACCTCCTGAAGCAACGACTGAAAAATGAAGAAAGGGATTTACTCATTACTTTACATGAAAGGGCAAGTGATTGGTTTGCCAACCACGATTTAGTCTCCCTGGCCATTGAACATGCCATAGAGGCAGGCAATCACGACAGAGCAATGAAACTGCTCGATCAAACTGTTGAGGAACTCTGGAAAAGCGGTCAGCATGCAAGCATTATTAAATTTGGAGTACTGCTGAAGGAAGAGACTCTTCAATGCAATCCCAACTTTTGTCTTTACTATGCCTGGACCCTGAACTCTGCCGGTCATTTTGAAGAAGCAGAGAAGGTTCTGCTTAATGCTGAGAAACTCGCACTGGCCGATCTTCCAAATAGCTCCGCACTTCTTGGTAAGATATCAGTTGCCTTTACTTATTTACTATCGAGCTCAAGAAATACAGACCGGATTTTCTACTATTGCGAACAGGCCAGGAAGTATTTGAAAGACGACGATCCGCTCTGGTATAGCTGGGTCTGGTTGTCCTATGGGGTCGCCTATATTTATACCGGGAAGCTCATTGAAAGTGGAGATGCCTTTGAGAAAGCATTCGAGTATGGAAAAAAATCAGCAAATCTGTATTTGATGACAACTGCAGTCACCCGTCTGGGTTATGGAAAAATGCGCCTTGGCAAATACAAATACTCCTTTGACAAGTGTAAAGAACTACTGACATTCTTTGAAGATGCCGGATATGCTGAGCTTGCACAAAACAGCTGGGCCAATTCGGGCTTATATGTCCTATATGGTTATATCCATTATATGTGGAACAAGCTGGATGAAGCATTGACGCTGACTCAGCGGGGATACGAATTAAGCTTAAAGGGGAACGATATTATAACCCAGATTTTTGCGACACTCTTTTACGCCTGGATTCTTCTTTTCCGGGGGGATAAGGTTAAAAGCGAATCTCTTGTTGTTATCATGGAGAAGTCACTTAGTGAAAAGCAAATCTACAATACGCTCCCCCTCAGTTTTACAAGTCAGATCATTAAAATCTACATAAAACTGGGGAATTTGGAAAAGGCCAGGGAATTGATACAATCCCTTGGTCTTAGTATCCAAAAGGATATCAGTTTCCTGAATGAGATGGCCTATATCTCCTATGCCAAATACCTGATTGAGACATCGGATTACAAGACTGCAGAATCTCTTATATATAAATTAGAAAAGTTTGGGGATCCGGGACATAGGATTGAAAGCCTGATTGAACTAAAAATATTGGGGGCAGCCCTCTTTAATATCCTGGAAAATGAAACTTTAGCTAAGAAATATCTGAATGAAGCCCTGGCTCTGGGTGAGGAGGAGAACCTGATGATATTCTTTGTTGAGGAGTCTGATTTGATTGGGGATTTGTTAAATGAAACAAGATCGTCCACGAAATTTCTTACAAGAATAATCAAAGCCATCGAAAAGAAGCAAAAGGCAAAACAGGAATTTTTCATGGATCCCTTAAGCACCCGGGAAATCGAAGTCCTTAGATATATAGAGGAGACCCTGTCGAACCAGGAGATAGCTGACCATATTTTTGTTTCCATCAATACGGTGAAAACCCATGTCAAAAGCATTCTCCTGAAGTTAGAGGTGAATAACCGCTCCAGCGCTGTAAACAAAGCCAGAGAGCTTGGAATAATCTAATCCCTTCGAATCCATGCCATTAATCTACTGCGCTTTATACGTCCAGATTAACAGGAGGTGGGCCTGCCCTATACGATCGGTCGATCGGTAAGCCGGAATGCCTTCTATTTGCAAAATCATCCTTCGAATCACCCCCGGGGGTGAACAATTACACCTAAGGCAGACCTAATTTTGGATTAAACAATTTCAAGTATTGATTATGAAACCCATATTAAGAATTCTCGCTATTTTTCTCTTACTCTTCCTGGGATTTGGAGGAATATATGGAGCCTTGATGCTTATCTCCGATCCAAGTGGAGGAAAGTTTGAATGGTCGCTGAACCTTCTGAATGGGACGCCTTTCAACTCTTTTCTTATTCCAGGGATTGTACTCCTGATTGCCAATGGGCTCTTGCCAATCTTTGTAGCAACAATTACTGGACTGAAAAAGAGCTATGCCCATACTTTGATTCTGCTTCAGGGAGTCATTGTGATCATCTGGCTAAGTATCCAGCTGGTTCTTAATCCGGATTTTTTTCTCCCGGTAACACATTATCCAAGCTACAGTATTGGTATTCTCCTGATGATCATTGGTCTGAAACTTCACAAATAATATCATGAGCAAGCTTTTAGAAATTAAGATAAGGGGGCATATCCCCAGAGAGTGGTCCGAATGGTTTGAGGATTTGGAGATCAAACTGGATGGAGAATACTCTATGCTAAGAGGTGAGGTACCGGATCATGCTGCGGCACATGGGATCATAGAACGGATTCGTGACCTTAACCTGGACCTCATCTCAGTAAATCTTTCGAACATAAAATCAATATCCTCAAACAACTTCCCATTAAAAGAGTAGTTATGAAAATCATTTTAACAGCAATAGGAACCCAAGGAGATATTGAACCTTTTTTAGCAGTTGGAAAAATTCTGAAAGAAAAAGGACATCAAGTCATTTGTGCATTTTCAGAACAATTTAGAGAATTGACAGAAAGTAATGAGCTTGAATTCGCTTCTCTGGGGAGTAAATTGTTTGATTTAAACAATAGTGATGCAGGTAGAATAGTTTTCGGAGGAGGAAAGGGATTAAAAAAAATCTTCGCTTTCATCAAAATTGCCACGAAATCAACAGGCCCGAATAAAGAAAAAGAAACTAAGCTTTACGATCTTATTAAACAAGAAAGACCGGATAGAGTACTTTATAATTCAAAAACAGTTTGTCCAATACTTTGGGAGTATACAAATAGTGGAAAAACAACTTTTTTAAGTCCATTCCCATATCTGCACTATGTAAAAGGACATTCATTACTTGTTTTTGGTAAAAATTACGGAGATTTTTTTAACAAACTTACATTCAAACTCTATGATTTTGGGGCAGCTTCTGTAGCCTTAAGTACAAATAAGTGGCTACATATACAGGATAAAATCAAACGAACAGAATTAAAGAAAATAGTTCGCAACAGAAAATTTATTTATACGATTTCGCCAAGGTTGTTCCCACGACCTGATTATTGGGAAAGTAACATTAAGGTTTTAGGTCATCATGCAGTAATGAAAGAAACAGATTGGAAACCCAAAAAAGAACTGACTGAATTCATAGATAATAATGAGAAAATATTATTTATCACTTTTGGCTCAATGACTAATCCTGAGCCTGAACGAAAAACAAAAATAATTCTTGAAATTCTTGAA
>Ga0164315_10001509_pt1 | contig 17504 bp, 16 predicted proteins | sample GuaBasSedimGuay6_FD_113737 | JGI IMG/M metagenome (GOLD analysis project Ga0164315, IMG submission 113737) | Subseafloor sediment microbial communities from Guaymas Basin, Gulf of California, Mexico - Guay6, Core 4569-2, 0-3 cm | ecosystem: Environmental > Aquatic > Marine > Hydrothermal vents...
CCCTCAAATCGTCCTTCAGACAAAGTTGAAGTGGTGGAATTCTTTTGGTACACCTGCCCACATTGTAAGTCCTTTGAAAAACATTTGGGACCGTGGCTGACAACCAAACCGGATTATGTGGAATTTAGGCAAGTACCGGCCGTCTTTGGGGATTTACCACCTGAGGGGAAAATACCTGATGATGCTGATTATGGACGGATGCCTTTGGCAAAGGCCTATTACACTGCCTTTGCACTGGACGTTTTAGACAAAGTCCATATACCCATTTTTAAAGCCATATACGTACGCCACCGCAACCTGAAAAGTCAGGACAAACTGCGGGATTTGTTTTTCAAAAACGGTGTTAGCAAGAAACACTTTGACAGTGTTTATGAAGGCTTTTGGGTTGATAGCCAAATACGTAATGCCAAAGCGATGACCGAAGAATATGGTCTCACCGGGGTGCCAGTCCTCTTTATCAATGGTAAAGAGAATAGATACCGGCTAACCAGCGAAAAAGCTGACGGTTATCCCAATCTGATGAAGATTCTCAACTACTTGATCGATAAGGAACATCAGCTTATAGATGCTGATAAAGCAAACGACACAAACGACACCCCCGCTACTGCCCAATAAAGCAAAGTTTGCGTTGTTATCGTCATATATTTGTCAATAAAGAATAGCGAATGAGCATCGTTCAAAACTTTTAAACATTCCCCAGTTTTACCTTTTCAGGTAAAAGTTTTTCGTAACTACTCAGCCCCTTTGGTGCGAATTATTATAGCCTGGGGCTTTGCGGCAGGTGCAGGTGTTTATGGTTTAAAGCCCTGAAGGGGCGATTTAAAATTTTAATGCGCCCAGAATTTGTTCGTTGTTATTCTTGTAAAAATGGCGTTGCCCTGGGCTTTAATAAAGTGCCCTTTCAGGGCTGAGTAGTTACAGTTTTTCTAGAAAAACTTGAACCTCGAATTCAAATTCAACCCCTACAGGGTGAAACTCAGTTTCACTTGAGGACTCGACAATCAACTCCGCCAGCGGGGTTGCCCCAAGTTTCCTTAAGGCTATTCGCTTTTAAAACAAAAAACCCCAAAGGGGTTGAGCTAGAAAAACTTTTGCCTGAAAAGGTGTCAACCTGGGGTTTTGCAAGAGGCTCAAGTTATTGATAATTTTTGTCATACGCTATTCGCTATTCGCTATTCTCTTTATGCGAACTAAAATATAGACGTTCAGTTCAGATTATTACTTTGTTTACATGTTTGAGCGGTTTACTGCCTAAAGGCTTGATTCCACCACCATGGGCGTTCTGAGCATCATTATTTCGTTCCCCGTTCACTTTAGCTGGTTTACCGCCTAAAGACGTTTTGAATCAAAGAAAAGATATATATAAATACAGTAACTACTCAGCCCTGAAAGGGCGCTTTATTAAAGCCCAGGGCAACGCCCTGGGAACCAGAATAACAACGAACAAGCCCTGAAAGGGCGCATTAAAATCATAAACACTTGCACCTGGTAGTTACACAGGCTATAATAATTCGCCCCGTTGGGGCTGAGTAGTTACTAAATACAACGGATTTTTGGGAGCCCGCGTTCATAGCTTTAAAACGGCGATAAGTGCCTCAATACCAGCCGCACGGGCTAATCGTTATTCCCTTAATAGGTTAAAAAAGGTTTTAGAACACCAAATCCATTTTCAGGCTAAAGTTTAGCGAAGCGAAACTTTAGCCCGAAAACGTGTTAAAAAACCAACGATTATTTAATCACCCAATCTTTGCTCCAGTTTTTGCATTGCTCCAACTTTTGCGTAGTTCCCATTACCCTTCAGCCCATGCCCTCCAAAATCCGTTACAATCCGTTATTTGTTCCAAGCGTGTTTTCCCCCTCTTTATGAGTTAGTTAGTTTCGCTCAGAACAAAATATCTTCCCGAAACACATACATATATATAAGTCGCCTGATGAATATCCTCCAGCACACTCCAACTCAATTGGTATTCCGACACCGCCCCCTCACGCTTTGGTTAGCGGGCAGTTTTTTTACGATAGTCGGCGTGGTAATAATTATTCTGCTTAGCAAAGCGTCAACCTTCACTTGTGAGCGGGCGCAACCCAATCAAGGGCGTTGTGAACTGAAACATTCAAATTTTGTCATGTCAAAAAATTTTATCATTTCAATCAATGATCTAAAAGGAGCTGAAGTTGTCATGGCTCACACAAGGCAAATGGACAGTTTTTTTATCTTACGGCCTCACTACCGAGTCATACTCTTGACACCAACAGAAAAAATTCCGTTAACACTCTACGGTACAAAGAACCATGAAACGCAGGATGCTATAGCGGCGGAAATCAATGCTTATATTAAAAACCCTGATGAAACTTCGCTGCTCATTAAGCGAGATAATCGTTGGCTTATTTATATTCTTGGGGGTATTTTTATTGTGGTAGGGGTATTTGCGGAGTTAAGTAAAATTATCACAGTGACTTTTGATAAAGTGGTGGGCGAATTAAAGATTGAACGGCAAGGTTTGCTGGGGAGCCAAGTGATTGAGCATCCACTTGAAGATATTATTGGGGTGAAACTTAACACCTCTTCTTATTTTAATTCTAAAACAATCCTTCATCAGGTGGTTTTAGAATTAAGAACAGATGAAAATATCCTGCTGACTTCCAATAGCAGCATGGGCAAGGCAAGGAAGCAGAGGATGGTTGATGAAATCAGGCATTTTCTCACCCACAGTTCGCACTTACCTTGTTGGGATGGTGAAAATGGTGAATTGTGACTAAGGCGATTTATGCTCGGTATTTTTTTTAAATAGGGAATGGTTCATTCAGAATGGGGAATGGTAACCAATAACTGATTTCCACGCAAAAGTTTTTACGCACAAAAACTTTCGCTGCGAACTGATGGTTTTTTTATAATATTTCTGATTAACAATACCTTCGTCAAAAGTTGAATATTGAATAAGGTTATTACGATAACTCATTGAAAATCAATGAAAGTAACAATTTACTTGGTACCGGACAAAAAACGTAACCTACTGTATTTTCGGGTATTGTGGTTGTGTGGACTCGTATGAATACTCTCCTCAAAAATTCTTGAAGATGGTGGGCAAGCGAGCAGAGACGCAGAGCGTCTCTACGAGCGATCCCACCCTACATTTATATTAATATAAAAATAAAATCATTATGTTTTTTGTCCTGTACATAGAACAATTTATTGACCTTTCGCCTTAAAATGAATACTTGCAATATTTGGCGAATATATTAATTAACAGATTGTTTTTTTATATTTCTTTATTTCCCTATTCCTAATTCCCAAAGGTTCATTTTGGCGTTTTGCAAGTCCCTCATTTGACTCAAAAACTGTTCGGGAAACCATGGAAGGCTTTCAAAGCACAGTAACCCGCGAAATCTGTGTTAAAAAAACGTCAACATGTTCACCATGCCAGTGGGTTCGCCACCCGCTTCAATGCCACTACAACCATATAAAAAAATACCCCTAATGCCCCTATCCAAGCCATCGTGCGGATGGTTTTAGTTTTTCCGTGTTTTAGCGCAATACTGCCCACCACGATATAAAGCAACAACGCCACCAATTTCACCGTTAGCCAAGTATGTGTCCCCGGGTATTGATGGAGAAATAAAACCAAAGCAATGCCGCTGGCAAGTAGCCCAGTGTCAATCAGATGAGGCACGATTTTAACCCAGCGCATCTGCAACCAGTGGCTTTCTTGTATCATCCAAATACCGCGTGTAAAAAATGAAATAAAGGCAAACGCGACACAAGAGATATGAATATCCTTAATTGTCAAATACCAATGCATGTCGCATCCAACCTCCCATATAAACTTTCATAACAATGGAGTCGAGACTTTGATGCCTCACCGTCTAAAGGCTCGGCTCCCTTAACCGATTTACCTGAAAGGCCTGAAAAAAGTTCCCGCCATGACGAACGATCATAACAATTACCAAAACTAACCGGGTTTGCCATCCGTGCGTGCCTGCAAAATCATCGGCATATAACGGCTCACCCAAGGCAACAAAAAAATCAGCCATGTCGCCGCTGCCAACACATTGAGATTGAGCTTAAACATAAACAACTCAGCGCATAAGCGTAACAAGGCTGTTACAGAAACGCCCCAAAAGCAAATCCAAGTCAATCTACCTGCCACCAAAGCACGTCCCGAATGTCCCAATGTCACTCTGGAAACCATACCAACAATCAGGGAAATCATAAATCCAATCGTGAGCGCATGTAACGGTGCTTTACCAAGTATAAAGTGATCCGAAAATAACAGCACCAAACTTTGCACATTGTAAAGCAACAAAGCAATACCCAGCCACAAAAATGCAACATGTAACATAGCAAGTAAGCGGTTTTTTAGACTGCGCCACAATCCCCAACGTAAACTATGATGAAATACCAGCAGCATAAGAGGAACATCAAAAATAAACCGCCAAGCCAATCCGCCTTGCATTTCCAAAATCGTGTGCCCAATAACGCAAACACCCATAACCGGCAAACTCCAAGCCGGCTGCACAACGTGATAATTTGGTATCACACAACTACTAAAAAATGGAATCATGCGATGACATACTGTCATCAAAATGGGCAGCAAGCAAAGCCATAAACCACCATGCAGCGCAAAACTCAGGAAAAACCATTGCCCTGTGACTAGCCACAAAAAATAGGCTAAAATGCCCAAGTGTCCCGCCAATAGTGCCACGTTGAGTACACTTTCATAATGTTTGTCTTTAACAGGCGCATGAAAATAAACCTGTAATAATGCATAAAAAACCACGCTCCAACCCGCTAAAAGCAACACGACACCCGCTGCGAATATAAAAAAATGGGTCAATAAACCAATATAAATAAATAGGGTGGCACCTATTAATAAAAAAAATGCTAAGGCATAGCTTTGATAAGGAATCATTTGACCCTTCATCCAGCGCGGATAAGTCGTCATCAAGAAACCAAAAATAAAAAAAGCCGGTAAGCCATACAACATAAGAAAAGCGTGTGCCCAAGTGCTGGCGGTAACCGTAGGCAGAGGAGTCCACCAGTGGGTATAGCGTCCAAGCAACTCAATCAACCACCAAACCATTGTTAAAAGGATTTGCAGCATTCCCCCAAAAAACATCATGCGATGGGGAGCGGCAGAGAATATTTTCCAGCGTATAATCATATTTTTTTCAGATAAATATTTTGGTGCGAATTGATCCCAAGTTTTTTTCTGATTGTAACGGATGAAAAGGGATGGCTTAAAAATAAGGCGTTTAGCGAGAGTTTGCGAAGGCTAAAATACCTTATTAAATACGAGTTAAATTGAAAGTTTTGTTATACTTACCACCGTCTTAAAAGCTTTTTTGAGCGGGAGAGTTATAAACTAACTATTTTAGTTTTCATTAAACATTAAAACTTAAATTGAGCGAAGGGGAACGAAGGGGAACGAAGTGCCCTGAAGTGTGTATACCAGAAAGGGGAAAGGCAAAAAAGAATTCTTAGCCTTTCCCAATTCCCAATCCTCAATCCCCAATTTCCAATCGCGCCAAAAGTTTTTGGGCTCAAAAACTTTTGCGTAGAACCCACAAATTAAGGTAGCAACAATGCCAAGAGATTTTCAGTCTATGTACCTAACTAAACGTTACGCACTTGCCGTCGCCATTATTGCCTTATTTACTACGCTCACTTTCGTTAGTATGTTTCTGTTTTTAAATGCTCAAAGCGATTATGCCGCGATCATCAATATCAGTGGGCAACAACGCATGTTGTCACAACGCATCGCCTTGCTTGCCAATAGGAATAGATTCGATGGCAAAAATTGCCAACAACACAATAACAATCTTCAAACTTTAAAAGAGTTAATCCATAAAATGTCCCAATCGCACCAAGCCTTACTGCATGGTGATCCCAAACTTGGCATTTACTATTCACAGCCATCCGCCGCCGTTTCAAAAATTTACTACCAAACCCCAACAAAGTTAGATCAACAAGTCAAGGTTTTTTTAAAACAGGCGCGTTTTTTAACGGATATTCCCTGTGAGCGTTTATTTGAGGATAATCCAAATTTGCGATACCTCACGCAAGCCGCGGAAGATGAGTTGCTGAAAGGTTTAAATGCCGTCGTGTTGGCTTATCAACATGAAAGCGAAACTAAAATATCGCAACTTATGTACCTTAAAGCGACATTATGGATAATTACCTTAATAGTGTTGGGACTAGAAGTGTTGTTCATTTTCCGCCCAATGGTGCGTCGCGTAGTAACCGAATCCAAGCAACTTGCCAAACAAAATGCCGAATTAGAGCGTGCCAAAGCCGAGGCATTACAAGCGGCTCAAGCCAAAGCCCAGTTTTTAGCCACCATGAGCCATGAAATCCGCACACCCATGAATGGGGTGATTGGTATGACGGGCTTATTGTTAAATACACCTTTAACCCCGGGGCAACGTGAATTTGTCGAAACCATTCGTTTAAGTGGGGATACTTTGCTCACCGTTCTCAATGACATTTTAGATTTTTCCAAAATTGAATCAGGTGGCATGGTTTTTGAAAAACAACCGTTTGATATTCGGGCGTGCGTTGAAGACACCTTTGATTTATTTGCCGCAACCGCCTTAAACAATCGAATCGAATTGCTTTATTTAATTGGGAATAAAGTGCCCCGTTGGCTCCTCGGAGATGTGACTCGTGTGCGGCAAATTTTAGCGAATTTGGTGAGTAACGCCTTAAAGTTTACTAAGCAAGGTGAAGTGTTTGTGTCTGTCAATGTCAACTCGCTACTTGATAACACAATCGAACTGCAATTTGCGGTGCATGACACCGGCATTGGTATTCCTAATAATAAAATGGATAAACTGTTTAAAGAATTTTCCCAAGTAGACGACTCCACAACACGCCAATATGGGGGAACCGGTTTAGGGCTCGCGATTTGCAAGCGTTTGTGCGAATTAATGGGGGGACAAATTTGGGTAGAAAGTGAAATAGGTAACGGTTCTCGTTTTTATTTTACCTTTACCACGGTAGAAAGTATCGCAAAAGAACCACCCCTTGTACCCCGTGTTGAATTACAAAGTAAACGGGTATTGATAGTTGACGACAATGCGACTAACCGCCACATTTTAAATCAGCAATTGCAAGACTGGAATTGCGTCGCTTACACCATGAGTAGCGGGCAACAAGCTTTAGACTGGCTTTCCCAAGCCCATCCCTGCGACATAGCCTTGTTAGACAGACATATGCCCCAAATGGACGGCCTACAATTGGCACAAGCCATTTGTCAGCTCCCGCACCGGCAACATTTGCCGTTAGTCCTATTAAGCACTTTGGATGAGCTAGAAATGAACGACACTGAAGAAAAACAATCGTTTAAGGCTTTTATTCCCAAACCTATCAAGCAGGCGCATTTATTAAATGCGCTCACTTATGTGCTAACCGGGGTAAAACGGCAGGATTTTTCTATGCAACCGAGCCAAATCGATAGTCATTTAGCAAAACGCTTGCCATTGCGTCTTTTGCTGGCGGAAGATGATAGCATCAATCAAAAAATTGCAACATTAACGCTTGAAAAAATGGGCTATACGGTTGATATCGCTTGCAATGGATTGGAAGTACTCAATGCGTTACAAAGGCAAAGTTATGACATTATCTTGATGGATATTCACATGCCTGAAATGGATGGGTTTATGACTACCGAAACCATTGTCAAGGAACATCCTATTTCCGAGCGTCCGAAAATCATCGCGATGACTGCCAGTGCCCTACCAACGGATCGTGACAAATGTTTAGCGATAGGTATGAATGACTATTTGAGTAAGCCGCTGCAATGGCAGGAATTGCAAGCGGTTTTAGAAAAATGGGGGAAAATTGGTCAATGCCATTAACTTAAACTGGAAGTACAACGCATTGAAGGATTTTACGGATTGATTTTTTAAGACGGATGTAGTAAGTAAATAAGAAATTGAGCTATACCGGAAGTACAACGCATTGAAGGATTTGACGGATTTTTTTAGGCGGATGGGGTTCAACGTCAATTAGAAATGCGAACCTTGTAAAGTATAACCTCTTGTTTCATTTTCACCCTTTTTAAAGGAGCTATTGATGCCCGCCCCAAGGCACAAACCGGGATGGAACTCCTCAAAACTCGATAACGAAAAATCAAGGGATTAGGGTGAGTTCCATACTGGGGTGGTGAAAATTCGGTGACTTGGTGGCAAAAAGTGATCCCATTTTGGTTCCGCATTTTAAAAAAAATCAATAAAAAGAGTGAGTTAAATAACCATTTTTTCATTAACAATTAATACTTCACAATTCACAATTCACAATTCGCGCCTAAAGTTTTTGCGCGCAAAAACTTTAGGCGCGAACACAATTTTCACCACCCCAGTTCCATACCAGCAAAGTATACTAAGCAAAGGAACAAATTTTACTTTTTGATAAACAACAAATAACTATTTGAATTAATTAAAAAAAAGATTTTTTTCTCTGTGTTCCTCTGTGTCAACTCTGTGCCCTCTGTGTATATATACATCCCCGTCAAATCCGGAAATAAGCTGTACTTTTTCCCCTCACATTCAACAAGTCGGCCCAATCAGCGGATAATGGAACGACTGGCCCGCTATCGCCTTAGCTAAACCCAAAAGCCCCAACAGTACCAACGTGGTATGGCATATTGTGAAATACAACACCGCGATAACCCACGTGTAGGGTGTTTGATACCCGCCCACCGCGAAAATCACGCCATTCACCAATAGCAACAACACCCCCGCCCAGATACTGGCTGAAAAAGTTTGCCTCAAGTGACAAGCCCCCAACAGCGGCGAACTATTTTCATATTTAAAAAACAGCCACAACAAAATCAAAAAAGCTAACCCGGGTATGGCTAATAAGTTGAGAAGATACAGAGATTCAGCCGTAATAGCCAAAGTATAGCCCGGAATTTCGGCAGGTTTTTGAACAACTTGATCCATTTCGTTTCTCCCAAAAAGTGAGTTGCCAACACTCCTTTCATTAATTAACACCCGCCGAGGTTTCTCCTTTATCCTCACCACCTACGAAAAAACTAATAACATAAACCACTAACCCAATCAAAAAAATTAATCCAGCCACTTCGCGCATCCAGTAAAACACCACGAGTTTCTCCTGTACTGCCATAAAGGGCAACGGTTCGGCCACGAAACGTTGCCAATAGACTTGCAAAGTGCCCGCAGTAGTAATCAATAAAGCAATAAACGTCATAGACACTGTCATTAACCAAAATGACCATTTTTCCAACACTTGTGAGCGGTGACTGTTAGCCGCCGCACGTCCCCGCAACATGGGCATCGCATAAGAAATCATAGTCAACACAACCATCGCATAAGCACCAAAAAAGGCGAGGTGTGCATGAGCGGAAGTGATTTGCGTGCCATGGGTGTAATAATTGATCGGGGCCAAAGCCTGCAAAAAGCCCAAGACACCTGCGCCTAAAAAAGCCACCACGGCGGTGCCTAATGCCCACAACGTTGCCGCTTTATTTGGATGTTCACAGCAACGGATGTTGACCATAGTGAAGGCAAACACAGTGAGCACGAAAAAGGGAATCGGCTCAATGGCAGAAAAAATGGAACCCCACCATTGCCAGTATTCTGGTGTGCCAATCCAATAATAGTGGTGCCCGGTACCCAATATACCGGTCATCAACACCGCGGCTGTGATCACATACAACCACTTATCAATGAGTTCACGCGCCACCCCGGTTATTTTCATCAAAACAAAAGCCAGTAGCGCGGCCATAATAAGCAGCCACACGCATTCAAACCACAGGTGAATGGTCCACCACCGGTAGTATTTGCCTAGCACCACGTTATCGGGATTATAGAACGCAAACAAAAACAATACCGCCAAACCTATCAGTCCAGTCAATAACACCAAATTGATGACGGTTTTACGGCCTTGAAAGATAGTCATGCCAATGTTATATACAAACCCAATGGCGACAATCAGCAAAACCAGCTTACTAATCGTCGGTTGTTCTAAATATTCCCGGCCCATGGTGGGCCAAAAACGGTTGCCAGTGAGGTTGGCTAATGTGGCATAAGACACCAACAGATAGCCAAGCAGCGTCAAAACGACCATTATCAGGAATACCCAAAATAATAGGATGGCTAACTTTGGGCTGTGCAATTCCTTGTCAGCCTCTTCGGGAACAATAAAATAGGCAGCACCCATAAAACCAAGCAATAGCCAAACAATCAGCAGATGGGTATGCACCATCCGCGCCACATTAAACGGCAGGATCGGGAATAGGAAATCCCCAACCACATATTGTAAGCCTATAATGAGACCAAACAGTATCTGCCCAACAAACAGCGCGATAGCGGCGATAAAATAGGGTTTAGCAACAGCCTGTGATGAATACAGCATCTACATTTTCTCCTTAACCTTCAATATTGGGTGGCCAATTTGCTGCATTAATTTCAGAAAACCATTTTAAAAACGCCAGCAGCGCATTTAACTCCGTTTTGCTTAGGTTGAAATTTGGCATCTGTCGGCGCATCGGCGCATCAGTAGGCATAATCTCAATCCAAGCTTTAATGAAAGGCCCAGCATGGGTTTCATTGGTTTGATGTTTGATGCGCTGGTAAACGTTGCCCAACTCTGGGGCATAATAGGAGCCTTCCCCTAGCAGGGTATGACAACCGACACAATGGTTTTGTTCCCAAACCGCTTTGCCCAATACCACTTGAGGGGTGATATTTTCATGGTGAACACGTTCCGGCAAAGTGCGAACAGTTCCAAAGGTTAAGACAAAAAACAGTAAAATAACTAGCACTGAACCATAAATGGTGTTTCGTGCCATAGCGTTGGTGAATATATTATTCATTTTATTATAGTATCCTTATCAAATCATTTAAACAGACTATTTTTTATGGAAATAAAAAAGAGCGTCATTGATTTAGATCAAGTTATGACTTCGCTTAATAACGTGAGTTATGCTTATTTTTCAGATAGTTAAAACAATAAATAGATTGTTTGAATTTTGGTGTTGAGTTACTAGAAAAAATTTGTTTTTTTGTCTAAACCATTGAGGTTGTCTGAGCGAAGCGGTTTAGCTTAGCGCAGAATTTTTCAGGACAACTACAATGGTAATGGCGAATAGCCAACTCCCAATTCGAGGTAAACGTTTTTTGTGCACAAAAAACTTTAGCTTGCAACCCAATTCCCAAATCATTATGACTATTATCCAAATTCTGCCACATGCACAGGCAGCCCTTAACATAACCGCCGTTTGTTTAACGATGGCGGCTTATTATTATATTCGACGACAAAACCGTACTGCTCATCGGGCATACATGATCGCGGCATTGGTGGTTTCCAGCCTATTTTTAGTGTCCTATCTGATTTACCATTTCCAAATCGGCAATATTCCTTTTGCCGGCCAGGGATTAATTCGACCCATCTATTTTTCGATACTCGCGAGCCATATCTTGTTAGCGGTTCTTATTGTACCACTGATTCTAGTGACGCTACGCTACGCACTCAACGGCCAATTTTCGGCTCATCGCCGCGTTGCACGTTGGACATTGCCGATTTGGCTTTATGTTTCCGTGACCGGGGTCGCTATTTATTTGCTGGCTTTTCACATTTACTCGCCATAATTTAAATCGATATCAAAGCGGGCACCGCTAAAAATGAAAAGTAGCGGTTTAACATTCGTTTCAGGCGAACCTTGTACCTTTAGAAGCGGGAGTACTTCGCTCCCTTTGTACCAGACTGATTTAATAGCGTTTTTCTCGTGACGGATACCATCCCTTTTCAGGGGAAGGTATCCGTAAAAATAATGCTGTTATTTTTTGAAGGTGACCAAATAGGATGTTTGAGCATGGCTTGGGCGAGCAAATCCTGGCCATGGAAAAGGACTATTTGGGTGTTTTGTAACATAGTGAGTTTCCTGAAAAAAAAACTCACATATATAGGGAAACCGTAGTCCGGATGCTATCCTTTGCTTCTGGATAGTATCCGTTTTTCAAAAACCCCCACATCGGCATAGGGACAAAAACGATAGTATCTATATAGCTAAACTCATTGTTACCATTGTCAATTTAACTATGGTCTGGACTTTCAACTCATTGTCAGTTGAAGTTTTTTTATTGTTATTGCAAAACGGGACTCCGTTTTACCGGATACTATCGAGTTATCCGCGCGCGTCGCGGGGAACAGTACTGTTTGGTTTTATGGGTACAGCCTATTACCGGTTCATCCCCACAGACGCGGGGAACGTATTATCATAACTTATTGTTTTTGAACCAAAAAAACAATAAAATTTGTTTACCACGGTTTTTAACCCTATTAATTATGCCAAAAATTTCCGATATTGGCTTTTTCAGCTTATCCAATGGATATATCGGCCCCGACGGTCAGAAAGTTTTGGACATAAACTAATGAGTTGCCCTATATATGTAAGAAATGATGATAGTGAACTAAACTATTAAAACTAATTCACTAGCCGTCGTTTTTAGCAAAAAATAATAATTTTCACACCAAAAAGCGGGCTTGTCAACCCCTGTTCTAAAAAAAAGTTAATAATCAATTTCTCTCTCTTGAGTACAACGAATTACGTGGATAAACGAATTACCCCCCAAACACAGCCGTGTTTCTCATTGATTGATACTCAAAAGCAAACTGTTTTTCGTGCCATTTTTTGAACGAATCCCAACCACGTTTTATTCGTTTATCCACGTAATTAGTTGTACTTACTTTGCTAGTCAAATTGCAGCTTAAACCTAAACCACTGATAATTAAAGTCAATGTTGATGGTGCGGTGGTATTCATCAATAATAAATATTATGGTTTGACTCCTTTGAAAAAACTCAAACTGTTGCCGGGTTTCTATACGGTACAGGTGAAAAAAGACGGTTATTTTCCATTTGAACGACAAATTGATTTACAACAAGCAAAAACTTTGCGAGTCAAATTGCTTCCTAAACCTAACAAATTGATAATAAATAAAAATATCAATATGGCGGTATCTGTTGCTTCTACCCTGACAGAGCATAACAATCCAGTGTCGTCCGTGGCCTTCAGTCCAAAGGGTGATTTATTTGCATCAGGCGGCCAGACTGTTAAACTATGAAAAGTCAGCACGAGACAACTACTGCACACCCTAACTAAAGATAAACCTTTAGTGAAGTCTGTCGCCTTCAGTTCTGATGGGCATAAACTCGCGTGGAGCAACAATAACGAGATTATTTTGTGGGATGTCAACAATGGTAAAACACTACACACATTAAGCGGGCATAAAAATCTGGTGATGTCTGTCTCTTTCAGCCCCGATGGGCGCACGCTCGCATCGGGTAGTTCTGACGAGACTATCAAATTATGGGATGTCAGCACCGGTAAGGTGCGACGCATACTGCGCGGACATACAAAGCCGGTAATCTCTGTCTGCTTTAGCCCAGATAGGCGTACCCTCGCATCAGGCAGCCGGGATCAGACGATCAAACTATGGGATGTCAACACCGGTAAACTACAGAAAACCTTGACAGGGCATAACAAAATGGTGTGGACGGTTGCCTACAGTCCAGACGGCCGCACACTTGCGTCGGGAAGCAAAGATAACACAATCAAACTATGGGAGGTGAGTAGTGGTAAGACACGGCACACGCTGAACGGGCATCAATATGGGGTACGATCGGTTTCCTTCAATCCAGATGGGCGCATACTGGCATCGGGAAGCAATGATGACACTATCAAGCTGTGGGCGGTGAGTACCGGTAAACGACTACATACCCTGACAAAGCATAAAAAGGGCGTGTTGTCTGTCTCCTTTAGTCCGGATGGCAGTACACTCGCATCGGGAAGCGATGACAAGACTATCAAACTGTGGGTTATCAAACCCTTGATAACGACTTCCACTGAATAACTTTAATTAATTTAGTGAGCTACTTGCAAAACTTTCTTGGGAACAGGGACATGATCAAGCGTGGGATGTTGGAACTTATTAGTGAGTATAACAACAAATTAAAAAAACGAATGGGAGCTTAACTTGACAATATCATATTATCATTTGTTTCAGGTGAACCTTGTACGAAAAAACGGTGATTTTTCATTCGTTTCAGGCGAACCTTGTACGAACGCGTGATGAGACAGGAGTACAAGGCGAACCTTGTACGAAAAAACGGTGATTTTTCAGGAGCACAAGGCGAACCTTGTACGAAAAAACGGTGATTTTTATTTTTCAGGAGTACAAGGCGAACCTTGTACGAAAAAACCGCGTGAGGATTGAAATGTGTCGTTAAATAACAATATTGTTCATTATAATCAACATAACACCATACTATGTTTATTATAATCTACATGACTAGAAACTCGAAAAGCACAATACTGATTTCAGGACACACGACAATTGTGTTGGAAACATTGGGTGCATTGATAAAAGCCGCGCGTATCGAGCGTAATATGTCACAAGCGGATTTGGGTACACGTGTGGGTGTCAGCCGCTATACGATCAGCGTGTTAGAAAAGGGAAACCCCAATGTGGCCATTGGTACAGTATTTGAAGCTGCAACCGTTGTCGGGCTGCCATTGATTGGAGATGAACCACGCTTCCTTACTAAGCTTTCTCAATCCATTGCCAACTTGGTGCGAGTCAGCAAAAAGGTAGAACTTGATAATGATTTCTAATGCCTCACAAGCCTTTGTTTGGCTCTGGTTGCCCAGATGCCCTGAGCCAGTCGTTGCCGGTAAAATGAGCTTTATTGAAGACAAATACCATTTTGTCTATGGTCGTTCTTACCTAGAAAATGAACATTCTATTTCTCTATCGCCAATAGAATTACCCCTAGTGCAGTTTCGCTTCAGTATCGATACCGCCCCAACGCCAACGGCTAAAGCCGTTGTCTAAAAGCTCAAGTACGTATCAGGGTACTACCAAAGAGGGTTAGTCGGCTTTAGCCTCAGACAAGCTTTCATACAACTGCCCAACGCTGTTGGCTGAAGTGGTATCGATACTGAAGCGATCTTGCATTAGTGCGCGGCACCTTTGAACCTGAAGGCCTCAATGAGATTCATTCATGTCTTAGAGATGCCGCGCCGGATGCGTGGGGGCAGCGCGTGATTCACTATAAATACCCATATTTAAGCCTTAGCGAACTGGACTATATGCTACTGTCCGGTAGTCACAGGATTGGCGCACTATATTTTCAGCAAAGCAGTACAGATTATAAAGCCAGGGAATCGTCTTTGCCTCAATTGCAAGACTTATTGCAAGCTGCACAACTGATAGAAGCCGGGAAACCGTTGCCACCAGAATTAGATCACGCTTTATTGCATGGCTCCAGTGTAGGCGGCGCACGACCCAAAGCACTGATGAGTGACAGCCACACGCAATACATTGCTAAGTTCAGTTCATCGACAGACTACTATGATGTCGTAAAAGCAGAATATATCGCAATGAAACAGGCGCAAATGGCCAGTATTGATGTCGCTGAGGTTCAACTTGAACAATCAACCGGAAAAGTGTGGGTAAAACGTTTTGACCGAATCGCACACGATGGTTTTTTGAACCTCGTCTAATGCTCAGTGGCCCCCGCCTGCTGAAATTAAATGAAATGGAAGCCCGTTACGCCAGTTATCAAAAACTTGCCGAATTAATACGCCATCAATTTGACAAACCTCTCAATTCATTACATGAAATATACAAACGTATTGTCTTCAATATTTTGCTAGGTAACACGGATGATCATGCCAGAAATCCTGCTGCTTTTTGGGACGGAATCGCCTTGAGCCTGACACCGGCTTATGATATTTGCCCGCAAACCAGAACGGGGCGAGAAGCCACTCAAGCCATTACTCTTGCCGGAAAACAGGGCAATCATTCTACACTGGCTAATGCGCTGTCTATTTGCGATACTTACATGCTGGCAGAAAGAGAAGCCAAAGAGATTATTAATACCTCAATTTCTATAATCCATGATCATTGGCTGAATGTTTGTGATGAAGCCAATCTGAGCAAAAATGAACGTGATCGTTTATGGAAAAAGGCAGTGTTAAATCCTTATTGTTTTGAAGGTTGGGGCTAGGTAACAAAATTGAAATCCAAAACCTTAACTACAAGGATTGTATATAATAAGGGATTTATTAAGCTTGTCCCCGCAGTGTTTAAGCGGGGAAAGGATTGATTTCTTTTAAGGTTAGGGAATTTTTTTCACAACGGATTTCAAGAGACTCTGAGGTATGCATAAAACCGCGACAATTGAGGGTACCCAAAAATCATTTTTAATAAATCCTTTTTTCAAATACAATCCTTGTAGTTATTAACCCGGAAAATGGGAATGCGTCTCTCCGTATATTGATGATGAAACATTCACTAAGAGATTCAATCGTACTTGGAAAGATGCATTTGGTATTTAAATTTAAATTTGGATTAATTCATTCGCTTATTTCGGAAAGAAGTTGTACTCAACTCAACTTAAGTAATAGGCGCTAAGCGACAATCATTCTGCAATTTGACTTTCCCATATCAATCAGCTATAAGAATTTTTTACATTAAGGAGGACAACATGCGAATAAGAACGCTTCAACCTATTGTTAGGGTGATAGGTTTATCGCTCACTTTGGTTTTCTGGCCTGTTATGGCACAAGCTGCCACTACTTTTAGCACAGGCAACCCCTATCCTCATAATGCGGACATAAACGAGACGTTATCAATTCCGGGGGCTAGTGCTTTAGTAGTGATTGTATCCGAAGAAACATACTACGATTACGTGGATGTTATAACGATTACCGACAGCAATGGAAATCCAGTTGGAACGTTTTTCTATCAAATCAACGAAAGATTTGTGGTGGAAAGTTCTTCAATTGATGTGCGTTTCACTTCAGATAGTTATAACAATAAACAAAGAGTTGGGGATTGGGAATTGGGAATTGGATGAATTTTTTACACCACTAATTTACAGAGGTTGACAAGCCCGCTTTTGGGTGTAAAATAATTAAAAAAATTTAATTTTTCTTACATATATAGGGCAACCCATTAGTTTATGTCCAAAACTTTCTGGCCGTCGAAGCCGACGATAAACATTCGCTGAACGTGGGTTTCGTGATATTCCATTGGATCGGCTGAAAAAGCCAATATCGGAAATTTTTGGCATAATTAATAGGTTAAAACCCGTGGTAAAAAAATAAATAGTATTGTTTGGTTTTTAAACAATAAGTTATGATAATACGTTCCCCGCGACGCGTGCGGATGAACCGCAATCTCGGCGTACGCCAAAGCAAACGCATTACCGTTCCCCGCGACGCGCGCGGATAACTCGATAGTATCCGGTAAAACGGAGTCCAGTTTTGCAATAACAATAAAAAAACTTCAACTGACAATGGGTTGAGTCCAGACAATAGTTAAATTGACAATGGTAACAACGAGTTTAGCTATATAAGTACTGAAGCATAAATTTTCGTGTATTTTGAAATGGGGCTTGCGCGGGGGATTGCCCCTACGCAATGCCATGTAGGGGCAATCCGCAGCGTAAGCCCTTTGCGCTAAAATATCTGTTTA
>Ga0164315_10001511_pt1 | contig 17501 bp, 12 predicted proteins | sample GuaBasSedimGuay6_FD_113737 | JGI IMG/M metagenome (GOLD analysis project Ga0164315, IMG submission 113737) | Subseafloor sediment microbial communities from Guaymas Basin, Gulf of California, Mexico - Guay6, Core 4569-2, 0-3 cm | ecosystem: Environmental > Aquatic > Marine > Hydrothermal vents...
ATAATCGCGAGCCTGTTCGAAGCCGTGGTTTACCAGAATCTCGCGACCCTGACCAAGGGCAATATACCCGCACCCGAGGTGCTGCTGCTCGGTGGTCCCAACCTGTTCTTTCGTGGGCTGCAGCAAGCCTGGCGGCACCACCTGAAACAGGTCTGGCGCGAGCGCGGCATCGAGTTAGACAGCAATGTCGACCCTGACTCGCTTATCCTGGTGCCGGACGATGCGCTCTATTACGCCTGTATCGGATGTATCGAGGTCGGCAAGGATGAGGCCGACTCGGTCGCCATATACCAGGGCCGCGAGAAGCTGGACTGGTGGATCGAAGTCGGCCAGCACGTAGACAAATCGGCAGCGGGTGGCAAGGCGCTTTGCGCGAATAAAGCCGACCTGCAAAAGTTTTTCACGAAGTATCGACAGACCACGGCGCCGCGCCAACCGCGTCCTCATTCGCGCTATGCCGAGCCGGTTAGTCTCGGCTGCGACTTCGGCAGCACCACGGCGAAGGCGGTGGTGTTGTCGGTCGAGGGCGAGTTGCTGTTCGATTGTTATGCCATGTCGAAGGGGAATCCGATCGAGGACGCAAAGGCCATACTCGGACAGGTACGCGATGCCGGGTACCAGAATATTGCGGCGCTTGCGCTTACCGGCTACGGCAAGGACTTGCTACTGGACATCATCGGCGCCGACGTCGGCATCGTCGAAACCGTCGCCCACGCGACCGCCGCGCTGCACTTTTTTCCGGACGCCGATGTCATCTGTGATGTCGGCGGTTGCGACGTCAAGATCATGCTGCTGCGCCAGGGTACGGTTTCCGATTTTCGCCTGAACTCACAGTGTTCATCTGGTAATGGCGCTTTTCTGCAGGGTGTCGCCGAGCGCTACGACATAGCGCTCGAAGACTATGCCGATTACGCCTTCGAGGCGCAGGCGATGCCCGAGCTGGCGATGGGCTGCGGCGTATTCCTGCAGTCGGATATCGTTAACCAGCAGCGCAAGGGCTGGTCCTCGCAGGAAATCATGGCGTCGCTGGCGGCGGTATTGCCGCTCAACGTGTGGATTTACGCCGGGCAATTGCAGAATCTTGCAGCTGCCGGGCGCAAGTTCATTCTGCAGGGCGGCACGCATCGCAACCTGGCGGTGGTCAAGGCCCAGGTCGATTTCATCGGCGGCCGGGTCCCGGATGCCGAGATTGCGGTTCATCCCCATCCCGGCGAAGCCGGCGCTATCGGCGCAGCGTTGTGCGCGCTCGAATGGTCACAGGCGGGAGAGCCGAGCCGCTTCAGAGGCTTCGATACGATCGCGACGCTCAACTACGAAAGCACGACCAATGACGACACGGTCTGCAACTGGTGCGACTGCAATTGCCGCAGGACGTTTATCGACGTGCAATCGGAGGGCGCCGACGGGCGACCGTGGAGCAAGGTTCCCCTGGGCGAGGGCTGGGAACGCGTGATCAGCGGTAACTCCTGTCCCAAGGGTCTGCTCGAGGACGCCAAAGAAATGCGAATTATCAAAAACCAACTGGAGGAAACCAAACGTGTTTATCCCAATATTGCAGAAGTGGTCAGGGACAAGGCCTTCCGTCGATTTCGAGGCGCGCGCCAGGCTGCGCATCGGAATACCTAAGGCACTGAACCTGTGGTCGACCCACCAGTTCTGGGTCGGTTTCTGGCAGGCACTCGGTATCGATCCGCGCCGGCTCGCGTTTTCATCCGACACATCGGAGGAGCAGGCGCGCGAGTTCGGCAAGGGCCGCGGTACTGTCGATTGTTGCTATCCCGTGAAGTGCATGTCCGGTCATTTCGGGGAACTGCTACTACGTGAAAAGCGTAAAATCGACATACTGTTCTATCCGATGATTCACTCGTTGCCGTCGGTCCTGAACGACTACGTGGTGGATTCGCTCTCCTGTCCGCGCGTATCCGCCGCGGCCGAAAACATCAGGGCCGGGTTCATCAAGGAAACCAATGCCTTCGAAGATCTCGGCATCGCCTACGTCGCGCCCTTCGTATCCCTGGGTGAGCCGGCACTGGTGCCGCGCCAGCTCTATGCCGGCCTGTACGACGTAATCGAGGGCCTCACCCTGGAAGAAACGCGTAAGGCTGTGGATGCCGGCTACCAGGCACTGGAAGACTTCAATGCTGAAATGCGCCGGCGCAGCCTCGAGGTGCTCGAGCACTGCGCCGCTGAAAACAAGCCTTGCCTGCTGGTTCTGGCGAGACCTTATCACATGGATCCCGGTATTGGTCACGAAATCGAAGTCGAATTACAGGCCTATGGCTACCCGGTACTGTGGGCGCAGTATCTGCCGATCGACCATCCGCTACTCGACTGGACTTTTCGCCACGACCTTGACAGCGGTCTCATCAATTCACCACTCGACATAGCGGATGTGTGGCCATCTTCTTACAGCGCCAATACCAATGAAATCCTGTGGGGCGCGAAGGTCGCTGCGCGCATGCCCTGGATCGCGGCCGTGATCCGCATGTCGAGCTACGAGTGTGGCATGGATCAGCCAACCTATTCGCCGGTGCAGCAAATCGTCGAACGCTCGGGGACACTGTTCTTTTCCTTCCAGGATCTCGACTCCACCAGGCCCGCGGGCTCGGTCAGAATTCGCGTCGAAACAATCGCCTATTATCTGCAGAAACACTCGGCGTCGATCATCGCGCGCAAGCAGCAGGTGAGCGCACCGGACTGCCCGCTGCTGAGTCCCGCGCCGGAAGCACGGACCGACCTGCAATGACGGCTGTTTTGGGCCTAAGTAAGTACCATTAGGGTCTGACGCCTAATTCGTGTGACGGCTGATTCGTGCCGTCGAAACCCGGGAAAAACGCGCTTTTAGAAACGATCTATTACTCGATGACGATCCCCGCCTCTGCCAGCAACTGCCGTGCGTACTCGACCGGGATGCCAAAATTGGATCCGCCATACTCCGGGATGATTGCGGTATTGATTGCGATCGTGTTGCCGTCGATATCGAGGACCGGGCCACCGCTGCCGCCGTGGGTGGTATCGGCGTCGTAAACCACGGCTGATTCCGAGCGCTGGCCCACGATACCTCGGCTCGCGAGCGGCTGAATAAACCCTGCCGCCGACAGGCGTTCGGCGACGCCCCAGAAATCGAGGTTTTCGTCCTGCTGTAATTCGGCAAGGAAATCGTCGCCGGTTTGCGCCAGCATCGAACGCATTCCGGTCGGATAACCCATGACGATAACCTCGTCTCCCGGCGCCGGCGCGTGCATGCTGAGCTTGAGCTGCGGCAACCCGCTGACCACCTCGCTACAAAGTAGAATGGCAAGGTCGGCGTTATCGCTGGCTTTCAATAGCTCGACCGGAAACGCCGCCTTGATGTCGGGCAGGTAACCGACGAGCTTGATCAACACCGGTTCGATGCCCTCGGCGACCAGTGCTTCAAGACTGCTATCTTCCTCCCAGGGTAGCGCGACATGTCGATTCGTCAATATGGCGCCGCTTTTGCTGACCACGAAGCCGGTACCGGTGAAGCGACTCTCGGCGACCTCGCCGTCGCCTTCCAGGGTCAGCAGCGGCTGGCCTCGCAGCGTGAACAGTGGGTTCCCTTCGTCGTTGACCGCGTAGCGCAGCATGCGTTTGCTTTCGCTATCGCGAAAAGCGTATGCACCCTGCAGAAACACGATTGAGCGGGTTGCCTCGGCAATAATCCGGATACTCGCCTCGGAGCGCTGTTCCAGCTGTTCCAGTCTTTGCGCGGCGTCGCTAAGCGAGTGGCTCAATTCCTGGCGCAGGCGATTCAGGTCGGCGGGGCGCAAGGCTTCCTGGTTGGTGCGTGTCAGGCTGCGCGCGAAATCCTCGAGCCGGTCCGCGCTACTCGCTGCCCGTTGCTGTAGCTCTAGTCCAGCGCGGTATTGCTGGTAGGTAATGACACCCAGGATGACCAGGGCGATGACCACCGAGACTCGAAACAACAGTGTGGTTTCGACAAGAAAATCCCGGGAAAAATCGCCCAGTGCTTTTTTCAGGCGCGCCATCCTCGGCTTGCGACTGACCCGTGTGTAATCGATGCAATCGTCGAGCATGTCGCCGAGCGACCTTCTCAGGCGGTCGCCCTGGCGATGGATGCGGTAGCGGGCAAGGGGGCCCTTGTCACCAAACTCGATGAGATCGCGTTGCTGCAGTTGTTTCGACTCGACTCGCTCACCATTGATCCACAACGGGGCCTGCTGACGAGCTTCGATCTCGTAACCCTCGCCGCAGCGGTACAAGCGCGCAACGATGCCGCCCTGCAACGGCTCGCTACCCGCCTCGCCGACGCGAATCATGTCGGCATCGTTTAACGAGATGTCGAGTGCGTTTCCGCCCAACCAGGACGCGGTGCCGCGCGCTGGACCGGTAAGAAACTCCAGCGATGCGGTCGCCGTTGTTTCCGTGCTGGCGTTGTTTTCCTCTTCGGGCATCGCATTCACCTCGGCGTTTACCTTACCGAACCAGGTCTGCCTTGATCCAGATGCGATCGCTGCTTTTGCCCTGGGTTGAACTGTAACTGCCGATGCCGCTTTGTGACCCCGAGCTCTCCTCACTGACGCCACCGACCTGCAACCATCGACCGATGCGCCCGCTGATGGTGGTGTTGGCGCTTTGCGTGTTGATGTTGCCGGCGTTTGTCCTGCTCAGTGAATTCTTGAACGGACTGATCTGCAGCGTGACGCGGTCGCCGTGGATGCGCGCGAGCACGTAGAAACCGGTCGTCACATTCTTGTATTCGGTACTGCCGACCGTGGTGCCAGGCGCGATTCGGCTGACGCCGGTGAAGTAAGGGATTTGTTGACCGGTTTCGATAAACCCTTCGCGCCCCTCGCTGACGCGCAGGCTGTGGACCGGTTTGTTGTGCCTGCGCTCACGGGTGCTGCTCGCGTCGACGCCGCCACTGACGTTGCCGCTGTTGTAATTGACGCTACCGGCGCTGTTGTCGTTACTGCTGCCGATGTCGACACTGCTATTGTCGCCTTCGATTTGCAGGTTGGCGTCGATTCGCATCGCCTTGAGATCGCGCTTGCTGCCCTGGAAAACCGATATCTCCAACATTTTTGCGGCGGCGTCGAGGACCTCGATCATCGCCTCTACCTGCTCCAGCGTTTCCGCCGAAGATCGCAGGAACAGTTTGAATCCCTGGCCCGTAATCACTTCGCCCGCCCCCAGCATCGGTCTGACTATGGGTATGATTTCCTCGGCTGGTCGGTTGTGCAATTGTATGACAGTTATCGAACCTGCCTGCACCGCGGTTGCCAGCAGCAGCGTCAGGCCGAGCAAGCTGTAAAGCAGTTTCTTCATGCATTTCGCCGGGTTGATAGCAGCAATTCTCGCCAGGTAACCAAAAGTCTGTTCAAACTATCTTAGCATTTATACGCAGACGAACTGTGCCGCTATAATTCACGCGCACAGCTGATCGCTAAACTGTCCCCCGATTTACGAAATAGGTAAACTGTTCTTCTGATATACCAAACACAAAAAGTACATAGCCATATGAAAATTACAGCAATAAAGGCATGGCAGGTGGACCTGCCCCTGAAGGAGGGTCGGTACAGCTGGTCGAACGGCAATTTTGTCGAGGTTTTCGACAGCACGGTCGTCGCCATCGAGACCGATGAAGGCCTGACCGGGTATGCCGAGTGTTGCCCCCTTGGATCGGCCTACCTGCCATCCTATGCGCTCGGAGTGCGTGCCGGGTTGAGCGAGCTTTCGCCTCATCTGATCGGCCAGGACCCGTTGAACCTCGGTGAGATCAACCGCGTCATGGATGCGGCATTGCGTGGGCACCCCTATGCCAAGGCGCCCATCGATATCGCCTGCTGGGACCTGCTCGGCAAGGCGACCGGATTTCCGGTCTACACGCTACTCGGCGGCGCGGCCCAGGACGATGTCGCGCTTTACCGCGCCATCAGCCAGCAGAGCGCGGAACAGATGGCGGCGAAAATCGAAGGCTATGCGGCTGAAGGCTATACCAAATTTCAGCTCAAGGTTGGTGGCGATGCGAACGAGGACATTGAGCGCATCCGTGCCACGCGCGCGGTGCTTAAGCCGAGCGATTTGCTGGTGGCCGATGCCAACACCGGCTGGACGCGCCACGAAGCCGCGCGGGTGGTCAATGCGGTCGCTGATCTCGATGTCTATATCGAGCAACCCTGCATGACCTATGATGAGTGTGTTTCGATACGCCGGCGCACCGCGTTGCCGTTCGTGCTCGACGAAGTCATCGATGGTACCGACACGCTGGTACGCGCTATCGCCGAGGATGCGATGGACGTCATCAACCTCAAGATTTCCAAGGTAGGCGGGCTCACGCGGGCGAAGTTGATGCGCGACCTGTGCGTCAACGCAGGTATTCCGATGACCATCGAGGATACCTGGGGCGGCGATATCACGACTGCCGCGATCGCGCACCTGGCGCGTTCCACGCCAGAGGATTTCTGTTTTTCGGCAACCGATTTCAACAGCTATGGAACCGTCACCATCGCGCAGGGCGCGCCGCAACGGGTCAATGGCAGAATGACCGCATCGGATAGCCCAGGACTCGGCATCGAGCCCGATTTTGAGGTTCTCGGCGAGGCCGTGCTGGAAATTTCATAAGCCGGGAAAGCTGGCGCCAGGCCGGCAAGGTGCAAGGTTGATACTTCATGATCTCCCGGATGTTGTAATTAATAAAACCGCAGCTATGATTTAATCCAGTAAATGTACGATTTTTCTGCATGAACATCGTAATGCTTCACACGAACTTTACATCGTATAACTTCAAATAAAGCGGGAGTAGTGTCATGAGGGATCATCCTTGATTGCAAGTGTAATATTCGATCAAAGTGACGCTTTTCTACATCCATATGTAAATAAATCAGTCACTTACCACGCCAAACTGACGTCTAATTGTAGTTATGCGTCACGAAGGATGATCAGCCAATGAAACCTCGAATCAGCATGATTACTTTGGGTGTACGTGATCTCGAAAAATCTGTAGTGTTCTACGAGAAAGGACTCGGTTTCCCTCGCATGGAATCTCCTCCGGAGGTTGCTTTTTTTACACTTAACGGTACATGGTTGGGCCTATATGGTCGCGATGCACTAGCTGAGGATGCGACGGTATCAGCCGAAGGTCACGGATTTGAGTCGTTTACACTTGCCCACAATGTTGAGTCCGAGACGCAAGTTGATAAGGTAATTAACCAAGCAGTAAAAGCCGGTGCTACCCTCGTTAAGAAACCGCAGAAGGTGTTTTGGGGTGGTTATAGTGGCTACTTTAAGGATCCCGATGGTCATCTTTGGGAGGTAGCGCATAATCCACTGTTTTGGGTTGGTCCAAATGACGCATAACGAACGCATGCAGTCGGCTCAAAATGCCCGCTGCGCGCTCATTTTGACTGCTGATGCCAGGCGTCATAAATCATGAGGAAATTTGAAATTTTCGCGATTTGTCTGATAGCAACTAATGCGTACGGATGTGATATTCCAATTGGTGAATATGCACCCATTGTAATGTCTGAGTATTCCCTCCAGCTAAAATTAATCGATAAGGAAAACTACCAATTTATTTACAAAACCTGGTGGACTAGTGACGGAGGCTGGAAAGAAAAACACAGTCATCGAGGCCACTGGGAATGTGAAGGTAATAATTTGACTTTAAATTTTGGCGGTACACTTATTTCAGCGATTTTAAAACAGGAATTCTTATCGATTCCCGGAGAAAAAGATAGAAAATCTAAAGCACTATATTTTCCTCAGACTACAAATCCCTCCACTCTGTTTACCGGAAGAGTTTATTGGCCAATATCCTTTCTTGAGGAGAGCTTCAATTGATTCTTAGTATCAAGTTTGACGCATGCAGCCGGACAAACAATAGGTAATCCGGAAACACAACGGACCTTGCCAATTACAATTTCAGGTTCTAGTGCGGTCGACGAACCTCACTAATAAATTCATTGACTGCGTTCAGATAAATATCAATATCAGGGCCTTGATGGGCGAATGAAGCCGATGGTCCTGCACTGGCAATGGCATCCCAAATTCCACGGTTGTTCAAATAGCAGCGCCTGGCATCGATAAGTTCATAATTTATCGAACGAGCGGCCTCTTCATGATTACGCGGTGGCACTGGTGTCAGGCAAAACCCGCTACGACCTCCAAGATGCGGGGCACACCAGGGTAAATCATGATCTTTGAATATACTGTTTAAACCGTCTGATAGTTGTTTGCCCAATAGATTGACATGCGTATAGGCATCCGCAGTCAGCACATTCTCCAACGCGGCTTTTGCCGCCGCCAGCGACAGCGCATTTCCAAACATGGTGCCGCCCATGGCTAAAACATGCCCACCCCGATACCGATCAATCATTTCTTCGGCAAATTGGGCGAGTTCGTCAGTCATGCCGTAAGCACCGATCGGAACGCCGCCGCCCAGGCATTTACCGATTGAATAGATGTCACAGTCAATTTCCCACAAAGCTCTCAGGCCACCATAGGCAAAAGTCTGGGTGTGTGTTTCGTCCAGCACGAGTAACGTGCCATGTTGCTGACACAGAGCATAGGCTTGTTGCCAGAAGCCTTCATCGGGTTGCACCAAACCGCAATTAGTCAGCGCGGGTTCGGCAATCAGGCAGGCATATCGTTTTGATTCCAGCGCTGCTTCCAGTTTAGCCAGGTCATTGAAAGGCACATTGGCTGCTCCCAGCCCTGCATTACTGGGCAGTCCGATATATTCAACGCTACTTTGTTCGGGTGAAGATTCCACCATCAGGTCATCACTGTGACCGTGATAGCGGCCAAAAAACATCAATATCTGGTCGCGTCCAGTCGCAGCCCGTGCGATTCGGACGGCTTCAACATTGGCACTGGAAGCCGCCAGCGTGAATTGCCACCTGGGCAAATGATAACGTTCAACCAGGAGTTCAGAGACCTGAATTGCGGATTCAGTAGGTAGTAAAAAAGCGCTTCCTTTGGTGATTTGTTCCTGAACCGCATCGATCACTGCTTGCGGTGTGAAGCCACAGGAAGCAGCCAGGTCAGCCTGGTTCATATCCAGGTATCGATTGCCATCCACGTCATAGAAATAAGCGCCTTCGCCTTTTTCGATAAACATGGGTGGGGTTTCATAGAAGCCTGACATCCACGCCATCGGCACACCGCTGGGCATCACTTTTTTCGCGCTAAGCAATAGCGCCTGCGATTTGCGCGTGCGTTTGTGATAACGTTTTAACTCGCGTTCAAAAATCGATCTAACCCTGGAGAAATCGATTTCCGCTAAGAATTTATCCATTCTTCGATGCCGGCTTTTCGCTGATGACGGCAAGCCCTTTTTCGGCTAGCGGCCTGATCAGTTTGGCGTATTCGAGAGCGGCGGAGCTGGAGGCGTTGCCGTCTATGGCCCTCTTTTTTACACCCTGCAGAATTGCGGCGAAGCGAAAGAAGCTGAAGGCCAGGTAGAACGGCCAGTTGTCGATGCTTTCGAGGCCGCGGTGTTCGCAGTAACGCGCGACGTATTCCTGTTCCGAGGGGATGCCGAGTGCGGCGCGATCGATGCCGTTCAAGCCCGAGAGATGTTTGCCCGGGTCCATGCGTAACTGCATGCACTGGTAGGCGAGGTCGGCGAGCGGGTGGCCGAGCGTCGACAGTTCCCAGTCGAGCAGGGCGGCGATCTCGATCTTGCCGGGCCTGAAGATCATGTTATCGAGCCGATAATCACCGTGCACCAGCGCAATGTCGCCATCGTCGGTGGGCAGGTTGGCGGGCAACCAGTCGATCAAGGCATCCATCTCGGCGATCTGCTCGGTTTGCGAGGCAATATACTGTTGCGTCCAGCGATTGATCTGGCGTGCGAAGTAATCCCCCGGCCTGCCGAAGTCGGCCAGGTCTACGGCGTCGACATCAACCTGGTGCAGCGCGGCGAGGACGCGGCACATTTCCAGGTAGGTTGCTCGCCGCTCGGACGTGCTTAGTCCGGGCAGCGCCGGGTCCCAATAGATTTCGCCCCTGACGTGTTCCATGACGAAAAATACGCTGCCGATAATCGATTCGTCCGTGCACAGGTGAAAGGTCCGCGGGACCGGTACCGCGCTTGACGCCAGCGCCTGCATGACTCGGAATTCACGCTCCACCGCATGTGCCGACTTCAATAGCTGGCCCGGTGGTTTGCGGCGTAACACGTATTCGCCCGAGCCCGCGCTGAGCAGGTAGGTCGGATTGGACTGGCCGCCGCTAAACTTTTCCGAGGTGACAGGCCCGCTAAATCCAGGGATGGAATCAGCCAGGTATGCGCCGAGCGCGGCATCGTCGAGTTCGAGTGGATTCATCAGCTTTGATCGCCCGCGTAACGCGTGACAATCTGCTTGCCCAACGCCATCAAGTGGACCTGGTCGGGGCCGTCCGCCTGTCGGCACCAGCGTGCGTAGCTGAAGGCCTCGGCCATGAAATAGTCACTGGTAAGGCCGCCTGCGCCGTGAATCTGCATGCAGCGGTCGATGATCGTCTGCACCATGATCGGCACGCTGGTCTTGCAGGCTGCGATCATGTCGCGCGCCTCCTGCGCGCCGACCTCATCCATTCTGTGACAGGTTTTCAGGACCAGCAGGCGCGCCATTTCGATTTCGGAGAATGAGCGTGCAATGTCTTCGCGGACCGACTGGTGCTGACTCAGTTTACGGCCGAAAGTCGAACGGCTTGCGGCGCGTTGGCAGGCCAGTTCGAGTGAGCGTTGCGCCGCACCGAGCAGGCGCATGCAATGGTGCATGCGCCCCGGTCCAAGCCGACCCTGCGCGATTTCGAAGCCACGGCCTTCGCCGAGCAAAACATGATCCAGCGGCACGCGCACGTTTTCGAACAGCATCTCGGCATGGCCGAGCGGTGCATCGTCATAACCGAGCGTCGTCAACGGCCGTACCAGGGTTATGCCCGGCGTGTCGCGCGGTACCAGAACCTGGGTTTGCTGCCTGTGCCGGTCGGCGTTATCGGGATCCGACTTGCCCATGACGATAAAGATTCGGGTCTGGCTGTTCATCGCCCCGGTGATGAACCACTTGCGGCCGTTCAGCACCCATTGGTCGCCGTCATGCTCTATGCGCAGCTCGATATTGGTGGCGTCGCTGGACGCGACCTGTGGTTCGGTCATGGCATAACTGGAACGAATCTCGCCGTTCAGCAGGGCCGTGAGCCAGCTATCCTGTTGCTCCTTGCTGGCATATTTCATCAGCACTTCCATGTTACCGGTATCGGGGGCGCTGCAGTTGAACACCTCGGCTGACCACAGCACTCGCCCCATCATTTCCGCGAGGGGCGCGTAGTCGAGGTTGGTGAGCCCGCCAACCGGGCTGAATTCGGCGAATGTGGGCGGTACGAACAGGTTCCACAGACCTTCGGCCCTGGCCCGCTGCTTGAGTTCCTCCACCAACGGCAGCGGCGCAAAGCGTTCGCTGGCGGAATCCCGTTGCGCCGCGAATTCGGCTTCGTTGGGATAAATGTGCTGTTCCATGAACTGCGTCAGGCGGGTCAGCAGGTCGTTCGATTTTTCGCTGGGTGTAAACATTTAGCCCTCTCTTTGTAGCGTTTGCGCCGCCAGTTCGATCAGCCAGTCGGCGACGGCGTCACACTCGCGCCGCCGTTTCGCTTTCGATGGCTGGCGCAGGTAATAGTCAGTCTGCAGGTTGTATGGCCCCAGGACTTCTACCAGTTCCCCGGACTGCAGGTAGTTATCGATGAAGGGGCGTCGGCCCAGCATGACGCCGTCGCCGCGCAGCGCCGCCTCGATCGCGATAAGTGAACCGTCCACCAGCAGGCCGCGCGATACGTCGGCCTCGGCTTGCAGATGCTTGTGGAACCAGCGGTGCCAGTCGTCGTCGTAGCCGAGTACGTGAATCAGGCCGGATTCGAGCAGGTCTCGTGGTTGTTGTGGCGCCTGGGTCTGGGCAAACAAAAGCGGTGAGCAAACCGGGGTGATGACCGAGGTGAAGAGTTTGATCGCATCGGCATCCACGGCGGTGTTTCCGGGCAGGTAAATTTCCAGGTCCGAGGCGAGCAGTTCGTGATTGGCGTCGAGCTGATCCAGCGTCTTCACGCGCAGGTCGATATTGCGATGCGACCTCTGGAAAGACCTGAGTCGCGGCGCCAGCCACAGCGCCGCAACGCCGGCGGTACAGCGCAGCGTCACTACCTGGTGGTGTTGTTGGGCCGGAAACAGCTGGTCGGTAATCGAGTCGAGACGCTCAAGCGCTTCGTGCACCGCCTCCAGGTAAGCCTTGCCCGTGCCGGTCAGCGAAAGCCTGCGGTGATGGCGATTAAACAGGGGCGTGTCGAGGTAGGCTTCCAGCTGGCGCATCTGCTGGCTGACCGCCGCCTGCGAAATTTTGAGGTCCTCCGCGGCGCGGGAAAAGCTCAGGTTGCGGCCCGCCGCCTCGAAAGTTCGCAGGATATTTAAGCGTGGACGTTTCAACGGTTTTTCAAATAAGTTTTACTTATAGATACTGGCAGCATTTATTGTTTGACGCAAGACAGAACGCTGCCTAAAGTTAGCGCAAACCACACTGTTTCGAGAGACCTGCACGATGAACTTCTTCTCTTATCTTGGCGACGACGATATTCGCTATGTACACGAGTCTTCGCTGGAGATTCTCGAAGAGGTCGGCCTGCTGGTTCGCAATGAAAAGGCGAGAAAACGCTTTGCCGAGCATGGCGCGATCGTCGATCACGAAACCGAAATGGTGCGGATACCGGCCGCCGTTGTCGAAAAATACCGCGCCCTGGTGCCGCCGACGATTACGCTGCGTGGGCGGGACCCTGCCTTCGATATCACCTTCCCGCGCAAACTGCCGGTTATCGCAACCGCGAGTTCAGCGCCGGATATCGTCGACCCGGTAACCGGGATAACGCGCCGCTCGAGATCCGATGATATCGCGCGTATTGCCCACCTGGTCAACGAACTGCCGGGCTTCGACCTGTTTTCGATCTCCACGCTCGCCGATGATGCGCCCAAAGACCAGTTCAGCCTGACTCGTTTTTACACGGCATTGAAGAATTGCGTTAAACCCTGCCGAACGTCGGTTTACAACATTCAAGAGGCGGAACAGGTCATCAAGCTGGGTGAGTTGATCGCGGGTTCGAAGGAAGCTTACTGGGAGCGCCCCTTCATCAATTTTGGCTATTGCGCGATTGTCTCGCCGCTGACCATGGACTTCGACAGTACCGATACGCTGATGTATTTCGCCGAGAAAGGTATTACCGCCTACGGCACCATCGCGCCGATGGGGGGTTTAAGCACGCCGCTGACGCTGTCCGGCATGCTCGTCATCATGAACGCCGAATGGCTGGCCGCCGCGACGCTGGCGCAGATGTCGCGCGCCGGTACCGAGCAGATCTATAACTTCCTGCCGGTGTTTGCCGATATGCGCGACGGGGCCTATGCGCCAGGCGCGATCGAGATCGGCATGATGAACTCCGCGGTTTGCCAGATGGCGCGCTTTTACAATGTCCCCGCGGGCGGATATCTCGGCCTCACCAATTCCAAGGTTGCCGATGCCCAGTCGGGTTTCGAAAAAGGTATGTCACCGCTGATGGGCGCCCTGTCCGGCGCCGATTTCATCGTTATGGGCGGGCTGCAGGACGCGCTCATGTCCTTCGATTTCGGCCAGGCCGCGATAGACAATGAAATTGCGTTGATGCTCAAGCGCGTGCGCGAGGGATTCGGCTTCAGCAAGGAAGCCGCATCGCTGCAGGAGATCAAGGATACCGGGCCTGCCGGTATGTTCGCGGCCAATCCCGCGACCCTGGAGCGCATGCTCAGCACGACCTTCATGCCCGAGCTGGCTGACCGCAAGCTGCGCGAACACTGGGAACTGGAAGGCAGCTCGACGATTCAGCAACGCGCGATGAACAAGGCTTTCGACATCCTTTCACAGCCAAATTCAGCCGCGTTCGATAGCGTGGTCGATGCGCGGGTTCGTGCCGGCTTCGACGGTCTGGTGGCCGGCGACGCGAAGCTCCAGGAAGGGTGGAAGCGAATCGATATCGGCAGCAAGATACCGAAACGCGAGCGGCGCCCCAACCGCCGTCGGCTAAGACAGCTCTAACTTAACAAACATATCCACGGGATTCGTCATGACGACATCACTTCCGTCCAGCGCGCGTTATGTCATCATCGGCGGCGGCGTAATCGGCACCAGTATCGCGTATCACCTGACCCTTGCGGGTGAAACTGACGTCCTGTTGCTGGAAAAATCCAGCCTCACCGAAGGTGCTACCTGGCATGCGGCCGGACTGGTCGGGCAGTTCCGATCGCAACAAAATCTGATGAGCCTGATGAACGATAGCGTGCAGCTGTTCGACGGCCTCGCCGAGGCGACCGGCCAGGATCCGGGCTGGCGAAAATTCGGCAGCCTCAGGATTGCGCAGACCGAGGACCGCTGGAAGGAGCTGCTCAAGTCTTATTCAGCCGCGCAGGCGGTAGGCTTCGAGATGCAAATGTTAACTCCGCGCGAGGCGGGCGAGGTTTACCCCTTGCTCGAAACCGGTGATCTGGTTGGCGCCGCCTTTATCCCGGCGGATGGTTACATCGATCCGAACAGCCTGACCCAGGCTTATGCCAAAGGCATTCGCGCCAACGGCGGCAAAATCATCGAGGGCGTGATGGTTACGGACCTGCAGCGCGAAGGCGATCGTATCACTCATGTCGTCACCGGGCAGGGTTCCATCGAAGTCGAAACGGTCGTCAACGCGGCAGGGCTGTGGGCGCGCCAGGTCGGCTGGATGGCCGGCGTGGAAATTCCCGCCGGCGTGGTCGAGCATCAATACCTGGTGACCGAGAAGTCCGAGCATATACCACCGGGTTTGCCGGCGCTACGCGATCCCGACGGTGGTTTTTACGCCAAGCCGGAGCCGGGCGCACTCGCCATCGGTGGCTGGGAACGGGAGACGCGCAAGGTCAATCCGCGCGAAGGATTTCCGTGGGAAAACGAGCGCCATTTGTTTGATGCGGACCTGGATCGCCTGGAAGAATTCTTTGAACCCGCGATACGGCGTATACCCATCCTCGGCGAACTCGGCATGCGCTCCATCGTCAATGGACCGATACCCATCTCCCCGGACGGCGAACCGATCATGGGTCCCGTCCCCGGATTGAGCAATTTCTTTGCGGCCTGCGCATTTACCTCCGGCATCGCCGCCTCGGGCGGCGCCGGCAAGGCGCTCGCCAACTGGATGCTGTACGGCGATCCCGGGCTCGACCTGTGGGCATTCGATGTGCGTCGTTTCGGCCCGCTGCATGCCGGGCAGCGTTTCCTGCATGACCGCGCGGTCGAGAGTTATAGCAAGTACTACGCGATTCACTGGCCGGGTGAAGAACTCGAATCGGCGCGTGGCGTGCGCCGCAGCCCGCTTTACCAGACGCTGAAGCAGCAGGGCGCCGTTTTCGGCTCGAAGTTCGGATGGGAGCGGGCCAACTGGTTCAGTTACGGCGATATCGCGCAGCAGGATGTGCACGGTTTCGACCGGCCGCAGCAGGACATCACCGTCGGCCGCGAGCATCGCGCCGCGCGTGAGGCAGTCGTGCTGATCGATATGTCTTCTTTCACCAAGTTTGAAATCAGCGGGCACGAGGCCTGCGCCTTCCTGCAATACCTGGCCGTCGCCAATGTCGACCGCGATCCGGGCTGCGCGACCTACACACAACTGTGCAACGAGCGCGGTGGCATCGAGGCCGATGTCACCATAATCCGCCGTTCGCGCGATTGTTTCTGGCTGATAACGGGATCCGCTCTCGGCGTTCGCGACCGGCATTGGATCGAAAGCCATCTGCAAGCCAGGCAGCAGGCAGCCAGCGACGAGCAGTGGATCCGATCCGGCGAGCAATGGATTCAACCAGGCGAGCAATCCCTGCGGCAGAATGTACCTCAATTCAGGCAGGTAGAGATACGCGACATCACCTCGGCCTATGGCGTCATCAACCTTGCGGGCCCGCTGGCGCGCAGCGTGTTACAAAAGGTTTGTGACGATGACCTGGAACACGCCGCGTTCCCCTTCATGACAGCAAAAGACGTCAGGATCGGTTATGCGCCGGCCCTTGCCTACCGGGTAACCTATATCGGTGAACTGGGTTGGGAGCTCTACGTTCCGAGCGAGTACCTTCAGTACGTGTACGAGGAATTGCAACAGGCCGGCGCCGAGTTCGGCATCACCAATATCGGTTACCGCGCAATCGACAGCCTGCGCCTGGAAAAGCGTTATCTCGCCTGGAGCGTCGATATCACGCCCGATTACAACCCCTTCGAGGCCGGGCTCGAATTTCTGATTGACTGGAATAAGGGGGATTTTATCGGCGCCGAAGCGCTCGCCAGGATCAGGCGCGAAGGGGTTCAGCGCAAACTCGTCTGCCTTGCGCTGGAAAAGCCCCTGCCGGTGTTCGGCGGTGAAGCCATTTTTTGTGGCGGCGAGGTTGTCGCGCAAACCACCAGCGGCAACTTCGGCTATACCGTCGGCAACAGCCTGGTGCTCGGCTATTTACCGGTAGAGCTGCTTGAGCGCGAAGACTTCATGGTCGAAGCCTTCGGTGAGCGCAGCCCGGCCTCGATTGTAAAAGGCGCGGCCTACGATCCGAAGCGGGAAAAGATCCTGCGTTAGCCTTCGTGCAACATGCAGGCTAGCCCGGCAGCATTTGCTTGTACGCTTCGCGGGTCGCCATGAAGTGATCGAACGGGAACTTGATCGGCAGGCCTTCGATCGCCGCCATCAACATCATCAGGTGCGCCTCCCAGCCGGCGCAGGTGCGCGCGATATCCTCGTCTTCCGGGCTGCGCAGCGTTAGCGTCAGGCGCGTGCCGTTTTCCACCGCTTCGGTTTCCCAGCGCAGCGGCCTGAGCGGCTCGCCCGGCCCGCTCCAGGAGTATTCCAGCAAGCGCGGAGCCTCGTACTCGCTGACGCTGCTGTCGATGACGATGCCACTGTCGGCGAAGTCCAGCTTCGCGCTTCCGCCCTTGCGCAACTCGATGACGCCCGGCGCCAGCCACTCGACGATCCGCGCCGGGTCGGTCAGCATCGCCCAGACGGCATCCTGCTCGTGTTCGATGAAACGCTGCAGGCGCGCCTCGTAGTGGCCTTCGATCCGTTCGATCGTTCCCAGTGCTTCGTTGTCGTCAGTCATGTCAATAACTCGAGGTTTGAAAAGATTGATAATACTCTATCAAGGCATCCATGCCGCGTGCAATGCATAGCTGTTGTTCGAGCCCGGATGACTGATTTTAGTCGGATTGCGGCAGATCGGCCGGGGTATGCGATTTTAACCAGTCGACACATCGCCGGGTTTCTGCGCTCAGCGGTCTGTTTGCCGGAGTCAGCAGGTAGTAGCCGAAATCCGTTTTTACGCCTGCCGTGGCGAACGGGCACAACAGGCTGCCGTCGTCCAGGTATCCGTCCACCAGGTGCCGCCAGCCCAGGGCTATGCCCTGACCGGCACGCGCCGCCTGCAGTACCGAGTAGTAATCGTTCATAATCATATCCTG
>Ga0164315_10001512_pt1 | contig 17500 bp, 14 predicted proteins | sample GuaBasSedimGuay6_FD_113737 | JGI IMG/M metagenome (GOLD analysis project Ga0164315, IMG submission 113737) | Subseafloor sediment microbial communities from Guaymas Basin, Gulf of California, Mexico - Guay6, Core 4569-2, 0-3 cm | ecosystem: Environmental > Aquatic > Marine > Hydrothermal vents...
CAGATCAACCGGTGTTTGGTGCACTGGGGCCGGTGAGTATGCTAAGGGCCTTTGCTTTATCGGTTGGACGAAGTTTTATCAAAGGCCAATCGCTTGGCAAGCAACTCTGCCCGGAAAGGACTTGATCATCACGATTGAAAGGCAGCCTGAATGTCAGGTTGGCTGGAATTACACGAGACCGTCTGTTTTCAGTTAACAACCCCCAATTAGCTCCATATTCCTAAGATACCTGAGATACCTGCAAAAAAGCGGCTCGTTCGCCCTGACTGCGAGCAAGCCTGGCCGTACATGAGTTAGTTTTTTGTGGAAAGTCATGGGTGTCGCCGTTCATAATATCTGTTGCGGGAAGTCATGGGTGTCGCCGTTCATAGTTGCGGGAAGTCATGGGTGTCGCCGTTCATATCCCTTCTGACTTTCTTCCGAATTATGACATTGAAAGGAATGGTACTGAGTATATAAGATACAAGGGACCCCGAGTGCATACCGGCTTTTAACATTAGTTTTGGGAGGATCGAATGAAGGTAGTCGCGCTGATCGAGAACACAAAACTGGAAGACAGGGAAGACCTCGTTGCGGAGCATGGTTTATCGCTCTACATCGAGTGCAATGACAGGCATATCCTGTTTGATACAGGCGCATCGGAAGCGTTTGAACAAAACGCAAGAAAGCTTGGTGTCAATCTTCAGGATGTGGATGTGCTCGTTGTTTCGCATCATCATTTCGATCATGGGGGTGGCCTGGCCCGTTTCCTGGAAGTGAATCACAAGGCGAAGGTGTACCTTCGGAAAAGTGAGGAAGAAGATTTTTACTTCAGGATACCGGGCATATTGAGCAGGTATGTGGGGCTTGACCAGCAACTACTCGAAAAGCAGGCGGATAGATTTGAGTTCGTAGATTGCTTCACTGAGATTCTTCCCGGTGTGTACATTCTTACCGTGATACCGAAGCACTATGCGTTGCCGAAAGGAAACCGGCGATTGTTCGTAAAAAGAGGCAATAAGTATGGCCCGGACAATTTCGAACATGAGCTAATCATGGTTCTAAGGCAGGGGGATGAGTTGGTGGTCTTCACAGGCTGCGCGCATAGCGGGATACTGAACATGGTGGCTGCAGTGACGAGGGAATTTCCAGATATGCTGATAAAAGGAGTGTTTGGCGGCTTTCACCTGATAGGTTTGCCGAAATTGAATACGATGGCAGGCAGTAAGAGGGAAGTCAGGGGCATAGGAGAGGAGTTACTGAAGTATCCTGTTGAGCGGGTTTATACAGGGCATTGCACGGGTCAGAAGGCTTACCGGGTATTGAAAGGGGTAATGGCAGAGAAACTTGAATACTTTCCGACTGGTCGTGAGGTGGTGCTCTGAAGGCAGATGATGATCAAGCCACCGGCCAGGCCGGCAGCATGTGACCACGCATAGGGTGGCCAGCTGATGTTTGTAAGCAGCGATTCTCCGAGGTAAACCTCGACCACCACCTTGGCGATACTGCCGCAGGCGATGACGACCATTAGCCAGGACCGGGTAAGCCTCCATTCCAGCCAGATCAGAACCAATAGCAGTGTATTGAGTACGCCTGACAGGCCACAGTAGTTTTCCAGTTGTGAGAACGGCGACAGCAGTAAGGCACTGACCGAAGCGATCCCCACAATGAGTGCTGCCCACCATTGAGCTCGAGAGTGAAGCTCAATCAGTGTGCCCAGTACAGCCAGACCGAGACAATTCCATAACAGGTGCTTCAGGTCAGCGTGTATGAAATGGCCGCTAACGATGCGCCAGATTTGTCCCCCCGCAATATCATCTGCGGAGAAATAGAGCAGTGTTTTGTCCGGCATCAGAAAGTGAAGCCCTGCAAGTATGACTGTAAGGCCAATAGTCAGAAGGGGTATTTGTCGGCTTGTCACTGCAATGCTCCGAAAAAGGGCAGCCCGAAGGCTGCCCGGGTGACATTATTGAAGACGTCTGGTAGTCCTGATGTGTTGCCATAACAGCGGCAATAGCAACAACAGCATCAAGGGCCCAAAGGCACCACCGCCATTGGCATGACCCGCCCGCGGACTCGAGTACATCGGTTGATTTTGGTCCCCCCGATTATCCCGAATTCCCTGCAGGGCCCGTTCCTGTCGTGCCAGCAATTCTTTCTCCACACGCTTCTTGTTAAGACGGTTGATACCGAGTTCCTCGTACCTTTCTTCGGGCAGTACGATCATCGAGGTGTAGTCGGTGACAAGGCTGTTCTCCACTGCAACATCAACGATTGCCTGCTCGATATCGGCATCTTCACCGAAGTAATCCAACCGGTTTTGCAGGTCCTCGATTTTCGCAAATGCCCATAGCCGTTCAATTTCAGGATGCAGGGTCGCTACTTCGGGAAACTCAAGTACTGTCGAATAAACTTTGTTCTCACCTGACACCTTGCCATCGATGGTGACACTCGCCTCGCCATGCCCCCAGTAATGCCCGATGACAATCAACTGCTGGCCACGATACAGGCTGCCGATGCGTTCAGGGGTCAGGTCTTTAACCTTGATACCTGAAAATCTCACGTCGACATCGTGCAATGCCTCGTGGGTCAGCCTGGAGGTTGCTTCGAGCAACTTGCCTGCGATGTCATCGCTATTTGACACATTTATTGCAAAGCCGTTGGAAACCTTTGCCATGCTCTCGAGTAATGACCGGTTGGCGCTGTTTCCCATGACAAAGCTGAAAAGCCTGACATCCTGGTTTTCGAGTAATGCCAGGAAATCCTTCTTTTCGGTGTACCCGATGTTGGCGACCCCATCGGTGACCAGGATCAATGCGCTGCTGCGATCAGTATCCAGCGACCGCATGCCGTGCTTGAGGCCTGCATACAGGTTGGTGCCGCTATTCGGCCGGGTGCTTTCGAGTACCTGGACATATTGCTGCACATTCTCAGGCGTTGCATATTCAAACCCGGGAGTGATTTCCTCGGTATGATTGTTGAACAGAATGATCCGAAAACGGTCATCCGGGTTCAGGTTGGAAAGACCCCTGTTGACACCCTCCGCCAGACTCTGAAACTTGCCTTCCATCGAACCGGAAAGATCAAGTACAAATACCCAGTCCCGGCCTTCAGTGATCGGTGTAATATCATCACCCGGTGTGACCGTCATCATGAAGGTGCCACGGTCACCGGTCTGTTCCTTGTAAGCGACCATTTCGACCGCACCTGGCAGGCCTTGCATCTGCCGCCAGTAGACGACGATATCTTCATTGAGTGAATGTACGACCGAGGATGTCATCGCCGCAGTCATACCTTCTTCCTCTGCAATCATCCCGATAGCAGCATCTTCGTTGACCAGCGATACGCTCCATTCCCAATCTGACAACTTTTGTACATTTGCCTGCGTGTGCCGTGGCAGTCTGAAGTCGTCAATTGGCCAGGAAGAACGGAAGGACAGATTAAAACTGAAGCGTTCTTCGACGGCTTCCTGATAGGTCCAGAAAGATAATTTTTGTTCATCCACACCACCGTCTTCCAGGGGATAGACATAACGACCGATGGAGGAGTCAACGTGTGCAGTCTGTATATAGGTCAGCCTGATACGCACATCCTCACCGGCGCGAACCGGGTAGACTGAAATATCAAAAGTCCGGTAGCCGTCCTGTTCAGTCAGGGCGCTGTCCTGCCCGGCCTGCTTCTCGGTTTCGTAAATTTCACGGGCCTGTTCTTTTTCAAGTACTTCGCCGGTCACGGGTTGTCCGTCAATCCAGAAGGTAAATTCGCCAACTGCGGCCTTTTCCGGAACGGGGAAGGAATAGATCGCCTCCAGATCGGTGCTGTTGGGATTACCGAATACCTGTTCGACGCTGGTGATCGCATAACCGTCCTCTATCACAACATTGACGTGGTGCTCCTTGATGACAAGCTGTGGAAGGTCCGATTCGGCAGGGATCATCAACCCGGCGGCGTTATTCGGGGTGCTCCACGCGACGGCAATAAACAGTGCCGCCAGGCTCAGAATTTTATGGCTGAAGGGTTTCATTACATGCACTCCATGTGTTTGGTTGAGAAACGGCAGCCCTTGCGGGAAACCTGTTTACGGAACCAATACTGGAGAGAGGAATTAAATAACGCAACTATGATTGCAATAGTTGCAATATAATGACATGAAAGTATTGATATTTAATACTTTAGGTTCTTGAGCCCTGAAATCTGTCTTTGACGAATGGTTGAAACAGACCGTACTGCCAGCTAACACCTTAGTTCAGCGACGCGCTTTTTGCGTCCGCTGGAATGCCTTGTTAGCCATGACATCGTGCAGGCCACCTGAGACATATTTATGGAGAACACTGGAGACTAATGTTTGATATGGAATTCCTTCCTCAAGTGCGCGTCTCTGAAGCAAGGCTAAATCACGGTTTGAAATCCTGATATTAATGCGTTTGTCCTTTTTAAAGGTTTCTTCAGCTACTGATTGAAGATATTTTTTGCGTTCAGGAGTAAGCACGGACTTAAACTCTCCCGCTTCAAAAGCATCAAGAATTTCCTGTTCTTCTTCGCTAAGATTATAATCTTTCATAACTCTTCTCCGAGATACTGCTTTGTAGCTTTCCTGCTGGGAATTACGGTTTTCAGGAATATCTCCTGTCGATTCTCGACGTATGGCACGAGGTGTACGTAATTATCAACATTAATAACAAATATGCGTTGCTCTGGATACCTATCGCTATTTGGATGTTTGATGTCATCTAATATCTGTCCTTGCTGCATATAGAAGACGATATCCTCAAAGGAAATTCCACGTTGAGCAACTAACTGTTGGTTTTTCGTAGAATTCCAATTAATTGGTTTCATGGTCGGAAGCATAGCATAGATGTGTGCCTATTGGCATCACATGAAAGTATTGATATTTAATACTTTATGTTCTTGAGCCCTAAAATCTGTCTTTGACGAATGGTTGAAACAGACCGTACTGCCAGCCCCGCATCGCCAGCACCAGCGTTGCGCCGAAACGATGCTCGAGGTCGAGTGAAGCATCATCGTTATTCAACAGATCGAATTCCCTGGCCAGGCGTTTGAGCTTGCGTTGAAACTCGGCATTACTTTGGGATGAGAACATGCCGTTTAGCACGATCAGGCATTCGTCATCACCACTGAAACGTGTATTGAAAAATTCCTGGCTAATTTTCTTTTGGAAGAATGTCTGGATGGGCCCATTTTCATGCCAGCTGAAATTGGGCGCGACCATTAACCTGATCCGATTCTTTGGCAGCAGTTCGATCAGCTTAAGTCGATCGAGCTTTGCAAGATGGCGTACGCACTCGGTTTTGCTAATATGGTAATAGTCAAGAATGTCTTTCATGGTCCAGCGGTTGAGGACACAGACCGTGACCAGTGTCAGCATGACATCCCGTGTGATCTCCTTTTCCTGCTCGATGGTCAGTTGTTGCAGACGCTGCTGCTGCTCATTCATCAACTGGACAAGATCAGAGATTTCCATGTCGAGCAGGTGACAGACCTGATCCAGACGGCTGAGTGAGAAACTCTGTTTTGAGAACAGGCGTTTCACACTGGCTTCGGTCAATTCAAGTTTAACGGCGACATCGGCGTAGGTCTTGCCCTGTGCTTTCAGAGCCGTTTTCAGCGTCTTGATAAGTTCCCGGGTCTGGGACATAAGCTACCTCGCTAGTAGTACTAGCTCATACTATTGGACAGATAATAGTGTATTTATGAAATTTGTGCGTGACATTGCAGAGAGGTCGCAGATTTCGGCGCCGGATGCAGTAAACTGAGCCTGGCCAAAGTAACGCTTACCTTCCATGTCATGGTAGATCCGTGCAATGAACAACAATAAAACTGATAAACAACTCAAATCGGCAACAGCAAAACCAAATTCACGCTGGCCGTTGTATGCATTGATACTGCTGTCCGGGGCTGCCGGCCTGATATACGAGGTGGTTTGGGCTCGCCAACTCACATTGTTTATCGGTAATACGGCTATTGCGAATGCTGCCGTTCTGACGGCTTTCATGCTGGGTCTGGCATTGGGCAGCCTGGTGCTCGGGCGCAAGGCAGACCGTATTTCCAACCCATTGGGTCTGTATGTATTGCTCGAGATACTGATTGGGCTTTACGGCGCAACCACACCCTGGTTGTTCGATATGCTACAGGTCGCTTATGCCAACTTTGCCGGGGTTGTCGGTGTATCAGCGAGTTATTCCCATATTCCGCGGTTTCTTATCGCCATCATCGCCATGTTGATTCCAACATTCCTGATGGGTGGAACGCTGCCTTTGCTGGTCAAATACTTTACCAGTCAGTTGGATGAGGCGCAGTCAGTCACTTCCCGGATTTATGGCATTAATACCCTTGGAGCAACGTGTGGCGCATTCTGTGCGGGGTTTTTGCTGCTTCCCAACCTGGGTATCACGCTGACACTTTTATTGGCCGCCGTGATAAATATCCTGGTTGGGATTGGTGTTTACCGGTTGTTGAAAAATACGGGCGTGCAAGTATTTGCTTTCAGGGAGGTTGAACCGTCGCTGCCAACAGCCGATAAAGAAGAAGGTAGCACCGCTCACACTTCACTATTATTGTTCGGTTTTGCCCTGTCCGGCTTTGCAGCCTTGCTTTACCAGGTCGTCTGGATTCATTCGTTAATACTTGTCATTGGTGTCAGCATTTATGCATTCAGTACGGTTTTGACAGTTTTTCTGGGTGGTATTGGCCTTGGAAGCTTGTTGGTCGGCCGTTTCCTGCGTTACAGAAGTGCCCAACACTCACTAAAAATCGCATTCTATTTACAACTTGGTATTGCCCTTACTGCCATCATCAGTCTCAGCCTGATCAGCCAGTTACCCATCCTGTTTGTCCAGGGCTGGTCAATGTTCCATCAAAATTTCCTGGTGTTTCAAGCCTACGGGTTTTTGTTGACGGGCTTGATCATTTTCATTCCCACATTATTACTGGGTGCCTTATTTCCCTTGATCACTGGCTTGTGGAGTCATCGGGCAGGCGGTGTTGGACGGGGTGTCGGCGAGGCATATGGGGCAAATGCACTTGGGACCATTGTGGGTTCAGGCATAGGCGGTTTATTCATACTGGATTGGTTGGGTATGGCGGGCAGCATCTATTTGGCGAGTGGCGTGAGTATGCTGGTTGCAGCCATGTTCTGGTATATGTCACGGCCTGAAAAAACGTTTATGAATCGTTGGGTACAGGTTCCGTTGGCTGTATTGATGGTCCTGGTGGTCACGATGGTTTTACCGGGCTGGGATCGGGATATCTTGCAAGCCCAGGTATTCAGACACTCGGACAGATACATTTCTGACGATATCCGTGGTGCGATTAAAAAGTATATGAGCGAGGTGGACTTTCTGTATTACAAAGAAGGGATTCATGGCACGGTCAGTGTCATCGGCAGAGGTCGCGGCAACGGGTTTCAAAGAAAAACGCTGTATAACAACGGTAAGGCGGATGCATCGAACAGCGGTGATATGGATACCCAGATACTTTTGGGTCAGCTACCCATGTTTCTGCATCCGTCACCTGAGAACGTGATGGTTATCGGCCTGGGTAGTGGGGTGACAGCCGGTTCTGTTCTGCAAAACAGCCAGGTGAAAAAAGTTGACGTTTTGGAAATATCTCCCGAAATAGTCGAGGCATCTCATTTTTTCAGGGAAGAAAACCATGCTGCCCTGGATGATCCGCGAACCAATCTTATAGTTGCTGACGCCCGAAACTATCTGCTGGCATCGAGGGAAAAATATGATGTCATTATTTCGGAGCCTTCACATTCCTGGGTGACCGGTGTTTCAAACCTTTTTACCAGGGAGTTTCTGGAACAGGTCAATAACCGATTAAATAAAAACGGAATTCTGGTCCAGTGGTATCACCTTTATGGTGTAGACCGGGGCAGCTTAAAGGCCCTTTTAAAGTCTGTATCCGACGTGTTTCCACACTACACTTTATGGAACCCACAGGGTGGAGATCTTCTTATTGTCTCATCAAACCAGCCACTGGAACTGGACTATCAGGAACAGCTGTTATTTTTTGAAGACCCTAAAACAAGAGCCGATCTGTCAAGAATAGGCATTCATTCGATAGAAGAACTAATCAACCATATTCTGATGTCATCTGATGAGACGCGAGGTTTATTGAAAGATCAGCGAGCTAATACGGATGAACACCCGATTGTCGAGTTCAATGCACCAAAGCATCTTTATACACCGACTGTCTCGGACAACAGTTTGATGTTGTTTGGGGCGTTGGAAGATGGTGTATACCGGTTGCCCGTTGTTAACCTTGTCAAGGAATACCCGGACTGGATGACCGTGACATTTATGGGTATCCAGCTTAAGCATGAGGGTGATGACTATCTTGATCCCAAATGGGAGGTAATGAGGAAATCTCTGAAAGACGAGGAAAACGGGAATTATCGTTTATTGGGAGGCATGAAGGGTGAAATCATACTCAAAAAAGCATGGGGTGATGTTGTGGTCCATGCCACCATGGGAAGACGAGGTGCAGAGGTTGAAGCTATCCTGAGTGCAATGATGGAGTACGAGGTGCCACACGCTGAGGAGTCCTTTGCAGGGGAACTTAGCATTCCAGGCGTCTTGATTTACTGGCGTACAGGTCCGTCCCCGGAACCGGGGAAATTTAAAGTAGTCATGGCGCAAGAGTGCGAAAGACCGTCGAAATTTGATAGTTTTGTCTCGCTATTTAGCAGCTTTTCCGGAGATGCAAACAACAAAGAAGAGGTTGGTGCTGCGGTTCAGCAGTTAAATCGCCTGTTTCGTTGTATTCCTTCGAACTGACCCGGGTCCACATCTTATGAAGACAACAGCTTCATTTATTGGTCGCCCCACCCAACTCGCCAAAACGGTAGCAGTCGCTCAAGTGGTCATTGACAAGACCTGCTGCCTGCATAAAGGCATAACAAATAGTGCCGCCGACAAAAGTGAACCCACGTTTTTTCAGGTCTTTTGACATCGCGTCAGAAACGGGGGTATTGGCAGGTATGTCACGCGGGGATTGCCAGTTATTCTGAATGGTTTCGCCATCGACGAAATCCCATAAATAGCTGTCGAGACTCAAGCCCTGATCAAGCAAGGCCAGGTAGGCCCGTGCATTCTTAACGAAGCCATTCACCTTGAGCTTGTTACGAATAATACCGGCGTCGCCAAGCAGGTCGGCAATTTTTGTTTCATCGTAACGCGCAATTTTATGTGCATCGAACTGATCGAAAACCAGTCGGTAATGTTCACGCTTTCGTAATATGGTGATCCAGCTCAAGCCTGCTTGTGCACCCTCGAGACAGAGGAATTCAAACAAACCCCGTTCGTCATGTACGGGTACACCCCACTCGTGGTCGTGGTATGCCTGGTACAAGGGGTCTTCACCACACCACCAGCAGCGCTTATTTTCGTGTTCTGTTACCGGTTGTTGAGCCATTATATTTTTTCCTGATCTTTGAACGAGTTTAAAAATACACGATACCGGTAATACCATAAACCCTGGGTTCACCCAGTTGATAGTAGGCCTCAGTTTCATAGAGTTTGCGGGGGTCGTTTCCAAAACCGCCAAATCCACGGGTCTGCACATCTTTGTCCGTCAGGTTTCGTCCCCATAGAGCGAGACTCCAGCGTTCGGTTTCATAGGCCAGACGCATATTCAAGAGGGTGTAGCCAGCCAGTTTCTCATTGTGGTTGGCAGAGGCGTAGGCTGAGCTCTTGCCTTCGATATCCACCTGCGCAAACCAGTTTTGAACAAAAAAGAATTGTGCTCCGAGCGCGTATTGGGTTTCCGGTGCATGAGCCTGGGCGCGGCCACTCAGGTCGTAGGGAATGCCGTTCTCAAGATCGGCATCTGTGTGTGAATAGCTCAGGTAGTCCTTGTATTTAGTGTCCAGTAAACCCAGGCTGCCAAACAGAATAATGTTATCTGAAGCCTGCCAGCTACCTTCAATTTCCAGGCCCTTGTTGGTACCACCGGCGGCATTTTGCAGGCTGTCAATGAAATTACAGGGGCAGGCGGAGGATGACGGATCCAACGGTATCACGATAGATTGCTTAACCTGCATATCATCCCGGTCCTGATAAAACAGTGCTGCACTCAGTGTCAGCGTGTCATCCAGCCAGCTTCCTTTCAGGCCAAGTTCGTAGTTCCACATGGTTTCTGAGCCAAATACGAGGTTTTCGGGTGGTATGAAAATTCCTTCTTCTTCGAATTCAGGGATTTTACTTGCCAGCGCGGAATTGTAGCCGCCGGCCTTGTATCCGCGTGATACCAGCCCGTAGAGCAGGGTGCCGGAATCGGTCCGGTACTCGAGGGCCATCTTTCCACCCCAAAAACTTTCGTCATCCGAGGAGCGACTATCACCCTCGACGTTGTCATCATAATCCCAGTCACGGGATTCGTAACGAAGTCCTGCCACGAATGTCCATGCTTCAGCAAATGGCAGGTCCATTTGTCCGTAGACAGCCAGGTTTTCTGTCTCATACTGACTCTCAAAGTCGCCGAAACTGCTGTAGGTGTATTCACGTAGCAATGACTGGTCCTGGGCGCGGTAATAAATACCGGCTACCCAAGCGGCTTCATCGGCGCCATTGTCCGATACCAACCGGAAATCGGCTGTGGTATTGCGGTTGTTGCGGACGTAATTATCCGTTGATGAATACCACCAGTCGAAGCCCCAGATATCGGAGTCACAATCGGTGCCATCACAGATTCCAGTGTGGCTCCAGTCTTCATCGTAAGCATACCTTGTATCTGCATCTACGCGGCTCAGCAGGGCTTGGAGTGCCAGAGAATCGTTGATTTTCCAGCTGGAATCAAGAGCTGCTGCCAGGCTCTCGAGCTTGTCATGACCGGGTTCATCCGAGTAAGTATCACGGTTGTTATCCAGTGAAAAGGCGTCATAACCGTTGTTCACATCGCTGTACAACATGGTGAAATTGAGAGAAAAATCATTGTTGACCTGCCAGCCAAATTTGCCGCGTGAAGTGAATTCACTAATATCATTGGTCGAGCGACCGAGGAATATATTGTCGATATAGCCATCGTTTTTGTTGCTCTGCACCGCCAGGCGGAACCCGGTGTTTTGTGAAAGCGGTCCACCCACTGCAGCACTCGCAGTGAGGCGGTCATAATTGCCGATGGTCAGATCAGCACGCCCACTCAAGTCATCACCCGGACCGTTCGATACCATGTTGATCAATCCGGCCAAAGCGTTGGCACCGAACAGGGTCCCCTGTGGTCCACGCAGAATTTCGACCTGCTGAATGTCCAGTGTGCTGGCGGCACCACCAATACCGGTAAAATCCATACCATCAATGATCAGGCCAACAGAGGGGTTGATCGGTTCGACGAACTGGCTGCGCTCCCCGATACCACGAATTTGAATAAATCGTCCACGTGAAGCGCCCGACGAAAGATTCACATTCGGGGCAAGGTTGAGTAACTGTTCCAGGTGCACAGCATCACGCCGGTCAATGGCTTGCTGGTCAAAAACGGTGATACTGGTGGGGAGTTCCAGGGCCGATACAGGACGGTATTCAGCCGTCACAATGACTTCTTCGAGGCTTGAGTCATCGGCCCATGTGAATGGCACAAACGCAACAGTGCCGAGGCTGGCAAGTGCGATAGTCAAAGCTTTCATCGAAACTCCGGCGGGTTGATTTTCCGGAGTCAGGCGGGGAGGAGTTTTGAAAGCACCCATCCCTACGCCGGTACTAACCGGATCAGGTTCAAAGGGTTCGCAAAAAGCGTCTCAGGACCGGCAAGCCCGATGCAATAAGCACGAAGCCACCGGGCCACCCCAGGTCAGGGTGGATTGTACAGGAAAGGCAGGACCAGTGTTACCGTGCGAACCTGCTTAGCTGGGTTGTTTTGAAAACTTGAACTTATTTCTGATGGGCCTGGGGGCATCAGGGAAACAAAAAAGTCGTTTCAAAACTTGACATCAGATGACACAGATCAATGCGTTGAAGTAGGTAAAACCTAAACTTTGAGAAACACATTCAGGAGAGTGCCTTGGATCTTTGGATTGATCTTTTTACTGACCCGGTAGCTATTTTTTCAGCGGTCGGCTTCGCCATCATGCTTGGAATCGGTGGCTTTTTTCTCTGGTTCTTTTTGACCAAGTCGAAGGACCCGAACAAAAAATAGCACACTATCCGTAGGCTAATAATGCTTGCTTCCAGTTGAAGATTCAATCACTGGATTTGAGGTAGTACAATGGACCTCGTGGTTTCGGATACGTGATCGGGGTGTAACAAGTGAGGAGAGTCGTTTTATGTTGCTGGCTGGTTGCTGCTTTTTGCAGCTTGCCAGGTACTGGCTGGACACAGTTGATCGCTGTTGACGACAGTTTTGGTGTGCCAGTTCTGCAGACATTGCTGGTGGAAACGCCCGGCGTACTTCAGAACGATAGCTATAACAATGAACCAGCCGAGGACGGCGGGGCTACGGTAGAGCTGTTGACTGGTCCTGTCCATGGCACACTGGAATGTGAAAGTAATGCAGCCCTTAAACTATGTGCAGACGGCTCCTTCAATTACATGCCGGGAGCGGGTTTCCCAGGATCCGACTCGTTTACTTACCGGGCCAGTGTTGGTGCCGAGACCGCCGAAGCCAAGGCGGCGCTGACCGCTTGCCAGGGTGGTCCGGTAGTTTTCGTATGCTGGAAGGAATCTGAGTATCTTGCCAAGTTGGCTGAGCTTGGTTACAGCACATTTCACGAAGGCTTCGAAGACGACACGGCCTGGGCGGCGGCGCGGTCGCCTGACACAACGCCATCGGCGATCAGCCAGGGGATCAAGTGGGAGTCCAACCACCCGGCTGCACCTGCATTGAACAAAATTATTACCGGCCCGGGTCCGGCCCTAAATGGTCAGTGGGCGATTTTTGACCAGGAGCACGGCTATGCCACGGGCACACAGGTAAGCTGCGATGTTGATGATCCGGACGTGCATTGCTTGCACAAGGACGGCTTCACGGGGACTCGCCAGCCAGGTGAGTCGATGTTATATGCTATGGGTGGTCATTTCACCGGCTCGGCCAAGCCAAAGCTGGTCATGATCCTTGACGGGGGTGCGCCGATTTCAATGGGCAATGCACCAAGTGGTCATCAATTCTACGGGGTGATCAACACAGCGGGCTTCATTACTTTCCGGGTCGAGGAAACCGATGGTAAGATCGGGCAGGCACGCCACGTCTTCGCCGATGATTTTATCTTCGGTATTTCATCCAGGGGCAATTTTGAAGATGGGTTTGAATGACTAAAGTTCTGAGGTGTTGACCTCTGTTGCGGTCGCAAGCGGGATTTCAAAGACCGATTATTTTTCTTCTCGCTTTCAGAACAAGTGTCGTCCTGTCCTTTGAAACTGAAGTTTGCCTGTCTTTCAGTACGGACATTTTCCTGTCGTTTAAGACTGAAGTTTTCCTTTCTGCCTGAATTTTTTGATAAATTTCTTCGCGATGCACCTTAACTTCAAGTGGTGCATCAATACCTATACGTATCTGGTTCCCCTTGATACCCAGTACAGTAACTGTCACGTTCCCCCCAATTATGAGTTTTTCCCCTATCCGTCTTGTAAGTATTAACATGTCTATCCCCTTCCCTGGTGACAGGTGTAAAAGACTACCCGCACTCTGGTTTACTGCGCTTAACCCTACATCCCCTGTCGGGTTCAGTTTCAAATAGCATTTTTAGTCTATCCATAAAAGCTACCGGTGTTGGTTTCTGCTCTTTTAGAGATGCAAGAATCGAGCCGAAATTCAGGGTCAAAAATAAAGTATTAAAATACAAACAGATATGCCGAATGTGTGTAAATTAATTCGAATTTGTTGATCGTAGTTGTCCAATTACGTCAGAAAAGTTGACCATAAATGTCATTCAGCAGTCGTGAGCCCGGGTGTTTATGTGTGGAAATTATCCGCATGGTATGCCGGACACTATTTATGTTGTGAGATGACACAAATGGTCATTATTACTGACGATTCAAGGCAGGTTTGATGAGTTTTGGTAGTGGAGACTGTGCTATTAAAAATAAGAACATATTGATAATTAAAGAAAAAATATTTATATCTTTACTTGGCTCGTTTATTGCATTTCAATGTTTGTGACAAAAAATCTGTCCGTTCTGAATTGAAAGCCAAAGACCGGTCAGCTTCAAAATCACGTAGACAAGGCATAAGGGAAGAGTAGTACATGGTTCAGGATTTATGTTTGGTCATAAATCCAACCCAGGGACGGTACTATTACCAGGGACGGTACCCTACATTGAAAACTTGATACACCGGGAAGGTACATATGTTAAAACTTGACAAACCAGTGGTAAAAGAAAAAAGACTCCTGCTGGGAGACTATGTGACCGTTCATGTGTCAGGTATCGAAGAAATCAGATCTCAATTGAATACAACCTACGACATTCGTTTTCGACGTAAAGTATTCTTAAAACGTAGTGAGAAAGCACGGCCAGAGTTGAAAGATGTTCAGCATGATAGCGAGGCTGTGATCAACGTTGGTTACAGGCAAAGGGAAATCCTGAAAGATTCCTGCTTGATGAGAAAGGCAGGCTAACGGCAATTCATACGGATCGACTACTGATTCGGTCCGGCACACATCATTTCACGAACAAGATGTACCACAGGGCGTGGCGCTGTGGTGATTTTCTCAGCGGAACCGTCAAGCGAGTGCGGTATTGACGATCTCCCGGGCTTCAGCCTGGATCTGTTTCAGATGTTCTTCGCCTTTAAAGCTCTCGGCATAGATTTTATAAATATCTTCCGTTCCGGACGGTCGGGCGGCAAACCAGCCATTTTCGGTACATACCTTGAGACCACCGATGGCCGCTCCGTTGGCGGGGGCATGCGTCAGCTTGGCGGTGATTATCTCACCCGCCAGTGTTTCAGCACGGACCTGGTCTGGTGACAGGGCGGCCAGCTTGGCTTTTTCTTCGCGGTTGGCAGGGGCATCGACGCGGGCATAAACCGGGTTGCCGAAGCTGGCAACGAGATCCTGATAATGCTCGCCCGGATCTTTGCCGGTGACCGCCAGAATTTCGCAGGCCAGCAGGCAGAGGATGATGCCATCTTTGTCTGTACTCCACACCGTACCGTCTTTTCTCAGGAACGAAGCGCCGGCGGACTCTTCGCCACCAAAGCCATAGGAACCATCAAGAAGCCCATTTACAAACCACTTGAACCCAACAGGGACCTCCTGCAAATCGCGACCAAGCTTAGCCGCAACACGGTCAATCATGGATGAGCTGACCAGTGTTTTGCCGATGGCTGCACCCGCTTTCCAGGCGCTGCGATGGCTGAAAAGATAATTAATTGCTACTGCAAGGTAATGGTTCGGGTTCAACAGGCCGGACGACCTGGTGACGATACCGTGACGGTCATAGTCCGGGTCATTACCGTAGGCAATGTCAAATTCATCTTTGAGAGCGACGAGACTTGCCATCGCGTAGGGTGAAGAGCAGTCCATGCGAACCTTGCCGTCGTGGTCCACTGTCATGAAGCTGAAGGTATAATCGACGGTGTTGTTGCGGATGGTCAGATCCAGACCGTATTTTTCGGCAATCGGTTGCCAGTAACGCAGACCGGAACCACCCATGGCATCGGCGCAGATTTTAAGGCCGGCATTTTTGATGGCTTGCATGTCGATCACGCTACCAAGATCTTCAACATACGGTCCAATGAAGTCATAGAGAACGGTCGTATCGGCCTCGAGTGCCTCTGGATAGGAGAGACTTTTGATCTCAATCTTGTTTTTCGCCAGCAATTGGTTGGCGCGGTTGGCGATCCAACCGGTGGCATCGGAATCGGCCGGTCCACCGTTCGGTGGATTGTATTTGAGACCGCCGTTATCGGGCGGGTTGTGGGAGGGTGTAATGACGACACCGTCGGCAAGTCCTTCGGTTTTTCCCTTGTTGTAAGAAAGGATTGCGTGCGATATAACCGGGGTAGGTGTGTAGCCACCATCCTGATCAATCATGACGGTTACACCGTTCGCAGCAAAAACCTGCAGGGCAGTCTTTTCAGCAGGGATGGAAAGGGCATGCGTATCCTTGCCCATGAAAAGTGGTCCGGTGATGCCCTGTCTTAAGCGGTATTCGCAGATCGCCTGTGCAATCGCCAGGATATGGTCTTCATTGAAGCTGTTTTTAAGAGAGGTGCCGCGGTGACCCGATGTACCAAATGCGACCTTTTCGTCGGGGTTTGATACGTCGGGTTTCGTTTGGTAGTAGCGACTGATTAGTTCAGCGACGTCGGTCAGGTTTTCCTTTGCAACGGGCTTTCCTGCGTCTGGATGAATGGCCATGATTTTTTCCTTTAAACAGCTGTCTGTTGAGTCGCTGTTCCGGGCAAATTGCAATAGACTGACCACTAATCCCATTGGTGGAACCACCTATTATGAATCAACTCGAACAACTGCAGCAGTTTACCACCCTGGTTGCCGATACCGGTGATGTCGAATCAATAAAACACTATTCCTATCACCACGTATAACCGGAGTCGGCCGAGCAGCCCTCGAAGATAGACGGTTGGGCCGTGCACAGCCCGTTGAACAATGGTTAGAGTTTGCCGACTTCGGCTCTCCCGGTAACTTCGTCAACCTGCTTGAATTTGGGTCGGCCTGCGAGTGCACCCATCTTCGTTTCGCCTTTGACGAAGTAGACCTCACCAGCTTTCACATCGATCATAATTGCGTCTTGCGAAATCACCTGCGACCAGAATTGTTGTGGCCCGGGTTCAAAATAACGATAGACCATCGTGCCACTATTCAGGATTCCCAACGAGCCTTGAGCATGATTGATATTAAATCGAATAGCACCCCCGGAGAACTTCTTCGGACGATAGAAAATCACCAACCCCTTGTCCGGGTCGATTTCCGGAACAGTTGCCGGCACGGCCAGGTCTGGCCAAATTAAAAACGTGGCAATAATCGAGGCCAGAACCAATATCGGTGTCTTGTAAAACATAGTATTTCCTTTGGTTATTTATATTCGGCTGACATCGATTGATTGGATGTGATTCGACATGAACCAAGTAACGCCTTTCCCGAAACTTTGTGCTGATCGCTGAGTTCGATACAGATTATGCGAATTCTTGGAACTAGTCTAGTTGGAGCCTCTTCCAATACGAGATGATACTGAACAGAGGGCGTGTTTCTAACACGAAATGATACTGAAGTAGCCTGAGCTCTGTTCATGATGGAAGGATGAATACCATCATGAATGACGATCACTTAAAAACGCTGGCGCAGGTGCGTGCCTTTCTTGACGGCACCCAGGACGTTGAATTCTCTCTCGCAAAAGCCGCGACACCCACATCTCATCAAACAGCGCAAAAGCCGCGACACCCACATCTCACGCAAAAGCCGCGACACCCACATCTCATCAAATAGCCAAAAGCCGCGACACCCACATCTCATCATATGTCCTACAAGATTCAGCGCTAGTTGCCCTATTGGATATGCAGGGACCGGTCTACACTTGACCCATGCCACAACCCAGATACCGCCAGG
>Ga0164315_10001513_pt1 | contig 17496 bp, 13 predicted proteins | sample GuaBasSedimGuay6_FD_113737 | JGI IMG/M metagenome (GOLD analysis project Ga0164315, IMG submission 113737) | Subseafloor sediment microbial communities from Guaymas Basin, Gulf of California, Mexico - Guay6, Core 4569-2, 0-3 cm | ecosystem: Environmental > Aquatic > Marine > Hydrothermal vents...
AATGCAGTATTCAGGCTTTCCAAATTCCTTCCGGCCCATTTTCGAAGGGTCGTTTTTCCCAGGGTGGGAATGCTCCTTTTGGTGGCAAAGCCGAGCATACGTTTCAGCAAGGAAGAAGTGAGCTTAGCTGTTGCAAACCAGTTAAATAGAGCTGGGAATAACATCCCCAGACTGTTTATCCGGGAGATATTTGCAATTAGTAAGCTTCGAATGGGAATTCGATGATGCTCATACCAGTGTTGCAAGAACTCGGCCTTAATCTTGGCCATATCCACGCTGGAAGGACACTCAGATTTACATGCCTTACAAGAGAGACAGAGGTCCAGTACCTTATAGATATCAGCCTGATCAAAGGGATTTTTCAGGTCCTTTCTGGAGAGCAGTTCACGCAAAACATTGGCTCTGGCACGTGTGGTGGCCATCTCATCTCTGGTGGCCATGTAAGAGGGACACATGGTTCCTCCCGTAATCTCAGTCTTCCTGCAATCGCCTGAGCCATTGCACTTTTCAATAAGTCCCATTAAACCACCCTCATTGGAATAGTCGAAATAGGTGTTGAATTCCGGCGACTTGTGACCTGCCTCATACCGAAGGAAAGAATTCATGGGAGGTGTATCGATAATCTTTTCTGTGTTGAAGATTCCCTCCGGATCGAAAAGCTTCTTAACCTGCTTGATCAGTTCAAAATTGCGATCCCCCATCATAAGAGGAATAAACTCTCCGCGCAGCCTTCCGTCCCCATGTTCACCACTCAGTGATCCCTTGTATTTCTTGACCAATTTTGCACTCTCCAGGGCAATGTCATGGAAGAGTTGAATGTGCGCTGCATCTTTAAGATTCAGAATGGGACGGAGGTGGAGCTCCCCCACTGAAATATGTGCATGGTAAACACACTTAAGCCCGTAATTTTCAAGTAGTTGATTAAAGTCTGTAATGTAGTCTTCCAGCACTTCCACATGGACACTGGTATCTTCAATAACCGACACCGGTCTCCCTTCTCCGGGGATGTTTGACAGGACTCCCAGACCTGCTTTTCGAAGGGCCCAGACCTTCCCGATATCACTGCCTGTAAGCACTGGAAAATGAATCCCCATTCCGGCCGCTCTCATCTCCTTTTCCATGGTCACGATACGTTGATGCAGAACCGACTCATCGCTGTCCACAAGCTCTACGATCAACACTGCACCAGGGTCGCCTGATAGAAAGAAACGGTTCTTACGCTGGGTCAGATTCCCTTTGGTACATTCCAGAATGGTTTTATCCATCAACTCCACTGCAGTTGGAGCATGCTTGAGGGCAAATAAGTTTCCCCTGATGGCATCCATAACAGAGTTAAAATGTATGGGAACCAGTGCTTTAAAGGGAGGTGGCTGAGGAACCAGGTTCAGTTTTGCCTCGGTAATAAAAAGCAGCGTTCCTTCCGACCCTGCAAGCAATTTACAGAGGTTGAAATCAGAATATTTGGCATTTTCTCCTCGATATGGAGGAGTATCCAATAGCTCATCCAGGGCATAGCCGGTATTTCGCCTGACTACTCTGGGATCGGGAAAGCCTGATACAATTTCATCCTGGTTGGCAGGATCGCTGAGCATGGAATTGAACTCACGATAGATCTGACCCTCAAGACCCTCTTTATCAAGTAAGTTATTAAACTCATCACTGCTCAGGGGACCAAACTCACATACCGAGGCATCGCTAAGAACTGCCCGAACTGACAGGGTATGGTCGCGGGTGGTTCCATGCACAAGGGAATGTAAACCACAAGCGTTATTACCAATCATCCCCCCAATCATACTGCGGTTGGATGTGGAGGTTTCCGGACTGAAAAAGAGGCCCGTGGAACGAAGTGCAATATTCAGTTCGTCCAGAATAACACCCGGTTCAACCTTCACCCAGCGTTCCTTCTCATTGATTTCCAGGATCCTGGTCATGTGCCGAGACATATCCACCACGATGCCCTTTCCTACCACCTGTCCGGCCAGAGAGGTCCCCGCTGTCCGGGGTATTAATGTGATACTGTTTTCGCCTGCAAACCTGACAAGTTCGCGGATATCTGCTTCATGTTTGGGGTAGACCACTGCCTGTGGAATTTCCTTATAATCAGACGCGTCGGTGGCATACATTAGCAATCTCAGGCGATCGGTAAAAAGCTCACCATCGATCCGCGCCTGCAAGTGATCAAAATTGACCTGCTCTATTTGCTTGGAATTTTTTATAATCCAACAAATATAGCAGATTCTTCATTCCTATCGATAGTCGGTGCTTTCGAAAATCTTATCGGCCGATTCTGCAATAAAGGCGCTGAATAAGGTCCCTTTTGCATCCCTATATCGTCTGGCAAATTCATAGTAGCATCCTGGAATAATATGGGTTCCATCGCTAAATTTTACCTCTACCTGGTCGGACAGGGTACTGGACTGCTCCAGAAGTTGTTTAGGGGTCCCTTTGATCTCCCCACCGGAGCTATTAAGCTGAATACCATTTGCTTTCAGAAAGGAATTAATTTCTTCAATCCCATTGAATTGTTTCAGGTAATTAATACTTACAGTGAAGTGGTTGGCCCTGTATCCAAAGGCATACACCCATGCAGCATATTCCGATTCTTCCCTGAGGCGCAAATAAGTGGCGTGACTGATGGAAGAGAAAATGGAACCCTGAAAGATCAGATCGGGTGATTCAAGTACGTCCGTTGAAACTGCATCCAGCTGCTCACGGATGGTGTTTTGAAGCTCCTCTGAAAACTCATCCAGCATCAGCTCACTGATAAATACCCGTGGTGCTTCGGGGTTTCCCGGTAACTCATAGTGCCTTGCTCTTAATTTTTTCACTTCGAACTGGTACTCTCCAGCCGGGACATAACCGGCTTCTACAAAAGGTTTGGCAAGCACGTCAATATTGACCCTGGGATCGTCAAAGGTCCGGAAGGCCACATGATCGTTGACCACTCTTTCTCCCTTGTCTAAAAAGAGATTGTGTATTTGTCCTGGGCCCTTATTTTCTGCAAGGTATTGCTCCCAGAGCTTCTCAAAAATGGTTTCAGTTTTCATTATTTTAATGGTTTTAATCTTTAATAACCATCCTGCGGCGAAAGTGTTGAAAAAGATGTAAGGCATCGATTGGACTACGCTTTTTTTATTTAACTTTAGCCTTTGTAAACATAAAACTCAAATTGCTGATAATCAATGGATTTAATTAAGAAAATAAGAGAGCAGGCACGCCAGGACTGCCAGCGTATTGTACTACCGGAAGGAAATGAAGAGCGAACCATAATGGCTGCTGATGCCATTATCAGGGAAAGGCTCTGTTATATCTACCTGATTGCTGATCCGGAAGAGCTGAAGAAGAAGGTGGAAAAGTACGGTTTAAAAAATATTGAAAAGGCTACTATTATTAATCCCAAGGACCATCCCAAAAAACAAGCCTATACGGAGCTACTGTACGAACTTAGAAAGGAGAAGGGAATGACCATGGAGGAGGCAGCCAAACTGGTAGAGGATCCCCTCTACCTGGGAGCTCTGATGATCAAAGCCGGTGATGCTGATGGTGAGGTGGCAGGTGCCTCTAACGCCACAAGTGATGTCTTGCGTCCCGCCTTTCAAATCGTTAAGACTATGCCGGGAATCAGTATTGTGTCGGGAGCCTTTATCATGATCCTGAAGGATCATTCCTTCGGGGAAGATGGTGTCCTGGTATTTGCCGATGGTGCTGTTCATCCCGATCCCGACGAAAAACAGCTGGCAGAGATCGCAGTTGCTACCGCAGCTACCACCCGCTCCATTCTCGGTTTTGAACCACGTATCGCCATGATCAGCTTCTCCACCAAGGGAAGTGCCAGTCACCCCATGGTTGATAAGGTGGCCAATGCTACCAAATTGGCAAGAGAGATGGATCCTACCCTGCTTATTGGCGGAGAACTGCAGGCCGATGCCGCTCTGATCCCTGCCATTGCAGCAAGCAAAGCACCGGACAGCCCTATCCAGGGCAATGCCAATGTACTGATCTTTCCCGATCTGAATGTGGGTAATACAGCCTATAAACTGGTGCAGCGGCTTGCCAAAGCGGAGGCCGTTGGTCCCGTATTGCAAGGACTGGCCGCCCCCATCAATGATCTTTCAAGAGGATGTTCGGTTAGCGACATAGTCAACCTGGTAGCCATCACAGCCAACCAGGCCTCAGGAATAAAAAAAACAGAAATAGATTGTGATTCACTGAATTTAACAGACCCACATTCATGATTATATTGGTATTAAACTGCGGTAGTTCATCCATCAAGTACCAGTTATTCAATATGGATAACAAAGAGGAAGTGATCGCCAGAGGGATGGTGGAACGGATCGGTTTTACCGATGCAGTTATCTCCCATAAACCAAAGGGAAAAGCGAAGCATAAGCAAATAGTACCCATCATGGACCACACTACGGGAATAAACCTGGTTATGACTGCCCTGGTGGATAAGGAGCATGGTGTTCTCAAGAATGTTGAAGAGATAGCCGCTGTGGGGCACCGCGTGGTACAGGGTGGAGAGAAATATCAAGAGAGTGTGCTCATTACCAAGGAGGTAATTCAAGATATTGAAGCTTGTATAGACCTGGCGCCCTTGCATAATCCGGCCAACCTGAAAGGAATTATCTCCATCGATGCCATGTTGCCTGGCATCCCCCAGATTGCTGTATTTGACACCTCTTTTCACCAGAGCATGCCGCCCCATGCCTATATGTATGCCATACCGCGCGAATACTATGAAAAATACGGTGTCAGGAAGTACGGGTACCATGGTACCAGCCACAAATTTGTATTCAAGAAGACCAGTAAGATTCTTGGGAAGGATACCCGCGATATGAAAGTGGTTTCTTGTCATCTGGGGAACGGAGCATCGGTCACAGCCATAGAACATGGAAGATCTCTGGATACATCCATGGGCTTTACCCCGGTGGACGGATTGATCATGGGTACCCGCACGGGGGATATCGATCCGGGTGTACTGCTCTTCCTGGCCGACAAGGAGCACCTGAGCCTGAAAGGAATCAGTAATATGATCAACCAGCGTAGTGGCATGATGGGGATTTCAGAAATTTCATCGGATATGCGCGACCTCGAATTAGCCTATTATGAAGGAAACGAACGTGCCAATCTCGCATTGACCATGTATGCTTACAGGGTGAAGAAATTTATCGGGGCCTATGCAGCCATTATGAATGGGCTCGACTGTGTCATCTTCACCGGTGGTATCGGCGAGAATGATTTTAATATCCGCCGCATGATCCTTCAGAACATGGAGTACCTGGGGCTGGATTTTGACGAAACTGAGAACCATGGTGTGAAGGGAGAAGACAAGATCATCTCCAAACCCGATTCAAAGGTTACTGCCATTGTGGTAAAGACCAACGAAGAGCATGTAATCGCAACGGATACCTATAGAATCCTGGAGAAGTGCTGCTAAGCTCTCAAATGTGTTAAATATCATAAGGAGATACCCGGTTTGCAGCGGGTATTTCTTTTTCTTTGTGATGGAAAAATAATTAAGGATATGCTGACAGAACTTTCCCAGTTGCGCGAATTACTGGACAGAAGCCACGAACCGAAGAAAATGATACTGGCTGCCGCCGAAGATGCCCACTCCCTGAATGCAGTGTTCAATGCTGCCTCAGAAAAGATCGTTCGTCCCATCCTGGTGGGGGATCGCGATAAGACCTTTGGAATGGCTGAGATTCTGAATCTTGATATCAGCAAGTTTGAGTTTATAGAGGCTAAAAATCCGGTGGACGCGGTTACTATCTCGGTAAAGATGGTTCATGACAAAAAGGCCGATTTACTGATGAAAGGGAAGGTTGGGAGCTCCGATATGATGCGCTGCATTCTCAATAAGGATTACGGATTACGTATGGGGAAACTCCTCTCCCATTTTGCTTATTTTGAGGTGGAGACTTATCACAAGCTCATTGCCGTAACCGATGTGGCCATGAACATTGCTCCCAATCTGACTGAAAAGATCCAGATACTGAACAATTCAGTGAAAATACTTAACAACCTGGGCATTGCGAAACCAAAAGTGGCTGTGTTGGGTGCGGTGGAGAAGGTCAATACCGAAATGGTCGCCACCCTCGATGCGGCCCTGCTCTCCAAAATGAATCAGCGCGACCAGATTTTAAACTGTATTGTGGACGGACCGCTGGCTTTTGATAATGCTGTATCGTTTGAGAGTGCCAAGCACAAAGAGATTAAAAGTGATGTGGCCGGTGATACCGATTTACTGCTGATGCCAGATATTGAAGTGGGGAATGTGCTTTACAAATCGTTGGTATTTTTTGCCAAGGCTAAAGTGGCTTCCATGATTGTGGGTGCATCAGCTCCCATAGTATTAACCTCCAGGTCCGATTCTGAGCAGGCAAAATTCGATTCCATCCTCCTGGCAGCGGTAGCGGCCGAAAACGGTGGAAAAAGCTGAAAAACGGGCTAAAAACAGGCTTAAAATGGATGCTAACTACATACTCGTTATAAATCCGGGTGCAACTTCCACCAAAATTGCTGTTTACCAGGATAACAGGTCGGTTTTTCTGAAAACCATCCGACATGAATGCGACGAACTGGAAAGCTTCAGCCAAACTAGCGATCAACTGGACTACAGACTTAACCTGGTGCTAAGCGAAGTGGAAACCAACCATATACCTTTCGACAGTATTGGAGTAATTATTGCCAGGGGCGGACTGCTTCACCCCATTGAATCGGGTGTTTATGAAGTGTGCCAGGCCATGATCGCCGATCTGAAAGTAGGTGTTATGGGCGACCACGCCAGTAACCTGGGTGGATTGATCGCACACCGTCTGCTCCAGAAGTTTCCAAATGCCGGCGCCTATATTGCCGATCCGGTGGTTGTTGATGAATTGCAGGAAGTAGCCCGTGTCAGTGGCCACCCCGAATTCGAACGAATTTCCATCTTTCATGCGCTCAATCAAAAATCAGTGGCCCGCACCTATGCCCATTCCAGAGGAGTGGAGTATGAGGATCTGAACCTGATAGTTGCCCATCTGGGCAGCGGCATCTCGGTGGGCGCCCATCAAAAAGGCCGGGTTATCGATGTAAACAATGCCCTGGATGGAGAGGGGCCTTTTGGTCCTGAACGGTCCGGAACCCTTCCTGCCGGTGCTCTGGCAAGGTATTGCATCGAGAAGAATGTAAGCTGGCCCCAGCTTAAGAAAATGCTCATTGGTGAAGGAGGTTTATATGCCTACGTGGGACATAAAGATGCCCAGCGACTCGAAAAAGAGGCCAGGGAGGGTGATCCCCAGGCCATTCTGCTTCAGGATGCCATGGCCTATCAAATAAGCAAAGAAATTGGTTCTTTGGCAACGGTACTGGGTGGTGAAGTCGATGCCATCCTGATCACTGGCGGGATGGCCCATAATCCTTATCTAACAGGGGAAGTAAAGAAGCGGGTTGGCTTTATCGCCCCGGTTCTGATCTTTCCCGGGGAGGATGAGATGAGGGCCCTGGCACAAAACGGATCGCTCCTGCTCAGCGGAAAAATCAGTGCCAGGAAGTACGACGAACAAAAAGATAATTGATGAAGAAGGCCGCACTGCTGCTTCTGCTTATTGCTCTCACTTTTTCACTTGTTGCTCAGGACGAGGAAACAACTGGCAGAAAAGGAAAATTCTTTTTCATCCCCGAAATCTGGATGTCCTTTGGCACCAGGACCTATATCGATCTGGCCCCCATGGTGGGATACCATGCAATGGACCGTCTGGCCATTGCCATTGGACCACACTATATCTTCCAGACTCAAAATGCCAATTCATATTATCAAAATTCCTACCAGACCCATGCATACGGGCTAAAAGGCTTTGCACGTTTCTCGCTGATCACAAATGCAGAAGAGTTTCTGCCCATTAATCTGTTCAGCGAACTATTTGTACATGTGGAATATGAGGGGCTGAGCCTGGAAAAGGCCTATTACGTTCCTCCCTATACCGAAGAGGGACGTTTTGTCTACAATGGATTTTTGGTAGGTGGCGGCTTATCACAACGAGTTGGCATGCATAACTCCGTCTCCTTTACCATTCTATGGGATATCAATGAAATGACTGTTTCACCATACTCTAACCCCATATTCCGGGTTGGATTTAATGCCTTTTTCTGATGGAACACTTTGATTCGAACGGACTGGTCATCATCGGGTCCCTGATTATCATTATCTCCTACCTGTTTAACCTGGTGGCAAGCCGGTACAGCATTCCCAGTGTGCTTTTGCTGATAGTTCTCGGTGTTGCCCTGCAGGGGCTGGTGTCGGCCACTGGCATGAAAACGCCAGATCTGATCCCCATCCTGGAGGTGCTGGGAACCATCGGACTGATCATGATTGTTCTGGAGGCTTCTCTGGATCTGGAACTGGAAAGAGGAAAGCGAAAGGTGATTTCAAGGGCCTTTTTTACCTCCCTGGTTACCCTTTTGCTTTCTGCCGTCATTATTGGCTGGATGATGACAATCTACCTGAAGGTAAATATGACCACAGGCCTGCTCTATGCAGTTCCGCTTTCCATTATGAGTTCGGCCATCATTATCCCGAGTGTTTCTGCACTTTCCAGTCATAAGCGTGAACTCATGGTGTATGAAAGCACCTTCTCAGATATCCTGGGGATTATGTTGTTCTATTTCCTGATCAGCAGCATGGAGGCCGAAAGTGTCGGGGAAATGGGCCTGGACGTATTGCTGAATCTGAGTCTGACCGTGCTGATATCTTTGGTGGCCAGCTACTTACTTATTTTTCTGTTTCAAAAGATCCGTACCGAATTGAAGCTCTTCCTGCTCATCGCCGTTTTGATTCTGCTCTATGCAATCAGCAAGATGTTTCACCTCTCCAGTCTACTGATCATCCTGGTATTTGGACTGATGCTTTCCAACCGGCGGATTTTCTTTCCCGGAAAAATCCGCAAATATCTGGATGAAACCCAGATGTCTGGCATCTTTGATAACTTTAAAATGATCACCCTGGAATCCTCCTTTGTGGTGCGGACATTCTTCTTTGTGATATTCGGGTTTACCATTATCCTGAGCAGCCTGGTTAATATTAAGGTGTGGCTGGTGAGCATCCTGGTCCTGGCTGTCCTCTATGGGATCCGTTTCGCCTGGTTCCGCCTGGTGATCCGGAAAGATATCTATCCTGATATCTGGATGGCCCCCCGGGGATTGATTACCATCCTGCTCTTCTTCTCCATCCCTGAAAATCTGGCGGTAGCCGGATTCGATGATGGGATACTGCTGCTGGTAATCCTGGTCTCCAGCATCACCATGGCGGTATCCATGATCAAATACCGAAAGCAGCCCCAAAAGGGTGTAACACTGGAAGTTAAAGGCGGTATGAATGATCAGCTTCCTGCCGACGAATCTTTACCACCGGAAGAGGAAACTGTTAATTAATTGCAAAATAATTCAAGTAGCTTTGTTTCTCTTTAAAAAAAGAGAAATATTTGCTTTCTTTGCATCTTCAAAAAATAGAGATCATGATTGCTGAAAAGAATAATGTCATATCCATCGTATATGAACTTCGTGCAGATTCAAAAGAGGGTGAAGTTGTAGAATCGCTGACCAGTGAAAATCCACTGACTTTCCTTTTTGGAACGGGTGGATTACTTCCCAAATTTGAGGAGCAGCTCAATGGCCTGAAAACCGGCGATAATTTTGAGTTCCTGCTAAATAGTGAAGATGCATACGGACCTATTGTGGAGAATGCCATCGTGCATGTTCCCCAATCGGTATTCGAAGTGGATGGTAAAATCGATGAGAACCTGATGAAAATAGGATCCATGGTTCCCATGATGGATGCCGAAGGCAGGCGCCTGAACGGACAGGTTATTGCCATCGAAGGCGATGCCATAAAGATGGATTTTAATCATCCCATGGCCGGAAATGATCTCTTTTTCAAAGGTGAAGTAACTGATGTACGTAGTGCTACCGAAAAGGAGCTCTCACATGGTCACACACATGCTGAAGGCGGTTGTGGTTGTGGAGGAAGCGAAAGCGGCGAATGCAGTACGGACAATTGCGAAGACGATGATTGCAAAAGCGACGGAGAAGGTGGAGCTTGCGGCTGCGGTTGCTAGTCCAGTTCTTTTCACCAACCAGGTTTAAAGGAATCCGCATCTTTCCATGCCGGGAATTTCTTCCTGAAATTTCTTAGTTTTTCCAGATCGAGAACAGAGGTCCTTATTCCAGGCCTCTCATCCATCCTGTATATCTCTTGTCCAAGGGGATCTATGCTACATGTGCCCCCTATGGAAGCAACTCCAGTTCCATCCGTTCCGACTCTGTTGGTACCCAGGAGGTAACTCTGGTTCTCCATGGCCCTGGCCCTGGTGAGAGTCTCCCATACCGCATGCCGGGAAGCCGGCCAGTTTGCCACATACAGCATCACATCATAATCATCCCTGTTCCGGCTAAATACCGGGAAACGCAGGTCATAGCATATCTGGGGCAGGATCCGAAACAATCCCAGCTTAAAAATCTTCCGTTCTCTTCCCTGCGTGAAGTTCTCTTTCTCCCCTCCGGGCCTGAAGAGGTGTCGCTTGTCGTAATAATCTTCTATTCCATTCGGGGAAACCCAAAAAAGGCGGTTATAGATGAAGCCATCTTGCTCTCTGAATATAAAACTTCCGGTAATGTAGCAGTGTTTCTCCTTTGCAATCCGCTTCATCCAAAGGACCGCTTTCCCATTCTCTCCTTCTGCCAGTCTATCCGCTTCCATGGTAAAACCTGTGGAGAAAGTTTCTGGTAAAACCACCAGGTCAGTATCCCTTTCAAGCTCTTCCAGCATCCCTTCTAGCAGCTTGAGGTTGAGATCGATATCTTCCCAAAGCAAATCTGCCTGTACCTGACAAACTTTTAATTGTTCCTTCATTTTTGTTTCATTCCCTGAGAGATTAAATGTAAGCCATTTTTTATACATTTACAGACAACAATGAAACTCTAATTCTGCTAAGCACATAAACATTTACCTTTCATGGAGGCTTATTACATTCTTATCGTTGGTGTTCTGTTTCTGCTGGCTATTTCAGACCTGATCGTAGGTGTCAGCAATGATGCTGTAAACTTTCTGAATTCAGCCATTGGATCAAAAGCCGCTCCCTTTAAAATCATTCTGGCCATTGCTGCCGCAGGAGTTCTTGTGGGAGCCGTCTTTTCCAATGGAATGATGGAGGTGGCCCGGAAAGGAATCTTTAACCCGGAGTTTTTCGGCTTTAACGAGATTATGATAATCTTCCTGGCAGTTATGCTTACAGATATCCTGCTGCTGGACTTTTTTAATACCATCGGCCTGCCCACCTCCACCACGGTCTCCATTGTTTTTGAGCTGCTGGGAGCATCAGTGGCTGTCTCCATCTACAAAGTAACCAGGGCTGTTGATGGTATTCATAAGGTCAGCGACTTCATAAATGTGGAGAGTTCTGTGATGATTATTGTGGGAATCTTCCTCTCGGTGGTGATAGCCTTCAGTGTGGGGATGATCGTACAATGGTTCGTTCGGCTGGCCTTTTCTTTCAATGTAAAGAAGACATTCAAATACTGGACCGGTGTCTGGGGTGGATTTGCCATCACTGCCATACTCTTCTTCCTCCTGATCAAAGGGGCCAAGGGATCAACCCTGATTTCGGCTGAAATGCTCGCAAGCATTAAGGAGAACACCGTCCGGGCCTTGCTGATCAGCTTTGTGGGCTGGACACTACTGTTCCAGCTCTTAACTATGTTTACCAGGGTTAATGTCATGAAAATTACGGTGCTGGTGGGGACCTTTGCACTGGCCATGGCTTTTGCAGGTAACGACCTGGTGAATTTCATCGGGGTTCCCCTGGCAGGTTTTGAATCGTTTAAAGCCTTTATGGCCTCCGGCAGCGGCGATCCTTCAGGTTTCATGATGACTGCCCTGCAGGAAAAAGTGAATACCCCCATTTATTTTCTGATTGCTGCCGGTCTGATCATGGTACTTACCCTTCGCTTCTCCAAAAAGGCAAAGTCAGTAACTGCCACATCTCTCGACCTGAGCCGCCAGGGCGAGGGATCGGAGCGCTTTGCTTCCTCCTCGCTGGCCAGATTTCTGGTAAGGCGTGCTGTAGAAACCAGCAATGTAGTAGCCAGAATAACCCCTCCAAAAGTTGTGCGTTTTGTGCAGGGCAGGTTTGATGAAGAGCTTAACCAGGATGTGAAGGATCCAAAGATGGCCTTTGACCTGGTACGCGCCTCGGTAAACCTTGTGGTGGCCAGTATCCTGATTGCCATTGGAACATCACTGAAACTGCCACTCTCCACCACCTACGTGACTTTTATGGTTGCCATGGGAACATCCCTGGCCGATGGTGCATGGGGCAGGGAGAGTGCCGTGTATCGCATTACCGGGGTACTCACCGTAATTGGTGGATGGTTCTTTACTGCCTTTATTGCCTTCCTGGCCTCCTTCCTGATCGCTTCACTAATTTTCTTCGGGAAATTCCCGGTGATCCTGATCCTGATTGCACTCTCTATCTTTATCCTCCTGAGAACCCACGCTTTTCATAAGAGGAGGGCCGAGAAGCAGGCACGTGTCGATAGTGAGTACAGCAAAGCCACAAAAGAGGTTTTGAAATCTTGCGACAATGAGGTAAAAAGCACTGTTAATAAAGTATCCAAGATCCTACATATGACCTACACAAACCTCCTGAAGGAGGAGCATAAAGAGCTGAAGAAACTTCGGAAAGAGGCCAAATCCCTCAACAAAGAGATCAAAGTGATCCGTGAGGGGATACCGGATACCCTCAGGAAATTTGAGGAAACTGAGCTGGAGACCGGGCACCATTATGTACAGGTCGTTGCCTATTTGAAGGAGATGAGCAACTCGGTGCTACATGTTGTTCAGCCAGCATATAATCACCTGGATAATAACCACGCGATGGACAAAGAGCAGCTTGAAACCTTAAAGGATTTCGATGAGAAATCGGGCGTATTCTTTGATTTCGTGATCACTATTTTGAAGAACAGAAAGTTTGACAGTTTTGATGAATTAGTGAAGCGCCGGGATGAGATGATCAATATGGCCAATGAGATTTTGGTACAGCGGATCAAAATTCTAAAGAGAACCCAGAAAGGCGTTAAAATCTCTGTCACTTATATGGAAATGTTGTCGGAGACCAAGAACCTCTTCCTCAATGCCGTACATCTGGTAAAAGCAGAATCGCTTCTCCATGAGTCCTTAGGAAGGAACGGAATCACTATTGAGACAGATATTATGGATTAAGCCCCATGAGCACTCTTTAACTGCCTCTAGGCCCTGTGCTCCTTGCGGGCCAGGTCAAACACTGTTTTGACAGGGGTGAAAGTCTCCATGGGTACATCCACAAAGAGGGTGAGCCAGCCAGCCATGGAGCCATTCCAGAGTCCTGGAAGCTCCAGAGCCTTAAGTGACTTCCCTCCCACCGATTTTTCTGATATAAAACCTGTATTGTGGTCCACAAAGTGGCTTAGATTAAACTTTTCTCCCTGGTAATCGCGCAGACTGCAAACCAGGTCGACCGGATTAAAATGGGTCGATCCCTGCACAATTTTTACCTTCTCCGGATTCTCCAAATCGATCTGCGACGATTCCACAATTTGAAGGCTCACTTCGCCCGATTCGGAGCGAACATAGAAGGGCCCTCCACCCGGTTCCCCTTCGTTTCGGACCATTCCGCATACCCTGATGGGCCTGTTCATGGATTTTACCAGCCACTTTATTAAATCGCTCATATCCCAACTTTCCAGCATCTCCGGAATGGCAATACCCAGGCGTTCGTGCAAGTAGCTTACCATGCTGTCGAGACGTGTCTTCTCTGGCTTCACATCTCCACTCAGCTGCTGCAGATAGTAAAAGATTTTCGAACGAATCTCCAGCAGGACTCCGCCTAGTACCTGTTTCTGTTCCACCCTCAGATTCTTCAGTCTGTCGGGGGCCACATTGTCGATGTTGCTAACGAAAACCAGATCGGCATCCAGGGCATCAAGGTTCCGGATCAAAGCCCCATGTCCGCCAGGTCTGAAAAGCAGCGTCCCATCGGGGTTCCGGAAGGGTACATTCTCCTGATCTACTGCGATGGTATCGGTCTCTGGTTTCTGAAAAGAAAAGGAGAGATCAATGTTTACTCCTTTCTCCTGCTCAATTTTTGGCGAAATCCTGGCCGCCTCGGTCTGAAATCCATCCAGATTTTCGGGCGAAACGGTCAAATGCATCCGGACCATTCCATCCCGGCTTTCACAATATTTCACAGCTTCCCTGAGATGCTCCTCGAAGGCAGCTCTGCGATCCGTTTCGCTGTACTTATGAAACTTCAGTAGTCCCTTGGGTTTGTTCGCATAGTTAAGACCATCTCTACCCAGCAGCTGGTCCAGTATTACAGCAGGCTCATCCCCTTCCTTGATATGCAGATCTTCAAAAAAGGGATAGCGCTCCAGCTTCCTGAAAAAGCCCTTAACATCTTTCTTATTAGCGATCCACTCCTCCTGCTGCTGAATGGACTTCCCCTTCAGATTATCCTGGGCATCAAATAGCGATTTAAACATCCGGGAGGCCGCTCCAGAAGAGGGAACCAGACGTATGATCCGAAAATCCGGGGCATTATCCAGGTAGACATCTTTGTAATGTTGCTGATCCCCCTCGTTCAATAACATAATCCCCTTTCCAGGTGTGGCTGGTAGCGTAATATCAGCCGGGGGGAAGCCCTGCTGAAAATGTTTTATTTGCTGATTGATATCATCAATGCTGATCCCTTTGGAACGGATCTGCTGTAGGTCTTTCTGTGAAAACATAGGTAGTGGGTTTTTAATATAACGCCAGCAAAGAGCCTTTGGTTTAAATCCGGATCCCTTCTTTACCCGCCATCAGCGCTTTGATATTAAGCGCGACCACCTCTTCTCCTTTCCTTCCGAAAAGAGTATTCATGGCCCCTTCCAGATACTCCGTACCAAGTCCCAGGTGCATTGATGCGGCCCCCAGCATTACCATATTCGATATCTTCTGTGACCCCAACTCCCTGGCTATGGCATTCGCATCGATTAGCACATGGTTCTCTATAAGCCGAATCTGCTCAAATAGCTCATCTTCTGCGGGATAATCCTCTATATTTTCAAAAGTCTTGGTGCTGGTAACCACCCATCCGTCCTTTGCAAGAAAGGGAAGATATCGGAGCGCCTCCATGGGTTCCACCGAAAGGATCATATCACAACTTCCCTCCGGGATCAGGTCCGAAGCAATAGGTGAATCAGAAATTCTCAGGTGCGACTGTACGGCACCCCCACGCTGACTCATTCCGTGTACTTCTGCCTGCTTCAGGTAGAGTCCCGATTCAACAGCAGCCATCCCAATTACAGCGGCAATGGAGAGAATTCCCTGTCCACCAACCCCTGCAAGAATTATATCTTTCTTCATTTTATCAACGTTTACTTTACGACCTTATGACTTTGCTGACTTTTCTTTTCTTAGGCTGCGGGAGGCCGTCTGGATACACTCCCGCTGGGCTATGATCACCGAAACACCTTCATAGGCGAGCTCATCAGCCACCATCACCATGTTCTCCTCATGGTGCTTTCTCAATGGATTCATTTGCCTCAGATGCTCTTCCTCCACTCCAATCCCCCTACATATATCAAACAATCGATTGGTTGCATGGGACTGCTGTCCGCCGGTCATCCCGGTAGTGGAATTATCTGAAATAATTATTGTTAGCGGAGTTTGCTCTACCACTGCATCCAGCAGTCCGGTCATTCCCGAATGGGTAAAAGTAGAGTCGCCTATAACAGCCACCGCAGGTCGCAGTCCGGCATCGGATGCTCCCTTGGCCATTGTTATCGAAGCCCCCATATCAACACAGCTATTAATGGCATTATAAGGGGGAAGTGCCCCCAGGGTGTAACATCCTATATCGGAAAACACCCGACCCGGACCATAAGAATCCAGTGCCTCACCAAGTGCATTGTACATATCGATATGACCGCATCCCTTACACAGGGCCGGCGGACGGTTCTTTACAACATCAGGAATCAGACGGGCGGGTTCCGATTCAATTCCCATGGCCTTTTTCACGTTAAGGGGGTCAAGTTCCCCGTCTCTTGGAAGCAGACCATTGAGCCTTCCTCCAATTTGATAATTATTTTCAAGAATCCCCGTCAGCGACTCTTCCAGCATGGGAGCCCCCTCTTCCAGTACCACTACCTGGTCCACCCCCTTCACAAATTCATTGAGCAGTTCCGCAGGAACCGGATACTGTGATATTTTCAATACCGGGTAGTTCAATCCAGCATTGGCAGCCACCTCCTGGTAATAGTTGTAGGAGAGTCCACAGGCGATAATCCCCTTGCTATGGTCCTCCCCGGCTTCTGTCCGGTTCAAACCCGAGGTGATGCTTTCTTGCTCCAGCTTATCCTGAATGGATAATAACAACTTATATTTTTTCCTGGCCGGAGCCGGAAGTAGAATAAATTGCTTCAGATCGGCGGGCAGTTTCACCTCGTTCTCCGATCGTAGTTCCGAGCGCTCCACGGCAGATCTGGAATGAGCCAGCCTGGTAGTGATGCGCAGCATCACCGGCAGGGCAAATTTTTCGGAAAGATCAAATCCATAACGGGTCATTTCATAAGCCTCCTGCTGGGTGGCGGGTTCCAGTACGGGGATCATTGCAAACTTCCCGTAAAACCTGGAGTCCTGTTCATTCTGGGAAGAGTGCATGGAGGGGTCATCGGCCACCACTACCACCAATCCCCCGTTCACTCCGGTCATCCCGGCATTGATAAAAGCATCGGCTGCAACATTTAGCCCCACATGCTTCATACACACCATGGCCCTTTTACCTGCATAAGACATACCCAATCCTGCCTCCATGGCAGTCTTCTCATTGGCGGACCATTGAGCATGCACATTGCGCTCTATTGCCTCCTTCGATTTCTGAATAAATTCGGTGATTTCAGTGGAGGGTGTGCCCGGATAGGCATACACCCCGGAAAGGCCTGCATCCAGTGCTCCCTGGCCTATAGCTTCGTCTCCAAGTAATACAAATTCCTTCATGAACAACAGCTTTTGTGTTGCTCAAAAGTATATAAAATATATACGGCGTTGAGCTATTCTAAAACATGAACGAACAACAGGAAAATGGCTGGATCAGGAGGTGATTGTAATCACGAGCCGGCGCGATCCGCCATGGTTACGGAACTCACCCAGGTAGATTCCCTGCCAGGTTCCCAGGTTCAATCGTCCACCTGTGATTGGAATAGTCACGGAATGTCCTATGATGGAGGCCTTCAAATGAGCGGGCATATCATCCGCTCCTTCATAAATATGAGAATAGAGGGGGTGATTTTCAGGTATGAGGTGGTTCATAAAGGCTTCGAAATCATGCCGCACCGAAGGGTCGGCATTTTCATTCAGTGTAAGTCCTGCCCAAGTATGCTGGATCAGAACATGCATGATCCCCTGATCGGGTAATTCGTCCGCCTCATCCTCCACCAGGG
>Ga0164315_10001514_pt1 | contig 17490 bp, 20 predicted proteins | sample GuaBasSedimGuay6_FD_113737 | JGI IMG/M metagenome (GOLD analysis project Ga0164315, IMG submission 113737) | Subseafloor sediment microbial communities from Guaymas Basin, Gulf of California, Mexico - Guay6, Core 4569-2, 0-3 cm | ecosystem: Environmental > Aquatic > Marine > Hydrothermal vents...
CCCCCAGTACTGCAGATCCAGGAGTGATCTCTCATCGAGGCGAGCGGGAATAAGACCCTGCTGCCGACCATAATCGTACAGGCGTTCATCCACACGGTTGTCTATTTGCCCAGCGTTAATTCCGCGCTGCAGAATCAGATTGTCGTATACCTTGCGCTTGACGATACCGTGCTCCATGAGGTGCATCATGCCGTTTACAAACATTTCAGTGGATACATACAGACCCTGATCGAAGGTGCCACCACCTTCGGCCAGTGGCGTGACCTGGTGTGTCAATTGGTCTACGATGGCGTTGTATTCGTCATTGTGCTGCTGTCGCACGATGCAGGCATGGGCCACAGCGTCACCCAGGGCGCCGATACCGATTTGCAGTGTACCGCCATCCGGAATCAGGCTACTGGCATGCAGGGCCGTGGCGTAATCCTGCAAGGGTATTGCCGCGTTCGGTACCGCAAACAGGGTCTTGTTGTACTGCGGATTGCGCACTACCCAGTCGAAGGTGTCCGGACTCACCTCGGCATCGTGCTCCATAAAGGGCATGTCGTCATGGGTCTGGGCCAGTATTAGGAAGGGCCGGTCCTGCCCGCGCGCTTTTTCCATTATTTCCAGGGTGATATCGGGGTTGCTGGACAAACTGAGCGACAACCCGTCGGATGTTTCCCGCGCCGCCACCATTTGCACCATCACGTTGACACCACAGGTGAACATATCGCGGACGATATGGGTGTAATTACTGGAAATGTAATTCTGCTGGGCCACGGGCAGGTTTTTCATTGAGCCGGCTTTGAAATAGAGCTCGCTGACCTGGATATTGTCCGGCAGGCTGCCGTCTCGAAATGGCTGCATGAATGCCAGTTCCTCATAGTCTCCGAACAGGCGCTCCACGATCGGCCCGGCCAGGCTGGCTTCGATATGGCTGCCAGGTTTAGGCACTTCCAGACACAGTGCCGTAACAATATGCAGGGAGAGAGAAGAATCGGCAGCCACCCGTTGGTAAAAGGCATTGATCAATTGCACGGGCTTGCCCAGGCCAAGGGGCGCTGCCATCACCAGATTCTTGCCAATAGAGGCTATCGCTTTGTCTACACACTCTTCTACTGTGGTCAGAATATTACTCACGCGTACACCTCCGGTAAAATTCAGTGGGCATATTAAAAGAAGTAAAGCACCCGTTATTTTAGGCCATCATCCGATAGTTGGCATTGACCCAGAATGAATATTGTTCATCAATGACCTATAAAAATATTCTCGAAGTATTCGCGAGTCATCCTGAATACCAACGGGCCAAGGAGAACCAGGGCGATGAGGTTGGGAATCGCCATAAAGGCATTGAGCGTGTCGGCGATCAACCACACCATATTGAGCTCGACAACCGTACCCACCGGAATGGCAATCACCCAGGCCACCCTGAACGGTAAAATCGCCCTGGTGCCAAACAGGAAAACCATACAGCGCTCGCCATAAAAGGACCAGCCGATCATAGTGGTGAACGCGAACAGGCACAGCCCCAGAATAACAATATACTCACCACCAGGAAAGCCATTGGCAAAGGCCATGGTAGTCAAGCTGGCGCCGCTGACACCGCTGGGCCAGACATCCATGATGACAATGACCAGCCCGGTCATGGTGCATACGACAAGGGTATCGATAAATGTGCCGAGCATGGCGATCATGCCCTGTTGCACCGGTTGCTCGGTACGGGCCGCGGCGTGGGCAATTGGCGCACTACCCAGTCCCGCCTCATTAGAAAATATACCCCGGGCCACACCAAAGCGCAGGGCCGCCCATACGGTTGCTCCGGCAAAGCCCCCGGCCGCCGCAGTGGGGCTGAAGGCACTCTCGACAATGGTGACGATGGCCCCCGGCACCGTTTGCAGGTTCGCCAGGATAATCAACAGGCTCATCAGCACGTAGCTCACCGCCATCAGCGGGACCAACCAGCTGGCCACACTGGCAATGCGTTTAATGCCGCCCAACACCACCATACCCACCAGCACCATCAATACCAGGCCGGTAACCAGTGGTGGCACGGAGAATGAGTCATACAGGACCTGGGACACTGAATTGGATTGCACGGTATTGGCAATGCCAAATCCCGCCAGACTGCCAAAGATCGCAAAAGCAACACCGAGCCAGTGCCAGCGCCTGGGCAAGCCATTTTTGATGTAATACATTGGGCCACCACTGTAATTGCCCTCGGCGTCCTGCTCTCGAAAGCGCACCGCGCACACCGCCTCGGCATATTTGGTGGCCAGGCCTACCAGCGCGGTAATCCACATCCAGAAAAGAGCGCCCGGCCCGCCCAGGGCGATAGCGGTCGCCACCCCGGCGATATTGCCAGTGCCGATGGTTGCGGACAGGGATGTCATCAGGGCGCTGAAGGGAGAAATATCCCCATCGCCCTTACCCACACGACCCTGCAACAGCAGCCGTAACCCCGCAGGAATCTTACGGATTGTCATAAAGCGCAGGCCCACGCTCAGGTATAACCCCGTGCCGAGTAACAGCGCCAGCATTAGCGGACCCCAGGCCCAACCGTTAACAGTGGTAATCAGCTCTGTCATAGGACCTCCCGTCAGTTATTTTTATTATTTCTGTTGTAGCGACGTCATGCCGGGGAATTATCTTAACAGTTGAAACCGGCCCGTTGGGGAAACAAACCAAAAATACCACCGGTATGAACGAAGACAATATCCCTGCAGCCCTCGAAACGCCCTGCGGCTATCTCTGCCACCATACCGGCGAACGCCTTGCCGGTATATACAGGGTCCAGCACCAGGCCCTCCAGGCGACTCAACTGCGCAATCAGGGCAAAGACATCTGCGCCGGCGATACCGTAGCCCTGCCCGACATAGCCGTCCAGCACACGGGGCTGTACAGTCACGGATGGCACATCCGGGTAGCGCGCTTTCCAGTCAGCGGTGTCACTGGCGACCTTGTGCAGAAAGTACTGTTCATCATCACACACATTGACACCCCACACAGTAGCCGGCAGCTGGTGCAGCGCCGTGCCCAGGGTCAGGCCGGCTTGGGTACCGCCAGACCCGGTGGCGGTCACAATGTGGGCCTGCTCGATAGCCGCCGTATGGAAATCTGCCGCCAGCTCTTCACAGGCCGCGATATAACCCCAGACCCCGACACCATCGCTGCCGCCGGTGGGTATCGCCAGAGCTTTACGTCCCCGTTCAGCATAGTGGGCCTGCCAGTGGCGGAACAGGTCACCTATCTCACTGACATACTGCCCGGTTGGATAGCAGTTCACGGTTGCCCCCGCCAGGTGGCCCAGCAACAGGTTGCCGTCACGTTCAGGGGGTTCTTCACCGCGCAGTAACAAGTGTACAGCCAGCTCCAATTGGGCGCCGACAAAGGCCGTGGCACGACAGTGGTTACTCTGCAATCCACCGCAGGTAATGAGCGTGTCGTATCCGTTATCGATGGCGTGGGCTGCAATAAACTCGAGTTTTCGTACTTTATTGCCGCTGAGGGTACTGCCGGTCAGGTCATCACGTTTTACCCACAGGCGATGACCACACCCCCATTTGCTGGAGGCGCGCTCAAGGTATTGCAGCGGTGTCGGCGTGTGGGCCAGGTCTACCTTGCGGGGGTACGCCAGTCCCATTTCGAATGCCGCTCTAGCCAATAGACTTGAGCGTGCCCTTGGGCAGGACAGCGTGAACGTGGACACGCTGGAATTTCATCTCGACGTTGTTGGCCACGTTCAGCACCATATAATCATCATCCAGAGCAGTGACCTTGCCCAGGATACCGGAGCTGGTCACCACCTCATCACCCTTGCTCAAGGTAGATACCATTTCGCCGTGCTCTTTCTGGCGCTTGCGCTGGGGCCGGATGGCGATGAAATAAAACAGAACGAACAACCCCACCAGAAACGGGATCTGGATCAGATCGAAGCCCGCTGGGGCCTGCCCGACCTCCTGAGCGTGGGCGCTGGCAATAAACAAACTCATCAGTTATTTCCTATAGTTGGGCTCCAACAGGAGCGTTGAAAACGTCGGCTAATTTACAGGGTTTCAGGTGGTGATGTCGAGGTCGTATTCCATAATCTGCGGCGCATGATCCGAAAAGCGCTCTTCCTTGTAAATATCGGCGCTCCTCACCTTGTCTACCAGTTTCGGTGAGATCACCTGGTAGTCCAGGCGCCATCCCACGTTCTTGGCCCAGGCCTGCCCCCGGTTGGACCACCAAGTGTACTGTTCCGCCTCGGTATTAACCAGCCGGAAGGAATCGACATATCCCACCTCGTCGTAGAGCACGTCCAGCCAGGCCCGTTCCTCGGGTAGAAAACCGGAGTTCTTCTGGTTACTGCGCCAGTTTTTCAGGTCGATCTGCTGGTGACAGATATTCCAGTCGGCACAGATAATGAACTCCCGTCGCTTGCGCCGCAGGGCCCGCAGGTGCTCCATGAAGATATCCATAAAACGCAACTTCTTCTGTAGCACCTCCTCACTGGCGGAGCCGGAGGGAATATACAGTGAGATCACACTCAACCCCTTGAAATCTGCCTGTAGGTAACGTCCTTCAGAGTCCGCCGGATCCCACCCCAGGCTGGTGATTACCCTTTGCGGCTTTACCTTACTGTACAGTGCCGTGCCGCTGTAGCCTTTTTTGACCGCGTCGTTGTAATAACAGTGGTAACCATTGGGGGAAAATACCGGGTCAGTCAACTGACCCTCCTGAGCCTTGGTCTCCTGGATACACACCACATCAGCCTGCTCCTTCTGCAGCCAGTCGAAAAAACCCTTGCGCGCCGCCGCGCGGATACCATTGGTATTACAGGTGATTATCCTGGCCATTGCCCTACTCCGGTGTGTTGTACAGCAGTGCAGTGTAACGAAAGGAGAAAATGGGGCACTACCCTTTTCTCAATCAGCGTGTGACACTGCCATGCACTAGTCTACAATTGACAGACATACTTTCATACTTTCAGCGGCCGGCAGGAGGGTCTCGTGAATAAATCAATAGCAGAGACAAACCAGGATATCGCTTATCTGCTCTCCAACAACCTGCCCCGCCTGTTGCGGGAGTTTTCCCGCAACTTCGAACGGCGCATATGGCAGACCCTGGACGCTCGCGGCTACCCCGACATCCGCCCCTCCCACAGCGCCGTCTTTACCAATCTCGGCCTGGGTGCGGTGCGCATCACTGAACTCGCCGAACGCGCCCAGGTGACCCAGCAGGCAATGGGGAAAATGCTCAAGGAACTGGAGCGTATGGGTTATGTGGCCCGGGACGTCGACAACGAAGACAAACGCGCCAAGGAGATCAGGCTGACGCCTCGCGGTGTGCAGCTTGTCACCGACACCCTGGAAGTGGTAGCAGAGGTGCGTGAATACTACGCGGCTAAAATTGGCGCGCAAGACCTGGATACTCTGGAAACCTCCCTGCGCAATGCGGTGCGCAAACTGGAGCTGGATTATCTGCCCGAATCATGGGTAGATCCACAGCGGGGCTGACCAGTCATTGCCGTATTGAATTACTCGTCCTCACGCATGGAGTAGGCTCGCGCGCTTAACCGTGCAGCCATAGCCTCCAACTCGGCCGGGTCCCCCGGTAAGCGCGAGTGAATACTGATCTCCTCACCGGTGTTCCTTGGGATAACGTGCATGTGGTAGTGGAACACGGTCTGTCCCGCCGCCGCGCCATTCAGCTGATAGACACCGACACCATCAGCTTGCAGTTCATCTTTGACAGTGTGAGCAATAAGCGTAGAGACGTGCCCCACCATGCTGATGGCATCCGGCGTGGCTTCAAATATATCCTGGTAGTGATCCTTGGTCACGATCAGACAATGGCCGGGTGCTACCGGAAAGATATCCAGGAAAGTTTTGGTATAACGGGTTTCGTGAACAGCGTAACAGGACGCTTGTTCGCTGAGTATCTGGCAGAAAATACAGTCTTCACTCATAGTTTATGCCTTAGATTTATCTTGCAACTATTTGTTTATTAACAGTTTTTAACTTGCATAGACACCTGGTCTAGTTTGGGTGCACTAGAGCCCCAACTCCACAATCGATGCCATGACATCATCGTGATGTGTCTTGGTTTTTACCTTGTCAATCACATGCTTGAGTCGCCCATCTTTACCGATAATGAATGTGGAGCGCAGTACACCCATAAACTCCCGGCCCATAAATTTCTTCAGACCCCAGGCACCGTATTTATCTGTTATGGCATGATTTTCATCGGACAGCAGGGTAAAGTTCAGATCCTGCTTCTCGATAAACCGAGCCAACCTGGCCACCGGATCCGGACTTACGCCCAGTACCACCGTATCGAGTTTCGCCAGCGCTTTTTTACTGTCTCGAATGCCGCAGGCCTGCACGGTACAACCCGGGGTCATAGCCTTGGGGTAGAAATACAATGCCACGTTTTTCTTTCCCCTGAACTGCTTGAGAGTGACCTTATTTCCATCCTGATTCAGTAAAGTGAATGCCGGGGCCATATTGCCGATTTTGGGAAATGCCATGTTGACTAGTCCTTCCATAGGGTGGTTGATAACGACCAGCGGCGCCGCTCTGCACCGCTGGCAAATATTTTGCGAACAAATTACCTGCGCCAGGAGCCACGCTCTATCGCAGATACACGCACCGAAAAATCTCCAACCTCTGTGTCCGCAAAATATTCCCTGAGCGTTTCATAAACCACCGGAAATGCGATGTCATCCCAGGGTATATCCCGCTCCTCATACAGGTCGGTTTCCAGACTCTCCGGCCCCACCCCGTATTCCCCATCGTCCAGGTCACACAGATAAAACATATAGACCTGGTTGATATAGGGCACATCAAACACACGATACAGTTCCAGGTTGCTGACCCGCGCACGGGCCTCTTCCCAGGTCTCTCGGGCCGCACCATGCCCGGTAGTCTCACCATTCTCCATAAAGCCGGCTGGCAGGGTCCAGTAGTTCTTGCGCGGCTCAATCGCCCGCTTGCACAACAACACCCGACCCTCGTATACCGGCACACAACCGACAATGACCCGGGGGTTGCTATAATGGATCAATTCACAGACGGTGCAGACAAAACGCTCACGGTCGTCTCCCGCAGGGGTCTGCAGGATGATCGAGCTACCGCAACTGGTGCAAAATTTCATGAAAGCCGAACCATCGCCAATAGAAACCAATCAGTATAAATCCTCAGGCGGGTAATAGAATAGCCCGACATAGCGCAAAGCGCTGTGGTGTCATCAGAGCACAGTAGCGCCCCAACTTCCCGCCCCCGACTTTTCAGGTCGCTGGGGCGCTGTGCAGTTTGTGATAGCCGCCACTGAAAAACAGCAGCGGCTCGCCATCGGGGCGTTCATGCAGGTCCCTGATGCGCCCCACAATAATGAGATGGTCGCCTCCCTCGTGGGTGGCTTCCAACTCGCATTCGAAGCTTACCAGGGCTTCGTGAATCAAGGGTGAGCCATGTTTACCAACTCGGTAGTGTGCGGCATCCATTTCGTGCTGCCCCTTCCTGGCGTATTGATTGGAATGGGGCTCGTGCTCGTGGGCCAGGATATTGATGGCGAAAAAACGCGGCCTGGAAAAAACATCATATACCTCGGAATCATTCTGTAAACTCCACAGCACCAGAGGCGGATCCAGTGAAACCGATGAGAAAGAGTTGGCCGTCATACCCACCGGCTGACCGGTATCTGTCACCGTGCTGATGACACACACCCCGGTAGCATAGCGTCCCAGGGCGTTTCTCAGTTCCCGACCGTCTAAACTCATTCTCTATCTCCTTGTGCAAATTCCTGATTATTAAGAGTCTGGTACTGCGACCACCTGATAAGTCAGGGTCAAGTGGTCGCAGTACCAGTGTACCTCACCACTCACGTTGTAACATTCGAGTTATTTAGTGGCGCTGTCCTGCCAGCGCGTTGCCCTGCTGGTATCGTGCTCTCTTGCCGCCACCCAGTGTCCGCCATCCGGGCCCAGTTCTTTTTTCCAGAACGGTGCCCGGGTCTTCAGGTAATCCATGATAAATTCACAAGCATTGAAAGCGGCCTCTCGATGAGAGGATGATACACCTACCCAGACAATCCGGTCACCAGGGGCCAGTTTACCCACCCGGTGTACCACGGAGGCCGCGAGCAGGGGCCAGCGATCTGCCGCCTGCTGCAGGATTTCGGTAATACTGTTTTCAGTCATGCCCGGGTAGTGCTCCAACTCCATCGAGTCTACCTTGCGCTGCTCATTGGAGCGCCGCACGTATCCGGTAAAAGTGGCGACAGCACCCTCTTGCTGCGCACCCAAGCGCAGCGCTTCCTGCAATTCGGCCACATCAAAATCGGCCTCCTGCACACTGACAGTCATCACTCGCAAGGCCGACATCTCAACCTCCGGTCACCGGGGGAAAGAAGGCCACTTCGTCGCCGTCTTGCAGCGCGCTGCTACCCTCCACCACCGTCTGGTTGACCGCGCGAATCACATTGCCCTGCCCCAGCACTTCACGCCATTTGCCTCCGTGTTCCGCGCACAGTCGCTCCTGCAGGGCATCCAGGTCCACCGCGGCGCCGGGCCACTCCAGTTCCAGGGCGTCGCAGTCCAACTGCTCTTTGATCCCGGCAAAAAACAGCACCTTCAACATTCGGGCGCTCCCTCTGCATCGCGCCGCCAGCGGCCGGATTTGCCGCCCTCTTTCTCCAGCAGGCCCATGTTGGAAATTTCCATGCCGCGGTCCACAGCTTTACACATGTCATAAATGGTCAGGGCTGCAACCGCAACCGCTGTCAGTGCTTCCATTTCCACACCGGTTTTACCCGAGACCTTGCAGCGGCCCTTAATGCTGACCGAATTAGCCTGTGAATCGATATGGAAGCTGACATCCACCGAGTTCAGCATCAGAGGGTGACACAGGGGAATCAGGTCGGAGCACTTCTTGGCGGCCTGGATACCGGCAATACGGGCCACGGCCAATACATCACCCTTCTTATGGGCGCCCTGCTCCAGCAAGGCGAGCGTCTCTCCCTGCATTGATACAACGGCACTGGCCACGGCAATACGCTCGGTAACGGCTTTGTTACCGACGTCGACCATACGGGCGGCGCCGCTGTCGTCGATGTGGGTGAGTCGGCTCATGGTGTACTCCGAGGGTGTTGGCGTTCGAGCTGGCTGAGTCTATCCAATGGCGCGCCTGATTGACAATCAAATTGAGCGGCGATGTCAATTTACTGCGGGATCTGGCAGAGTTGGCCCTGTGAAATCCTGCCCGGTACGGTCAGGGGGCATGGGGTCAGGGGCATGGGGGCATGGGGTCAGGTCTAGAATCAGAGCGTCCAGCAAAGATGTTTTGCCATCAAACGCTTCAATTCTAGACCTGACCCCATCACTGCATTACTGCTCCAGCCGCTCTATATTGGCTGCCATGCCAGAGGCAAAATCGCCTGAAGGCGGGCGATTTCCCATGGGTGAAAATACCACTGTTTTGATCCCCAGCTCATCCAGCCGCACCTGAACTTCAGGCAGGGGCTGCGCCTCCCACAGCATAATCTGTGCCGGATGAGATTGTAAAATACCCTGCAGGTGAGACCATTGGGCCTCGTCCGGAACCTGGTCCGGCTCCCAGTGCAAGGCACGGCCATTGAGCTGGTAGCGACGCTGCAGATACTGGTAGACCGGATGTGAATACAGCAATGGCCGCTCACCCAGTTGTCTACCGAGTGCCATTAGCCGCTCATCCATTACCGTCAGCATTCGCTGAAGTTCGGCCAGGCGCTGCTCGATAGCCGTGGCCTGCGACGGCAGCAGGCGCTGCGCGGCGACAGATACTGCCTGCGACTGTTGCCGGGCCAGACCCAGATCCAGCCACGTGGTAAAGGCAAGTTCACCGTGACTGTGCTGGCCACCGGGTCCGTGACTGTGCGACGGCCCGGCGGGCACTGTGAGCAATTGCTCAGGGTATGCCCCCGAGGTATCTATCAGGGTGCGGCCGGGCAAACTGACCCGCGCGACCCAACTGGCGTAGCCCGCACCGTTTAACAGCACCAGGTCCGCCTGCTGGTAGCGCAATACCGTGTCGGTATCCGGCTGCCAGAAGGCGGGGTCGACATTCGCCGGGGCGGGAAAGACCACCTCTGCAGTGTCAGCCAGCAACTGCTGCGCCATCCAGGCCAATGGGTAATTGACGGTATAGATAACCGGCACACCGGTACCCACCGCCTCGGTGCTGGGCACCTCACCCTCTACACCACAACCGGCAAGCAATAACACGGTGATAACCAGTAGTTTTCTCATTGCGTAACCACCGCCTGCAGCAGTGGCCCTCCCAAGATCAGAGTGGCGCCGGTGAGTGTGGCCGCCAACAAGGCGGACGCCAACAAGACCAGCGCTACCTCTGCCAACATAAGGCTGCCAATAGCGATGGCGGAGCCCCCCAGCCGGGACATGGTGTCCATTTCTGCCCGCCGCGCGCGCAGGGACAGCAGAAACACCAGCAGTACCACCGCCCCGGTGGCGATCCCCACCAAAACCATCGCCACCAGCACATAGCGCTGCACCGCGAACACCGTAGCCAGTAATTCGTCCATTACCAGGCGCGGCTGCACAATCTGCAATTCGGGATGAGACTGGTAGCGTCCCAAGATCAACACCTGCGCCTTGTCGTTGTGCGGTACCGGCAGAATCGCCGTGAGGGGGTTACTGTCGTTGTCACCGTGAAAGTGAAATGTGTCACTATTGTCCGGTGTTATCTCGTTGTACTGCACCAGGGCGGCGTTGGCGACAATGCGCTCACCGTCTTTTTTAAGAACCGCCGCCGCGGCTTCCGGACGGGCCAGATCCTGGTGTCCGTGACCCAGCCCCTGAATAATCCAGGCAGTTTTTATATCCACAAAAATGGCGTTGTCGTCCTCGCTGAAAGCGGGCGCCAACACACCCACAACCCACATTTTAAGCGGGTATACTCCCGCCAGGTCAAAGACACTTTCCGGTGAGGAAACAACCGCGTCACCGGCGCCGACATCAAGTTGTTGCGCCACCCGGGAGCCCACAACAGCCTCACCCAGGCCAACCATCTGGCGACCCCGGGAGAGTTCCAGCCCGCGAAAATCGAAATAGTCCAGATTGGTTCCGACAATGGGGTGACCAGCACTGTGAAAACGCACATACAAGGGGATAGGTTCTACCAGGCCGCTGTCACGCAGTTCCTGTAGCTGGCCGTAGTCCAGCGACGGCGGACTACCCGCGGAAAAGTACAGAGAATTAAGCACCAGCTCCAGCGGACTGCCGCGACTACCCAGCAGCAGTGGCGAGCTGTCGGCCCGCGCCGTCATATCAGCGGCGGTGCGTTGCACTACCAACTGCAAGCCCACAGGCAGATAGATCACCAGGGTGACCGCCAGGACCAGAATAGCAGTCTTGAACCGGTGCCACAGCAGGTAACGCCAGGCCAGATAAAGAACGCCGCTCATGTAACACCCTGCCACTGGTTTAATTCCGAAAAATCCACAACCCGGTCAAAGCGTTGCAGTAACTCCCTGTCGTGGGTCACGGTAACCAGTGTCGCCGCATGAGTGCGCGCGTAGTCCAGCAACAAGTCCAGTACCAGCGTTTTGTTGGATGGGTCCAGGTTACCCGTGGGCTCGTCAGCCAATATCAGCGAAGGTTGCAACAGCAGCGCCCTACTCACCGCCACCCGCTGGCGCTCGCCCTGGGAGAGCTGCCCGGGATAGCGTTGTAACTTGTCGGCTATACCCACATGACCGGCCAGGTCCCTGGCACGGACGCGCGCGGCCTTGTTGACCTTTAGCCCGGCGCCAATGCGCAGCGGCAGCAGGATATTGTCCAGCACCGACAGGTATTCCAGCAATTCAAAATTCTGGAATACCATGCCCAGTTGTTTGATACGAAAATCCCTGCGGGCGGCATCGTGCAGAGTGGACACCTGCTGTGTACCCACCCGGACCTGCCCTTCGTCAGGCAGCAAAACGCCCGCCAGCAGGTTGAGCAAAGTCGTCTTGCCGCTGCCACTGGGGCCCACCACAGCCACCGCCTCAGCGGAGTCGATCACCAGGCGCTTCACCTGCAGGGCGAAGTCACTGCCGCTGTACTTAAAAAGCAAATCGGTGATTTCAATCATGGCTTACAAACGCTGCTCCTGTAGCACATTCATCGACGTCAACTTCCAGCGCTTGTCGATGGCTTGTATCGACAGCTCCGCCTGGTACTGGTTGCTACGGGTATGTACATGACCCCAGTGCCCCACCGAGCCAATGACATTCCAGGTGACATCGGCCCGGAAGCCATCGCTGCCGGCACCCTGCTGTATGTCAATGTCCTGCAACTCGACAGACCTGACCCTGGCCCGGGCACCGCCCTGGTTGGCCAACTCCAGGCTGCGGCGTGTCTCCAGGTATATTTCGGTGAGCAGGTCGCCGTCCACACTGCGCTCCAGTGTATCGTATATAGTGCCCTCCTCCCGATAGTCGAAGGCCTGGTAGACATTGCGCAACAGGTCTATTACCACCTTCTCGGTGGCGGCGGAGGGTGGCGCCAGCGGCTTGCCGAGCACAAATGACAAGCCCAGCATCAATAAACCAGAAAGCGCCGCAACAGCAGTGGCATTGTTTTTGTTACGCCCCCACAAGACAACACTGACCAGCACCAGGCCCAGCGCCCACCAGCGCACAGCGTACAACCACTGGGCAGTGGCCGATGGCGGCGCGGCCAGGTCAATCAATCCCGGAACCGTCGGGTTCAGCAGAAAGTTCTGCCACTCCAGCACGGCGTAATCCGGCTCCAGAAACGTCTTGAAAGGCCCGGCCTCATCCACCGCCGCCGCTGGTACCATAAGTGTTCGCTCATCAAACATATCCCAGGTCATGGTGGCGTTGCCCGGCAGGCTGGGAACGGGGTAGACAAAGATCACTCCCACCACGGCACTGTCCAGGTTGATATCCACGCCGGGCTCTACCACCATGGAGCTTTTCAGTGTTCGGCTGAGGAAGTTGGCCCGGTCCAGGATGGGTGCGGCCGGCTGGCCGTTTATCGTGACGGGCTGCCGCGGCATCAGGAAGTTGACTATTGTTTCCAGGATGGCACCACGCTGGTCGGCTGCGATAACATTAGCGCCCGCCAGCCCCAGATCAACCCAGTGTTGCATGTCCCTGGGCCTGACGATTATTTCCTTGCGCACCTCAAAAGGCTCGATATAGAGGAAACCACTCATGGGCGCAAAATAGCTGCGGCGCATGGTGCGCTGCTCAAACGCGCTATACCAGGAATCCTGCCAATCCAGGTTCAATACTACGGGCTGTCCGAGGAAGCGAAAGTCATTGACCGCCACCGTATTGTGATACACCACAAATCCTATATTGGGCGCTGGGCTACTGCGCGGTGGACTGAAGATCAGTTGCGCCGGTTCGCCTGCAAGCGTATAGGACAAAACCGCCGCGAGGACTGATTCCTGATTTGCAGCGACCACCGGTAGCTCCTCGCCACTGATCGGGTCCCGCCGTACACGGGTACGTGGCCCGACTTCCAGCAAGCGGCCGTCCAGCGCACCCTCCTGAGTCGCTATCACCAGGTCCTTGTCAAAAAATTCCGCCAACCGCTCCGCGTAAGGCCGTGGCGCATGGCCCATTTTCTCGTAGATTTCATCCGGTATCAGGTTGCGAAAGGCCGGCAGGTCCTGTATGCCAATTTCCAGTTCCACCCGAATCTGGTCCTGCCCGATAAAATACTCGGCAATCGGCGTGGCAAACATGGACTGATTGGTGATGAGCGCATCTGCCGAAGCAGTATTGGTAAGTAACAGGCCGAGAAATACACTGGCCATTCTGAACAATTTCGTCATAAAACAGGGGCTCAAGGGACTTGCGGGGGAGTATGGCCAGAACCATTGTATTACACAATGCCAGCGACCTGCAGTACAAGATGCTCAATAATTTGCGGCAACTTAAAGTTGTCCGCAACATAGTCTTGTTACGTGCCCACCGCGAGTAAGGGTAATGGGGTCACCAGTCAAATAAAGGGCTGAATAGTTGGGAAACCGAGCTGAATACGGCGGTTAATGTAGGCCCACCGGCCTCATTGTTCGAGTAGCCAGGAAATATCGTTGAAGGTGTTCATACCATACCCCCCGCAATACAGAAAACTGGATGTATAGGAAATGGCATGGGTGAAGCTGGATCAAAATTCAGAGAAATGCTGTATATATAGCGTATTTCTTCTTTTTTATGGCGGTGAGGGAGGGATTTGAACCCTCGATACGTTGCCGTATACACACTTTCCAGGCGTGCGCCTTCGACCACTCGGCCACCTCACCGTTGAGGGCGCGCATAATACCACAACATTTGGCTGTTGCCAGTCCCTGTTCCTGCGCCGGGGAAGTTGCTGCCCCCTACTGCCGATTTAACCTGGACAGTGGCCTGGCTGTTGGATCGCTACTGCGAAAGGGACTGATATCCAGACCTCCACGGCGGGTATAAAACGCCTGGATGTGAAGAAATTCGGGAGTGCAGCGCAACCATATGTCGTTGTACATACGCTCCACACACTGCTCGTGAAATTCCTGGTGCCGGCGGTAGGCAATGATGTATTGCAACAAAGAGGCGTGATCTATGCTTGCTCCCCGATAATGTACCCATACTGTCGCCCAGTCGGGTTGCCCTGTCACCGGGCACAGGGAGCGAAGCAGGTGGCTGTACAACTGCTCTTCGACGGACCCCGTCGGTTGCACCCTTAGCATGGTGGCCTCGGGTTCCACAGCCTCTGTCGCCACAGGCAGATCATCCAGGCACATACCTGATAACTCCGCCCCTGCCAGGGACCGGTCGCCGGGATTAAATAGCTCCAGTCCAACATCCTCACCAACGGTTGTACTGATGTCGCTTTTGATAGTGGCTGCAGCCTCTTCACCACTTGCGAAGCGCGTGTTGTTGAGGGAGTTCAGGTACAGCTTGAACGACTTCGATTCCACCATGTTGGGTGAACTGGCCGGGACAGTGAGGCGCCCTACCCTGACTATTGGCTTACCGGTCTGGTCCAGCCAGGACATTTCATAAGCATGCCACAGGTCCGTCCCGGCGAAGGGCAAAGGTTCTTTCAGGCCAAGTCGGTCGCGCGCATCACGCCTGGAAATCGGGAATAGCAGTTGGGGTGAGTACTCATCGACTACCGGCGTATGCACACCCAATAACATGTCATGCCTGACGTCATCTGCCATCGTGCTATTGCCTGAGACACTTGCCACTGTTGAGCAGCTGCATACTGAAAGCGAAGGCGACCACGGTAAACAACGCTATCATACCCAGCGCAAACGGCAGGCTCACATCGGAAACACCGAGCATGCCGTAACGGAAGGCATTGACCACATAAACCAGCGGGTTGAGCCTGGAGACATTGGCCCAGAACTCAGGCAGCAGGTCCATAGAATAAAACACGCCGCCCAGGTAAATCAGGGGTGTCAGGACGAAGGTCGGCACAATGGAAATATCATCAAAATTGTTGGCGTAAACCGCATTGATAAAGCCGGCGAGTGAAAACAAGGTGGCGGTCATCAGCACGATCACCACCACGACAAAGTAGCTGTGTATGTGCAACTCGGTAAAAAACAGGGATACGATTGTCACCACCACCGCCACCAACATTCCGCGCGTAACACCGCCCACCACGTAGCCCATCAGGATGATGTAATTGGGGATTGGAGACACCAGCAATTCCTCCACGCTGTGGTTAAATTTGGAGCCAAAAAAAGAAGACACGACATTGGAATAGGAGTTGGTGATGATGGCCATCATAATCAGGCCCGGCACCACGAATTGCATATAGCTGAAGCCGCCCATCTCGCCAATGCGGGAACCGATGAGGGAACCGAATATGACAAAGTAAAGTGACATGGTGATGGCCGAGGGCAACAGCGTCTGGGTCCAGATACGCAGGTAGCGCCTGATCTCCTTTCGGACGATAGTCATAAAGGCCACATACTGTTCCTGCCCGGTCATGCGGCCCCCTCCACCAGGTTGACGAACATTTCCTCCAGGCGGTTGGCCCGGTTGCGCATGCTGCTGATATGAATACCCAGTTTATCCAGCGCGGAAAATACCTGGTTGATGAGCTGGCCTTTCTCCACCTCGATTTCCAGTGTGTGGGCATCCATACGCCTGACCGTAAAGTCGCCTATGGCGACCGTGTCCGGCAATTCCTCCACGCAATCCAGGATAAATACCTCTTTGTGCAACTGGCGCAGCAAACTCTTGATGGTCGTGTTTTCAACTATTTTTCCCTGGTTGATGATAGCGATATGGCGGCACAGAGCCTCCGCTTCCTCCAGGTAGTGAGTCGTGAGAATAATGGTCGTGCCCTGGGCGTTGATCTTCTTGAGGAAGTCCCACATGGAGCGGCGCATTTCGATATCCACACCGGCGGTGGGTTCATCCAGGATCAGCAGTCGCGGTTCATGCACCAGAGCCCGGGCAATCATCAAACGGCGTTTCATACCGCCAGACAGCATACGGGAGGGCACTTCACGCTTGTCCCAGATACCCAGTTCCTTCAGGTATTTTTCCGCCCGTTGCTGCGCCAACGCCGGTGGCAGGCCATAGTAACCGGCCTGGTTTACCACGATATCGAGGCCCTTTTCAAAATGGTTGAAATTGAATTCCTGGGGAACGATACCCAGGTGCTTTTTGGCGGCGGGAAAGTCCCTGTCAATGTCTACATCAAATACCGACACCTTACCGCCAGATTTGGCCACCAGCGAACAGATAATGCCGATAGTGGTCGATTTACCTGCACCATTGGGGCCCAGCAGGGCAAAAAAGTCACCCTGCTGCACCTCCAGGCTTATTCCCTTGAGGGCCTCAAAGCCGTCGCTGTAGACCTTGCTTAGGTTTTCAATGGTCAGTGCTGGTATCATGCTTACTTGAAAAATCACATTGTAAATGAACGCGCCATTGTACCCGCATTCCGCCTGCTAAACGACACACCTATGAACGATGAACAATACCTGAAGCACTGCCTGGAACTGCTCTCTCAGTTCGCGCAAACAATGGTTACGCGCACGGAGCACTTGCCACAGGACGAGTCTTTGCGCGAACTGGCAGCGGCTTTTCAGTCCCTGGCAAATGGCGAGGGAGACCTGTACATAGGCGGCGCCAGCCTGGTAACACGCCTGTTCACCACCTACCCGGATTTTGCCCCCACCTTGCCGCGGGAATTGCTGTGGTTCCTCGGTGGTGATTGCCTGCACTACATGCCCGACGACGAAATCGATACCTTCGCGCAACTGGCGGACCTGCGCAGTGCGGCGGCGGCCCGGGGAGAAACTCTGGATTTGCATGCAGCCAGAGCTAAGCTGCTGAACTTACAGTAGAAATTTCCAGAAAAAGTGCCCCGGGGGGACTTGACGCGCACCCCCGCTCTACCTACAATGCGCGCCTCTTGATTGAGACCTATGCGTCCCCTTCGTCTAGTGGCCTAGGACACTGCCCTTTCACGGCGGTAACAGGGGTTCGAACCCCCTAGGGGACGCCACTCATCAA
>Ga0164315_10001515_pt1 | contig 17490 bp, 17 predicted proteins | sample GuaBasSedimGuay6_FD_113737 | JGI IMG/M metagenome (GOLD analysis project Ga0164315, IMG submission 113737) | Subseafloor sediment microbial communities from Guaymas Basin, Gulf of California, Mexico - Guay6, Core 4569-2, 0-3 cm | ecosystem: Environmental > Aquatic > Marine > Hydrothermal vents...
CTCACCCTGACCGATGATTCCCTGAAAAATCTGGACTTTACTCCAAAAATTGATATCCGGATTGACGGTGCCGGGGAGAATACCCTGGTGATTGAAGATAATGGACTAGGGATGAACGATGAGGATCTTGCAAGTTCTCTTGGAACCATCGCCCGGTCTGGAACGAAGAACTTTATGGAGAAGCTTTCCGGGGATGCCAAAAAGGATTCGAATCTTATCGGCCGTTTCGGTGTCGGATTCTATTCCTGTTTCATGGTGTCAGACTCTGTGGAGGTTATTTCCAGAAAAGCCGGAGAAGATAAAGCCTGGAAATGGACCAGTGACGGTAATTCAGGTTACAGCATCGAAGAAGCCGAGAGAGAAGGTCAGGGAACCACTGTTATTCTTCACCTTAACGAAGCCGGGAAAGAGTATGATTCTCAGTGGCAGGTGAAGTCTGTTATCAAAAAATATTCGGATCATATCGCATTTCCCATCCAGCTGCATTGGAGTGAAACTTCCGGTGAGGATGATAAAAAGAAAACCGAGGAAAAAGAAGAGCAGATAAACGCCGCAAGCGCTCTCTGGAAACGCTCCAAGTCTGAACTCAAGGATGAGGATTACAACGAATTCTACAAAACCATCTCACATGAGGGTGAAGACCCGATGTACCGCATTCATGTACAGGCCGAAGGAACGCTGGAATACACAACTTTGTTTTTTATTCCTAAAACCGCTCCTATGGATATGTTTCAGGCGGATTACAAACCCGGTGTGAAACTTTATGTGAAACGTGTATTTATTACCGATGACGATAAAGAACTGCTGCCGGTTTACCTGCGTTTTGTCCGGGGCGTGATTGATTCTGAAGATCTTCCTTTGAATGTAAGCCGTGAGATTCTTCAGCAGAACAAAATAATGGCCAAAATCAGAGAGGCATCTGTTAAGAAACTGCTCAGTGAGTTCAAGAAGCTTTCGGATAACGAAGAGAAGTACGCCGAGTTCATCAATCAGTACAACAGGCCTCTGAAAGAGGGCATGTACTCCGACTGGGCCCATAAAGACGATCTGACAGAACTTGTTCGCTATAAGTCCACAGCAGTGGATGGATGGACGAGTCTTGCGGCCTACAAAGACCGCATGCCTGAGGATCAGAATGCCATCTACTATCTGGCCGGTGAAAATGAGGAGGCCCTGCGCAAGTCCCCTCTTCTTGCCGCCTATAAGGAAAAGGGTTACGAAGTACTTATCATGTCCGATGAAATCGATGAGATTGTTACTCCGATGATCGGACCCTTCAAGGAGAAGGATCTGAAAGCCATCAACCGTTCAGGGGCTTTGGACGATCTGAAAACCGATGATGATAAAAAGAAAGAAAAAGATGCCGAACCGGTACTTAAAAAGATAAAAAAAATCCTGGGCGAAGCAGTAAAAGATGTTGTAGCATCGGCCCGGTTGGCTGATGCACCGAGTTGTCTGGTATCCGATGATGCCGATCCTTCGGCACAGATGCGGCAGATGCTTCAGGCCATGGGGCAGAAGGATATTCCCGAGGCAACATTTATTCTCGAGGTGAACCCCGATCATCCGGTTGTTAAAGGCCTTGCGGATACTTCAGATGCCGATCTGGTTGAGGATGTGGCCCATCTGCTCTACGAGCAGGCCCTTCTGGTTGAAGGTGCGGCCCTCAAAGATCCGGTAGCTTTTGCCGCCAGGATGAACAGGGTAACATCAAGGGTCTTCTAACACAGTAAACTGAATTTGAAATTTACTTGAAAATCCAATATTCTTGCAGGGTATTGGATTTTTTTTGGAGGAATCAAGATGAGAAAAATTGCAATTCTGATGATTCTGGTAATGCTGGCAGTGCCTGTGTTTGCCGAAGGATCGAATGTCACAAAAGATAAAGATATCAAAACTCTCAGCGCACCACCGGATGGCCGGGCCAAGATTGGTCTTTTGATGGGAATGCCCTCGGGGGTTACATTCGGGTACCGCTTTTCCAATTGGTTTGAGGCAAACCTGACTGCGGGTTATAATTTTATGTTTACCAAGTCCGCTCTGATAAGTACGAATGCTTTATTCACACTGGTGAATATTCCAATCGGGGATGCCGGCGTAATGCCTTTATCCCTCGGCCCCCAAGTAAATTTTATATTAGGAAATGACTTCAAAATGGAGCTGGTGGGTGATTTACGCCTGGAATACTCTTTTCAGAATATTCCATTAAACTTATTCGGGGAGTTCGGATTTGGATTCCGGTTCTTTGATGCAAATAACTGGATTGCCTGGAACGGAGGTGTCGGTGTGAGATATATATTCTGAAGGCTTGAATCCTGCTTTCAATTGTCTTAAGGTTTGTGTTGATAAATCATATTTATAGGGAGATATAAATGAAAAAGTTAATTATTCTGGTGTTGCTGGTTGCAGCTCTGGCTGCCGCACCGGTTATGGCTGCTGATAATGGGGCCGGGAAAACAAAAGTCGGAACCATTCTGGGGAGAGGCTTTTTTGCAACGGCGGGTTTTCCCATGGGGAAAACAACGGAATTGAACGTGTATGCCGGGACAGGCTGGAATTTTGATGTGGTAACCCTTGGAGCTAATTTTTTATTCACACTTGTTGACATCGACATTGAAGGTGAAACCTTTCCCCTGTCTTTAGGACCTCAGGCAGATATCTCTTTCGGCTACTATAGTGGGGTTGTCCTGGGTGTATTTGCCGATCTTCGCTGGGAATATACGTTTGATTTCCCACTCAATCTCTTTATTGAAGTAGGCCCGGGTATTGATATTCACATGTTTGACGGTGGTGCCTCAATGCGCTTCGGCTGGAGGGGCGGTCTGGGTGTCCGATACGTATTTTAATTAAAAGAAGCCACCGCAGCCCGGTGGCTTCTTGCTGATTTATACCTGTTCATGTAATATATCCATATGCGCGTAACGACAAAGGGCCGGTATGCACTCCGGGCCATGATTAACCTGGCAGTAAACGGCGGTGATAAACCTCTTTCAATCAAGAAAATTACCGAGGTGGAAGACCTTTCCCCCATCTTTCTGGAACAGATTTTCACTAAACTGAAAAAGTATGAACTCATCAAATCTATTCGCGGTGCCGGCGGCGGGTTTCTTCTTGCCCGGGATGCTTCAGACATCAGCGTGAAGGATATTCTTGAGGCTGTTGAAGAGGGAATTCGTATGACTCCCTGTTGTGCCAGCGAGAGTGTTCCTGCATCACAATGTGTTAAACTGCCTGAATGCAGGGCAACCGGCTTCTGGAACAGTGCCAATGACTACATCATGAAGTATTTTGAAAGCTACTCACTGGCCAGGGTAATTAAAGAGTTCGGTCCGGCAAACCTCTGAATCCTTATAAATCAGGTGTCGGCAGGTTCAGTTTATCCAGATACTCCCTCACCTCAACCAGTGTACCCAGGGTCGGCAGGATTGCTGCATCCTTTTGAGCCTGCTCCATATTCATTTTTGAAACGGCATGCTGAATCCCCGGAAGTTTGCCCGGCTCCATTGAAAACTCTCTGATTCCCAATCCCATCATGTAGTAAACCGTCCGGGGATCCTTGGACATGAGCCCGCATATAGACAGGGGACAATCTGCTTCCCGAGCCGCATCGTTCACTCTTTTTACAGCTCGAAGAACAGCAGGATGTCGAACATCAAAAAGATCGGCAACTTTTTCGTTTGTACGGTCCACACCCAGCATATACTGAACCAGATCGTTTGTTCCCAAGGATAAAAAGTCGGCCTCTCTGGCCAATTCAGGGGCCATCTCAACAGCAGAGGGTAATTCAATCATAGCTCCAAGTTTCGGCACCGGGAACTGTCCCAGGCCGTCCCGTTTCAGGAAACTCAGGCTTTTCATCACTATTCTTCTGGCATTCAGGAAGTCATCCAGAGAGGATATCAGGGGGAACAGGATACGGATCTGCCGTTTACCGCCCGCCCTTATCATGGCTTTGAGCTGACCGACAAAAACCTTTTTGTTTTCCAGAAGAAAGCGGATGGCTCTGAGTCCCAGAAAGGGATTGGCCTCTTGGGAATCGGGAATGTAACTGAGTATCTTATCCCCGCCGACATCCAGAGTTCTCAGGGTAACCAGCGGGTTATCAAGGCCGTTAACAACCTGTTTGTAAATCAGGAACTGCTCTTCTTCCGAAGGAAAATCGCTTCTTATCAGAAAGGGAAATTCACTCCGGTACAGGCCTATCCCTTCGGCTTTCAGCCGTTTGGCCAGTTTGAGATCCGAAAGAAGATTCACTGTAGCTCGAAGATAAACCCGCTCGCCATCAGCGGTGAACGATTCCGGCCGGGCGGCAGCTTCCAGTTTTTCTACCTGATCGGAGCCTTCTATCAACTGTTCAATACGTTTTCTGGCGGCATCATCGGGATTCACGATTAACAGCCCCTGATGGGCATCCAGAGCCAGAGATGTATTGGAAGGTATCTGAAAGATATTGTCATCCTCTGTAAGTATCAGAGGGACACCCAGGGATCGGGCCAGGACGCTGATATGAGCTGTGATACCTCCGCCGAAGAGAACCAGACCTTCAACGTTCTGAGTTGCCAATTTCAGTAATTCAGAGGGGAGCAGTTCATTACTGAGAATTATCTGTCCGCTGTAATCGCCGTGAAGCCCTTCCTCTTTAAGCAGGTTTTCCAGGATACGGTGTCCGAGATCTTTGATATCCTGTACTTTTTCCCGCATTCTCGGATTATGGCTTTCGGCAAAAAGAGTGATGTAATTGTTGGCAATATGAACAACAGCATCTTTCGGGGAGGAACCTTCAAGAATCCTTTTCTCCATGGCCCCGAAGAACCCCTCGTCCCGGAGCATCAGCAGATGGGCACTGAAGATAAGCGACGCCACATCCGACAGTTCCTTTTCCAGCCGGTTCTGCAGTTCCTCCAGTTGACTCTCGGTACTGTCGATGGCCGAATGAAAGTCCTCCATCGTTTCCCTGTAGTTTTCGTCAACTGCAGAGATAAGATTATCGTGGTTACCCGGGCCTTCCATCTGGTATGCCTGTCCCAGTGCTACACCCTCAACTACCTGAGTGCCCCTGATTAGATGACGGATACCCATGTTCATTACCGATGGTTCGTTCTGTTCGGGAAGGGTTATAAGAAGCTGGGCATTTTCCAGTGTAGAGGCCAGTTGGGATGCAATAGCCTTCAAGGCTTGAGCATCGGATTTACTGAATCTGGAACTTGTCTCATCCTGAAGTACCAGCACCCCCACCCGTTTAACACCCCGTATTATCGGAACTGCCAGGAAGGATTCGTAGCGCTCTTCTCCGCTTCCGGGAATGGATTTATAATAGGGGTTGTTGTTACCGTGGCCTTCTCTGATAGGGCGTAATTCCCGAAGTGCCAATCCGGTAAGACCCTCTCCCGGTTTAAGGGTTAATTTCCCCACCATATCTGTATAAAGTCCGGCTGTTGCCTCCAGAACAAGAATATCCTTCTGTTCCTTGTAGAGAAATATGGAACAGACATCAGCCTGCATATGACGGCTGACAATCTGTACCACCTGGGAAAGGAATCCTCTGATATTCTGGCCCTGGCGGAAAAGAGTGGCAAGTTCGCTGACAGAGCAAATCATATCAACGCTGGATTCAACAGCTTTATTCACTTACCCTCCAAGCTCCCCGGCTTTGGCCGTACAATCGGAGACCGCCCGGATTATGGCTGATCGGAATCCCGCTTCCTCCAGGGTTGCCACGGCTTCAATCGTAATTCCCCCGGGGGAACAAACCTCATCCTTGAGAACACCGGGGTGTTTACCGGTCTGGGCAACAAGACGTGCAGAACCAATAACGGCCTGGGATGCAATTTCATAGGCAAGAGCCCGGGGAATCCCGTCTTTAACAGCGCCATCGGCCAGAGCTTCGAGAAACATGAACACCCAGGCGGGGCTGGATCCGGCCAGAGAGGTATAGGCATTCATAAGATGTTCCGGGAGTACGACTGTTTTCCCGACAGCGTTGAAAATATCCTGCACAGCCTTGAGTTCGTCCTCTGTCACTTCGATTCCCGGGCAGATGGCTGTCATACCTTCGGAGATGAGTGCCGGAGTGTTGGGCATTGTTCTTACAATCTTTCTCTTTCCTCCGAACCACCCGGAAACTTTTTCCAGGGTTAAACCGGCGGCAATAGTAACCACGATCGTATCGGGTTTAACCTGTTCACGGATACCCCGGATTACTGTTTCATATACCTGGGGTTTCACCGCCAGAACGAGGATAGAGGCCCCGGCAGCTTTAGCGTTATCCGTGCCGGTTTGAATCCCCGGGAAGGTTTGAGTCAATTCCTGCAGTATACTCTCCCTGGGATCGCAGATAATCACATCGGATGATGTATGGGTTCCCCCTGATAGAAGTCCTTTGATAATTGCCCCGCCCATGTTTCCTGCACCGATAAAACCAATCGTATTGTTCATTCAATTATCCTATTCTTTGTTTTCCAGTTTTATTCTACCCGAATCCCCGGGGTATTACCGTACCATATTTCCAGTCCGAAAAGGCTGTTTTCCGTCAAATAATCAGGATGAGGTCCATTTATGATTCCAAGTGATTGTCTGTAGTCTTTCACAAGTTGCCAGAGAGCCGGCAGTATGATCACTTTTTCCGGTTGTACTCCCCGGGAACGTGTCTCTGTAATCTGCCTGTACACTTCTGCAATAATCTCTTCGGCTCTTTCCATTATGTAGTTATGGCCTTATAACGAAGGCGTGCTGCCTCCATTCCTTCTGTATCGCCAAGTTCCTCACAGCTGTCTGCAAGATTGAACCATGCGTCTGCCAATTCGGGATCGGCTTGAACCGCACACCGGAACATTCCGGCAGCTTCATCGTACCGTCCGGAAAGAAAATCGACGACTCCTTTGTTGTTCAGTGTACCGGCGTGTCCCGAGTCTCTTAACAGGGCCTTATTCAGGTATGCAGCAGCGGAATCAAGCCGCCCATTTTCAATCTCAAGTCTCCCGAGTTCACAAAGAGCGGCGGCATCTTTCTCATCACTTTCAGATGCCCTCAGCAGTACTATTTCAGCCTCCTGGAATTTACCCTCAGCAATCAGATCCAGGCCGTGGTTGTACAGTAAAGCTGCAGATTCCCGGTTAGTTTTTGACACGGTTTGATGCGGCCAGCAGACCACCGCCCACAATGAAGAGCAGCAGTATAGCTCCCACGCCGAAACTGTACGCCACCTGTTCATTGGCAATTCCCAGTAGAAAGGCCAACCTGGGAAATGCCCCCATCAGAAATGGACCGAGAATAGCGGCAAATTTCCCCATGGTGTTGTAGAATCCGAAGTATTCTCCCGATACATTTTCATCGGGGATAAGGGATGCAAAATACGAACGGCTGAGGGCCTGTATCCCTCCCTGACTGGTAGCAACAAGAAAAGCCACAGCGATAAATATAGGAACAACGAAACTGACGGGAACTAATGGCATTACCGTTCCAAGTAATGTGATAACGGCATATACCCCGATACCGGTAAACAGCAGAGGCCGGGCGCCGAATCTCTGGGCCAGCTGTCCATACAGCAGGGCAAAAGGAAATGCCAGAATCTGTATTCCAATCACTGCCGCCAGGAGCACCATCATACCGACACCGATACTCGAGGCAAAGTTCGTTGCCATCTTGATGATGGTGTTCACCCCGTCAATGTAGAAAAAATATGCAATGAGGAAGAGAAATATTTTTTTTTGCTTTCTAAGGTCACGAAAAGTCCTTCCCAGTCTGCGAAAGCTTTCGGTAATCGGGGAGGGCACAGGATCTATCCCGTTTTTCTGATTGACATTCTTCAAATAGGGGAAAGTGAAAAAAAGCCACCACAGAGCTGTTAATCCAAAACTGATTTTTACACCGAGGATTGGTAAACCTGCAGAAAAATCCATTCCTGAAAGTACGGCAATAATTACCAGACTGATAAGAAACGGTATAGTGCTTCCTCCGATATAGCCATAACCGAACCCTTTGGATGAAACCATATCCATTCTGTCAATCGAGGTGACATCCGGAAGAGATGCATCGTAAAATATATTGGCGCCGGCAAAGCCTATGAATGTGAGTATGTACAGTATCAGAGCGATAACCCAAGCTGCAGCACCCACCAGAATCAAACCCCCGGTTGCTGCCACACCCAGAAGCCAGAAGGGTACAAACAGCTTTTTCCGGAAACCCCGGAAGTCTGAGAGTGTCCCCAGAACTGCGGCCATTAAAGCAATAATTATGGCATAACCGGTGTTGGCAGTTCCCAGCCAGAAAGAAGTTTGAGTATCGGATAATCCTCCGTTCCGGGCCACCTGTCCAAACCACAGAGGGAATATAGCTGTTGAGATAATAGTTGAATGGGCAGAATTGGCCCAATCGTACATCACCCAGGAACGTTCGGTTTTGGTGAGTTTCTTCATGGTGTACATAATATCATAAAACAAATGCATTTTGAATTCGGCTTGACCCTCGGCTTAACTGGAGTGAGAATTACAGAGAACATGGGAGGAGGAATGATGAAAGTACTTCTGGTTGAAGATGATACGGATATTGCATCCTTTGTATCAAAAGGATTGAGGGAAGCCGGGTATGGTGTCGATGTTGCTCTGGATGGAGATTTTGGTCTGGAACGGGCGATGTCCGGACTTTATGAAATAATCGTTCTTGATATCATGCTTCCCGGAAGGGATGGGCTTTCAATCATATCAGAAATGCGTATGTCCGACATTCAGACTCCGGTTCTCATTCTCAGCGCCAAGCACAGTGTCGACGATCGGGTAAAAGGTTTGAAGGCCGGAGGGGATGACTATCTGGTTAAACCATTTGTTTTTGCCGAGCTGCTGGTGAGAGTGGAAGCACTTATCCGAAGGGGCGGCCGGGCCACTGCTGCCCAGGAACTGCATGTGGCAAACCTTACCCTGGATCCCTTAACCAGGCGTGTTGTCAGGAGCGGGGATTCCATCGAGCTTCAGCCCCGGGAGTATGCCCTGCTGGAATTTTTGATACGGAACACTGGAACTGTTGTAACAAAAACGCTAATTCTGGAGAAGGTCTGGGGCTATAATTTTGATCCCCAGACCAATGTTGTTGATGTACTGGTATCCCGGCTGAGAAGCCGAATTGATAAGGATTACCCGGTAAAGCTCATTCGAACCGTCCGGGGTGTGGGATATGTCCTGGAAGATCCGAGCTAAATCTTACCGGCGGATAAATGTTCGTTTAACCCTCATTGTAACTCTGGCGGCAGCGGTATCCTCAATCGTTGTTTACGCTCTTCTACTGGCTTCTCTTTTTATAGGTTTCGGCGATCAGGACCGGGGGGAGCTGGATTCCCGGCTTCTTTCCTACTGGGCGGCCTGGCAGTACGGCGGGAATGATGCTGTGCTGAACAGAGCTTCTCTGGATATGAAGGAGTACGGCGGCCGTCCCTATCTTCTCATACTGGATTCCGAGGATGGTGAGATGCTCGGAGCTCTTATTCCCGGTGGATGGGAGCAGTTCAACCTGAACGACCCCGATCTGATCAACCTGACTCCCGGCTCTTATACTACCCTCAGGGTTGAAACTCTGCCCTATGCGCTTCTTCTTACCGGGGCCATTCTGGATGACGGTACCCGGCTTCTGGTTGGTTTGAGTACAGAAAACCACCAATTTCTTGTCCGCATGTATCAGCGGAATTATCCCTGGGCCCTGGGAGCCATCATTCTGGCAGGTGCACTGGTGGGTATTATATCTTCCCGGAGACTGCTTTCTCCCATTGTCCGTTTGAATAATGAAATCGATCACATCATTATTACCGGTGATATGGGACGGCGGCTGGATAGTCCGGGAACCGGGGATCAGCTGGATGGTTTAATCAACCGCTATAACCGTCTTCTGGACCGTGTGGAGTCTCTGATCGGGGGAATGAAGGATACCCTTGATGCTGTTGCCCATGATTTAAGAACGCCGTTAACCAGACTTCGCGGGCATGCAGAGCTGGCACTTCGTAATGGTAATGCCGAAGAATATGAGGAAGCCCTTGCCATAGTGGTTGAGCAGACTGATCAGGCTGGAGACCTGCTATCGGCCCTGATGGATATCGCCGAAGCAGAGCAGGGTATGCTTTCTCTGGAAGGGGTTCCCTGCAATCTCAGCACCCTGGCAGCCGAGGTGATTGATATGTATGAGCTGGTTGCCGAGGAAAGAGGGCAGAGGCTTAGCTTGGAGGCTCCGAAAGAGGTTCTCCTCTCAGGCGATCCGGTGAGGCTCAGGCAGATATTGGGGAATCTGGTGGATAATGCACTGAAGTACAGCCCGGAAGGGGGCTGTATCGATATCAGATGCGGCTTCAGCAACAGAATAAGCTGGGCTGAGATTATTGATGATGGCCCCGGAGTTCCCGAAGAAGAAACAGAAAGGGTATTTGAGCGTCTTTACCGGGGAGACCGGAGCCGGGGTTCCCGGGGGCTCGGTCTGGGTTTGAGTATGGTAAAAGCTCTGGTAGAAGCCCACAGCGGCCGGGTTGAAATCTCGAATTCTGAAGGACGGGGAGCCTGTTTCAGAGTTGTTTTCCCTCAGATTTCAGGATGAAACATTTCAAAAGCGTAAGACTTCTGCAAGATTCCAGCAAGGTTGATGCATTATCTTTCTGATATCAAAATCAGGAGTGATAGTATGACCATTCAAAAAACACGCCGATTCAATCCGCTCATCATCGCTTTGGGAATCCTCTTCTCTCTGTCCTTAATAATTGTAAGTGTTCCTTTATCAGCCCAATCAGGAAATGCCGCTCTGGATCTTCAGAACGCTTTCAGGCAAGTCTCGGCAGACGTACTCCCTGTGGTTGTCCAGGTGAACACTGTTAACGTTATAGAACGGAAAACTGTAAATCCTTTTGAATTCTTCTTTCGTTTCCCCAATTCTCCACAGCAGCCCGAATCACCTCAGACACAGTCTTTCAGGCAGAAAGGACTGGGCTCCGGCGTTATTGTCGAACGGCGGGGAGACCATGTTTACATTCTGACAAACAATCATGTTGTGGATGGTGCCGATGAAATTGAGGTGAATCTGAACGACGGCCGGAAATTCACTGCAGCACTCATCGGCGGCGACCCCCTGCGGGATCTTGCTCTGATTTCAATTGATACCAAAGACAATCTGCCCATAGCCAAGCTGGGTAATTCGGATGATGTCTGGGTGGGTGACTGGGTTCTGGCTATCGGTAATCCCCTGGGATTTGAGTCAACAGTAACCGCCGGAATCATCAGTGCCAAAGGCCGGAACGCCGAAGGGCAGAATTTCACCGACTATCTCCAGACAGATGCGTCCATCAACCCGGGAAACTCCGGCGGCGCCCTGGTAAATCTCAATGGAGAGGTGATTGGAATCAACTCCTTCATCGCCTCCACCAGTGGCGGAAATATTGGATTGGGATTTGCCATTCCCATTAACAACGCCCGCAGGGCCATCGATGATTTCATAGACAAGGGCAGTGTTGAGTACGCCTGGCTCGGGGTTAATATGGGGGATTTGAATAAAATCCTTGCAGAAGAACTGGATCTTACAGGTAAGAACGGTGCTTTTATTTACAATGTTTACGGAGAATCTCCGGCAATGAAAAGTGATATACGGCCTGGGGATCTGATTACAAGTCTGGCCGGCCGGACCATCGAAAATTCCAACGGTCTGGCCAGAACTGTTTCCTCCCTGCTTCCCGATCAGAGTGTGCCGGTTACATTGATAAGAGACGGTAATACCATGAATCTCAATATTCAGTTGGCGGTACGTACCATCGAGCGCGACGGGCTGAATGTAAATGTCTGGCCCGGGTTCTCTGCAGTACCGGTAACTTCAGAATTACGGGATCAGATGCGTATACCCCGGACTGCCGGGAACGTGTTGATCGGTGGTGTAGTGGAAGGCAGTCCGGCTTCGGCCCTGGGGCTGCGCAGCGGTGATGTAATTAAAGCCATCAATCGGCGGAATGTCCGTAACCTGCAGCATTTTTACGAGTTGATTAATTCTGAGGACCGTCTGGAAATTAAAATCACCCGTCAGGGCAATGATTTAGAGTTTATTTTGAACAAATAATTAGTTTTTTCATATCTCTCTCCCTGGGAAGGGGGCGGACACGTTGTGTTTGCCCCCTTCTTTTTCGATATCGGGACTGTGAGAACGTCTGTAAATCTCGGGATTATCCAGATTCAGAGAATAATCGGTACTTTCATCTCTGTAGTTGTTCTGATGATGCTGTATATTCTTTTTACTCTTTTATCCGGGTCTGCTGTTGATGACCTCTGGCGCAGTAATAGAGATTCTTTTCTTCTTTCCCTCCGGGAAGATGCGGGAGAATATGCCCGTTTGCGGGAAACCAACCCCGGTATTACCGTTTTGCTTGAAGATAATCTCCAGAGAACTGTTCGTTATCGATGCAACGCAGACCATCATCGCCCATACCAATCCGGAACTGATCGGTCTTGCCGCCCCTGTTGTCATTCGTAATGAATACTTTATCCGGGAAATTGATACTCTGGCTCATTCTCTGAATGACATGATGGATTCAGTGATGAACAGGGAAGAGGCCTTCCGTCAGCTGAATGAATTTCTGGAAGATAAGGTAAGCGAGAGAACAAGGGCTCATAAGGACACCATAGAAACTCTCAAGGCCGTAAGAAATCAGCTTCTGTTATCAGAGAGAATGTCTGTTCTCGGATCGCTGGTATCCGGGGTAGCCCAAGAAATAAATACACCTCTGGGTATCGGTGTTACTGCAGCATCTTTCCTTAAGGATCGGGATGCCAAGCTGCTGAGTCAGGAGGATTTGGAGCATTTTTTTAAAGATACCGATGAAGCTTCCAGAATTATTCAAAAGAACCTGGAGCATGCTGCAAGAATCCTGAACAGCCTGAAGCAGGTAGCGGTAGACCAGCAGCGGGAGGAATGCCGGGAAGTTGAACTGGTGTCTTATATTGAGGATATTATCCTGAGCTTCAAACACCAGCTCAAAACCGGAGGACATCGTATTGATTTTCAATCTCATGGTATCCTCATGGTTTATCTCTGTCCCGGCATCATTACCCAGATTCTGAACAACCTGGTATTCAACTCTGTTATACATGGTTTTGATGGAAAATCAGGAGGCCGGATACTCCTTGATTGCCGGAGCGATGGAGATGATGCGGTAATAATATATGAGGAATCTCTGCATATATTGGAGCCGATTTTTTACAACCCGGCAGGATAGCGGCGGAACCGGACTGGGAATGAATATCTTATTCGGTCTGGTAACTGAAAAACTCAATGGAAAAATTGAAGTGACAACATCTGAGAACGGCGGTGTCGGTTTTATACTGCGTTTCCCGAAAAACCCCAGAGAACAATGAAAGGTATAACCATCGCAGTCAGCCCGGTGAAGAGTACAACCAGCATGAATAGACTGTAACGAATCTTGTAGGCGTTGAGCAGTGATTCATCATAATACATCTCTACACCATAATCCCGGTACATTTTTATCAGTCCCTTTAACAGTGTGGTTCGTGTCTGCCTTCCTTTGATAAGACCTAGCTCGGCGACAAGGTTCACAACCAGAATCAGAGAAACGAAAACGAACATGATAATGAGGTTGGACCGGCTTTGAACTGACTCCCGGGAAGTTTCTGACGCCAGGGCTGAATTGACACTCAATATGGCAATATTGATTAGAATTGAAGTGATGATAAAGATTCTGTCAGTTTTTGTATTTACCTGAAGCTCATTTATTAGATGCTGATGAACCCGGGGTAATAGGTTGTTTTCCATCATACTCCTTAATATACAACTCTTTGAGTTCCTGCACATCCTTTAATGCTGTTTCTCCCGCTTCATGCAGACGGTAAACACCTCTTCGAACCCGTTCAAACCATCCGTATAAATTTTTTGAGAGTATTATACCTGTATCCTCAGGAGCTCCAAGCTCTCTTAAACAGGCGGGCGAGGCCTCTTTAAGGATAGAAAGCCATGCAGCAAGGCGAATTGCCCGCTGCCTGTAGGCACTTACCTTCAGCTTCCCTCCGGCAAGGCCGCCTGGTGTGATATCCATATCCCGGCCGGAAATTTCCCTTAAAATGGCATCCTTTTTTTTCGGACGCCGACGGGGCATTCCCGATCCGCCGGCCGGATGAATCAGGACTTCAACCTTTGTTTTCTTTTTCATGAATGATATCAGAATCAGACCGATACCCAGCCGGGAAAGAAGACGGCGGAGGCTGCGGGATGATGGAGGCCGGGGTTTTTCCGGAGTAGCCGGCAGGGCGACATACACCGAATCGGCATATTCCTGTCTTTCGGCAGCCTGGGCCAGGAGAACCAGTGATGGGTGGAGTTTGAGTTCAATGGCAATAAGTAAGCCGTCCTTCTCGGCGGCCAGGTCGCAGCGTCCCACCTCCCCCCGGACGGTGTAGCCCTGGGCTTCGAGCCAGGTTTTCAGGGGAGGGTATAGATGGGTTTCTTTCAGTTTTCCGGCCATTGCTACTGTTTAATCCGGAACTCGTCAGAGGTCAATCAAAAATAAAGAAAATTACAGGATGTGCTGCTGGTTAATCTATTTGCGGGAATTAGAATACGATAAGTATATTATCAGTATTACAGGATCTTCTTCCATCTTCATCAGTAGAAGACGAATCACAGCGATAAAAAAGCTGAAGAATTATTTTTCATTCCGGGTAAGATCGTTAATCCATTTACCGGATCGGAATCGCAGTCCTGTCATGATAAATTTGAAAACTTCTTCCAGTCCCACCAGAAGGTAAACCGCAGGCAGACTGAGCCTGAAATAAAGTCCCGCCAGGAAGGCGATAGGAACACCGATACCCCAGACGCCCAGAAACTCGGTGATGAATGAAAAAGTTGTGTCACCTCCGCTCCTGAGGATTCCGACTATCATGTGCAGATTGAAGGCTTTAATCGGGATAAGGATTCCGATTGCCATGAGGGTAAGGCGGACAAGCCTGATTGTTTCAGGTTTCATATTGAGAATCAGGACAATCGCCGGTGCAGTGGCAGACATAAGAATTCCCAGAACTACGCCGGAGATAAGCCCCTGTATCAGAAAATAGCGGGCAAACCGGTATGCTTCTTCCTTTTGTCCTTCACCAATTTTTTTCCCTATCATGATAGCGGCTGTAGTTCCGGTTCCCATGAGTATAACGAAGAATAAACCCTGAATTGATTCAGTTATATTAGCCGCGGCAACGACATCGGTACCCATACGGGCAAACACAATTTTATACATCACCATACCCAGAGACCAAGCAATTTCATTCAGCAGAACAGGACCCGCTGTGATGAAGAACCTTTTCACCATATCCCTGTCGAATCCGAGATAATCCCTGATTCCTGCGGCAACGGGTAACTGTCTTGTATATATCAGTGTCAGAATTAGTATCAGCTCAATACCCCGGCTGATTAATGTAGCAATCGCCGCTCCCTTTACTCCAAGGGCCGGAAAACCGATCAGGCCGAAAATCAGTACCAGATTCAACACTGAGTTAATACCCAGACTGACTGCCGTAGCAGCAAGAGGAATCCGTGGTCTTTCAATGGAACGCAGGGCCATTGCAAAGGTAAAGGATATACCCGAAAGGATATAACTTGGAGCAATTATCCTGAGATATTCGGCTCCCAGCTGCACAACCACCGGATCGGGAGTGAACAGGTGCATGAGCTCATGGGGAATCAACCATGAAACAAGAGCAAAGGGAACGGCAAAAACCATGGTTCCCACCAGGGATAAGCCGACAACATGGTGGATTCCTTTCTCATCCCCATCTCCCCAGAACTGGGCTATAAAAATACCGGTGCCGCTGGTGATGCCGAAGAAAATGAGGAACACCAGAAAGAACATCTGGTTTGCCAGACCGACAGCGGCGATTTCTGATTCTCCAAGGCGGGCAATCATAATCGTATCAACAAACGAGAGCCCGTTGGTGAGAAGCATTTGCAGGATAATCGGTAATGCGATCCCCAGCATGGTTTTTCTGAAGCGGCTGTCCTTAAGATACTCCTGTAGATATTGGCGCATGGGAAGGCATCATAGACTTTTAAAGGGTTTCAGGAACAGTCTGAAAATCAAGCCTCAGCTTTTTTTTCCAATTCAATAGATAATTCTGAGAATTCTGCATTGAATCCGCCGGCTTTTGGTGAACAGGCAAATATCCCTGCATTTAACGGACGTTGCCGGCTGTGAAGATGGGCTATTCGCATCTGTGTCCATATCGTTCCATCAGGGGAGCTTTCAATTACGAAGTCGTTATCCTTACAGCCCACTCGATACCACAATTCGCTGATCTGAGAATCAATGTCGCTGGTGGCCCAATCCGAATATCCAAGGTTTGTTATCACAGATCCAAGACGGCTGCGTTCACTGTCTTCCCTTTCTGCCGCCACCTTTATCCAGTTCAGTCCGTCTATCCTCAGGAATATTCCGCATTGGTCGTATTGACTGATGTAATTGAACACCGTTTTAACTGTTATTCTGAAATTTCCGGGGATGGAAGACAGCATGGCATGACCGTTATCCCTGGAGAATCCATAGTGGGTTCTTTGCCAGAAATCAGTTTCGTCGGATGTTGTTACAGTAAGTTTTTCGCTGCTGAAAGTGAAATTCGGTTTATTCATCCAATAAAAATTATCAGGTGTTGTACGGTCCAGGGGTATTCTCATTGTCCAAGTCTAATTCATTTAGCGAAAAGTTTCCCGCCAATCCTCTAAGGTGTCCAGGGCTGAGTCATAATCCCACAATTCCAGTGATTTTTTGATTTTATCAATATGGGAGAGATCGGTTCTTCGTGCAAAAAATCCGAGATGTTCTTCAATATACGCTGGGATTCTCTCATCACTGTTTCTTATGCGGACTTCAAGTTCATTAAATACGGTAATCCGGATATTACCGTCCCCCGAATTGAGAGCAGCTTTGATGTTTTCTATCAGAGTGTTAATTGCTGAAATAAGGAACTGCCGGCCGTTTTCATCCGGAATTAATCCCTGGCGGAGTTTCTCTTCAATCTCTCCGGCTTGTTCCTGTCAAATCCTTCCATAATCCATCCACTGAGTTCCACAGGATATTGTTGTTACTATCGGTATGAATGAAGAAGGCTCCTTTTGCTTCAAGAAGTTCAGCTGCCGACTTCAGTATTCCTGGAACACACTCCTTCAAGCTGGAAGCCGTTAAAGCGGATGCGGAGATTTCTTCAATCAAATTTTCTACCAGAACCCTTTTTCCCAGCTTCTGTTTCGTTCCGATTTCCGCTGTATTATCCCGGGCAAGACAAACTATATCCTGCTTTCTACCCGAAACCGCCGGTAAAGAAATAACGCTAATCTGCATGCTCAAAGCTCTGTTTTCCTTTTCCCTGCGATTGTAGGTGAATACTGATGGTTCGCCTTGCTTCCCGCTGAGAACCTTACGGAATGTTCTCAATGACTCACTCTGGTCGTGTATATTGTTCGGCCAGAGCGGGGTATTTTCAATTTGCTCAC
>Ga0164315_10001516_pt1 | contig 17481 bp, 17 predicted proteins | sample GuaBasSedimGuay6_FD_113737 | JGI IMG/M metagenome (GOLD analysis project Ga0164315, IMG submission 113737) | Subseafloor sediment microbial communities from Guaymas Basin, Gulf of California, Mexico - Guay6, Core 4569-2, 0-3 cm | ecosystem: Environmental > Aquatic > Marine > Hydrothermal vents...
AAGAGCTTGGATGGAAAGCAGATAAAACTCTTATTGATATGTGCAAGGATACATGGAACTGGCAGAAAAAAAATCCAAAAGGATACAAATAAACACCATGAAAAATTCAACCAAGAATCCTGATTTATTGATCGGCCTTTTCAATACAGGATGGAATGAAACTTGAACAGCCGCCCCATTGCCCTGGGAGCCAGGTTAAAACAATACCAATCAATTCAAACTCTGGGGTTTAAACCCAATTTTCAGGATTATTCCGACCAGGAAAAAAATCTTATCCTGAACTCAAAAAAAATCTATTACCCTACGGCATTTTATGCAGACCTGTTTAACGCCATGGGGAAAAAAACCTTTCCCAGTTTTCATACGTATAAATTTGCTCAAGACAAGATAAAACAGACTGCTGCCTTTAATATGTTTGGTATTCCCCACCCTGAAACAAAAATTTTTTATGGCAACAAACAAAAACAAAACATCCTTTTCTTTTTTGCCTTCCCTTTTATTGGCAAAAAAGCCAGAGGATCGTCAAAAGGCAATGATGTGTACCTGATTCAAAACACTAAAGATCTTTTCCTGTATTTAACCCAAAAAGGTCCTGCCTATATCCAGGAATATTTTCCCATTAACCGGGATATGCGGGTTATTATTATCGGCAAAAAAATCAGACTCGCATATTGGCGGATTGCAGCCGGAGACAATTTTAAAACCAATATTTCCCAGGGCGGCACCATCAGCTTCAATCCTTTGCCTCAAAAAGCCCTAAAGCTTGCACAAATGACAGCTTTGAAATGCGGATGGGATGATGTGGGCATTGATATTATTGAGCACCAGAACCGGTTCTATGTTCTGGAAGCCAATATGAAATATGGGACAAAAGGGTTCCGGAAAGCCGGGATCAATTATAAAAAGATGATGGCAACTCTCATTGTTGAGGGCAAAGTTTAACGTCTACAAAAGACCTGCATCCTGTTCATCTTCTTCCCATTCTAAAAGATATGTTGTAATAGCCGCATATTTTGATGCGCCCCGGGGTTTTAAAAGCTGATATCCAAACTGATCCAAACTATTTTCCAGGCATTGAAAAAAAGCTGTCTCAACCATTTTGGCTTCTATTTTTCCTTCAGGCATCTTGATTCTGTCAAGCACAGCCCGGGTCAAATGTCCTCCCGGAAAAAAAATATCACAAATAAATGCATCCCATTCTTCAGGGAAATTATTAATCTTCCATGAACTTAAGGTATCAGGACGGAATATGCTTTTATTTCCCGGATTAAACGGGGCTTTGACAACCTTCATTTTGAGTTTATCAAACTGCATCAACTCTTTTAAAATCACCTGGATATCATCTGAAAAAATCCACTCTTCAGGTTCCAGCAGTACAGGAGGAAACTGGCTGCTGGTCAAAGCATATTTAAACGGACCTTTTTCTTTCCAAAATTGTTTAAACTGATTTGAATGGGGTAATATTTCCCTTTTTGCCAATTCCATTGCCATTTAAGCCAACCTTTTATTTATGACCATCCAATTATTGATGAATGGTAAGTTGGGGAAACGGAATTTCCCAGTTGTTCAAGGTACAGGCATCCACACACCATCTCTGGATAGCCCGGGATAATCGTTGATATAAAGATGCAAGATCGCCTTTAAAATCAGCAATCACAACAATATCAAGTGACGAAGCGCCTGCCTGGGCAAATTCCACATTAAGATTAAGCAAATTTTGTTTGTACCCTTCTTTTTCGATTTGCTCTTTGATATGTGTTTTTAAAATTTCCAATACACTTCCCGTGGAATCTTTCTGAAGATTATAACTGATGCCAAAAGGAATTTTAAGCCTGAAATTTACAGAGATATTCAACGGCGACTGAGCCAGAAAATCAGATGTCTGATAAATCTTACGCGAACCGCCGCGCTGAACCAATTCAACCATCTCATGGGAAAGACTTGTGACAATACCCGTGGCAATCCGCTCAAAGTCAACCACAGAATCGTTGAGCTGCTTGTCCAGTTTTTCCAGTTCAGTTTTTAATAATTCCTTTTCAGCATCAGAACTGCTTTTTTCCAGGATTTTATTTTTCTCCTTGATTCTCTGACTCAGATTTTTTTCCAATTCAATAAGTGAATGGAGCATTTTCAAAGAGGTTTCCGCCTTGCTCTCAACCTTTTCATGCTGTTCTTCCGTTTGTCCCTGCTTTAAAGGCAGAACTTCAGTTTTGGTCTCCTCGGCCAGAACAGCTGTGAAACAAAAAAGAATAAATAAAAAGAGAATAAAGGCATTAAGTCTATGCATCATGAAAAAAATCTCCCAATTAAAATATCTATCTTTCTTGTTTAAAATTATTTTTTAAATTTCCAGTCCACAATTATTAATAACCAATCGGCCATCCATAAATAGAGCATCAACAATTTTTTCCAGGATCGTTGAATTTTCAAAGGGGTTGCCATCGACAATGGCAAAATTGAAAAACTATATTTCTGGCTTTTCGATCGGACACTAAATAGTAAACCTGATTGTGAAAGTCAGGGTCAGAACTAAATCAAACCATGGTTTCAGTCAACCAGAAATCATGCAGATTGCAGAAACTGGTGGTATATAATTTCCCTTTATATCCTTTTGGTAACTCATAGCTTGATTCCGGTTTATCAGCCGAAGTAAAAGTTGCACCCCCCACATAGGTACCATCATTTAGAACAAGAGTATGCCTGACGATAAAATGCTGGTCCGACATCGGGTGTTTGGTGACCACCTTAACTTTATCCCCGGTTACTGTTACCTCAGGGGCGTGGCTATCAACCTTTTGTCCCCATTTACCAGGATTATCCCTGGTATAAATAATATTAGTGTACATGGGAGGGCTTGCCGCAAAAGCCCTGGGAACAGAATTCAAGGCCAAGATGGAAGCCGCAACAGCTGTTGTTTTAAAAAAGTCTCGTCGGTCATTCATAGGGTCTCCTCCTTTTACACCATTTTACTGGATATAATCGGCAAAGTAAAGCAGATTAGCATCCCCTGATCCACCATCAAGGTACTACCTGCTGCGTTGACTGCGATCGTTCATTTTTCCCCGGTACTATATTTGATCCAGATATTTGATTTATTCCTTGATCTTAAATTTGGATTCTGTTAACTATGTCATCCTGATATGGTTAACGAAAAAAAAAATATTAAAATAGAAATATTAAGAATCCTTTACCTGGCTAAAGGCGAAACGATTTCCGGTGTCAATTTAAGCGACAGCTTAAATATTTCCAGGGTGGCTGTGTGGAAACACATCAAAGCCTTAAAAAAAAGCGGGGTTGATGTTGAATCACGACCAATGGGATATGGTTTGTTAAACCATGATGATCTTTTGCTGCCCTTTTGTTTTAAGGAAGAATTTCAAAAAAAAATTTTCCATTTTCAGGAACTTGAAACAACAATGGATAAAGCAAAGTTCCTGGCAAAAGATAATGTCCCCCATTTAAGTGTTGTGATTGCTGAAAACCAGATCAAGGGTAGAGGAAGGCTGAATCGAAAATGGGTTTCCGCAAAAGGAGGGTTATGGGTTACCCTGATTCTAAAACCTGATACCCCCCCGCCACTTGCCTATATTTATAATTTTGCAGCCTCCCTGAGTCTTTCAAAATCTTTAAAAGGATTATTTGATGTGAATGTCAGTGTCAAATGGCCCAATGACCTTTTATTGAATGGCAAAAAGCTTGCCGGTCTTCTTTCTGAAATGGAAACCCGGGGGGACATGGTTGAATTTCTCAATATCGGTATCGGCATCAATGTGAATAACCAGCCTCAAAAAAAAGAACCCAAAGCCATTTCATTAAAAGATGTATTACATAAAAAAGTATCCCGAAGATTAATCCTGGAAACCTTTCTGGATGACTTTAAAAACCAGATTCAAAAGATAAATTGTCCTCGGATTATTGAGCAGTGGAAAAAACAGACATCAACCATTGGCAGCCAGGTCAGGATTGAAACATTGACGGATTTTTATGAAGGGCTTGCAGTAGATGTTGATGAAACAGGCGCTTTACTGATTAAAAATACAACAGGGGAAATCAAAAAAATAATTTACGGAGACTGTTTTCATACATAAGGGAAACAAAAATGAACAATTCAAACCAGCTTAAAATGACCGTGTATACCTCTTTATTTGTCTCCTTTATTGCCATTGGTGCGTTTATTATAATCCCCATCGGTCCGGTTCCCATTGTTCTCCAGAACATGTTCGTTCTTCTGGCAGGGATTATTTTAGGCCCTGTCTGGGGACTTGCCTGCGTGGTCATTTACCTTTTGATAGGTCTTGTGGGCCTTCCTGTTTTTTCAGGAGGGGGGGCCGGTATTGGCATACTATTCGGGCCAACGGGCGGTTATCTTCTGGGATATCTTCCGGCGGTCTTTGTCACGGCCGGCATTTCAAAGGCCCTGGGCAAAAAAATGTCTTCAGATGTTATCGCCATGGTGATCGGCTCTTTGATTGTTTATTCAGCAGGGGTTCCATGGCTTAAAATAGTGACTGCCATGTCTTTTGAAAAAGCTTTTACTGTAGGCATGTATCCATTTTTAATCGGGGATGCGATTAAAATTATTGCAGCTGCCTTTATTGCTAAAACCTTAAGGCCCGTCATCAAACTTTAAACCTGACCCAAAAATCAACCATCATGAAAAAAATTATCGAAATATCTGCTGTCAGCCACACCTTTGATGATGGCTACGTGGGAATTAAAAATATATCCCTTTCCATATTTAAAGGCGAATTTATCATTATAGCCGGGAAAAACGGGTCTGGAAAAACAACCTTTTTAAGGCATTTAAACGGACTTCTGAAGCCGGATTCCGGCTGTCTAACTGTAAATGGGTGTGATGTTAAAACAAACCTGATTCAAACGAGAAAAACCATCGGCATGGTATTCCAGGATGCCGACACCCAGATCGTGGGTGACACAGTGTTTGACGAAGTGGCATTTGGTCTTGAAAATTTAAAATTCAACCGGGCCAAAATCAATGAAAAGGTCACTTCTGTCCTTAAAAATCTAAACCTTTTTCATTTAAAAGACAGGGCTCCTTTTACCCTTTCAGGGGGTGAAAAAAGAAGGCTTGCCATTGCCGGGGTTCTTGTGATGGATCCCCAGGTGATTGTATTTGATGAACCCTTTTCCAATCTGGATTATCCCGGAACCATCCAGGTTCTTGCCACCATCATTGATTTGAACCGGTCAGACCACACCATTATTATTGCAACCCATGATGTTGAGACTGTTATTTATGATGCGACACGAATCATCATAATGGAAGAAGGCCTTATTAAAGAAGATGGCGCGCCTGCTGATATTGTCAGACTTTTGGAATCCTGCGGGATCAAGGAACCTTGTTCTTCAAAATTCGGACTGGGGATACAACCTTGGCTTACCTGACACCTTTCACATACCGAAAAGGCGAATCCATGCTGCATCTGCTTGATGTAAGATGTAAATTCTTCATTATATGCCTTTTAAGCATGTCCATGTTATCTGCACATTTTTTGGCCTGTTGTTTTTATGGCTTGATTTTATTTTTTTTCTTTAAAAATTCCGGCCTTAAAATGCTTTCAACTTTGAACCATATTAAATATTTTATACTATTACTGTTTTTTATTTTTGCAGCACGTGCACTTATCGTGAAAGGTGATATTCTTTTTTCATTTTATGGACTGTCCATTACAGGACAAGGACTTAAAGAAGGAATTTTAGTAAGCTTTAAATTTTTTCTGGTGATGATAACCGGAGTGGTTTTTTCTTCCACTACCAAACCGTCTTGTGTAAAAAATGCAGTCCAATGGTTTTTAAAACCTGTGCCTTTTATCCCGGAAAAAAGGGTGGCCATCATGATAAGCATGGCCTTAAGCTTTATACCCGTTATCCTGAACCAGGCCCACGATATATCAGATGCCCGAAAGGCACGATGTGCCGATCTTCAAAAAAATCCTGTAAAAAAAATTATTCGTCTTGTTTTCCCTTTGTTAAAAAAAACCTTTTTGTCTGCAGACAATATTGTTCTTGCCATGGAATCAAGATGTTATAGCGATGACAGAACCGGCCCTGAATTTATACCATCAGGAAGGGAAATTTATTTCCTTGCTGCAAGCGTGATCCTGTCTTCAGGTCTTGCCTGGTTATAAATTAAAGATTACCTTTTAGTCATCTTTAATATTTTCCATTGATCATCAGATCATTTTAATGTATAAAATTCAAGTTACATAATATGTTCATTACTATTTTGAATAAAATAAATTAATAATATCAGATCCGAGGAGGAGACTATTATGTCAAAAATAGACGATCAATTACCCGGATCAACCATGTTTGAACTGAGGGGAAAGCAATCTGTCCGGGCAACATTCAAAATTTCCCAGAAAGCCATTGATTCCATCGGTCTTGTCGCTATTCACATGGGGATAAAACAAAAATCTCTTTTTGATCATATTATCGAAGACTCGGATGCTTTGGGCAGCCTTGCAAAAACCATCCAGATCAGGCAATTTAAAAAAATCCCGAGAAAACAGAAAACCTTTGTATTAAGCCGCAAAACCATTGAATCCCTTGGCGCCATTTCCCAGGCGTTTGGAACTCCCCGGGATGCCCTTGTTGAATATTCGATCCAAAAACTTGAATCCATTATTACGGCTGAAAAAGAAAAGCATAAAGAACGAAAAATCCTGCAAAAAGAAATTATTGACCACTTCTACCAGGGAAAATTACTCTACCAAAAAGCCATAAAAATTCTGGGCAAAGATGATCCTTTTACCCGGAGAATTGGAAAAGCAATATTTGACTGCCGGAAAAGGGAAGCAGAGTTATCTGAGTTTATTGAAAAAAGTAAAATTTTAGAAAATTTTTAATAGTAAAACATGAGACTTATCGTGCGAACAAAATTTCACACATCAACTCTCAACACCACTAATTAAGGAGAAAACGTTGATTGAAGTTCAAAACCTGACCAAGTATTTTAAAGACTTCCGTGCTGTCAACAATATCAGCATGACGATCCGAAAAGGTGAAATTTTAGGTCTTCTGGGTCCAAACGGTGCGGGGAAAACAACAACATTAAGAATGTTAACCGGGTATTTCAGACCAAATTCAGGCACAATAAAAATAAAAGGCTTTCAAATGCCCAAAGATGCCATCCGGATAAAATCCCTGATCGGATACCTGCCTGAATCCGCTCCCCTTTACCACAACATGCTGGTCTATGACTATCTTGAGTATGTGGCCAAAATAAAAGGGATTGAAGACAAGGAAAAGCGATACGACAGATTCCTTCAATTATCAGATATCTGCGGGCTTTCCGCCATTATGGACAAACCCATTGCAAATCTCTCAAAAGGATTGAAACAAAGGGTCGGCATTGCCCATGCCATGATGACGGACCCTGAAATTTTAATTCTGGACGAACCGACTTCCGGTCTGGACCCGAACCAGATTGTCGAAATAAGGGATATCATTAAAACCATAGGTAAAGAAAAAACAATTATTTTCTCCACCCACATTTTAAGTGAGGCCGAGGCAACCTGCGATAGAATTGCCATTATTCATAATGGGAAAATGGTTGCCGATGATACAACTGCCAATCTTAAACTTGGGGCAGAGCAAAATTCTTTGATCAAGCTGTCCCTGAAAGGGGCTTTAAAAGAGGATGCTGCCTCCCTGTTAAAAAGTATTCATTCCTCTCTTGATATTAAAATAGTTGATCCCGTTGAAAAAGATCTTATCTCGTTTGAAGTCACTTATTCAAATGAAGGGTCAAAGAATCATGATTTCAGATCAGACATCTACCTTAAAATAAAAGAGACGGACTGGATAATCATACAACTTATAAAAGAATCCCAGACCCTTGAAAAAATATTCCGGGAATTGACAAGGGAGGACGCATAAATATCATGAAACAAATAAAAACTATTGCCATTAAAGAATTCAAAGATTATTTCATCTCACCCATTGCCTATATCGTGATATCTTTATTCCTGATTGTAACAGGATGGTTTTTCTTTTCCACTTTTTTTATTTTCGGACGGGCTGATCTAAGAGATTTTTTCTCTCTTTTGCCCATCATTTTTTCTTTTATCATTCCAGCCATTACCATGCGGCTTTTTTCCGAAGAAAAAAATGTAGGTTCCTATGAAACCATTTTAACAATGCCGGTATCTTTTACTGATATTGCCCTGGGCAAATTTTTTGCCGCCACCTTGTTTACAGCTTCCATGCTGCTTCCAACCCTGGCTTATCCGATTTTTATCTCATTTATTGGTGAAGTTGATCCAGGACCCGTAATAGGCGGATATATAGGGGCGATTTTTCTTGCTGCAGCCTATTGCTCCCTTGGATTGTTTGCATCGGCTCTTACACGAAATCAGATCATTGCCTTCATCATTGGCTGCTCTCTGTGTTTTACCTTAACCATTCTTGACAAACTCTTATTTTTCATGCCGTCAAAAATCATATCTGCCATAGAATACATTGGCGCAAACTCCCACTTCACTAATATTTCCAGGGGCATTATCGACTCCAGGGATATTCTTTACTTTGTGAGTGTGATCTTTATTTTTATTTTTTCAACCTATATTGTCATGCATGAAAAAAACTAAGGAGAAACCATGAATAACTTTTCAATAAAAGAAAAATATTTGAAATTTATTTTGTATATTATTATTATTGTTTTGATAAACATTGTCGGGAGTACACTGTTTTTCAGGGCAGACCTGACAAGGGATAAAATTTATAGTTTATCACAGGCAAGCCGGAATGTTGTGGAAACCCTGTCAGAACCCTTAAGCATAAAGGTCTTTTTCTCAAAAGATCTTCCGGCACCCCACAACAATACAGAACGATATCTAAGAGACCTTTTGGAAGAATACGCGGCAAGAGGCAAACAATATTTTAATTATACCTTTTATAATGTAACGCAGGAAGAAGGCGAGCTTACGCAAAAGTCTGATGAAAACCGGGATATGGCAAAAGATTACGGCATACAGCCCGTCCAGATCAGAATCATGGAAAATGATGAGATCAAATTTAAAAAAGCCTATATGGGGCTGGTCATTCTCCACGGGGATTTAATGGAAAAAATTGAAGCCATTACCTCGACAAATGGTCTTGAATACAAGCTGACAACAGCGATCCAGAAGATGAACAACAAAGTGAGTGCATTGTTAAGGCTGAATGAAAAAGTAAAGGTCACCATGTATTTATCCTCTTCCCTTAACACCATTGCCCCCCTGATTAATCTCAATCAACTGCCAATGCTGGGGAAAGCCGTTGCTGATACCATTGAAAGCCTCAATAAAAAAAGCCTTGGCATTCTCGACTTCAACCAAATGGATATTTCCGATAAAAACAAGCTTGATGCCCTTGGTAAAAAATACGATTTAATGGCACTTTCCTGGCCTGCCGTCCCGGAAAAAAATATTCCGGCAGGTAGCGGAGTCGCAGGTCTTGTCATTGAATTTAAAGACAAGACAACGACTCTGCCCCTGATCAATGCCATGAAACTTCCCATCATTGGCACCACATACCAGATGGCAGATCCCGCTGCTCTGGAAGAAGAACTCAACGCTATTGTGGAAAAACTCATCGGCATTAACAAGAATATCGGGTTTCTTTCGGATCACGGCACCCAATCCCTTATGCCGGACAGAATGGCCATGATGCAGGGAAGACCGGGTGGTGGCCTGCAGACATTTAACACACTTGTCTCTTCCCGGTATTCCATCAAACCCATTGGTTTAAAAGATGGCATTATTCCAGATGGATTAAACTGCCTGATCATTGCAAAACCCACGGAAAAATTCTCAGATTATGAACTATTCCAGATCGACCAGGCCTTGATGAAGGGAACAAACCTTGCTTTTTTCTCGGATTCATTTAATGAAATCATGCCACAGCAAGGTGGGATGGGTATGCCGCCAAAATATGAACCCATTGATACGGGCCTTGAAAAACTATTAACCCATTATGGCATAAACATCAAAAAGGCCTATGTTTTAGACAAAGAATCCTATAAGCATCAGGCACCTCAAAATATGGGCGGCGGTGAACAAAACATTTATTTTGCCCCCATGTTAAAAGAAAAATCCATCAACAACACACCCGGGTTCATGGATAATATAAAAGGCCTCATTGCTTTGCAGATTTCGCCCCTTGAACTGGTGAATGAAAATATTAATAAAGACAAAGTTGTGGCAACAAAACTTTTATCTTCATCTGATGAATCCTGGCTGATGGAAAAAATGATCAATTTAAACCCGATGTTTATCACCCCACCTAAATCAAAAGCTGAGATGAAATCCTATGATCTTGCCTATCTCCTTGAAGGAACCTTCACAAGTTTTTTTAAAGGCAAAACCATCCCGGAAAAAGAGTTGGGAGAAAAAGATATTAAAGAAGAGGATAGCAAAAACCAGGATGAAAAGAATAAGCTTGAAAAGAATAAGCTTGAAGGCTTTACTGCCAGGAATACATTTTTAGAAACATCCAAACCGGCTAAATTGTTTGTTCTTCCCTGTTCCCAGATGCTTGAAGACAATATGCTGGACCCGGAAGGAAGATCAAGTAATGCCACCTTTATTTTAAATGTCATTGACCATCTGAATGGGGGAGATAAAATTGCCCGGCTGAGAAGCAAGCAACAGACATTGAACCCCATTGCCCAGACCACACCCTTTGGCAGAGGGATCATAAAGGCTGTTAATATTATTGGCCTGCCCATTCTGGTTATCCTGTTCGGCCTTGGTGTCCTGGCCAAAAGAACATCCCGGAAAAAGAAAATTGCCAACCGTTTTAACGCATAAGGAAAATGAACTCATGAAAAAAGAATATCTGATACTGGTTGCACTCATTCTAATTCTAGGTGCATACCTTTTGTTTCATAAAGAAAATACGAACCATTACGTGTTGCCTGATATTGCAAAAATAGACATCTCCAAAATCACGGGACTGGTTATAGAAAAAAAACAAAGCCCTATAGAATTTACAAAAAAAGAAGGAACCTGGATAGTGAGTGCCAAAGGATATCTTGCGGATTCTTCATCCATTGAAAAAATGCTGGATACCTTAAAAACATTGAAATTATCTGCACTGGTGTCACAAAAAGAGGATTTAAAACGATATCAGCTGGACGATGACAACCGAATCCTTTTTAAAGCCCTGACCGGGCAAAAAATCATTTTTGAATTTACCATGGGCAAAACAGCACAAAGTTTCAATCATACCTTTGTAAGATTAAAAGACGATAAAAATATCTATAGTGCCAATGGTAATTTCAGGTCTTATTTTGATAACCCCCTTGACGATTTCAGAGATAAAAAAGTCCTGGAATTTAAGGAAGAATCAATAAAACAGATCTTTATTGAAAAAAATGGAATATCCAAAACCATTATTTTAAAAGAGGGGGAAAAAGACAAGACTTCCATCACCTGGACCTCTGATGATGGGACACCTGTTGATACAAAAATGATATCAAATCTGATGTCTGCTATTTCATTTCTAAAGTGTGAAAAATATTTGGATGATGATTTCAAGAACAAACTTGAAAAAGAGAAGCCCTTGTGTAAAATCATTCTTAAAAATAAAAACAACATAGAGTTAACGCTTTTTAAAATAGATACACAAGACAATTTAATCGGAATTTCGTCAATGAATGAATATGTTTTTACAATCAATCAATTCACGGGCAAAGAAATCTTACCGGCCATTGAAAATCTTCTTGGCATAACAAAAAAAGAAAAAAACAAGGACTAAACCCTTTATTGAGAATAGCATATCAACCTTATAAATAGTGCCTGAACGAAAAGCCGGAAATATAGTTTTTCAATTTTGGTTAGAGGCTTGCAACTATCCGAGATTGTTTTAGGATTTAGGATTAGGGTTGATATGCAGCCCATCATTTAAAATCACAGTCCATCCCCCGCTCATATTTTAAATTAGTCAACTTTCGGAGTTGCCAAATTTGAGTGAGCTCTAAAGACCAAACTGACAAAATCATAAAATCTACCCGTCAAACAATTTTCAACACAATTTAAAACTAACTCCACTTTCATCCATTTTTTCAACCAACCTCTAAAATCTATCTATATAATTGATCTATCTAAATATTTTTTTAAAAAAAATGATTTTTTTCTTGACTTCGTCTGTATTTTTCGTAAAAGTGTGGATCAGGGTGGTGGAAAGTGGATAAATTAAACTATTTAACTAAGGCTTAAATAAGTGTTTCGATCAAGCTCCTTTCATACAATTGATGTCAAAGGCAGGGTAATTATTCCGGCAAGGTTCAAGAATATCTTGAAGGCGGATAAAGTCTATGGGGTCATGGTCTCAAACAAGGACGATTGTTTATACGCGTATACTTTTAGTGAATGGGAAAAAGTTGAAAACAAGATTCTGTCTGCAAAAACAAATGCCATGGCAGAGTTTAGAAGATTTTTCCTGGGTAATTCATGTGAGTGCTTATGTGACCGGCAGGACAGAATACTGATCCCTAAAAGTTTAAGAGAATATGCAAATCTTGAAAAAGAAATTGTTCTTGTGGGCAACCTGGATCGCTTCGAAATCTGGGCCCGAGATCAATGGGACACGATCAACAAAAGGATGGAGCAAAAACTTAAAAAAGAAGAAGTAAGAGAGGAAATCGCTTCTTTAGGGTTGTAAACAATGGGATTTGAGCATACGTCTGTAATGTCTCAAGAGGTGCGTGAGCACCAGAACCTTAAGCCCGGGGATATCAGTGTGGATTGTACTCTGGGGGGAGCAGGTCACGCACTTGCAACCATCAAGGCCATCCTCCCCGGCGGGTTGCTCATCGGCATTGACCAGGACATTGATGCCATTGCCCATGCTGAAAAAATTTTACATCCGTTTAAAGAAAATGTTCGGTTATTCCACAACAATTTTTCAGATCTTCCAGAGATTCTGAACACGAACCAGATCGACGGGGTAAACTCCATACTCCTTGACTTAGGCTTTTCACTGAACCAATTGAAAAACGGCAACCGCGGATTTAGTTTTAACAAGAATGAACCATTGGATATGCGAATGGATATTCGAAACAATCTGACAGCCTTTGAAATTATCAATTCATTCCAGGAGGATGAACTGATAAATATTTTCTTTAAATTCGGTGAAGAAAAATTCTCACGACGAATTGCAAAAAGGATAGTGGAAACGAGAGCCGGCTCACCCATCCATACGAGTTTGGAACTTGCACAAATTATTACTAAAGCAATTCCTGCAAAATTTGTATATGCTCAACGCATTCATCCGGCAACAAGAGTCTTTCAAGCGTTAAGAATTGCAGTCAACAGAGAGCTTGAGCGACTTGAAACCTTTATGGAAACCGTGCCCTCCCTTCTTTTAAAAGGCGGACGGCTTTGTGTTATTTCTTTTCATTCTCTTGAAGACCGAATTGTGAAACAGGCCATACGCAAATTTGAAAACGGCTGTACCTGTCCAAAAAATCTGCCGATCTGTTTATGCGGATTTGTTCCCCGGATGAAATCAATTTTTAAAAAACCATTAAAGCCCACAAAAGAAGAAATAGCAATCAACCCCATGGCAAGAAGTTCAAAATTAAGGGTGGCTCAAAAAATTTAGCCTATGACAATTAACAATGACATATCCCCCAAAAGGGCAAAACCACAAAAAGCAGGATTCACCTGGCTTGCCATAATCTGTCTTATTTTTTGTGAACTTCTGGTTTATACATGGGTCAGGACAGAGTCTACCCAGACCATTTTAAGAATATCCAAAGCACAGGCTGAGGTTATAGAAAAAACTTCTTACTACAGGGCTCTGTCAGTAGAAAGAGAACGGCTGAAATCAGATGACCGGATTACCCGCATTGCAAAAACCCTATTGAATCTTTCCACTGATACATTGAACCAAACCATTTATCTTTCAGGGGAAAAAGAGTGATGTCAAAAAAATCCAACAATGGGATAAAACAAAGAATCGTTTTTATTCAGATTTTAATTGTTATATCGATCTTTCTCCTGGGAGCAAAATCCTTTGACATTCAAATTTTCAAAGCCAAAGAACTTTCCCGAAAAGCAGAAAACAGCTATTCAAGACATATAACAATTAAAGGGGAAAGAGGGCAGATTTTTGATAGAAATATGAACAAACTTGCCACCAGTATTGATGCTTTTTCCATCACTGCCTGTCCTTTAAAAATAAAAGAGCCCGGGCCTGTTGCAAAAAAACTTTCCAAGATACTGGGGATAAACCAGAGAAAACTTAAAAAAACGCTTTCATCCCAGAACATGTTTGCCTATTTGGCCAAAGGTATTTCTCCTGATCAGGCTGAACAAATCAGAAAATTGAACCTGGATGGTATTTATTTTGAAAATGATGCTAAGAGATTTTACCCCAACAGGGAGCTTTGTGCACAAGTCATCGGATTTACAGGGACAGATGATTCAGGGCTTGAGGGCCTTGAATTTAAGTATAATTCCGTTCTGGAAGGTAAAATCTTGAAAATAAAGGTTAAAAAGGATGGGAATGGGGGGATACTTGATATTGACAAGGGGAAAAGAGAAAAACTAAGGGGAAAGTCCATAGTCCTGACCCTGGATAAAAAAATTCAATTTTTAAGTGAGCAAATACTTGAAAAAACCGTTAAGGCTCACCAGGCTAAATCAGGGATAGCCCTGGTGATGAGGCCTCAAACCGGAGAAATGCTTTCCATTGCCCATTTCCCGCAATTCAATCCAAACAATTTTAAACAATATAATCATATTGTTTTTAGAAACCGTGCCGTCACAGATGCATTTGAGCCGGGATCGGCCATGAAGGTATTTACTGCTGCGGCAGCTTTGGAAAATGGTTTTGAGCCAAAATCCATCTTTTTTTGTGAAAACGGCACCTATAAGATAGGTAGATTTACCATTCATGACACCCATCACTATGATTGGCTTTCCATAAACCAGATCATCAAATTTTCAAGTAATATTGGAGCTGCTAAAATCGGGGAAAAAATCGGGGATAAGGCCTTGCATAATTATCTTACTGCCTTTGGGTTTGGAAACAAAACCCGCATTGAGTGCCCAGGAGAAACATCCGGTCGCCTGAGTCCCTATCAAAAATGGTCTAAAATCGATGCAGGTACCATTTCTTTTGGCCAGGGCGTTTCTGTTTCTGCCATACAACTTATCAGTGGTATAAGTGCAATTGCAAATGATGGCGTTCTTATGAAGCCATTGTTGATAAAGAAAATCATTTCCAGCACCGGGGAAAACTTAAAAGTATATCACCCGGAAAAAATCAGGCGGGTCATATCCTCAAAAAGTGCCCGTCGGGTCAAAACGATGATGCGTCTCGTCGTAGAAGCTAAAGGAACCGGAAGCAAAGCTGCAATGGTCGGATATACCGTTTGCGGGAAAACCGGAACCGCCCAGAAAGCCCTGAAAGATCAAAAAGGTTATTCAAAAGACAATTATATCTCTATTTTTACCGGGTTTGCACCGGAGGCTAACCCTGAACTTGCGATTCTCATAGCCGTTGATGAGCCGAGGAAGCAATATTATGGTGGAGATGTTGCTGCACCTGCTTTTAAAACAATCATGGCTGAATCCTTCAGCTATTTAAATATACCTCCTGAAAAAAACAGGGACATGGTGGTTCTGGTATCACCTGGAGAACAACATTGAAGCTGTCTTATCTGATAAAAGAGTTTCCAGAATCCGTCATCACCCATGATTATGACATTTCCTCTATTGCTTCAAACTCCAGAAATATCCAGCCGGGGGGTCTGTTCATTGCGGTTAAAGGATTTGTATCTGACGGACACGATTATATTGACCAGGCCTTTGAAAAAGGGGCTGTAGCTGTTATTGCCCAAACCAATCCGAAAAATCTGAAAGACGTCATTCTGGTTAAAAACTCAAGACTTTCCATGGCCTTTATTGCAGCCAATTTTTATGGTAATCCATCAAAGGAGATGACCCTTGTGGGCATCACTGGAACCAATGGAAAAACCACAACCACATGGCTGTTAGAAAGTATTTTTAAAACCTGTGGATTTTCAACGGGTGTTATTGGAACCGTCAACATCCGGTATAACCATCAGATTTTTGATAATCCTATAACCACACCGGATTCCATTGATCTTCAAAAAACCCTTTATGAAATGAAAAACGCAGGGATCACCCATGTCATCATGGAAGTTTCATCCCATGGACTTGACCTCAACAGGGTGGATTGCTGCCGGTTTGATATAGGGATATTTACCAACCTTTCCCAGGATCATCTGGATTATCACAAGGGAATGACAGAATACTTTAATTGCAAAAAAAGATTTTTTACCCAGTGTCTCAAATCAAACAGAAAAAACAACCCCATAGCCGTTCTGAATATAGATGATCCAAAAGGAGAGATCCTTTTAAAGTCTCTTGACTATAGAATCATTGCTGTCAGCACACAAGACAAAACAGAGGCCTATTCACAGGATATCATCGATGATATTCATGGGTTGTCCGGGACCATTTATCTGCCGGATACTTCATTTTATTTAAGATCACAATTGACGGGCACCTTTAATTTAGAAAACATCCTGTGCGCCACAGGCGCAGCCCATGCCCTGGGTATCACTGCTAACCAGATCAAAACAGGGATTGAAAACTGTCACACCATTCCAGGCCGCCTTGAAAAAATTGATAATTCCATTGACCGATTTTTATTTGTGGATTATGCCCATACACCTGGTGCCCTTGAATCCATTTTGATGACCTTAAAACAACGTGCTCCTAAAAGGATCATCACTGTTTTCGGATGCGGTGGAGACAGGGATCGATCAAAACGCCCCTTGATGGGACAAGTGGCCTGTACGCACAGCCATATTGCAATTGCAACCTCAGATAACCCCCGAACTGAAAATCCGGATGCCATTATAAATGATATTCTTGAGGGGTTGGATGGATTCCACATCCTTTCTGAAAATGATCTGTTGTTCCATCCGTATAAGAAAGGCTATCTGGTTGAAACCGACAGAAAAAAAGCCCTGAAAAAAGCCATATATATTTCAAAACCCGGAGACATCATTATCGCTGCAGGCAAAGGCCATGAAACTTACCAGATTACCAATGCAGGAATCATTCACTTTGATGATAAGGAAGAATTCACAAAAGCTGCAATAGAATTTGCAAATCAGTTCAAACCAATTCCATGGGGAACAGATGATCTTTCAAAGGCTTTAAATACAGAACCTGTTTTTTCAACAATTAAAAAGGATTATCATTTTACCGGAATCTCCACAGACTCCCGGACAATTGCTGAAACCCAGATTTTCATCGCGCTTAAAGGAGAGAACTTCGACGGCCACACCTTTATTAAAAGTCTTATGGAAAAAGGGATAAAAGGATTTATCACAACAAAAGGATTCATCAAAACCCTGGATAAGAACGCCAAAAAAGCCTTGTTTCAAAAAAATATGATTATTTTTGAGACCGCGGATACCTTAACGGCCCT
>Ga0164315_10001517_pt1 | contig 17477 bp, 23 predicted proteins | sample GuaBasSedimGuay6_FD_113737 | JGI IMG/M metagenome (GOLD analysis project Ga0164315, IMG submission 113737) | Subseafloor sediment microbial communities from Guaymas Basin, Gulf of California, Mexico - Guay6, Core 4569-2, 0-3 cm | ecosystem: Environmental > Aquatic > Marine > Hydrothermal vents...
TAAAAAAAGCAGAACTAGAAGCAAAAGGTACAGCAGGAGAAGATGAATATGGAGATCCTTCATATGGATTTGAAAAAGAAGAAGATAAAAAAGCATATGCAGATCTTTTAACAAGTGGCGCACAAGCAAAGTTCAACGCAAGCAAAAGAGCACTTGAAGATAACAAGCTCAACATGAAAGATACAACTTTTACTGCATATGGTAAAGGATACCAACAGAAGGCTAGAATGATAGGATTAAACAAACTTATGATCAGCCTTGATGTAACGAGTCAAGAACTAGCAGTTGATCACGCAAAGGATCCTATAGCATACAATACATCTATGAATCAGTATCGAAAACAAATGAAAGAAGGTTTACCGCCAGAACTTCATGCCGCATATAATCAAAAAGCTTTAGTAGCTCAAAACACTTATTCTAAAGCAATAAATAAAAATGTTACAAAAATTCATAACGAAGAATTAGCAGCAACAACAATCCAAAAGCTAGACCTCACAAGAACAAACCTTCTAAACGCAGCATCAAGTGAAGATAAAGCAGGTTTTATCTCAGCTAAGCAAGACTACAAAACGCAACTACAAGTTTTAGTAAAAAATGGATTAATAAAGCAAGCTCAAGCAGATGAAAAATACAGAGTAGCAGACGCAGAAGCAACACAGCAAATGATCATGACAGACTTTGACACTATCCTTCAATCAGATCCAGTTGCAGCACAAGCATACTTAGAATACTTTGCAAGCAAAACTTCAAGTCAAGCTTTTGGACTCAGCGCAGAAGCCCTTGCAGGAAACAAGAATGTTCCAAAATCAAACACTCCAAACCCACTTGATATAGAGTACGACACTTTAGAGCGTGACACAATGGCAGCTCAGATGCAAAAGTCTATGAATAACTACAACAAAGCAGTGAGCGCAGAAAACTCTAAAAATAAAACAGATAACAATAAGTTTGCCCAAGATGAAAGAGCACTAATACTAAGCGGAAAAATGCCAAGCGATCCTATGACTGGAATGGTTAGAGGTGTAAACATAAGCACTTATGAGTATGACAAGTTAAAAATGGCAAGAGATAATATGCCAAAAATAGCTACATACCATGGAATGCCAACAATCGACATGAAGCAACAATATATTCAATCACTAAAATCTCAGCCAGAATACAAAGCAGGAGATACAGAGTTAGTAGAAGCACTAGAAGCTCAACTAGACCAATACAAAGCAGATGTAAAAAATGATCCTGGAATGGTATCAAACGATCTCTATAATCAAACAGAATCATTCGGACCACAATTTGACATAAACAACCTAGCACCATACTTAGAAGCAAAAGAATCTTTTACAAGACAGCTAAACTTTGAAACAAACGCACCACTAAACCTACTAAGCAACACTCAAGCAGATCAACTTATGGCAGCATGGAATAATTATGGAAGAGAAGATAAGCTAAGCATGATCATGAGCCTAGGAAACACACCTCAAGCACAAATGCTATTTGATCAGTTAGGCGCAGGTGGAAGTGAGATGGAAGTACTTCATAACGTAATGACAGGAAAAGATGTAGGATCAAGAGCAAACGCTATTACAATACTTAATGGGCAAGAGCGACTGCAAACAAAAGAAACTTCTTATAACAAAGACAAGATCTATGACGTAATCAGATCACAACTAAATGGCAGAATGGAACATATGGATGGTGGATCAAGGACAGCATACTATGACTCAATAGCTGCACACGCACTAGGAAATAATCCATCAAAAACATTAATAGATATAGATGATTCAGAAACAAGAAAAATGATAGAAGAATCACTAAATACTGTATTTGGTAAAAACGACAACAGTTGGTTCGGGAACAACAGCATGACTATCTACAACAAAACCTCAGACCAAGTAAAAGATTACATTGGAGAAACAAACGCAAACCAAGTAACAAAAACAATCCCTGCAGACTCAACATTCTACTCAGCAGATCCAAAGAACCCACTAACAGCAAAAACACTAGCAGATGAAATCTCTTATGGAAAAATCCGATTAATTGCAACAGGTGTAAGTGGAGAATACATACTAAAAAGAGGAACTCAAGTAATCCACACAACCAAACCAACAGGAAGAGTTGCAAAAGATGGCTATGTTTATACGCAACAAACACCATATAAATTTAAATTATGGAGTAACAAATGAGTTACACAGAATTAACAAAAGATATAAGATACCACAGAGGACAAGAGAGCGAGAGCTTAGTACCAAAGAAAGATTATGATGCAGGGGAACTATTTTCACTAGGACGAGAAGATAACGAGCTAACAACAGGTTTCAGATCAGAACAAAACAACAGACAGAGAATATATTCAACAATGTACGATCAAGCAGTAGCAGATGGAGATACAAAAAGAGCGGAACAAATAAAGCTAGAACAAGATGAAAACGAAAAAACAGACACAACATACTTCCAAGATTTACAAAGCCTATTTACTTCCAATTCAATAGTAACTGGAATGAAGATATATAACGAAGTAAACGAGTACTTCAACCCAAAAGAGATAGAGAGAACACCAATACAGCAAGAGTACGTAGACAAAGCAAATGATGAAATAATAGAGAGCCAAAAAGAGATAGAAAAAATAGATGGTTTTTGGAACAATGTATTTATAGGAGCAGGAAGTGCATCTGTAGACTTCCAACACCCTGCATTCTTAGCAACACTTCCTGCATCATTTTATACTTCCACAGGTAGAGCAGCAGTAGGTGCAACAGCAAAAGCATTTTTAGGAAGAAACGCACTTTATACACTAGGACGAGAAGTAGGAGTAGCAGCACTAGCAGAATCATTTATACAATACGAAGCATACAAGTACAGCCAAACAAGAGTAGACGAAGAACGCGGAATAAAAGCAATGACTCTAAGTGATGTAGCAGCAAACGTAGCAATAAACAGTTTATTTGCAGGTGGTGCAGGAGCAATAGGAAGTGTAGGTATAGATTTAGGAAAAATAACAATACACGGATCAAAGAAGTTTGCCACTAAAGAAAGCGTACAAGCATTCAGAAGAACTGGAGATCTAAGCGGAGTAGATTACAAACAACTAAAACAAATCCTAAGTAATGCAACATTTGATAGAGAGATAGAAGATAGTGTAGTTCTATCAATAAAAAAGTTTATGGACACAAGCCCAAGCTCAGACATGAACCTTCACACAGCAAGCATGACTAAAGCAGCAATAGATATAGACACTAAAGGCGCTACTGATTTTCAAGAGGACAGCATAACTACTCCTATACAAGAATCAAACGCAGGAGATCATATAGACATAAGAGACGCAGAAGGAAACTCATACGTAGGTAAAGTACTAAGCTCAACAGACAAAGACGTAACCATCCAATACGGAGACAAAGAAGTAACCCTAAACAAAGAAGATGGACTCTCAACAACAGATGATGGACTATACAGCGCACAAGCAGACCCAGTAACAACCCCTGCACCAAAAGCCGCAGACGTAAACGAAGTAAATCCAAACAACCCAAGCATAACCCAAGAACCAGATGCAAAAGTAGTACAAGATCTAGCAGTAAAATACGAAAATGATCCAGAAGTAATCCTAGCAAACAAAGAAATAGATGATAGTTTAAAAGAATTTGAGGACATATTCGAGTTAGAACCAGAAGAACCAAAAGTTGAAACCCCAGAAAATAGGGGTGTAAATGAGGAAGTACCCCCTAGTGAAACACCAGTAAAAGAATTAGATCCTAAATATGAATCAGAGGGTACAGCAGATGGAAGCAAACTAGATCCAAGAGAAGCAGAACAAAAAGCATGGTCACTAGAAAAAAATGTAAGTCCAGAAGCAGCAGATGTATATACGAAAGCATATAATAAAGTTCAAGATAAAAAACTAGCAGACTATGAAAAAAAGAAAAAGCAAAAAGAGTTAGATGAGGTTAAGAAAAAAGCGGACGTTGAGGTAAAGGCAGAAGAAAAGCCAAAACCTACACAAGAAGCAGCACCAACAAGAGAAGATATAGATGCTTCAATAGACAACACAAAAGATAAAGATCTAGTAAACCACAAAGACTTCAAAGCAACAGAAGAAACAATAAACAAATATGTAAAACCTAAATCAGATAGACTAAGCAATGCAGACTTTAAAACAAAAATGGAAACAGAACCAGAGTATATAGAAAACGAAGATCTAAGAAACCAAGCATGGCGAGATCGTATGCAAGAGACTGGCAACACAGAATCGTACATGAATAAGCCAGAGCTAACCAAGACAGCCTTAAAAAGAATAAAGAAGGGAAATGGTACAACAGAGGATTTTGAAGCTTTAAGAGCAGATATGAAAGAGCAAGGACAAATAGACTTTGAAGAGATACCAGAAACAATAACCTTCACAAAAGAAGAAATAGATGGAGCATTCGGAGATGAAATCCCATTCGCTAAATTCGGACCAGAACTTTTAGGTGGATCAGTAGCAGGTATAGAAGAAAATGAAGATGGAAGCTACACACTAGATCCTGCAGCATTTGTAGTTGGTATGGTTCTGGGAACAACAGCAAAAAGAGTTGCAAAACTAGGACTTGATCTAAAAGTACAAAAAAGCGTAATGGAATCACTAGACAGAGTGTCACAAGATTTTATTGAAAAATACCAACTACTAGAATTTACTCAATATATGGCACCAGTTAAATCACAAAGACAAAAAAGCATAAGAGGTATTCACAATGTTACATATAACAATAAAAAGTCTACAGATATAAGAAAATCAGATTTAGAGAGTTTTGTAAAATATGAAAGAGGAACAGAAAATAAGAAACGAGGAAAAGGGTATGGATCAAAACATATTCAAAAGCACTTAGAGGATGGAAGTGTAGGTTATACTACCCAACATGAAAATGCCATGATTCACGATATTATTCAAGAAGATTCTTTTACAATTGATGAAGATACTGGCGCAAGAATATATGAAGAAGTTTTAGAAGATGGATCAATGCTAAGAGTTGTTGTTGATGATAAGAAAAAAGGCGAAAGAATTATAACTTTTTATACAGATAGAAATTTAAAGGTTGGCGATAACTACAATGGATATCGGGGGAAACCCTCTAACCAACCTTTAGATAGTACAATTGTATCACAAACAGATAAACCTTCAAAGGGAGATAAGTAATGCCAAAGCTACCAAGCCAGATAACCGAAAGTATATTCAGATCATTTAAAGAAGGAAGAATATCTAAAAGCGATTACGAAACATTCAGCGGAGTTTACGATCCAGTTATGGACAACAGACAAGAAGCAATGGATGCACTAAGAGTAAACGCAGACCGCAAAAAGTATCTAGCAACTCTAGGCGCTGCAAAGTTTGATGAACTAGGTGCAAAGATGGATGATCAAGAGAGTGGATCAACATTCATGAGCAATCTCATAAGCCCTGCATTCAAAGCAAACAGCAGCGAAGTAAATATAGATATGAGAAAACAATCTATATACAATCTTTTAAACTCAGATCTAGGAGAGATGAACAAAGCTATAAGCACAAGACTATCAAAAAAACTCAACCCATTTGCAAAAACAGCATATGATCAAAAAGCTCAAGATGATCTCATAGATGCAATCATAGATCCAAACGCAAATGTAGATCCAGAATACAAAGCAATGGCAGCACAATGGAACAAGGCAAACAAACAAGCACTTGAGATGCACCGAGCTGCAGGTGGAGACATGAAGGAAATAAACACAGATGGTGGTTACTTACCACAAACACATGATGAATCAAGAATGCAACAACTTCCAGATGGTTATACACCAACAAGCAAAAAAGGTACTGATTCAAGACTCATAGAAGATGCAAAAGTATCAAAAGATAGATGGATCAACTTCACTAAGAAGAACATTGACTATGACAAAATGAATCTAACTCATAAAAGTGCAAAAGAGATAGAAGAAATCCTCAGCGAAGTATATGAAACCATAACGAGCGGTGGACTAAACAAAGTAAAAAAAGCACTAGCAAATAAGATTAAAAACTTAAAAAAATACGAAGAAATGCTAAAAGCAAACGATCCAGATGCAGCACTATTTAAAAAAGAGATGGGCATAGAAGATGGAGAGAGTGCAGCAGACTACTACAGAGATTTTACAACACAGCCAATGACTGCAAATCAAAGACAAGCTCACAGAGAGTTACACTTCACAGCACCAGGATATAAATCATACCAAAAGATGTACGGAAAACCAGATGTATATAAAACTATAAGCGATTACCTAGAAGGTATGAGCATGGACATAGCTAGTATGCAAGTTATGGGTCCAAATCCTGCAAAGACTTTTACAAAGCTAAAAGAAAAAGCTGCCATAGAAGGTAAAGAAACTGGAAGCCAAGGACACCTAAAAGGAATGTTTGACGTAGCAACAGGAGCAACAGATAGTTCTAAAGCTGCAACAGATGCGGAACAGCAACTAGAATCATTCTGGGGAGGATTCAGAAGCATAGGAGTAGCAGCAGATCTAGGTGGTGCAGTTATATCTTCTTTAACAGATCCAATCTTTACAGCATCCACAAAAGCACACTTACAAATGGGAACTACAAGCTATTTTAAAACCTTTACAAACGAGATATACAACGCAGCAAGGTTAATAGCTAACTCTCTAAACAAAACAGAACGTGAGATCTATGCACAACGCTTAGGAATCACAAACGATATGTTTATGGCAGATATACGTAACAACAGATTCAGCGAAGGCGGAGGAAGTAAGAAGCTGCAAAAAATAGCAGATACAGTTCTAAGAGCAAGCGGACTTACTGCAATGACAAACGCAAGACGTACAACATTTGGACTTGAGTTAAATGCATTTATGGCAGATCATGTAGGCAAAAGCTTAGATAGTTTTGAATTTGGTAAACAGCTCAAAGAAACATATGGCATAACAGATTCAGACTGGAAAAGAGTAACTTCTAAATATCTAACACCTGCAAGCGAAGGTAAATACCTAGATATAACTAGAATGTACATGGACGAACCAGAAATATCTTTAAGATTACTTGACATAATAAACCAAGAAACAAACTATGCAGTAATCATGCCAGATAGTAGAGTAAGATCTATTACTACAGGCGGAGGTCAAGCAAAAGGAACCATAAAAGGAGAAGCTGCAAGAACAATGCTAATGTATAAAAGTTTCCCTATCTCAGTAATGACAACTCACTTAGGGAGATTCTTAGGAATGGGATCTACATCAAGCAAGGTTAAATATGGCGCAAACATTCTAGTAATGGGAACAATGGCAGGAATGGGAGTTGTACAGCTCAAAGAGATGATGAAAGGAAGAGAACCAATACCAGTAGATGATATGGATCAGATGGGAAATCTTGCCCTAAAAGGATTCTTACAAAGTGGAGGACTGGGGATAATAGGAGATCTTATATTTTCAGATGCAACCAGATATGGCGGTGGAATGGTAAGTAGTGTAATAGGTAAAGTAGGGCAACCACTAGAAGATCTTGATAAGCTAAAAAAACTCTATCAAAAAGACGATACAAACGCACAAGATATAGCAAGTGAACTCTTTGATATAAGCAGTAAATACGTACCAGGAAGAAACTTATGGTACACAAGACTCATTTATGAAAGAGCTATAAAAGATCAGATGCAAAAGCTAATAGATCCAGACTATGATAAAAAGTTACGAAAACATATGCGAAAACTAAACAAAGAAACAGGGCAAGGCTACTGGGCACCACCTGGGGAGATACCATTTAAAAACTAACCCCCAACATACCAAGCACTAGCATCTGCATCTGTAGGATAGTAATCATACAAGTGAGCAGGTGCATAAAATAAGTTAAAGATACCATAGGCAATCAAGCCCATAACAGCAAAAGCACCAAGTCCTATGAGTAAATCTCTTTTATAGTGGATCATAATAAATTCCTTTAAATTAGTTTGATAAAGGTATTATAACATAATATGTTATGTTATCTGTAAATCAACGCTTAATCTTAAATTAATCCAAACCCTATTATAATGTAAGCATTATTAAATTTAAAGGCTAAATCATGGCATTTGTACAATCAACAAGTATAGTAGTTTACACCGCAGCGTCAGGACAAACAGTATTCCAGTTCCCTTTCAAATACTTTGAAGATTCAGATATTCTTGTTTATTTAAGACCTGCAGTACTCGTAGGAGAGCCAGATTACTTACTAGATCCTTCAAAATACACCATAACCCCAGTAGGTGCAAACATAGGTGGAAGCATAACCCTCAACACAGGTGCAACACTAGATGATACAATAGTGATCCAAAGAAGCCTACCTGCAAAAAGAACAGTTGAATACTCTAAACGTGGAGATCTTTTAGCATCAACACTTAATGATGATCAAGATTACCAAACATACATACTTCAAGATGTAGTAGATAAACTAAAACTAGCAATATTCCTAGCACCTGGAAGCGGAAACGGTGTAGAATTTCCACCACCATCTCCAAACGGATACATACTTTACAACGAAACAGGAACAGCCCTCATAACAGATGATACAGTTCCAGAAGGTGTAATAGCAGCAGAGTTAGCAGCAGCAGCAAGTGAAGCAAGTGCAACAGCAAGTGCAACAAGCGCAGGAGAGAGTGCAGGAAGCGCAGATGATTCTTACGTAACTAGCAGAGACTCAGAAGCAGAAGCACTTACCTCAGACTCATACGCAATGCAAGCACCGGATGAACCAGTAATAACATACGCATATAATCCAGTAACAGATGAAATAGATGAAACAATAACACCAGACAGATCTTCATACCATTGGAGTGAGCAAGCAAAACTTGCAGCAAGTGGACTAACTCCACTAGGACTTCTAGCATTTAACACAGATACTTGTGTATATAACATACTTGAATCTGGAGGATCACTAGGTCCAGTACCACCAACACCACCAGTTCTTCTTCCAGGAGACACAAACGCAAACGGATATATGTACATAGTATCAAGAATAGATGGATCTGGCTCAGGCGGTTGTGATCAAGTAAGCCTAAAAGATTGGTACGTATGGTCAGGAGATGATGATACAGCACCAGTCATAGGTGGATGGACAACAGTACACGCTACAACAGACTGGAACGCAATAGTAGGAACCCCAGAAAACGTATGGAACGCACTAAGCAGATCTGGCGGTACAATGACAGACCAGATAAAAGGTATAGCACCAGTAGCAGCAGAGGACTTGACTCGTAAGGATTATGTAGATACTAATTTTGCGTTCCAAGGATATATTGATGATAGTGTAGATTCAATTATAAAGAATGGAGTATATTCAGTAAGGACAACAGATGGAATTCCTTTAGGTGCTAATGGGGTTGGCGATGGAATCATACATACTGATTTTGATGCAAATGCTAAGTCTCAACTATACATGGCATATGCACAAGGTACAACATACAGAAGAACAGGTGGAACTGGCGGTGCTTGGGAACCTTGGAAAGAACTAGCATCATTCGACCCTGCAACTGGAGGATTTTTACCACTAATAGGTGGCACAATGACTGGTACAACAATACTAGCAGGAGAGACTCAGTCAGCAGGATTACAATTCAAAATAGCAAATGGTAGTTTCTTTAATTATGATTATTATGGCAACGACCTTAGACATTATGCTTCTCCACTTGGTGTTGGTGCTTTAACTATATCAAATACTGATATAAATACTCAACAAGTAACTTTTGCAAAAGCTCCAAGAAGTGAAGTCAGTCCAATTGATATATCCGACCTTACTCGTAAAGACTATGTGGATACTAGATTTGTAGGTACAAAAGGAGAATTTGGAACCTCCGTAGATTTTAACTCATATACAGCTAATGCAATATATAGACAGCCATCAAATACCGCAAACACTCACACAAATGGACCAATAAACTTACCTCAAAATGCTAGATACATGCTGGTTGTATTTGCTTCGGCTGGCTCACTAACGCAAGTTATCTACGGTCAAGATGGAGGTGCAGAAGGAAAAACGTGGACTAGAAATATTCAAGACACAACATATTTTGCATGGCAAGAATTTACTAATTCAGCAAGATTAGTAGGTTCAGAAACATCTGGAACAGAAACAAGAATACCAAGTATGGTAAGAATGACTCAAGCAAACTATGACCTAATAACACCAGTAGCAGACACAATGTACGTGATAGTAGGATAAGGTCATGGGTATCAACATAGGAAGTGGAGAGATAGACACTATAAACGTAGGTACGCTAGAAGCAAATAGGGTTTATATAGGTGCTGATTTAGCATGGCAGAATTATATTCCGCCAGTTTATGAGTATTTGTATGTTAATGAGGGTTTTCCGCCAGATGTTGGAATGTGGAATATACAAGCCCCTGAAGCAGGGTACTATCCTATAAATGTATCTTGGAAAAGTGAGTCTACAAGCCAGATGGTAGATAGTAGTGTACCATCATTTTTAGGCATGGCAGGCGGAGTACATGGTTATTACGCTCAAGTCGATTCAGCATCAGTATCATGGGAGTATAGAGTAGTGTGGTTAAAAATAACTGTTGGTGGTATAGCTGTAAATTGGTCTCAGAGTAGCTATACCATACAAGCTGAGCCAGTAGGAAATCTATCATTTACTACAAACGACCAAGGGTACTTTATAAATCAGATGTCATATACTGGGTTAGGTGGAGCACAATTAAAAATTCTTAACATTGCTAGATACCAATCAATTTCTATTAATGGTGTAGATAATATTATTTATAACGGGTCAGGATTATTTCACTGGCACGTTAGGGCAGTTAGAGCAGATGGGTTACCTATTCCTACTATTATATTAGAGCCTGCTGTAGAGTTCTTTCAGTCAATAACCCTTACAGCACCTGCTGGTTATATGTTTAGTTGTGCAACAGTATGTGGAGTAGACGGTGCTGATGTGGACTGGCTTTATAACTTTACTCCGTATGTTAGTTCTGTTTCTGCTGATGGGACAGAGATAGTGTTAGAGGCAATAACACCTCTAATTGCTGTTCATATGGATATAGTATGGATTAAATGGGAAGGATAAAATATGTGGGCAATAATAAGCGAGCTGTTACTAAACCTAGTAATAGCAATAGTTAGCGAGGAGCTAGAGGTTCAGGTGGTTCAGTTGCGTCAACATCGTCCCCCTGCAGTGAGTGGTCCGGGCGGCAACGGCTGTCTTAGAATATCTTGGTAGAATAATAATAACATGGGGATAAAATGAAATTCATTACAGAAATAATACTAACAGTAGTAGCAGACAAACTACTTATACCACTAATAAAGAACCTACTAACATACATAGTAGATCCAGACAACAAAAACACAGGTGTAAGTGATATAGATTTTACAGACTTAGAAGATATAATGAAAGAAAGTGTACGCAACAAGTGGTAACTCCCACTTGACACTTTTTTTAAATTCAGATAACATATCATGTTATAACATAATATCAAGGAATGACAATGACAAAAAAAGAAAATGCAGAAATATATAAGATAGTTTCAGAAGCATTATTTATCAATGCAAAAACAGCAATGATAGTTCTAAGCATACTTGGAACAGTAGTAACAATAGCAGTTGCAGTAGCAGCAGGAATGTACGGATATAGTTTAGGAGCAAAACAATGGTAGTAACAGTAGGATTAACAAAAAAAGGTGGTGTAGGAAAAAGCACAGTAGTCACAAACCTAGCAGTTGATCTAGCAAGATCTGGAAAGTTCGTAAAGATCCTAGATGCAGATCCAGAAAACACAGCAAGCATGGACTTTATAAACGACAGAAAACGTGGAGATATTAACTGCACAGTTTTAAATGAAGTACAAGACCTTTTAACTGGGCTAGAAGATTACAAAGAAGATATAGTTATCATAGACATTGGAGGGATGGAATCAGACCTCACAGCAGCAGCAATAGCAGTTGCAGATATATTGTTTATACCATTTAGACTAAGCAGCAAAGATCTAAAAGCACTAGGAAGATTCTTAGAGTGGACAGAAAACCTTTTCAATGATGAAGCTTTTGCACCTGGAATATACATAGTACCAAACTTTGTACACCCCCTAAGCTCAAAGTCAAGCATAGAGAGAGAACTAGCACCACTAACAAGTCAAGGCTACAAAATAGGAACCATAATGACAAACAGAACAAGCTATATAGACTCAGCAGATGAAGGACTCAGCGTAACAGAGTTCGGAGACGCAAAAGCAGCAGCAGAGATCTACAACCTAAAACAAATCGTATTGGAGAACAAATGAAACCAAATAAACTAGACCTAATAAAAAAAGCAGCAGGAAGCGCAGCTCATAAACGAGCAGCAGTTAAATACAAAGAGATCAAAACAGATGCAATAAGCTTCAAAATAGGAGACACAAAAGAAATACTAGAATCACTTACTGGCAACAACAGATCCAAAGCAATGAGAGTAGCACTACATTATGCAGAAGCAAATGGAATACTAGAAGAATACAAGGTATAACATGGACACTATAAAATACGAGCTATACGCAAAAGCAGAGCATTACAACATAGTATATGACAAGATAGATAAAACATTCGCTATCCACACAAAAGACCTGGACTCAGAAAAACCAATGATAGTAGGATTCGACACAGCAGCAAGAGCAATGGAGTTTGCAGAAAACAGAGTAGTAAGCATAGAGAAAGATGCAGGAGATACAACATGATATGCAATGCATGCAGCAAAGAAATAGCACAAGAAGATCGACTAGCAATGAAAGAAGGGTTTTGCACTTTATGTTATTACGAAGAAATGAAGAAGCAAAATAAAATAAATGCAGAAGATGAAATAAAATTCCTTTTAGATTCTACAGCAATAAGAGATTCAATAAAAGTCGAAATAATTTACAATGCAGAAACAAGAAGTGATGAAGTAGAAGTAGTATTTACAAGACAACTCAATGAGCAAATAGCAAACATAGTGCTTAGAGAATATGCAAGAAAGGTAAGAGTAAAAGTAGCAGGACAATGTATAAGCTATGTAAGAGCCGAAAAGCAAGAAACACAAATAATATATCTAGGTGCAAAGGCGGTAGAAGAATGACAGAAGAATGCATATACATGACAATAGGATATATAGTAATGTTCATAATGATGATCGCAGCAGGAAAGCTATATACAAAAGAATTAGATAAGAACATGAAACTAGAACTTAAATATAGTGATTTACTCTTTAAAGTACTAACAGATATAAATCTAAAAGAAAAGATATATGATGAAAAAAATAAGAATAGCTAAAGTAGGTCAAGTAAAAGCCAACAAATATGGAAACAGAAAAACAACCATAGATGGATACAAGTTTGACAGCAACGCAGAAGCTAAACATTATACACAGCTCAAGATGCTGCAAAGAGCAGGAAAGATCCAAAACCTAACCCTGCAACCAGAGTTCGTACTTCAAGAAGCATTTACTCTCAATGGCAAAAGATACCAGGAGATCAAATACATAAGTGACTTCAAATACATAGAACCAGATGGAACTGTAGTTATAACAGACGTAAAGGGTTCCTTGACAAATGAATATAAAATAAAAAAAAAGATGTTTTTGAAGAGATATGGTGTTGAGGTAAAATTTATAGAATTATCTGTTTAGATACACTTCTTCCAATTTGTAATAGTTGATAATAGATAAACTTGTTAAAATTAAAATATTATGATAACATCATTCTTACATTTTAGAAAGGACAATAAAATGAAAGATGATTTAAGAAAATCAGTAGATGAATTAATATTGAGAATAAGCGAGAAAACTACAGAAGTAAAAAATGTTTATAAAATAGCACTATCAACTAAAGTAGATGATTTACACGAAGATGCATTACTAAAGCTCCTGTCAAAAATAGGTGGATTTAATGCAGCACTAGAAATTAATGGATATAACCCAGAAGATTTTGAAATAGATGCATATATGGACATACTGATGGAGGATGAATTTTAATGAGATCACTAACTAATGAAAACAATACGGGAATAATAAAAATCGTAAATAATGAAGTAATTTGTAATTCAATAGAAATGGCAGAATATTTTGGAAAACAGCACTTCCATGTATTGAGATCAATAAAAGAAGCAATAGTAGAGCTAGAAGATATTGCAAAATCACTAAATCCAAAAATGGATTCAGTAACATTAATAAAGAGATACTTTAAAAATTCATCATATATTGATAAAAGTGGAAAAGAAAATTTAAGATATAACCTAACATTTAAGGGGTTTAATCTAGTAGGTCTAGCATTTAGAGGAAAAAAAGCATTTGTACATAGAGCAAATTTCATAGACGCTTTTGAGAAGACGATAAAAATAGTTTCAGATAATAAAGATCTAGCCAAGCTGAATAAAATAGTTCCTTTTATGATAAAGATGAGAGAAGAGGGAAAAAAGTGCAGAAGAGAACTCACGGATGCAATAGTAAAGTTTGATGTTCCATTGGGAGTTAAAGAGGGAAAGGATGAAGCAAACTTTATAAATCTTAGAATAATGAACTATACCAGGATGATAAACAAGATATTAAAAATAGAAACCTCACAAGGTGTATCAGCAAGAGATATTTTAGAGGGAAGAGATTTACTACTACTAGAAATAAAAGAACTTGAAGTAGCAAAATTAATAGAGAAACACCACTCAGATGAAGATATGACTTATAAAAAGTTATACCAATATATAAAAGGAAAAGTAGCATGAAAAATAAACACATATACGCTTGCATATACATAAGAACACTACTAGACAACATTAAGCCAGATTACTATGAAAAAAGTGTAACTGTAAACCTATACAAAGTAGAACTAGATTTTGCAAGAAAAGATAGATCAGCTTATAACGAGATAGTAAACATATCAGAAAAAGTATGGAACAAGTCCACCAAAGAGAAGGGCGAGAAGTACATGATCCAAACAGCACCAACTGTAACAGGATTGTATTATGCATCCAAAGAGCTTCAAAAATTAGTACCAAAGATTATATTTGATAGAATGATGGATAAGTATCTAAGCACTAATGATGATAAGTATGAAGCAAGAGGATACAAACTAGCAAAAGAAATATATGAAATAACTCAAGAGGTCCTGGATGAATTATGAAATATTAATAGTATATCTATCAGCGTTATTCTTATACTTAGCCATAGACATAGCGTACTACTTCCACAAGCAGCGTAAACGAAAGAAGAAAAACAAAAATAGTGACAGCTTCATATCATTCTTATAAGTACGCAACATTATACACACGATTTAATATACATTTAAGTTGTTTCCTACTATAATTCTTATACATAACATATCATGTTATAACATAATACTAAGGAAACAACATGAGATCACTTCAAGACAAAAAGCTAGAAGTCGAGATAATAAACTTCACTTTAAAAAACATTCTGATAATCGCAAGCATTGGTGCTACAGTAGGTGTAGCAATTTCATCAACAATACTAAGCATTTTAGGATCATAACATGAAAACATTCCTAGCAGCGCTACTACTAACAACCTCACTAAGCGCAACCTACAACAACCTATCAGCAGATCATAGTGCCAGAACAAGTGGTAATGGAACTATATACAGCGACAAATACATGAACTACTACCTGGACAGAAAAGAATTCGCAGAAAAGAGAAGTGCAAAAATAGCAGCCAGATGGAAAAAACAAATAGAGAAAATGCAAAAGATCGTAAATCAAACAGAAAAGGAGAACAGAGAATGGCAGCCATACAAAAGCGTAAACTCAAAGTAAGAGTGAACATAAGCATAGATGAAAAGTTAAAAGATAAATGCAGTAAGTACGCAAGCACCAGATATAACACAAGTCTATCAGCAGTAATAACAGCACTACTAAAAGACTGGGAATCAACAGAAGATAAAAAGAAAGTAGATAATGTAAATCAAGGATCACTAATATGAAAGATAAAGACATAGACAAAGCAATCCTAGAGCTAATACTTAAAAAGAAAAAAGGTGTAACAGTTGGAGATGCTGCAGCAGCATATAACAAGATCAGAGAAGCACTAAAAGAGATGGAGAAGTAACATGATAGGTTATAGCAAAGATCAACAGCTCAACCATGGCAGACTAAGATCAAAAAAAGAACCTAAGTTCGGAAAAACAAAAAAGCCAATGGTAAAGAAGCGGATCACTACAGATGATGAACTTCACTATATAAACTACTCTAAAGAACAAAACTACTTATGCTTCGTATGCGGTACTAAAAAGAGTATAGAGTTACATCACGTAAAAAGAGACTCAACAAGCAAGAAGGATCACACTAAAATAATCCCTCTTTGCTACAACCACCACCACGGACAAGAACTATCCCCACACGGAACACCAAGCAAGTTCAGAGAAACATTCCTTATGGAAGTACAAGAAGAGTACGCAGCACAACTATATGAAGATTACACATATAAACAAACCACCAAAAAGGAAGAAGCATGATAGTAACTAGATACGACATGAAACGTGCAGGAATGGAAGAACTAAGAGTACAATCCTTCCTATCAAGAGTAACACAAAAATTCAACATCAAACACCACGCAGCATTTGCAGAAACAGCAGATAGAACAAGGAAGCTACTAACCACCCACTTTAACATAAACACTCTAATAGATACACAAAGAGAATATACAGAAAAAGTAAACGGAATACATAAGAGAACAAACCAAAAACTACTCAAAGAATTAATAGCAATAAGAGAAGTAATCAAACAAACAAGGAATGACATATGAAGTACCAAGAACTAAAAGAAAAGATAGATGAAGAGATCCAAGAGATCCTTAACATAAACAAAAAGCTATATGAAGCAAGAAATCAAGAAGTAAACAAATATAACACATATCTAATGAAATCAGAAATAATAGCAAGTGAAAATATAAGTAGTGTACATATGTTTGAAGGTGCATTGAAATATATGAATAAGCTTCAAGATATTAAAAATAAAGAGATTTTAGCAAAAGTAGTTGTAATGGACTGGGAATCAGAAAGCATAGATGGATTAACTGAAAGTGTAGATATAACATATAGTGTTGAGGTTTATACTCCTGTAGATAATGTTGAGGTATTTACAGCCTATAAGCAAAAGGAAGTATTTAAAACAATAATTTCAAAACATATCGGAGTACACTTCCATTACCAGGTGGACTGCAAGATCTTAGAACTATACAAAAAAGATATAATAACATTAGAACAGCTAAAAGCAGCACATCAAGGAGTTTGTTAAATGTTTAATAAAGTAATATTAGTTGGAAACCTAACAAGAGATATAGAGCTTAGATATAGTCAAGCAGGTATGGGTATTGCAAGCACCGCAATAGCTACAAGCAGGAAATTTACTAGCAATGGCGAAAAGAAAGAAGAGGTATGTTTCGTAGATATAACTTTTTTTGCAAGAAGCGCAGAAGTTGCTAACCAGTACCTAAGAAAAGGCAGTAAAATTTTAGTAGAAGGCAGACTAAAACTTGATCAGTGGGTA
>Ga0164315_10001519_pt1 | contig 17469 bp, 15 predicted proteins | sample GuaBasSedimGuay6_FD_113737 | JGI IMG/M metagenome (GOLD analysis project Ga0164315, IMG submission 113737) | Subseafloor sediment microbial communities from Guaymas Basin, Gulf of California, Mexico - Guay6, Core 4569-2, 0-3 cm | ecosystem: Environmental > Aquatic > Marine > Hydrothermal vents...
AAGCTCTGACTGTCCCATGTTACTTCCCGTGGCAATGCTTAAACTTCTTACCACTTCCGCAAGGGCAAGGATCGTTGCGGCCTACTTTTTTCTCCACTTTTACGGGTTGCGGTTTGCCTTGCTCTGCTGACTGTGTATCGCTGTGAGCCTGGGAAAGTAAGTCACCTCTTTCTTCTTTCATTTGTGAGCGGTCGAGGCCGCGGGGAATTTTTGCTTCGCGCAAAGTACCTTGCTTCTTGATGGCCAAATCACCTTTGATAAGGAATGAGCCCACATCTTTATTGATTTTCTGAATCATCTTTTTGAATAATTCAAAAGATTCAAATTTGTAAATCAGCAAAGGATCTTTTTGTTCGTAGGAAGCATTTTGAACCGACTGTTTCAGGTCGTCCATTTCGCGCAATTGCTCTTTCCACGAATCGTCAATATTTCCAAGGGTAATGCCTTTTTCAAAAGCCAGGGGAACTTCAGCACCTTCCGATTCAACAGATTTTTTCAAATTGGCAACAACCTGAACTTCCTTCCTTCCATCAGAAAAAGGAATGGCAATATTTTCGTACTGGCTCTGGTTTTCATACACATCTTTAATTACCGGAAGTGTGTTAATCGCCAAATCTTTTCGTTTTTCGGTATAAGCAGTATAGACTTTCTCAAACAGTTTTTCGGTTAAGTCTTCGGCATTTATTCCGGAAAATTCCTCCTCCTCAACAGGTGATTCTGTAGCCAGTGTCCGGTACAATTCCATTTTAAAACCTTCAAAATCCCTGCCGTCCTGGTATTCGAAAACAATGTGCTCGCATAAATCGTAAATCATATTTGAAACATCAACACCAAGGCGTTCGCCAAATAGCGCATGGTGGCGTCTTTTGTAGATTACCTCACGTTGCGAGCTCATTACATCGTCGTACTCCAGCAATCTTTTCCGAACGCCAAAGTTGTTCTCTTCCACTTTTCTTTGTGCACGTTCAATGGATTTAGTAATCATCGAATGTTGGATGACCTCTCCTTCATCAAGTCCCAATCTGTCCATAATTCCGGCAATCCTTCCTGAGCCAAACATACGCATCAGGTCGTCTTCCAACGAAACAAAAAACTGTGAGCTTCCCGGGTCGCCTTGTCGTCCGGCACGTCCGCGCAACTGGCGGTCAACACGACGAGAATCGTGTCGCTCAGTTCCGATAATGGCTAATCCTCCGGCATTTACCACACCTTCGCCCAGCTTAATGTCGGTACCACGACCGGCCATGTTGGTAGCAATGGTAACTACTCCCGGTTTTCCGGCTTCTTTCACAATATGGGCTTCGCGCTGGTGTAATTTAGCATTCAATACATTGTGGTCAATATGCCTTCGCGTAAGCATTCGGCTCAGTAATTCCGAAGTTTCTACCGAAGTAGTACCCACCAGAACAGGCCGTTTTGCATCAACAATCTTCGCAATTTCATCAATTACCGCATTGTATTTTTCGCGCTTGGTTTTGTAAACTAAATCTTCGCGGTCATCGCGGACAATCGGTCTGTTGGTTGGAATTACAATTACATCCAATTTGTAAATATCCCACAATTCACCGGCTTCTGTTTCGGCAGTACCTGTCATTCCGGCCAGCTTGTTATACATCCTGAAATAATTCTGGAGTGTAATGGTGGCGTAGGTCTGGGTGGCTGCTTCCACTTTTACGTTTTCTTTGGCTTCGATGGCCTGGTGCAATCCGTCAGAATAACGGCGGCCTTCCATAATACGTCCGGTTTGTTCGTCAACAATTTTGACTTTATTGTCCATGATGACGTATTCGATGTCTTTTTCAAATAAAGTATAAGCCTTCAATAATTGATGAACCGTATGCACCCGCTCCGACTTGACCGAATAATCTTTGATCAGCTCGCTTTTTTCTTTTAGAAATCTCTTTTCGGAATAACCTTGTTTTTCCAATTCGTTAATCCGCATCCCAATATCAGGAAGAATAAAAAATTCATTGTCATCATAAGAACGCGAAAGCAAGTCGATTCCTTTTTCTGTCAGGTCAACCGAATTGTGGTTTTCATCAATTACAAAAAACAGTTCATCATCAATAATGTGCATGTTTTTGGCTTGTTCCTGCAAGTAAAAGCTTTCAGCCTTCTGCATCAGCGCTTTGTTTCCCTCTTCACTTAGAAACTTAATGAGGGCTTTATTTTTGGGTAAACCACGGTAGGACCTGAACAGTTGATCGCCACCTTTCTTTTCGTTATCTCCCTGCTTGCGGGTTTTCAATAAATTTTTTGATTCGGATAGAATTGAAGTAACCAGGCTTTTTTGTGTGTTGTATAATTTAAGTACATCTGCTTTCAAGGCATCAAATTCCTGCAAATCGCCTTTGGGGGTGGGACCCGAAATAATGAGTGGTGTTCGGGCGTCATCAATCAAAACAGAGTCAACCTCATCCACAATTACGTAATTGTGTTCGCGCTGCACCAGTTCATCAGGATTGCCTGTCATGTTGTCACGCAGGTAATCAAATCCAAACTCGTTGTTGGTTCCAAAAGTAATATCGGCTTTATAAGCTTTGCGCCTTTCCTGCGAATTGGGTTGATGCTTGTCGATAGTGTCAACACTAAGCCCATGAAACATATACAGCATGCCCATCCATTCGCTGTCACGCTTGGCGAGGTAATCGTTTACAGTAACCATATGCACGCCTTTTCCCGGCAGGGCATTCAGATAAACCGGCAGTGTGGCAACCAGGGTTTTTCCTTCACCCGTGGCCATCTCGGCAATTTTTCCCTGGTGCAAAACCGTTCCGCCAATTAACTGTACATCGTAGTGAATCATGTCCCATTTGATCATGTTTCCACCGGCCAGCCAATGGCTGTCGTAATATGCTTTACTGTCTTTGATGTTTACATTTTCCATACTGGCAGCCAATTCGCCATCGCGTTCATTGGCAGTAACTTCAACCACTTCATTTTCGGTAAAACGTTTGGCTGTTTCCTTCATTACAGCGAAGGCTTCGGGCAAGATTATGTTTAATACTTCCTGCGTTTTTTCATAGCTTTGCTTTTTCAGCTTGTCTATTCGTGCATAGATCTCTTCTTTTGCATTGACATCCAAATCCGGATTGTCATCAATTTTCTTTTTGAGGTCGGCAATTTCATTTTCCTCATTGGCAATAAAATCTGCAATCTGCTTTTTGAATTCGGCAGTTTTATTTCTTAACTCATCGTTACTCAATGAACTAATCTGCGTAGAGGCCTCTTTTATTTTATCAACGAAGGGGTTTACTTCTTTTAAATCTCTGGTGGATTTATCCCCGAAAAATTTCTTGAAAATATTCTTCATGCTATTTTTATCTTAAATCGAAAAAGCAATTATCAATAATTATTCCATTAGGACAAACTGACAATTGGGCGGCAAAGGTAAGGGTTTTTGATGGTTGGATTGATGGTTGGTTGGAGGGTTGGATGGTTGGATGGTTGGAAGGTTGGAAGAATGGAAGGTAGTGAATGAAGATTCGGCCCAGGTCAGCCTGCACACGAGCCTGCGTTAAGGCTTGAACCGGTGTTGGTTGCTGATGAAGACTGCTGATGAAGACTGCGGACTGAAGACTGCTGACTGAAGACTGCTGACTGAAGACTCACTTCTTCTTATCATACTGCACCATCATGCGGATCAAATACAACTCAAGGCTCTCATCGGGCATGGGTGCGGGTATCATAGCGATGGTGCCATCGGGATTGATGATGGCGTAAGTAGGGTAGGTCTTGATTTCGAAGTCTTCCAATAATAAAATATCATTATTTAAATTTAGAAAAGGCCAGTCGTATAAGCGTGAATCGGCATATTGAATCACTTCCTTGTAGTCTGGACCGTAAACAATACTAAGGTTTTGGATTTTTGTTTTGAACTTTTCCTGCAATTTGCTTAAGTCCTCGAGGTGGAGTAGGCAAACGCGGCAATCGGGGCGGATAAAACTGAGCAAAACAAATTTGCCTTCGTACTGTTTTAAACGGACAGTGTCTCCATTCGCATCTGTCAATTCAAAAAATGGTGTCGGTGTGCCTGATTGCAGTTTCTTCATTTTTTCGTAATAATTTCCGGAAATCTCCCGAATCATTTTATCGGGGCTTTTTTGATGTATTTCTTTGATCAGTCCCGCAACTCTTCCTTTCGGTAACTCAGGATTATGGCTTTTGCGGGATAACAGCAGCAAAGCGGAAAGCGCCCTTAATTGTTGGTCTTTTGCGAGAATAGTATCTCGTTTCAGCATTTCATCAATTTTGCTGAGTGCATCAATGGACTGAATTGCTTCAATGATATCGCGGTAATCGAAATGATTAGTCGAGCTGAGGTAGGCTTTCATGAATTCATTAAAAAATTCAGTGTACTGAATGTTGTTGTATAAAATTTCTTTATTCGCAAAATAAGTATCGATAATTCCTTCTTTATTTTTCAGGCCAATCCACTCCAGTGAAGCGAAAGAGTATTGCATATAATTGATAAAATATTCATCTTTGGTTTTGCCGAATTGCATCTTTGCCCCTTCCTCGAAATCTGTTATCAACTGGCCGGACCTCCCCTGGTAAACCCGTGTGGCATTCCTGTAAATGAACTGATTGTACATTTCGTTATAATCTCCTATTATCCGGTTCAGTCCACCATCTGCAGCATCCATTGTAAATTGCAAAGGCAGTTCATCAAAAACGGAGCGCTGCCTGGTGGATGTATCCTTTAAAATGTTGAAATTATATTTCGCACCTGGCTTCAGGTAGAACTCCCCTTTTTTCAATCCCACGGCAAGAAAAGCATAATCTGTTTTTTCGATTTCCAGTTTGATTTCAAAATTTCCATTGGCATCAGTTTGCGTGCTGGCCAGTGTTTTTTTAAGATGGGAAAACTGATCAGCATAAACAATAATCCTGACTAATTCATTGCCTTGTCCTTCGGCCTTTCCGGTGATGGTGATTGGTTGGGAAAAGCAATCCAATACGCTAAAGGTTAGCAGAAAAATTAAAAAGAACAGCACATTGTTTTTGGGAATGGTTGAAAATCTGTATTTCATTATTCGATATAATAACTGGCACCCGAATGTTTCGCATGCCCAAAAAAATAATTAACACGCGAAACATTCGCGCGCAAGCTTCTATAAATCATTATTCACAACATCCGGAATCATGCTGCTTACATCGCCACCATGCCTGATTACATCCCTGACAATTGAAGACGAAATGGGTGTGTGGCAAGCTTCGGTGAGTAGGAACAGCGTTTCGATTCCGACTCCCAATTTCCTGTTGACCTGACCAATTCCCCTTTCAAATTCAAAATCGGCAGCCGTTCGTAGTCCGCGCAGAATAAATCCTGCATTTTTTTGTTTACAGAAATCTACTGTTAAACCACTATAAATTTCTACTTCTACTTTTGGTTCATCCATAAAAACCTGCTGTATCCATGCTGTTCTTTGTTCGACAGTAAACATGGTTTTCTTCTCGGCATTTATTCCAATAGCAACAGTTACTTTTTCGAATAAAGGCAGTGCCCTTTTAATAATTGAAACATGCCCCACGGTAATGGGGTCGAAAGAACCGGGGAAAATGGCAATATTTTTCATAGGTTTAAATAAAAGGTAAAAGTACTTAATCCTGAAACAAAGGCAAAAAGTTTTCCTTCAACGAGCGGTAACTGGATTGAATGGCGGTTTTGCTTTTTTTCTTATCTAACCAAACAGCTTCTGTAATATCCTCTTCCAGCTGTGGAATTAATTCCCCCCGGTCTTCAGTAAACATCGAATACCAATACGTTTTTTTCAAAACAAAAGTATTTTCGGATTGATAAATATGATAGGTGGAGGGTAAATTGTTGGTAATTAAAAGATTGCTTACTCCGCATTCTTCTTCCACTTCCCGAACTGCTGCATCTTCAGGAAGTTCATTTTTTTTCATTTTTCCCTTGGGAAGATCCCAGATATTGAATCGGTTGATGAATAAATATTCCTGTAAATTATTTTGAACAAGCCCGCCAGCAGCCTCAATAAATTGAAAACAAGACTTCAAATCTTCAAATAATTCTTCAGTGTTATAACCGTATAAATAGAAATCTTGAGATTTTTCTGTTGTCAAAAACTTATCTAAAAAAACACTTACTTCTTTTTTGTTCAGTACCTGAATAGTCTGCAAACTCAATTCATCTTTTGTTAACTTTTCACTGACTACAATGACTGAATTGTTATAAAAAACTTTATACATTTGCCGCCAGATTATGGGTACCAATACGATGCTCCATTGCTAATATTTATTCTAAAAATAAACCTTTCAATGATCTTTAACACTGACACAGCCGAAAGAATTGCTGAGAATTTACTGCAAATAAAAGCAATTAAACTGAACAACTCCAATCCATTTACCTGGGCTTCCGGACTTAAATCGCCCATTTATTGCGACAACCGCATTGCATTGTCTTATCCCAAAATCAGGACTTTTATCCGACAACAATTGGTGAAATCGATTGCCGAAAATTTTGGTGACGTTGATGTAATTGCCGGTGTGGCAACAGCTGGGATCCCGCAGGGAATGCTTGTGGCGCAGGAAATGGGCTTGCCTTTTATTTATGTGCGGGCTTCTGCAAAGTCGCATGGCATGACAAATAAAATTGAGGGTGTGCTTCATTCGGGACAGTCAGTTTTGGTTGTTGAAGATTTGGTTTCGACCGGGAAAAGTAGCCTGGCCGCAGTGGATGCATTAGAAGCAGCCGGCGCCAAAGTAAAAGGAATGGTATCTATTTTTACTTACGGATTACCAATTGCAGAAGAGAATTTCAAAAAGGCCAAATGTAAATTGGTATCACTTTCCGATTATGAACACTTGATTAAAACAGGTGTATCTGGAGACAGTATCTCTGCAAAAGACCATGATTCGCTTCTCGAATGGAGTGCAGACCCGAAAGCATGGAGCGACAAACAAAGTTAAACCCTGGTTTAATACACGCAAGGGGATTATTAATATATCCGTACATCCGCGGCTAATAAATTAAACATATGAAAATCAACGGCAAACCCACAACAATAAATACTACTCAAAAAAATGTATTTGAATTCCTGAGCGATTTCAATAACTTTGAGCAACTGATGCCCGAACAGGTTACCAATTGGAAGTCGGATACAGATTCTTGTACGTTTACCATACAGGGTATGGCCACCATCACTTTGAAATATGCGAAGAAAGAGGCTAACCATTTAATTGAAGTGGTGCCGGAAGGAAAAACACCCCTCCATTTTAATCTATCGGTTCAAATAGCACCCAACGAATTGGATGAACAAAAGACCACTGCCGGTGTAGAAATCGATGCCCAACTTAATCCCATGATGGCAATGATGGTGAAAAAACCATTGCAGAATCTGGTTGATGTGATTGCAAAAAATCTGAATAAGGTATTTGACAATTAAATTACAAATTCCACTTCCTTAAAAGAATAGCGTTTCTTCTCCCCATTTTCGAGTTGTAAAATGAGTTGGCCGAATTTCCCAATTCCTGAAATAGTAGCCCTAAAACGCAAATTATTTTCTTTAAAAACGGCTTGCTTGTTATAACGGAAAAGAAGGGAAAGGTATCTTTTGTTTATTTCTTCCCTTAAAAATATGGATGCTGATTGCTCGTAAATATTTTTGATGTGCATCAATAGTTTGTCCAGTAAAACATCTAAGATCAATAAGTTATCAGTAATTTGTATCAATGAAACAGGATTGGGTGCATCCGAAAAAAACTGTTGCTGATTTACATTTAATCCAATACCTACAATTGAATAATCGATGACTTCTCCTTTGATGAAGTTTTGAATCAATATCCCGGCCACTTTTTTATCGCCAATATAAATATCGTTGGGCCACTTGATTGTTATTTTTTCTTTTGGAAGGATTTCTTCTAATAAACCGACAATTGCCAGCGAAACAATTTGTGTAAGCAGAAATTGATTTTCAGGAGGAATAAAAGCTGGCTTCAGCAAAACGCTAAATGTGAGATTTTTCCCTGCTTTACTTTCCCAATGATTTTTGCCGTGCCCACGTCCTGCTGTTTGTTCTTTTGCCCAAATAACAAAACCTTCTTCTACTTTTTCGTGAAGAAGAAAATCTTGTAAATAATTATTGGTTGAGTCAATGCTTTCAAATTGACGAATAATAAAATCCATGTGCAAATTTAAGGTAAAGCATGAAAAAAAAAGCAATTTAGTTAAAGACTGTTAACTATTTCGGTAAAAGCAAAAACAGCACGAAATTCCTTACTTTTGCCATCAAAATTGTTAAACGCAATGCGTAAAAAAACCATTAAGGACGATACCGATTTTCTACTGAGCCAAATAGTAAAGGCTATGCAGGATAAAAAGGCGAAGCAAATTGTAAGTCTCGACTTGTCAAAAATTGAGAATACGGTGACCCATTATTTTGTCATTTGTCATGCACAATCCAAACAGCAGGTGAGCGCTATCTACGATAATGTGGTTGATGAGGTTCAGAAAAATTGCGGTATAAAACCATTTCACCGTGAAGGTTTCGAAAATTCGGAATGGATTTTGATAGACTACTTCGACATCGTTGTCCATATCTTTCTCGATGACATTAGAAGCTTCTATCATATTGAGGATTTATGGGCTGACACGACATTGAAGGAATACGCGAGCGACGATTAACTAAACGATTACTTTAGGCTAAGACAGAATGGCAGAAGAAAAAAAAGACGAGAATAAACCATCCGAAAAAAAAGAGAGTAAGAATATCTTCGATAATTTGACCGGAGGTGGGGATGGCAATAAACCTAAATTCAATTTTTATTGGATTTACGGATTGCTTTTGGTGGTATTCATCGGCATCCAATTTATCAATTGGGGCAATGAAGCAAAAAAAACAGATTGGCGCGATCTGAAAGAAATGCTTGTTGCCAATGATGTTGAGAAGATTATTTTGGTGAACAAAGAAACAGCCGAAATATTTATCAAGCCCGATAAATTAAATCAGGAAAAATACATCGATGTAAAAGACCAGTCAGGCATCAATAAAAATCAGCCGCAGTTTTATTATAATGTAGGATCGGTTGATAAATTCTATGAAGACGTCGAAAAATTACAGCAAAATTTTGATGACCCCGTTTATGTTGAAACCGAAGTCAGGCACGACTGGGGTGGCGAAATACTGGGTTGGATTTTCCCTATTGCCCTGATTATTGGTGTTTGGTTCTTTTTTATGCGCATGATGAGTCGTGGTGGCGGTGGTGCCGGCGGGCAAATTTTTAATATTGGCAAATCAAAGGCGCAGGTTTACGATAAAAAAACCAGTGTTAACATTAGTTTTAAAGATGTTGCCGGCTTGGCAGAAGCAAAAGTAGAGATTACAGAAATAGTTGATTTTCTGAAAACACCCGAGAAATATACCAAGCTCGGTGGTAAAATACCTCGTGGTGTTTTATTGGTTGGCCCTCCGGGAACGGGCAAAACATTATTGGCAAAGTCAGTCGCAGGTGAAGCACATGTTCCTTTTTATTCCATTTCCGGTTCCGATTTTGTGGAAATGTTTGTAGGCGTTGGTGCATCAAGAGTGCGCGACCTTTTTAAGCAGGCCAAAGACAAAGCCCCAAGTATTATTTTTATTGATGAAATTGATGCCATCGGTCGTGCCAGGGGAAAAAATGCCATGACAGGTGCTAACGATGAACGCGAAAATACCCTCAATCAACTGCTCACCGAAATGGATGGTTTCCAGCCAAATTCCGGTGTCATCATCCTGGCAGCAACCAATCGTGCTGATATACTTGACAAAGCTTTGATGCGGGCTGGACGTTTTGACCGCCAGATTCATGTTGACCTTCCTGATTTGGAAGAAAGAAAAGCAATATTCGAGGTACATATGCGTCCACTTAAACTAAGCAAATCGGTGAATGTAACCTTCCTTGCAAAGCAAACTCCCGGATTTTCCGGTGCCGACATTGCCAATGTATGTAACGAATCAGCCTTGATTGCGGCCAGATCAGAACACGATGAAATTAAAAGACAAGATTTCATTGATGCCGTTGACCGGATTATTGGAGGCCTGGAAAAGAAGAATAAAGTTATAACACCCAACGAGAAAAAAGTAGTTGCTTACCACGAAGCAGGACATGCCTCAATTAGTTGGCTGCTCGAACATGCGCATCCATTGGTAAAGGTAACCATTGTTCCAAGGGGAAAATCATTGGGCGCAGCCTGGTATTTGCCCGAAGAGCGTCAGATTACCACCTACGAACAAATGTTGGACGAAATGGTTGCAGCACTAGGAGGCCGGGCTGCCGAACAGGTGATTTTCGGACAAGTTTCAACCGGTGCACTTAACGATTTGGAAAAAGTAACCAAACAAGCTTTTGCGATGGTTGCTTATTATGGCTTCAGTAAGAAAATTGGGAATATTAGTTTTTACGATTCAACAGGACAACAGGATTATGCTTTCAACAAGCCGTTCAGCGAAAAGACCAACGAAATCATCGATAATGAAGTTACTGAAATTGTAGAATCATCCTATAAAAGAGCCATTCAGGTACTTACTAAAAACAAAAAAGGCTTAGAAAAACTGGCCAATAAATTGCTGGACAAAGAAGTGATTTTTGGCGAAGACCTGGAAAAAATATTTGGAAAACGTCCGTGGGGAGACACCATTGAACTGATGGCTGAGAAGGAAGAAGAAACTGTAGAAGTAAAAAAAGAAGATAAGAAAAAAGAAGATGCTACTGTCGTTGATGATTCCACTGATGCTGCCAAGAAACCTGAAGATGATGGAGCAGAAAAAGGGTAATATTTATTAGAACATAACCTTTAGCACCTAATCCTTAACGTATAATCAACAACACCCCTCATGCAGGAAACCACAACCAAAGAAAAGATTCTGAAAAAAGTGCGCAACGCCTTGATTAGCACGAAAGAGAATCCATTTCTGGGTGTTGATTTTAAGTCTTCGGTTTACCATGATTTTGAAGAAGATGCTGTGGTGCAATTTGCAGTCAACCTGAATGAGGCTGCCGGGACTTTTATTTATTGCGAGAATGAAAAAGCCGTTATTGAAAATATGCAGGTGCTTGTCGAACAACAAAAATGGACTGAACTGTTTGCAATTGACGAAACTATTTTGAGCTTGTTGAATGAGGGCGACTTCAAACTGATAAGCAATCTGGAAAAATTCAATGATTTAAAAGTGGGAATCACCCGTTGTGATTATTTGATTGCCCGTTTTGGAAGTGTCATGGTTTCATCTGATCTTTCATCCGGAAGACGCTTGTTTATTTATCCCGAAACCCATGTGGTTATTGCAAAGGCATCGCAGGTTGTTTCCGAACTGAAAGATGCACTGAAGGGAATGAAGCAGAAATATGCCGAAAAATTTCCATCCCAAATCACGGTAATCACTGGCCCCAGCCGTACAGCCGATATTGAAAAAACACTGGTAATGGGAGCTCATGGGCCGAAAGAGCTTTATGTTTTTATGATAGACGACCTCTAATTTTTTGTGTACCTCAATAGTACAACCAATACTCTTTTTTGACAATTCATTATCAATCATGATTTCTGTATTTTCTCTGTGAAACTCTGCGTCTTCTCTGTGGCTCTCTGTGTAACAGTTGTGTTACAAAGTTGCACAAAGAAATTTGTTGCAATTAAAACGATTAATTTTTCAGCGTATCTCTGAAAGAGTCCAATGGACAAATTAAAATATAGACGGTTATTTCAAATACCAAAAACTGTTCCTGACAATTTTGTAAATTTGCATCTTTAGCAAACCAATTTGATTTCTTTTGAAAGAAATTCACATACGTACACTTACCGGTATTTTTTTCATTGTGGCTGTAATCGGTTCTATATTGGTGCATCCGCTGGTATTTTTTATTGTTTTTTCAGCCTTCACTTATATTGGCCTTTCTGAGTTTCTCAAATTATCACCGGTGAAAGATGGCCCTGGTAAAAATGTGGGCTATTTTGTTTCAGGCATGTTGATTTATTTTCTGACCGCCCTGATGGGATTGGGTTACATCGACCTGCAATTTGCATATTTCTTACTCCTCATTTTCTTTCTGACATTCATTCTTGAATTGTTCAGAAAGCAAAATGCATCCCGAGAAAGAATCGGGGCCTGGTTTACCGGCTTCATTTATATCGCCATTCCTTTTGGTTTGATGAACAGCCTTTTTATTACCGGAAATCTGGAAGGTTTTCGTGTCGACATTCTTATCGGCCTGTTTATCATTATCTGGTCCAGCGATGTATTTGCTTATCTTGTTGGTTCCTGGATTGGAAAGCACAAATTATTCGAACGCATTTCTCCAAAAAAATCCTGGGAAGGAAGTATTGGCGGACTAGTTTTTGCACTGTTGGCTGCCTATATTTTGTCAATCATTTTTCACCAACTCACTTTGCTTGAATGGTTTATTTTTGCCATAATTGTTGTTGTTTTCGGTGCATTGGGCGATTTAATCGAATCGATGTTTAAACGACAAGCTGGCGTGAAAGATTCTGGAAATATACTTCCCGGACATGGCGGGGTACTCGACCGTTTTGATGCCGTACTTTTTGCTACACCTTTCGTATTTGTTTACGTTAATCTGATTAGCTCATGAAAATCCATAAAGAAGGTTATAAAATTATCTTAGCAACTTTTGCAGTGTTGGTTGTACTTACTGCTGCAGTTGCTTTTTTAATTCCATTCCCGGTAGTCAGGTATATTTTGTACTTCTGGTTTTTTATTCACTTGTCCTGGACATTGCGATTTTTTCGTGTACCGAACCGGGAAACCAATCATGGTGATAATTATGTTTTGGCTTCTGCCGATGGCGAAGTTGTTGCCATTGAAGAAGTTCATGAATATGAATATTTCAAAGACCAGCGAATTTTGGTTTCTGTTTTCATGTCGGCTTATAATGTCCATGTGAATTGGTATCCAATTGACGGAAAAGTAATGTACACCAAATATCATCCCGGAAAATACTTGTTTGCCAAGCATCCGAAATCGTCTTTACACAATGAAAGAAATAGTATTGTTGTTGAGAAATCGCCGGGTAAAGCTGTATTGGCACGTCAAATAGCAGGCATCATGGCCCGCCGGATTATTAGCTATGCAAAAGTAGGCGATACCGCAAAGCAAGGCGACGAATTTGGCATTATCCGTTTTGGTTCCCGTGTTGATTTTTTCCTTCCCCTCAATGCAAAAATCAATGTAAAAATGGGACAAACGGTAAGGGCACAGAAAACAGTAATTGCTGAGTTTGGGTGATTCAATGAGTTAGTCAGGGTTTGACTCAAAGTCAAGCCCTGACTAGTCAAACCCCGCTTTAAGCGTCCACGCTTAAAGCACAGGATTTACTTGGTGTAATTGTAACCATTCCATATGGATTCACATAAATCTATTTCAAGCGTAGACGCTTGAAACGGACTCTTCCTACAAAAACCCCTTCAACTCCGCCAAATCACGAATAGTAAAAGTACTCAAACTTCTTAGCGGCTTTTCTGCTGCTTCATTGAGCCGCTTAGAAGTTAGCGGTTTTTTTGTATCGTCATAAAACCGCTTAGAAGTTTGGTATTTCCGCTCCGGATCAAACAGTACCTGATCCATGCCAACGTTTTTAGCGCCTACAATATCCACTTCAAAATCATCGCCAATCATCAGGCTGTTGTCAATGTCAGCACCGGATTTCTTCAATGCAAAATGAAAAATCTCTGGATTGGGTTTTTTTACACCAGCCTCTTCAGAAGTAATTACAGTTTGGAAATATGCTCCTAATCCCGAAACGAGCAATTTGGTTTCCTGCACCTCACTAAACCCGTTGGTGATAAGATGGAGTGCATATTTGGGGGATAAATAATCCAGGATAAAAATAGCATTGGGAAACAGATTTACTTTCCGGGGGCTGATTTCCAGGTAGTCCCTTCCAATATCTGCTGCCAGTTTTTTATCCTCAATGCCAAAATCTTTCAATGTTAAAAAATAGCGTAAGCTGCTCAATACCTTTTTCTCAATCCTGCCATGGCGGTATTCTTCCCACAAAATATTGTTGTGATGGGTGTAAACCTGGTGAAAATCTTCAACTGTTTTTATTCCACGATCCTGCAATTTGTATTTATTGTAGATTTCTTCAAAAGCCTCTTCAGCACTTTTATCAAAATCCCATAAAGTACGATCGAGGTCAAAAAAGAGGTGGTGGTATTTTTTTTGCATTGCGGGGTGGGTATTTTTAAGCCATGCAAAACTATAATATAATGGAGAACCATCCATTTCTTTTAATCAGATAAAACATAAGCGAAACATAAGACACTAGGACCTCTCGCCCCATCACCATCCACTCTCCCTGCCTTTTTGTCACCAGCCACACCTGGCATTTCTTCAATTAAAATTACTCAGCTACTATTTATAACTCCTGTAATTCAATAGCTTAACATTCTCAAGGCAGTTAGCATTATTGCTATCAAATTCCAGGCAGTCAGCTTTTCATTGCATTTGGCACAATCATTGACTAATCGAAATCAAACATAAAAATATTAATTGAAAAATAAAAGGAGAAATATATTATGGGAAAAATAATTGGAATCGACTTAGGAACAACAAACTCTTGTGTTGCCGTAATGGAAGGTAACGAACCGGTTGTTATTGCTAACAGCGAGGGGCGTCGCACAACCCCTTCTGTTGTTGCTTTTACTGACAATGGAGAACGTAAAGTGGGCGATCCGGCCAAGCGACAGGCCATCACCAATCCTACAAAAACTGTTTACTCGATCAAACGCTTCATGGGAAATAAATTCAGTGAAGTAAATACCGAAGCAGGCCGTGTACCTTACAATGTTGTGAAAGGCGAAAACGACACACCGCGTGTAAAAATTGATGATAGACTGTACACGCCACAGGAAATTTCAGCAATGGTTCTTCAGAAAATGAAGAAAACCGCTGAAGAGTACCTGGGACAAACAGTAACAGATGCGGTAATTACCGTGCCTGCATATTTTAGCGATTCGCAGCGCCAGGCAACCAAAGAAGCTGGTGAAATTGCCGGACTGAATGTGAAAAGAATTATCAACGAGCCTACCGCAGCCGCTTTGGCTTATGGTCTTGATAAAAAAGACAGTGACGAGAAAATTGCTGTATTCGACCTTGGCGGTGGAACTTTCGATATTTCTATTCTTGAATTGGGAGGTGGTGTATTCGAAGTAAAATCAACCAACGGAAACACACACCTTGGTGGCGATGATTTTGATGAGCAAATTATGAATTGGCTCGCTGATGAATTTAAGAAAGACGAAGGACTTGATTTACGCAAAGATCCTATGGCATTGCAGCGTTTGAAAGAAGCTGCTGAAAAAGCCAAGATTGAGCTTTCAAGTTCAACCGAAACAGAAATCAACCTGCCATACATAATGCCTGTTGACGGTGTGCCAAAACACCTGGTACGTAAACTGACCAGGGCAAAATTTGAGCAGCTTTGTGATAAACTCATCAGGGCAACTATTGAGCCTTGTAAAGCAGCACTGAAAGATGCCGGTATGTCAACATCCGATATTCAGGATGTAATCCTGGTGGGTGGATCAACACGTATTCCAGCTATTCAAAAGGTCGTTAAAGATTTCTTCGGTAAAGAGCCTTCAAAAGGTGTAAATGCCGATGAGGTTGTTGCTGTTGGTGCTGCAATCCAGGGTGGCGTACTTACCGGTGAGGTAAAGGATGTCCTTCTGCTTGACGTAACCCCGCTTTCGATGGGTATTGAAACACTCGGTGGAGTAATGACAAGACTGATTGAAGCCAATACAACTATCCCGACCAAGAAATCGGAAACTTTCTCAACTGCTGCTGATAACCAGCCTACTGTTGAAATTCATATCGTACAAGGAGAACGTCCGATGGCGAATCAAAATAAAAGCCTGGGCCGTTTCCATCTTGATGGAATTCCACCTTCGCCAAGGGGTGTTCCGCAGGTTGAAGTAACTTTCGATATCGATTCCAACGGTATTCTGCACGTTAGTGCAAAAGACAAAGCGACCGGAAAAACACAAAGTATCCGCATCGAGGCTTCTTCGGGATTGTCAGAAGAGGAAATTAAAAAGATGAAAGCTGATGCTGAAGCAAATGCTGACGCTGACAAAGCTGCCAAGGAAAAAATCGATAAGCTGAACAGTGCCGATGCGATGATCTTCCAAACTGAGAAGCAGTTGAAAGAATACGGTGATAAACTTCCGGAAGAAAATAAGACGGAGATTGAAGCCTCACTGGAAGAACTAAAAACAGCACACAAAGGCCAGGACATTCCTGCCATTGATGCTGCACTTGAGAAAATGAATGCCATCTGGCAAAAAGCCAGTGAGCATATGTACAAAGACACCCAGGGTGACGGGCAAACACCTCCTCCGGGAGCTGATGCCGGAGACGGTGGCCCCACAGGTGGTGGCGACGACGAAGTAACCGATGTTGACTTTGAAGAAGTTGACGACGATAAAAAGTAAAACAAAAACAAATGATAAAAAAGGTGTCCGATAAGGATGCCTTTTTTTTTGCCCTGATTATTCAAAACAGAAATCCGCTGCCCCCTGGATATTCGGAAGCCATAAAAAACTTAATAGTTATTAACACTGCTCTTTCTCAATACGCTTTTTGATTAATTTAGTCGCCTTTCTGCAAAAAAACAGGCTGTGATTTACCATCTTGTTAAGTAGCAGAAATGATGATTGTTGAATTTAAATAAAGTCGAACTTAATAAAATTTTATGATGAGAAAAATACTCTTTACCACATTATTGATAGTATTTTCAATGTGGGCAATCGGGCAAAACACCTGGCTTAACGAACTGCATTACGACAACGCCGGTGGCGATGTGGGCGAATTTTTAGAAATTGTGATTGAAAATCCGGGCAATTATACACTGTCTGATTTTGAAGTTTATTTATACAATGGAAGTAATGGGGCTACCTATAACAATCTTTCCGTTGATCAATTTACCGAGGGAAATACCGAGGGCAATTTCACCCTTTATTACTGGGAGCCTTCATCCATCCAAAACGGAGCTCCTGACGGCCTGGCTATTGTTTATCAGGGTACTGTGGCTAGCGGCCAGTTTTTAAGTTATGAAGGCAGTTTTACAGCCACCGATGGCCCTGCCAATGGGATAACCTCTGTTGATATTGGTGTTTCTGAACCAGGGTCAACACCTATCGGCGAATCACTCCAACTTTCGGGAACGGGAAGTCAGTATAGTGATTTCAGCTGGGAAGACCCGGCAGCCGAAACCAAGGGCGCATTAAACAACAACCAAACATTTGGGATTCCCGCTACTGTTGCACGTATTGTTGGGTCAATGCAGGGTTGGATTCCCACCGATCCGGATTATGTAATGAGCGAGAATGCCAATGGACTGTATGAGTTGACAAAAACACTTGATGCTGATGACCACGAATACAAAGTACTTGAGGGTGATGTTTGGGGAGATCCCGAATATCCCGGAACCAATCAACATATTGTCCTT
>Ga0164315_10001521_pt1 | contig 17453 bp, 13 predicted proteins | sample GuaBasSedimGuay6_FD_113737 | JGI IMG/M metagenome (GOLD analysis project Ga0164315, IMG submission 113737) | Subseafloor sediment microbial communities from Guaymas Basin, Gulf of California, Mexico - Guay6, Core 4569-2, 0-3 cm | ecosystem: Environmental > Aquatic > Marine > Hydrothermal vents...
ATAAAGAAGTGATACTATCGCCACAAAAAGCGATAGCATCACGGCTTGAACACGTTTTTGTATAAAGAAGTGATACTATCGCCACAAAAAGCGATAGCATCACGGCTTGAACACGTTTTTGTACAAAGAAGTGATACTATCGCCACAAAAAAGCGATAGCATCACGGCTTGAACACGTTTTTGTACAAAGAAGTGATACTATCGCCACAAAAAAGCGATAGCATCACGGCTTGAACACGTTTTTGTACAAATTGACGCGATTTTCAAAATCGGAGTAAAATCTCAAACCTAATCAAATCAAGACTTTCATGTTTTTGAGGTAATTACCCGGAAAATTGGAATGCGCCCTAAGCAACTATCACCGAAACCGATAATACCGCCACACTTGTCGCCATATCGGTTGCTGTTTTTCCATGATCCAAAATAACGGATCTAACACCCGGCGTGGAGTAATTTGGGCAGAAAGTTCACCACCCACCGGAGATGAACCCAACGCGGAAATGATGGAAAACCGCAGACTGGCAAATTTGGCTTTGGCAGTACTTACAAAATTACCGGCTTTTAAATGCTGATTGGTAAGTTCTTGTAAACGTTGGGATATTTTATACAACCGCCGCCTGTAGTTTTTGTGATCAGATAAGCCTTCAATTGTCCCCAACGCCAGATATTCTTTTAAATCCTGATAGCGCGAGGAAAGAGATTGTACCCATTCATCGGCTTTGGTATAAACGACGACGATATGTTGTTGCCGGGTATCGCCACCCAGTTCACTGACGCCATTAATATAAACCGTCAACAACCTTTCCATCTCGCTGACGATATTGTTGGTGGTTTTTCGCAAATCAGGAATACTGAGCAAAAACAGAACCGTTTGGCTGTGAGACACAAACGATGCATACTTGCCTATCTGACTGCCTTTCTCAAAACTTTCGCCACCGGTATCATAACAAAGCAACGTGGAATCTGGCTGGAAAGGTATTTTGCCCACCTGAACAATGGTCGGTTTGGGGAAGTTTTTCGGTGTAGAATCAGGAAGATAGCCAGATTCCAAAATCTTGGCGTTTTCATCCAACGTATCTAGGCTCTCATCGCTTAAGGCCATCGTATAGAAATCTGGCCAATGCGTTGGCAAATCCATTCGTCGCAACGCATGAAACAGCGAAGCCAGATAAACGGTTTTGCCATGCCCACGAAAGCCGATAGTGCTTAACACCACGGGTGGAAAACGGCGATAATCACTGACATATTTTGCCGACACAATTTCTTTGCACTTTGGACAAAAATAACCCTGTTTTTCTTTCTGAAACTTAACGTTTGATAAACAAAAAGGACATAACATACTAACGCTCCATGATTTTTGTGAGACGTTCCAAAAAATTTGCCGGCCAAAAGCCAGAAGCCATCACACCATTGTTTGTCATCACCAACTCAACTTCGGTGGCAGAGGTTTCTGGCTGTGTAGAATACTTTGAATACCGCTCGGTTAAGAAATGCAGCCGTTGATTATGGCTGCCACGCCAGCGCAAAGACGCAACCTTTTCTTGCTCAAAAGGCCCGTCAATCAGTAAATCAATTTGCGCTAAAAGACGCTGTATCCAACTATCCGAATGTGCCTGTAGTGCTTCAAGCGTATAACCGGTAAAACACACAATCCCCAATCCGGCAGCATGCAAATGTGTGCTGAGTTTGAACAACGGCTCTGGCTGTAAAAACGGTTCCCCCCCACTATAAGTGACACCTTCTAGGCCTGAAACCGCCAGAATCTTTTCCGCCAGTTCGTCAACCGCTATTTCATGGCTGGGTTCAATGGCAAGAAATTCCGGATTAATACAACCTTGGCAACGCCGGGGACATCCCTGCAACCATAACACAAAGCGTTCATCGGGACCGTTAACTACCGAGTGCGTTTGCCACGCGCCAAGGTTAAGATGATCTGTTTTGTATTTCATACCAATTTCGCGATAACTACAAGGATTGGTTATAAAAAAGGATTTCAACTAACGATATCCGAATCCTTTAGAATTTATCGGTAGCTGAAAAAAATAAACGCAAAAGGCGCAAAAGGCGCAAAAGACGCAAGAGTTTAACCTGTTAGCGTCTTTAGCGTCTTTAGCGTCTTTAGCGTTTTTTTCTTGACAATCCAAACAAAGACTTTATCCCCGTCAACATACTGCCCCCTGTGTTTGGTTTTAAGGCGATTTCCAGCGCAGCGGTAAAAGCTTGAGGAATTACCCCTTTTTCATAAGCGGCAACCTTTTTCTGTAATGTCTGTCGTTGTCTGGAGGTTAAACCCGCTAACAAAGGCGCAAGCGGTGTCACCGCCTCTGCCTCCCCATTGTTTAACAGGGCATTGACCAAATCCACTATAAACGCTGACGGCACGGTTCTATTCTCAAGATAACTATTCACAAAAACCGAACCTCGCCCCGGCACTAACAGGCTCAGAGGTGGCAAAACCTCACAGCGTAACAGTCGTGTGACAAACGCCCGATATTCTGCTTCAGTCAATTGGTTGAGGCTAGTCCGTAAAACATCCACTTTGCCGGTCCAACCACTTAACAGCATTTCCAGTTCCCGGTGTTTGGCTTGTTTTAAAACCTTATCCAAAGCGGTGATAATAGGCTGTTGAGGCTTTTTGGCATTGGGGTTTGTCAATGCTGGAAACAACAACTCCAACAGCGGTTCTATCGCAAAACCATGGCGTAATTCAGCATAACGTGCGCTGCTGGCTTCCAAATAATTGAAATCATTCAATAGTTTATCCACCAATATCGGTGGTAACGTTTGAGCCAAACTGTCATAAACCCGTTTTTTTAAGGGATCGGGATTCACTTTGAATACGCTGGTCAAAATATCTTCTGGCACGGATTCTGGCGGTGCCAGCACCGATAATTTTTGTTCAAGCCAAGCACACAGGGAAAAAGCCAGTTCCTTGTTCTGTACAATGTCATCCAGATGCTCGGTTCGCAACATTGAAACCGTCCAACGTTCAAATGCCGTTTTGGCAGAAAGTGTCACATTTTCCAGAAATTCACGGCCGGTGACATCAATCTGGATAAACCGCCCATTTGCCGGTTTTTCTACTAAACCGACGGCCCAAAAATAAGTCGCGACAAAATTGCACTTATAAAAAAAACTGTCAAAACTGCATTGGGTTCGCAAAGCCGATGGCACTGTCAACAATGCCACTTCCAGTGCCTGCGCCACTTCAGCCGGAGAACCGATAAAAGCTAACGCGTTGCGTTCTTTAGCCAAACTCTCGGCCTTCAGTGCATAAAGTGCCAGCCATTCTAAACCAAATGTGTCCCACTGTTTAGCAGCGGTGGTATTCGGCCTTTGTCCCACTTCCACGTTAACTGGTGCAATATGGCCGGTTGCAAATGCGCCCTGCGCCAAAGCTTCTTCCACCGTGCGGAAAAAACGAAAATGGTTGAGAACTGAAATCGGCTCCGCCTGTTGTTTGATAAACTCGTTTTCGGCAAAAATTAGCGCATGAGCTAGATAACGCCCTTTTCGGCCGCGTGAATCCACCCCCGGTAACGCGACTATTTGAGCTAACGCCACTTTGCCAGTTTCCAACGAAAAGAAAACCTTTTTCACGGGATTATCGAATGCTGGATAATATAACAACCGTTGCTCAATCAGCTCAACTTCATCCTCATTAAGAACCTCACGAGTATAAAACAACGTTTGATAGCCACCTATATTTTGTGGAGACTGTTCCTTTTCGACATTAGTGTAAATCAATTGTGCTGCATTTATCATCATAACTATGCCCTAAATGACACGGTGGAGTGCAAGGTTAACTTGCACGAAAGGGTGATTGAACGGCCGTTATATTACCAAATTCATTCGCTAAAATACGAACTACGAGTATTTTCAGGTAGCGGCGGATTGCTGTGAAGCTGGGGTGTTTTTGTCCGTTTTTGGTACAAGGTTCGCCTTGTACTCCTGAGAATTTTTGAGAATTTTTGGCCGTTTTTGGTACCAGGTTCGCCTTGTACTCCTTCCCATTTAGCCAGGGGCAACGCCCCTGGAACTCCAAGTACCAAAATAAATTTATTATATTTTTTGTTTAGGTGATTGTTTTTTAAAATTTGGCCCCTATTAATAAGGCTGGCACTGAAATTAATTAGGTCCAGTGGGTAAGGTAGGCTTAAAAAGAGTTGGCTTCTATCACTTTTCAAGGAACTCAAGAATCTGAGGCTTCCTTATCCACAGGTGATTTATTCGACAATCGCAAGTCTTATATCTACAAGGGGACAATTTGTTATGTTAAAAAATATTTTTAGTACCTGGAACACTCAAGATGTGATACCAAGTATGCTCCAAGGATTGCAGCGTTTGGAGGGAGAATATGGCAACTTCGAGGGAGTTGGTGTCGCCACCTTAATGGACAGGCGCATCCGGCACCAATACACACAAGGAACTGGACCGGATTTGCAACACCTTTTGCAAAAACAGTCGTTTTCTGGACACTTGGGCATCGCTTACATGCAGCCAGAAAGTGCCAAATACGAGAAAAACGGTTCTGTTGTGCATTTCTACACGACTGAACGTTTGGCGGTAGCCTATCATGGCGTTATCGACAACTTGTCTGACATCCGGAACGAGTTGTGGGCACTGGGGTATGAATTTGAGACGAAAACCAACGGTGAATTAGTTCTATCTCTTATCCAACGTTATTTGGATATAAAATTATCACCCATTGATGCGATAAAAACCAGTGCCGCACATTTACAAGGCATTTTTGCGCTTATGGCACTTTTTGCCGAACCAGAGTTACTCCTTGCGGCAGGTAAGTACTGTCCACTTCAGATCAGCGTGAATGGCAGCCTCGGTTACCTTGGTTATGATACCAAGGCTTTGAGTCTTCTCTCATCTCCCATTACGCTCGTGGCTGAAGGTAATCCGGTCGTCTTACGTCCCGCGACAACCGCACTTTCAATTGAAAATGATTTTGCTTCGTTCTAGTGCTATGTTAATGTTCTATTGACGGGTAAAAATCGATTTCGACGTTTTTGAAACCTATCAACCAGGGGCGTTGCCCCTGGCTATAATAATACGCCCCGTTGGGGCTTTCGCACCGAAGGTGCGACGTTAATATAGCCAGGGGCTTTGCGGCTGGTTAATAGGTGAGCCAAGTTCAGTTTCGTAGGGTGGGTAAGCGGGCGCTACTTTCTCAAACATTGTCGAGAATCTTAACGCCCGCTTGCCCACCATCCTCGAAATGAAAATAGGCAACACGTTTAAACCCTTTCTCCGCTTAAAATCAACAGCCTACCCGAAAATGGATGGAGCACGGATTAGGATTGGCTAAAAAATAACTTCCGCCAACAGCTAAAGCAGTTGTCTAAAAGCTAAAGTACCCTAAAGGGCACTGTACCTATTTTGGGGAAATTAATTTTTCTTTGATCCTTAGTATGAATCGCGATGACATTCACCGTTTCCAATCTATGTACAGGACAAAAATTATAACCAATTGATTTTATAAGTGTTTAGTGATGCTATCGCTTCTTTTGGCGATAGTATCACTGGTACAGTTTCGCTTCAGTATCGATACCACCCTAACGCCAACGCAGTTGGCTGAGGTGGTCTTTATATTTCCGCTTTACTGCGCTAGGAGTCTGTCGGACTTAATCACTAAATTCTTGTTTTTATTGATTTATTAATTTTTGAACCTTTTTAAAATTCACTTATTAATCAATATATTTAACTCAACAAGTCCGACAGACTCCTAGAAGTAGTGTCGACGGGGCTTCGATTAGCAAAATGAGCGTCCATGCTTAATGAAGCCGTAGCGAACCGCTTTACTAATTAAATTGGCTCTGGCTGGTAGTAAACACGCACCGATCTCGGGATAGAATCGTTCCCCCATGACTTTACGGCGGCTGGAATGAACTAACGAAAATGCTAAAGCGGACAGAGACGGATCAAAATCCATGGCTCGCAGCGGCTTTGATTTACAGTCCTCATTTGGATTGTGTACAAAACTTAACGTCAAAAATATTGATAACTGCGGTAGATTTTTTGAGTGATACTATCGCCAAAAAAAGCGATAGCATCACGACTTGAACACGTTTTTGTCCTGTACATAGGTTTCCAATACCATCAATACAACTGATTTATCTTGGGCTTGCCAAACTAAAGTTTGGACTCCTGCCAAAATGAAAAAGGTTTTGGCTCGGAGTCCAAGATTTATCTTGGGCTTGCCAAACTAAAGTTTGGACTCCTGCCAAAATTATTTTATTATTTGGGAGTTGCCTTACTTCTACGTTCTTTGCCTCTTTACGTGAATTCAGTGAATCTCTTTTATTTGACCAAATTGATTAGCCAAAATACGACGCGTATTTTCAGACAGCGGCGGATTGCCGTGAAGCGTTACTGGCACTTGTTTCAACGGGCGCGTTCGATTGTGATCATCGCTTAGGGCGATGAGCACCGCGTTGACAGCATAATCATAATCCATGGTTTGATCAGGAAGTGGTTTATGTCGTATTACCATTTGGTCAATATCGGCACTGCGGGCTTTGCGTTCGGTGTTTGAAAAGAGGCTGACAGCGAGAAAGAACTGGCCGTTTTTTCTTCGGTAAGTCTTTTGGGGCACGGTCGTATTCGCAATAAACCCAGTGATGTGCTCAATGCCGGTATAGAAGGCCTGTTTCTTGCGGTTCTTGCCGCAGGTACGACAGACAAAGTAGTCAGCAAAATCGTCATGCTTTTGGGGCACTTCCACCGCTAAGAATCGTCCACTCCAGCGTACTAGCCACGGAAGGCTGGGGCTTATACAAATGCGAGTGCCATCGGCTTGGCAAACCCAAGATGATGCCATTTTGCGGGCATTGAGCCAGTGCCGAAAGCGCTGAGTCAGCAGAACAATAAGAAATCCCAAGAAGTAGCCAATGAACAATAATACTAGAATAACGATTAAGCCATTTAGAAGCAAGGCACTGGCAACAGCCCATGTCATGTTAACGAAGAGATAGGTTGCGAGGGGAAGTGGAATGCTAAAAAAAATAAACGTATAAGTCTTCTGACTGAAAGCTAATATAAGAAAAATTATCCCGATGATTCCTATTATCCAAGGATTTATGGCAACAAGTGCTATAAAAACAAATACATTCAATAGGGCAATAATGGGTGGTAAGATCACTACCCTCGTGAAGGTGGGACGAAGTAGCCGGTTAATGAATAGGAATGTGCTGGAAAAGTGATTTTCGAGTATTCCCAAAATCATCTGAGCTACCATGAGTCCTAAAGGTATTGTTATGCCAACGATAAGCAGATAAAACCAGTATGGAAGGCTGAACTGAATAATGTTGATGACGACTTGGTTGGGCCGTTCGATTGAAAAAGTCTTTTGCCAATAAGCTGGGGACCAAGGAATTTCAACGGAATAACTCAAAGTTAAATAAGAAAATGGAGACTGAATCAAGGGGTTAGCGACTATTTGGAGGGCATCAGCGGCCGCTTGGCGCACTTCAGACGCTTGATCGCCTAACCGCTGAATGAGGGGTTCGACGGCACGGGTGTCTTTGATCTGGCCTAAGGCTAAAATGGCCGCTTGGCGCACCTCAGATTCTTTATCCGCCAACTGTTGAATGAGAGGTGCGACGGCGCGGGTGTCTTTGATCTGGCCTAAGGCTAAAGCAGCGGCTTGGCGCACTGGCTTATTTTCACCTTTATCACTTAACCGTTGAATAAGGAGTTCTAGCGCACGGGGGTCTGGTTTGTCAGCGAGTTGTTGCCGAGCCGCTTCGTTATTTTGCAAGACATTGACAATCAACCGGCCTAATGGTTCCCCAAACTTTTCCAAGGCTAAAGCGGCCGCTTGGCGTACTTCGTCGTTCCGATCCCCTAACCGTCGTATCAGGGGTTCGACGGCGCGGGGATTTTGGATTTTGCCTAAGGATTTAGCGGCAACTTGACGGATTCTGTCATCTTCATTCTCCAACCGTTGAATGAAGGGTTCGACCGCAAGTTCACCAATAGCGACGAGTACTTCAGCGGCTGCTTGATGCACTTCCTTATCTAGCTGTCCATTCTCTAAGAGTGTCAGGAGGGGGTCGATGGCGCGAATATCTGGTTTTTCGGCAAGTTTGTTTCTGGCTTCGTCGTCATTCAGCAAAGCTTTGACAACTAGCCAGCCCAAAGGTTCACCAAGTTTTTTTAGGGCTAAAGCAGTGGCCTCGCGCACTTTTCCATGCTCATCTCCCAATCGTTGAATGAGAGGTTTGACAGCAGCACTGTCTTGAAGTCCCCCTAAGGCCGAAGCTGCCGCCTCACGCACTGTCCAATGTTCATCTGCCAACCGTTGAATCAGAGGTTTGACGGCACGGCGATCTTGAAGTTTACCCAACGCGGAAACAACGGCTTCACGCACTTTCCAATGCTTATCTGCCAACCATTGAATAAGGGGGATGACAGCACGGCGATCCTGAAATTGCCCCAACGCTGAAGCGGTTGCCTCGCGCACCTTTAAATCTTCATCCCCCAACCGCTGAATAAGGCGTTCTACGGCCAGATCACCAATGGCGACCAGGGCTAAAGTGGCCGCTTCGTGTACGCCCAAATCATAATCCCCCAACTGTTGAATGAGGGGGGTAACGGCGCGAGGGTCTTTGATTTTCCCTAAGGCGGAAGCGGCTGCTTGGCGCATACCGGCCGGATGCTTATCCCCCAACCGTTGAATGAGGGCTTCGACGGCGCGGGAATCTTTGAGTTGCCCTAAGACTGAAGCGACGGCTTGGCGTGTACTAGAATCTTTATCCCCTAACCGTTGGATGAGCGGTTCGACAGCACGAGTGTCTTTGAATTGGCCTAAGGCTGAAACGGCGGCCCATCGTACCTCACTTTCTTTATCCGCTAACCGTTGAATCAGGGGTTTGATGGCACGAGAATCTTTGAGTTGGCCTAAGGCTAAAGCGGCAGCTCGGCGTATATTGTTATTCCAGTCATCCAACTGTTGAATAAGTGGTTCGACGGCCGCTTTACCGTTTTTGCGTTTTCCCAAAATACAAGCTGCACCGGCTCGCTTATAGGAGATTTCCACCGATTGTAATTTGATAATCAATTCACGGGTTGAAAGTGAGTTGAGTTGTTCGTATTCTTCATTAGATAGATAACACGGATTAGTAGCTGCCCTGACATCTTCTGTAACCGCGCCCAACACTATCAACAAAACCGCAATAATCCCTTTCATATCCTTACCTATATTTTTATTAGACATCCGATTTTTACTTACCATTCGCTTAATAAAAAGAGACATAAATAATTTCAGTTAGAAACCTTCAAGGTTTTTGCAACGCTTTACGGTTTTGCCCTCAATATTTTTCTAAACGTCTATAAGACATATTTCGGGGCCGGCAACCAAAAACCCAACCCACCCTACGACTACGACAGATTTTGGTGGGCAACCAAAAGAAGTTGCCCACCCTACGAACTGACACATTTAAATTTTGGTTTTTGAAAATGCCGGTATCGTTTTATTGTTTTTCAATAATTTAATATTGAGCGAATGGGGATATCAATGTTCTTTTTGAAATTATTTGGCTTTATGGCAATCACAGTTTGAGTTTTATATATGCAAATAATTGATTTTTAATTATTTTTTTAGGCACAAAACTGTTTAGACACAAAATATTATTTATTTTTAAATCAACAATTTACAAACTTGTTCATCAAGTAAAATGAGTTGTACTTGCGCGGCGGCTTTGTGGTAGCATACGTGTTGAAGTTGTGATGCTATCGCTTTTTTTGGCGATAGTCTCACTCAAAAAATATACCGCCGTTATCAATATTTTTGACGTTAAGTTTTGTACACAACCCAAATGAGGGCTGTCAATTCCAAAGCCTAGTGATACGTTCAAAAGCGATAGCATCACTGAACATTTATAAAATCAATTGGTTATCATTTTTGTCCTGTACATAGACTATTTATTTATAGGTTAATTGAGATGTCGCATTATAATCCATTCTTGCACGGTAATCCGGTGCCACCTGAACATTTTAGGGGCCGCAAAAGCGAGCTACGGCGCATTGTCGGGCGCTTCATCAATGCTGGCGAATCCACTTCGATTACAGGGCCTTTTCGCTGTGGCAAAACCTCACTATTACAATATGTGAGTGATTCGGAGCTACAAACAACGCTTTATGGTGACAAGGCCGCCAACTTGGTTTTTTCTTATTTGGATGTTGGCAGCTTGGGTGCTGAATTTGATCAAGCACAGTTTTGGCGTGGTGCGTTGGGGACACTGCAAGCGCGTATCAGCACCGACGATATTGCCCCGGCACTGTCTGAAGCCTATCAAGTCTGTCAAGACAATCAATTTGGTAATTATGTTCTAGAAAAACTCATCGCCGAAATCAAAAAAGCCAATTTACGCTTGGTATTAATGCTAGATGGGTTTGATGCGCTATTGCACCATAAGACTTTGAATAGTACCGAGTTTTTTGGCTGCCTTCGGCAACTAACGAGCTTGAGTAAAGGCGCATTGGCATTGCTGATTACCGGCAATACTTCATTGAGCCAACTCAATCACCAGACGCAACATTTCAATCGTACCGGCTCGCCTTATTTTAATTTTATGGATGAAGTGATTTTAGGGCCGTTAGCAGAAATTGAGATAGATAAATTGTTGCGCTTGGCTGATGATCGTTTCACTGCGGATGATTGCCGTTTTATTACGGAGATTGCGGGGGGACATCCCTACCTGTTACAAATGGCCGCCTCTGTGCTATGGGATGCCTACGAAGATGGTGATAAAAGCGATGATTTTAGCCAACGACGACAACATGTCGCGCAAGAGTTTTGTAGCAAAGTGTTCGATAAACTGAACCAGACTTGGGAATCTTGGTCATTGAACATGCTCAAAGTTTTTAGCTCGGTTGCGCTAATGCAGATGAATACACTTACAAACCCACCCTCAATGCCAGTCAGACTAAAACTGGATAAAAACAAACGGGTTCATCATGTAACGCATTTGAAACGGGAACGTGATGATCTGGAAAGGTACGGTTTTTTAGCAGAAGATGAGATTGTTCATGGTGGCTGGCGAATACAGAAGGGCGTTTTTTTTACCTTTTGTGGCTGATAAATTAAATCGTGAAATTTCGGGCGAATTGAACAATTCATCTTATGAAACTTGGTTAAACTCCCAAAAAGGCGAAGTGTTATCAGCAAATGGAGATCGGCTAGAAAGTATAAGGCGTTCTATTACGGCTGGTATTACCGAAGGACTGATTAGAGCTTTTTCATAAATTAATTAATTATGATGTTTTCAACAAATCCTTATGTTGCTGGCAATCCCGTTGGAGACAGTCCCGCTTTTATTGGGCGGGCTGATGTCCTGCGGGATGTGTTGCGCGTTTTACGCCATCCTGAAGAAAACGCTATTGTACTTTATGGGCAACGGCGTATTGGCAAAACGTCGGTGTTACAAGAATTGGAGGCCAAATTACCCAAAGAAGGCGGTTATCACCCGATTTTTTTTGATTTGCAAGACAAAGCACAATGGCCTTTAGCACGAGTGCTACAGGAATTTGCACAAAAAATCAGTGATAAATTGAAAAAAGCGAAAACCAAGCGAAAGTTCGATTAAAAGAAATAAAAACACAGTATCCAGAATTAGGAGGCGGGTATTTTTGGGACAAAAAGGGAAACTATTGGGCTGTCCATGTGGGGGGGTTCTATTCACAAGAATCTGCCAACATTGTGACAAAAACTGTCAAACAAAATATACCAGATGTGTATCCGGTAGAAATCAGATCAAACTGGTCAATAAAACCACCAGTATCACCATCTCCAACAACAAAAATTGGTGCCTTTTTCTCAGAACTGAAAGGTGGGGATCAGGTGGTCATTGTTGGAACTTACGGGATTAGGTCAACAGAGTCAGTTCAAGATGAAGTTAATCGAATAAACACAGCGTATCCTGAACTGAAAGCGAAAAAATATAAGCGAAAAAATAAGCAAACTGGAAAAGCACAATGGGTGATCCAGATAGGTGATTCTTATTTACTGGACTCAGCCCAAGAGTTGAAGAACTGGGCTATTAAAGAAATTCAAGTGAAGTCCGCTTTCGTTTTAGGGAATTAAGCAAGCATAGCAAGCAAGCGTGGGGTGGATACGCTGGCTTAATCTACCGGATACTAAAAAGAAGGCAGATACGGCTCCTGCGTTAATCCACCCTACTTGTTGTACATTCCAAACGCCTACCTAAACGCGCCCACCTTCCGAATAGGCCCAAAAAAAGTACAACGAATTGACGAAATAAACAAATTGTTTCGTCAGTGGACGGTTGTGCTTTGGTACTCGTTGAGTCATGCGAATCATAAATCATTTGACATTTGAAATTTAACGTGTTGATGTTTATTATCAATAAGATAGAGACTCTCATTTAACTCGTTTCGTTTAGTGACTTTTTTCGCAAGCCAATAAAAAGCTATCTTGTTATTATGTTATAGATTTACCGGATAACTCGTTTAAACAGGCTCATGCAAGGTACGCCTTGCACTCCTAATACAGAGTTAGATTGAAGACAGACTGCTAAAATGAAAAAATATGACAAAGTCAATGAAGTCAATGAATTACATTCAAAGGCTATGGAGATTGCACAATCCGCTTTTGTTGCCCGAATACAAGGTGAATTAGACAAGGTTAAGCAACTCTCTTTAAAAGCGTATGAATATGAACGTGAAGCGGCGATGCGCTTATTAAATGATTATGACATTGAGCCGACACGTTCGGTTTTATTCAGAAGTGCTGCGAGTCTGGCCTTAAATTTTGAAGATTATCGAGAGGCCGAAAAAATGATTGCACTGGGATTATTAGGTAATCCGCCCGCAGAGATTTTAGAAGAATTAACGGAATTATTTATTTCCAACATTCCCGTACAGCCAACAAAGTCAATATCAATATCGTTAAGCCAACATCGCTGTTCACCTGTTTTTCCGCTAGCAGCGGTGAGTGTAGGGTGAGATGATAGTACAACGAATTGGGAAATAAACGAATATACCTTAGGATCGGCTAACAAATAAAATAACTTCCGCCAACTGCTAAAGCAGTTGTCTAATAGCTCAAGTACCCTAAAGGGCACTAAACCCAATCAAGGGGGAAGTTAATTTTTCTTCGACCCTTATCAATTTCCCCATTCGTTTATTTCTAAATTCGTTGTACTCTATTAGCCTATTGCTTAAGATGATGTGATAAAAAGCTGGTTGCCTGAAAAGACTCGCCCGGTTCAACCCGATGTCTTATTTGTTATACTGGAAGTACAACTTCTTTCCTGATTTTACGGATTGATTTTGTTAAGGCCGATGTGGCTCAATATCTTGAGAAAAGCTTATTGAAATGAAGTTGGTGTTCCCGAATATTGAATTGTTAACCCAAAATTTCGAGTGGTTGAAGTCTATACATTTTCAAACGGTGAATATACATTACTTGGCGAGTTTTCCGGCGATGATGAGATTAAGTCAGCCGTGCTTGAAGGTTTGACAATTGTGAATAGTACATTATTTGGTAGTCCTGAAATGTGGGTGATATTTTCCCCCCCAGGTTTCACCTGGGGCTATTCACATTCAACCCCTTCGGGGTTGGCAGCCCTTTCCATTTCTTCGACATCTGGCGGTGATTTGACAAACACCAAAGTGATTGTTCAGAAAAAATCCAACCAAAACAACCCTGAAAGGGTTTTTCAGAAAAAATCCAACCAAAACAACCCTGAAAGGGTTTTTCAGGCTAAAGTTTCGCGGAGCGAAACTTTAGCCTGAAAATGTGAATAGGCTTTCAGGCAAAAGTTTTTGCGCGCAAAAACTTTTGCCTGAAAAGGTGAAACCTGGGGAATTAAAAAATATCACCCACATTTCAGGACTACCCATTATTTATTCCCAGCAGACATAAAGAGCAAGTATAGGGCTGCGAACACAGCGCGTATCCACTTTGCACATCATTCTTGCCTACCTAGACACGCCCACTTCCCGGTTCTGCTTAAACAAGTGTGACTTATGTGGGATGGATATTGCCCGCACTCGTGCAAGGTACGCCTTGCTCTCTTAATACCGCTTGCGCCGGTTTGTAACCGGCTCCATAACGTTTTTTCCGAACCCAAAATTGAACGGAAAAAACGTTTCGTTTGGTATACTTCGTTCCTTTGAAAAGGGTGAAAAAGTTCGCATTTCTATTGACGTTGAGGCACAACCGCTTTAAAAAAATCGGTAGTCCAGTAAAAGTAGTGATGACACTTAAACGGATACTATCCCTCAGAGGGATAGCATCCGTAAAAAAAGAAGCTGTACTTCAGTAAAATAGTTGGCTCAGGAGTCCAAAATTTATCTTGGACTTTCCAAACTAAAGTTTGGACTCCTGCTACACTTAATCAATCAAGAATATTTTAGGTGAGTTGAGAAGTGAGGAGCCCTTCATCGTGGCGACACTTTGTCATTTCGACGACCAAAGAAATTTTATCAAGTCCAATATTTATCGCATTCGATCTTCATTACATATTAGCTATTCATTACATATTAAATCAGGTGTCTCACTTTTCGTTCCTATAGTTTGTAAGAATAATAATTTCAGTTAGAAACCGCTTTACGGTTTTGCCCTAAATATTTATTCTTCAGTCAAAAAACGTCGCTCAAAAAAATAACTCTCAGGTTTGAGTTTCTTGGTGTTTGCTCCTTTTTAATATTCAAGTTTCTTAATATTCAAATATTCAAATATTCAAATATTCAAATATTCAAAATTTAAGATTCGCCTAACTCTCTCAAATAAATCCAAAATTAGGGGATAGCCTTTTTTAGCACAAAAAAAAGCCCTCGCTGAATGCACGAGGGCTTTAATTTTAAGGAATGTTCGGTTTTAACTTTGGACAAAATCTGAAAAACCGATAAAAATCAAACCTATTTTCTTTCTTTGGAATTTAAGATTCACCTGACTCTCTCAAATCAATCCAAAATTCTCATATCAAAAAAATATGGGATAAGCCTTTTTTAGCCAAAAAAAAAGCCCTCGCTGAATGCACGAGGGCTTTAATTTTAAGGAATGTTTTGTTTAAGCTTTGGACAAAATCTGAAAAACCGATAAAAATCAAACCTATTTTTCAGACTTGCCCCAATTTAGCCAAGACATTTTTGAGTGCAATTTGTCCAAAGTCCAATTCCTTAGTTTTTGGCAGCGTCGCCATATCTTTTGTTGAAGTTATCGATCGATTCCTTACGGGCAGCTTTTTCTTCATCGCTCATTTTGTCGATATACCACAGGTGGCCAGTACTTCTTACTTCGACTTCCTCCCCATCCTCATCTGTTACCGTCTTTATCACGAACCGGTCGTGTAGCACTTCATCAATCAGTGCGTCGAGTTTTTTGGCAGCCTCTTGTTTAGCCGGATCCTCGGACTTCAAGTTAGCCTTTGCCAATTTTTGCAATTTGGGGATGTACTTGGCATAGAAGTGCTTGCCCACTTCGTAGGTGCCATGCCAATGGGTCCAATCAGGCCCCATCATGGATGCACCGTGGCGAGCACGACGGCCTTCATGATGCCAAATTTCAAACCAAATAAAGTCAAGTTCATTGGAAAACTTAACCGGTTTCAGCAGCGGATTGGCTGCCTGTTTTAATGCCATGCCGGGTATGCCAAACTTGTTGTTGTAGAGTTCAATCAATCCGTCATATTGTATATAGAAATTCTCAACAAAGGTATCACTGTGACAGGCAGAACACACGTCTTGCATATTCTCACGGCGTGTATCCCATTTGATATCCGCACCCGGCAAACCCATTTTTGCATCGGTTACTTCAGGCCGAATAGAAACCGCCGGACGATTGGTCCAAGAAATACGCAGACCAACATCATGGCTGACTTCTTGTTCCCGGGTGGCACTCATGTGGCAGGTGGCACAAGTCGGTGCGGCACTATAGTGCTTGCCAACAACCCACTTGCGAGCGTCCATGTTCATCTCATCACGAAGTGACCGGAAAGCGATGCCGTGCTTGGATTCTTTGTAAATTTCTCTTTGTGGGTGATCCGGCCCCATGTGGCATTTACCGCAGGTTTCTGGTTGGCGTGCCACAACTCTAGAGAAGCGGTGACGGGAGTGACAAGCGGTACAGGAACCTTTAGAACCATCAGGGTTAAAACGCCCAATCCCGGTATTTGGCCAAGTGGTCGGGTCTAATGCCCCAGTGAATTCGCCAGTGTCAGGGTCTTTCAAGACTTTTACGATTGTCCCGTGACATTGCCAACAGCCATTGACGACCGCAGCGGATTCACCATTAGGACTGCCTTCAGTCACCATGCCTAGGTTACCTTCAACCACTTCAGCCAACAGATTGTCCATCGAACCCAGAATACGCCCGGCTGCAGCATGGTGGGAGTCAGTAAATTCTTTGACTTCCTTTTCGTGGCAGTTAGCACAATCCTTAGGCGACACAATGATGGAAATGTGTGTGCCACGCAGTCCTTCTTTCCTAGTCTGGTGGGCGAATGCATCATCGTCACCCGGTTCTGCTTTATGACATTCGTAACAACCCACAAACTTACCAGCGTGCCGGCTTTTTTTCCATTCTTCAACAATGCCGGGGCTTCTCTTCTTATGGCACTTGATGCAGGCCTTAGTCTCTTTCGATATCTTATTGGGCGGGGCGTTAACCGCGGCTATGCTGACACTTTGTAGCAACAGCAAAGCTGCGCCCGCTACAAATGCCCACCATTTTTGAGTCATAATCATCTTCTCCTAAAAGGTCAGGTTAAAAAGCAAATAAATAAATTATGTAGTGATCCGATTGATGTTGAACTATCTACAACATCTTGTTGAACACTACGGTTGGTTGAAAATGTAGAAAAAATAACCAGCCCACCCAATTTCTTGGTGCCCTTTGGGATACAGTGGCTCTGCTTTACTATTTGGCGCGGGAGGTTATTTTTTCCACATCCTTTAGAAACACTCGATGTTCTCGTTTTTAGGTTTTCTTTTTGAGTAGTGATTTGTGTTTTCTTATTTGTCAAAGGGGCTAGAAAAAAATAATCCCCTAACCCCTTTTGTCAAAGCAAAGGGGGAACCAAAAAACGAGAACATCAAGTAAAAAGCCAACTCACTAAATGCGAATGTTTCTCTTTTACAAAACAATCCGTGCAGCGCTATTGTTATAGTATAACAATTCTATTGACAACTATTGACATTATGCGTAATGAAGCATACATATCAACAACTATGAACTAAGATCGTCACAACCCTTTATCCCTTCGCCTAATGATAGCTCAGGGTTGCTTGGTGATTTAGTTTGCTCGGTAATGCCCAAACCCAACTTTCATAAGAAAGTGGCGTGGTGATGATACTGCTCCTAAAAACCTACTCAAAGTTGATCATTAGGTAATTCGCTCTCTGTTGACAACTAGGTAAAGTTGCAACTAGAGTCCTGGTTGAGCAGTCCCAACCGCTGGCACGAATCCGGTCGC